>Ga0073934_10001248_pt1 | contig 63163 bp, 70 predicted proteins | sample LarsenN4metaG_FD_76834 | JGI IMG/M metagenome (GOLD analysis project Ga0073934, IMG submission 76834) | Hot spring sediment bacterial and archeal communities from British Columbia, Canada, to study Microbial Dark Matter (Phase II) - Larsen... ... | reverse complement strand
GGCGATCGGCTCCGCAACCCCGACCAGCTCCGCCGATCGCCCGTTGCTCCGCCGGCGCTCCTGCGCCAATCTAAACCAACGACTCTGGCTTCACCCGGATGAAAGGAAGGGGTCACAGCAGCTTCTCTTTTCGCATCTTTACAAAGAACAGCCTTACACTCTCAAGCGGCAGGGTAACAGGGTGCCGGTGGGGACGCTGATCTTTGATCCTGACGGCGAATACTTTTGGCCGGACGATAAGGGTCGGCCAGGCTTTTGCGATGTTCCGTGGCTGCGAGACAAGCTGGTCGTCTTTACATCCCGTGAGGCACCCAGCAAATTCTACGGATCTTTCACTGCTGCAAAGGTTCGCCTCGACATAAGAGAGCTGCGCCCTGGCGACGTTATTTCCATCGCGCTGGCTCCGGAGAAGCAGGACCAGCAGAACGTCTCAAAGCTGCGGAGCCTAAACCAGGGTGCTTGGCGCGAGCTTGTGGACTTGATTCACCGTGACCGCAATGGCGCATCGCTGGCCCATGTATCGCGGCTTCTCAATTTGGACCCGCAACGTCAGGAGGCAGAGGCAATCGCCGCGCGCTCCAATATGTCGACGATCATTGGTCTACTGCACGATCCTAGCAGCCAAACTCTGACACGGCTAATCGAGGCTCTCTCGGAAGGCAAGCTCTGTGTAGTCGATATCTCGCAGATGCGCGGGCAGCAAGGCTTCGTGTTAGCCGGGATTCTGCTGCGCCAGATTTTCACGCGCAATCAGGAGGAGTTCACGAAGCAAAGCCCGAAGACGATCCCGACGATTGCAGTGATTGAGGAAGCGCAATCGGTGCTCAACGAGAAGGCTGCTGCTGCGGAGCCGTTCGTCTCGTGGGTGAAGGAAGGCCGGAAGTACGATCTTGGTGCAGTGCTGATTACGCAACAGCCGGGCTCGATCCCGAATGAGATCCTCAGTCAGGGTGACAACTGGTTCATATTCCACCTTCTCTCCGCGTCCGATCTTCAAACGCTTCGTAGCGCGAACGCACACTTCAGTACGGATCTCCTTGGATCGCTGTTAAACGAGCCGATCCGCGGCCAAGGGGTGTACTGGAGTTCCTCGGCGGGCCGGGAGTACCCCATCCCAGTTCGAATCCGATCGTTTGAAGCGGCTTTCAAAATGCTCGATCCGGACGGTAAGCTCGAAGCCGTGGAGACGTTTGCCTCAAAATTAAGGGAGCGCTCAGACGTCTTCACACGAACGGCAGAACAGCTCGGAACGAAGGTGGAGCCGCCTCACAATGAGGATGCTCCAGAGGTGCCCGACTTTGAACTTGTGGCGGACGCGGCGGCGACAAAAGTACAGATCGCTGTGGACGCCCTCAAGGCGAATGGTGCGCTTATCCAAAAGATCAGGGACAAGGGTGAGCGCTTCGGCACGATCCAGTCAGAAATCTCGAAGGCATTTAAGGACATGTACGCCGAACCGTTCCGGATCGCATACGATTGCGTGGTTCCCGCGCTCGACACCATCTTCGGAAAGCAAAATAAGGCGTGGAAGTCGGAGAAGCGAGACGATGGGAAAGTTTGGGTGAAGGCCATCGGCACGTGAGCGGGCACAAAGTTAGTATTGAAAGCAGAATCGGCACAGCTATACTGGCGAGAAACTTTTAGGCCAGAACGAAATAGTTATGACCAGGCCACTAGCTTACAATCCACGGTATGCACTAAACGCGATATGCCCGTATTATACCATGTTTCCGCTGGAGTATCCTTTTGGCATCCTGAAAAACTACAAGCATGGCGCCCCCGTGATCCTCGATCCATTTTGCGGGCGCGGGACCACGATTTATGCTGCTCGGCATTTGGGCATGGCGGCATGGGGGGTCGACACTTCTCCGATCGCTGTGGCGATCGCCAGAGCGAAGCTCGCCAGCGCGAGCCTGGAGGAAGCCGAGCGACTTGTAGACGAGCTACTCGCGACAGAACCAAGCCGCGTGCCCGATTCGCCATTCTTTCGCTCGGCCTTTTCCAAGGGCACCTTGCGCGAGATTTGCTCGCTGCGAGAGGGTCTGATGCGCTTGGAGAAGGACACTGATGTCTCGGTGCTGGTGCGAGCCGCGGCATTAGGTTGCCTGCATGGGCCGCTCAGCAAGACAATCGAGGGCGCGGGCTATTTTTCCAATCAGATGCCTAGGACTTTCTCACCCAAGCCGAGGTACTCCGTTCGGTTTTGGAAGGAAAAAGGGCTGCAGGCACCGAAGGTGAAGGCCAAAGACGTGTTGTTGCGAAAGTTGGAGCGCATATTGGTGCTGAATGAAGCGCGCTGCGGGACGCCGGAGCAAGTCGTCTGCGGTGATTCCAGGGATGCCAGAACGTATAGGAAGATTGCCGAGGACTTTTCTGTCGTCATCACCTCTCCACCTTATTACGGAATGCGCACTTACATGCAGGACCAGTGGCTCCGGTTGTGGTTCCTCGGGGGGCCGGAGGAGATCGATTACGTGGCCGGAGAGCAAATTAGCCATAACAGCGAGGAGAGCTTTATCAAAGCGCTCGCGAGCGTTTGGCGAAACGTGCGCAGCTCGCGTTCCGACGGCCTGGATATGTACGTGCGGTTTGGTAGCGTGCCGTCCATCAAGAGTAATGCGAAAGGCATCATGCGAGCCTCGCTGGAGGAAGCAGGAGGCTGGAAAGTCGTATCGACCAGGACGGCGAAAGATGCCCATGCTGGGAAACGTCAGGCTGACCAAATGGCCAAGGGCTCAAAGGCCGCCGAAGAGTACGACTTTCATATCGTGAGAGTAGCCTAGTGCCAGCGTACCTCGGCGGACCGCTTCGTCCCCGCGTGCTCGATCTCCGTGGTAAGGCGGTTCTCGCAAAATTCTCGATATAGGATTTGATTGCCTTTGACGCTGTGTCGGCCTTGGGGGCGGCTGTCGAGCGCCGCCGCGCTATTGGCGCCGGTCGGCGCATCCTTGACGGCCGACGCCGTCTTGATCGTGACGCCGAATAAGGCGCCGACCACAGCGCCATCGCCCGAAGCGACGCCGCGTTGATCGAGCGCTCCGACAGCTGACGACGCGGCTGCGACAAATCTGCGACAGCGGCGACCGTCGCCGCAGGTGACCAAGACTTAACCCATTGATGGGAATGGTGGGCGCGACAGGGATCGAACCTGTGACCCCTACCATGTCAAGGTAGTGCTCTACCGCTGAGCTACGCGCCCGTTCCCTGCAACCGTCAGAAGGGTGCGCACGGCCGCAAACTGTCGCGATGCCGGGCAGCGCCCCTCCGGGAGCCTCGTCTCCTATCGCAGGCGCCGCCGCCGTGCAAGCGTCTGTCCAGGTTGCCGATCACCGAGCCCTGCGCCGCCTGCCGGCCGCCTCGCGCCTTGCGCGCGAGCGCGGTCGGACATGCGTGACCCGAATGTCGATGCCTTCCGGAATGCGCCGCCAGCGCCGGGCGAGCGCCGCCCCGTCGAGGGCGTGTGCAATGCCGGGCGAGCCGGAACACCGCGGCGCTCCGTAGCGGCGCAGCCCCTCAACCTCAATGAGCGCATCTTCGAGTTGCATGGCCGCGGCAAATCGCATCGTTCGCTCGGCGAGCGCGAAATCATGATTGCCGCCCACCACCAGCCCATGGCGCGCCGCCTGGGCGGCAATCCAGGCATCGGCATCGGCGAAGATCGCCGCCTCATCGCAGCCGAAGCTGCTGGCATCCCCGCCATCAGTGAGCACGTCGCACTGCGGAACGACCACGTCCCTGTGCTCGCGGCACGCGTCCGCGATGATAGAGATCATCAGAGGCAAGGCGGCCGTCTCGGCGTCAGAATGGCACGCCCTTGGCGGACAGCCGCTCCTTGAGCCGTTTCTCGGCGGCCGACAGGCGCGCAGCATCCGTCGAGCGCAGAACCAGATGGGTCCCGAACACGCGCGCCTCGCGATTGAACGGGTAACTGCCCATCGAGACGTCGGGAAACTCCGTTTGAACCTCGCCGAACAGTTCGGCGATCTCGCCTTCCCCGCGCAGGATTTCGAGCGCCACCGACAGCATCTTCTTGCCGGTCCGCAGCCGCGGCGTGACCGAATCCAGCATGACCTGCATGACCGCCGGAATGCCAGCCATGACGATGACGTTGCCGATCATGAAGCCCGGCGCCACGGAGACCTTGTTCTCGACGAGTTCCGCGGTGAACGGGATGCGGGCCATGCGCAGCCGCGCCGCCGTCACTTCGACGCCGCGCCGGGTGAAGCTCTCGATCAGCTGCCGCTTGACCTCCGGGTGATGGTCGATTCCGACCCCGAACGCCTTGGCGATGCTGTCGGCGGTGATGTCGTCGTGCGTGGGACCGATGCCGCCGGTCGTGAAGACGTAGTTGTAGCGCGCGCGCAGCGCATTCACCGCCGAGACGATTTCGTTCTCGTCGTCGGGAACCACCCGCACTTCCTTCACCTGAATGCCGATGTTGGTGCAGTGCTCGGCGATGTAGCCGATGTTCTTGTCCTTGGTGCGCCCCGACAGGATCTCGTCGCCGATGACGAGGATGGCCGCGGTGACGATCTCTTCCGTCTGGCTCATGCTTGGACCTTCGATAACGAGCTGGCTCGCCAACTCTAGCGCGCCCGCGCGGACCGAACCACGGGGTCCCCTCGCGCGCCGCACAAGTCGCGTTGGGGCTTGCACAGGGCCGTCTCGCCGCCCGACACTGAGGCACCACGTCTGCGCCACGTGCCCCGCAGACGGCACAATGGAGGTGAACCTTGTCCAAGATTCTGCTCGTCACGGGTGCCTCGCGCGGCATCGGCGCGGCCACGGCGCGGCTCGCGGCCCGGCGCGGCTATGACGTCGCGCTCGGCTACGGTCGCGACCGCGAGGCGGCGGAGCGCGTCGCCGCCGACGTTCGCAAGGCCGGCCGGCGCGCGGTGACGATCATGGCCGATGTCGCCGACGCGGATCAGATCAAGGCCATGTTTGAGACCGTCGACCGCGAATTCGGACGGCTCGATGCCTTCCTGAACAACGCCGGCATCTTCACGCTCGGCGTACGTTTCGTCGACATCACCACGGACAACCTCAAGCGCATGATCGCAACCAACCTGACCGGTGCATTCATCGCCAACCAGGAGGCGGTCCGACGCATGTCGACGCGGCTCGGTGGCGCGGGTGGCGTCATCGTGAATATGTCGTCGATGGCGGCGCGCCTTGGCGCCCCGTTCGACTGCATCGACTATGCCGCCTCGAAGGGCGGAGTCGAGAGCATGACGGTCGGCATGGCCAAGGAGCTTGCTGGCGAGGGCATCCGCGTCAACGGCATCCGGCCCGGCCTGATCGACACCGACATTCACGCCCGCGCCGGCCAGCCGGACCGCCTCAAGCGCCTCGAGGCCTCGGTTCCCCTGGGCCGGGGCGGCACGGCGGAGGAGGTTGCCGAGGCGGCGCTCTGGCTGATGTCGGATGCCGCCGCCTACATCACCGGCGTCACGCTCGACGTTGCCGGCGGCCGCGGCATTTGAATGATGCGGAAAGGTCGCGTTAACCCACGTTTCTCGATGCTTGCCCGCCGCGGAGCAATTTCCAGGAGGCCTCAAGAGGCATCCTCAACGAAGCTGGCGTAGAAGTCGCCGCGAACGCGGGATTGATCCGGACGACGACGCGCCATGCCCTCGCCGACACACGCGACCGAGCGCCTCGTGCTCTCGGACGGCACCATCGACCCCGAGTCCGGGCGTGCGGCGCGCGTGTGCAATGCCGTTTCGCCGCTTGTGCTCGGTCTCGTCGTGCCGCTGGCCGTTCTTGTGCTGGTCGATCCGGGCACGCTGCGACACGGCAGATTTCTGCTGTTCGCCGTCATGGTCCCCATCCTGCTGGCGTCGGTCGCGATCTACGTCTACTCGGTTTTCAATCCCGGGGACGTCTCCGGCATCGTCGCCGATGGCTCACGCCGCATCGTCGAACTGCATCAGGCGAACGCGTTCACCTGCCGCCGCAGCGAAATTCCGTTTGCTGAGGTCGCCGCCGTGCAGACCGCGCGACGCTATGATCGGGACGGTTACGCGGTCGAGCGCGCTGAGCTTGTTCTGAAGAGCGGTGAGGTCGTCGCGCTGTCGGCCGCCTTCGGCCCCGCCGAAGTCGCCGCGCTCCGTCACCGGCTCGGGCTCGCCCGGGTCCCGCCAGCCTGACGAAAAGGCTACCCGAGCCACGGCAGCTTCACGAGCAGCGTGAAGCCGTTCAGCATCAGCGCGGTGCCGGCCACGCCGAGCGCGGCGCTGAGATATAGGAGCAGATTGCCGCCCGCGATGAGCGCCACGGAGGCAAGCACGATCGCGATCTGCAGCATCGCCTGCGAGAGATCGAAATAGGGATCGCGCCGCAAGGCCAGATCCCGTTCCGCCTCGATCGCCTTGGCGCGCGCGAACAGTTCGTCGAGCCCCTCGTTCGTCTTCTTGTCGCTGGTGTAGCGCGCAACGTCCGCGCGGTAGGTCCTGATCTTCTCCTCGATCGCCTGCCGCGCTTCGCTCGGCATGCCGGGATTGGCCTTGAGCAGCAGGTCAAGGTCGTCCGCGGCGACGCTGTAGACCGTGCGGCGGATGTTCTTCGCCTGAAAGAAGCTCCAGGTGTTTGTGGCATCGATGTTGGCGCGCGTCGCGTCCTTGGTCGAGTTGCCGCCGCCCATGGTGCAGATGGCAAGGAGCGCCGCCAGCACCCCGACGTAGATGCCGATCCATCGCGAGCGCGCATCGTCGGCAGGCTTCTGCTCCGGGATCTCCGTCAACGCCATTGCAATCCCCTCGCGAACGGACCGCTACACTGAACCCCCGAGGCGCCGTTGCGCCACACTCCCTGCGCTGCCGCCTGTCCTCCCGCCCGATCGTTGCGCCGGCCCTACTCGACAAGGTCCTTGCGCGATTGAACCGTCCCGTCCTCGTTGAGCCGGTAGATCATGGGAACGCCGGTCGCCAGCTCGCGCTTGATGATTTCCTCGCCGGTGAGCCCCTCGAGCTGCATGATGAGCGCGCGCAGCGAGTTGCCGTGCGCCGCGACGATCACGTTGCGACCCGCCTTGAGCTCGGGCCAGATGCGATCTCGGTAATAGGGCAGGACCCGCGCCGCGGTATCCTTGAGGCTCTCGCCGCCGGGCGGCGGCACATCGTAGCTGCGCCGCCAGATGTGGACCTGCTCCGCGCCCCAGCGCTTCCTCGCATCGTCCTTGTTCAGTCCCGAGAGGTCGCCGTAATCGCGCTCGTTGAGCCGCTGGTCGCGGACGACCTCGAGGCCCTGCTGGCAGAGCCCCTTGAGAATGATGTCCAGCGTGTGCTGCGCACGCCTGAGAACGCTCGTGAAGGCGATGTCGAAACGGATGCCTTCCGCCTTGAGAAGCCGGGCGCCCTTCTGCGCCTCCGCGATTCCCTTCTCCGTGAGGTCCGGGTCCTTCCAGCCCGTGAACAGATTGAGCCGGTTCCATTCGCTCTCGCCATGCCGGACGAGCACCAACACATTGTTCATTTTCAACTCTCCAAGGCGCCAAGCCTCAGTGGCGAGGAAAACCGGCGACGGCCTTTTTCGTCAGCGCTTAGTGGGCACGCCGGTGATAGGCAAGATCAAGCGTCGTCGCAAGAAGGCCCCGCCGGCGCCGGTGCGCGCCGGGACCGGGAGGCGCTTCGAGACCGTCGCGGCGCAGGAGGGTCCGCTTCACGCCCGCTTCGTCGGCTCCTGGGATCGCAAGCGCTCGGCAAGGCCCCTGGCTTTGCGGCGAGGAGCCTCCCTCCGTCGGCCTCACAGGCCGAGCACGTCGGACATCGAGAACAGTCCGGGCCCTTTGCCCCTGCCCCAAAGCGCAGCCTTGACCGCGCCGCGCGCGAAGATTCCCCTGTCCGTTGCAATGTGCGAGACGATGACGCGCTCGCCGTCCGCCGCGAAGATCACGCTGTGCTCGCCGACGACATTGCCGCCGCGCAGCGTCGCAAACCCGATGTCGCCGCGCCGGCGCGCACCCGTGTGCCCGTCGCGCACGCGAACGCTGCGCTCCTTGAGCGAGACCTTGCGCCCTTCGGCGGCCGCTTGCCCGAGCATCAGGGCCGTCCCGGACGGCGCATCGATCTTGTGCTTGTGATGCATCTCGAGCACTTCGATGTCGAAGTCCTCGTCGAGCGCCTCCGCGATCTTGCGCGTGACCGCCACGAGCAGATTCACGCCAAGGCTCATGTTCCCGGCCCGAACGATGGTCGCATGTCGGGCGGCCGCCCTGATCCGGGCGTCGTCCTCCTCCGAAGTCCCCGTCGTTCCGATGACGTGGACGATCCGCGCATTGGCCGCGAGCCCGGCGAATTCGACGGTCGCCTTCGGAATCGTGAAATCGAGGATGCCATCGACCCTGGCCACGACCTCGAGCGGGTCGTCCGTGACCTTGACGCCGAGGCTCCCGATGCCCGCCAGCAGCCCCGCGTCCTGACCGATGGCAGGCGAGCCCTTCGGCTCGACTGCGCCCGCAACGACGCAGCCCTCGATCGTGTCGATCGCGCGCACGAGCTCACGCCCCATGCGTCCCGCCGCGCCCATGATGCCAAGCTTCATGTCCGCCATGGCCGCCACTCCCTCGCTTCAAACCTGCATTCTGCGCCCGCGACCTCACGGCCGCGCGCGCGCCATGGCTTCCAGGATAAACCTTTTCGCTTCCTCCGTGTCGCCCCAATGCTTGATCCTGACCCATTTGCCCGGCTCGAGATCCTTGTAATGCTCGAAAAAGTGCTGAATCTGGCTGAGCGTTATCTCGGGAAGATCGCGATAGCTGTGGATGCGGTCGTATCGGCGCGTCAGACGGGAGGAGGGAACGGCAATGACCTTCTCGTCGCCGCCGCCGTCGTCCTCCATCACCAGCACGCCGACCGGACGGCAGTTCATCACGGCCCCCGGGACGATCGCCCGCGTGTTGCACACCAGAACGTCGATCGGATCGCCGTCCGCGGATAGCGTATGCGGGACGAAGCCGTAGTTTCCGGGATAGCGCATCGGAGTGTAGAGGAAGCGGTCCACCACGAGCGTGCCGGAAGCCTTGTCGAGCTCGTACTTGATCGGCTCCCCGCCAACCGGTACTTCGATGATGACATTGATGTCGTTCGGCGCGTCGTGGCCGGTCGTGATGGCTTCGATCCGCATTGGTTTCTCCTTGCTTGATCGGCGGGTCGCCGAATGGTCCTCCCGCCGCGGTGGACGCCGGGTGTCAAGCCCGCGGCTTGCTGCATGCTGGCTTGCGGCAAATTTGGAACGGTGCCCATGAGGTCGAAATCCGCCGCCCTTCTCCTTGCCGGGCTCGTCGCGACGCTCGCCCCGACGAACGCCGCGCTCGCCAATCAGCCGAAGAGCCTCTATACGACGCTCGAGATCAAGACTTGCAAACTGCTCCGCCGGCATCCAGACGGCAATTCCTGGATCTGCCCCGGATTGCCGGGTTACCCCGTCTACCTCGCGCACGGCGACCTGCGTACCTTCGTCAGCTACGGCCCGGCCCCCGAGCGCCGGCGGGCGGCGAAACAGACGCTTGCGGCCTTCAATGCCATTCACAAGGCCGGTCGCAATCGCGCGACGATCGAGTGGCGCATTGCGCCCGGACGCGGCAAGGCGATCCCGCGTGCGACGATCCTGCGCTATTTCACCAGCCGCGATGGCAAGCGGGGCGAAGTTCTGGTCGTGAGCAAGGTCGATGCGCGCGAGGCCTGTCACGTCGCCTATGTGGACGCGCTGGCCAACCGGGATGCCATCGCCATCGCCCGGCGGCTCGCCGACGAGGTGGCCCCGCGCTTCGACTGCAGTCTGTCACCGAAGATGGAAGGGCTGGCTGGCCGAAGCCCTCTTTAGCAGGCCGCTCCGGCCCCGGGCTCGCGTGCGTTCCGCACCGGCAGGCACGGCGCCCCCCTCGACCGGCCCGACGGTCGTTACGACCACGTGTAGCAGGTCTTCTCGAGCTTTGCGCCCCCGATGCTGTCGTAGGCGCGCGCCTTCGGCCGACCGCCCCGTCGCCAATAGAAGTTCCCGGCCGCCGTATTCTCCGTCAAGGCCCACACCACGAGGCCTCTGAGGCGGCGCTCGTCGAGCGCGTGCCGGGCGGCCTCGAACAGGTGCTCCCCAAAGCCCAGGCCCTGATAGGTGGGAGCGAGGTAGAGCTCGTAGATTTCCCCCTGCGGCTTGCCCCGGCCGCGCGCCCGACCGAACGTCACGTAGCCCGCGACGACGCCGGCCACCTCGAGCACGAGGAGCCCATCGGAGCTTTTTGCCGCATTCTGCCACCACCGTTTGTCCCGGCGCCGGATCATCCCCTCGAGATGCACGTGCGGGATGATCCCGCGATAGGCATTCTCCCACGAGGCACGGAAAAGCTCGGCGAGCGCCGACGCATCGCGCTGTGTACCCTTGCGGACCCGGATTTCAGTGCGGGACTGAAGCATGGCGAAACTATATCGTAGCCTGCCCCGCGACGGGAAGAGGGCTGATGGCGCACAAGTGTCGCCTGGGTCGCTCCCGCACCGGCGCATTCCGCGCTTTGCAGTTTGAATTCGCCCGCCGCTCGACTATCAATCGCCTCCGATCCGCCCGCCCCCGACCAGGCCCGCAATCCATGTCTCCATCCCGACGCGCCCCAACACCGAAACCCGGCATCCTCGACATCGAGGCCTACGTTCCAGGCGAAAGCCATGTCCCGGGCGGCATGAAGCCGATCAAGCTTTCGTCGAACGAGACCCCGCTTGGCGCCTCGCCGAAGGCGATCGCGGCGTATCAGGCGCTCGCCGGCGAGCTCGAGCGTTATCCCGATGGAGCGGCAACCGCACTGCGCAGCGCCATCGGCGCCAAGTACGGGCTCGATCCGGCCCGCATCGTGTGCGGCTGCGGCTCCGACGAGCTCCTCAATCTTCTCGCCCACGCCTATCTCGGTCCCGGCGACGACGCCGTCTTCACCGAGCACGGGTTCCTCGTCTATCGCATCGTCACGCTCGGCAACGGCGCGAGGCCCGTGGTCGTCAAGTGCACCGATCTCAAGGCCGACATCGACCGGATGATCGGCGCGCTCACACCGCAGACGAAGATCGTCTTTCTCGACAACCCCAACAATCCGACGGGGACCTACGTGCCGTTCTCCGAGGTGCGGCGGCTGCACGCGGCGCTCCGCCCGGACACGCTGCTCGTGCTCGATTCCGCCTATGCCGAATACGTGCGCCGCAACGACTACGAGGCCGGCATCGAGCTTGTCGCGACGAGTGAAAATGTCGTCATGACCCGTACCTTTTCGAAGATCCACGGTCTGGCGGCGCTGCGGCTCGGCTGGGCCTATTGTCCTCAGGCCGTCGCCGACGTTCTCAATCGCATTCGCGGCCCCTTCAATGTCACTGCGCCGGCGATCGCGGCCGGTGTTGCGGCGATCGGCGACAACGCGCACATGGAGGCGTCGGTGGCCCACAACGAGACGTGGCTGCCTTGGACCACGGCCGAGCTGGAGAAGCTCGGGCTCAAGGTCACCCCGAGCGTCGGCAACTTCATCCTCATCCATTTTCCCGCCGAGAAGGCCCGCAATGCCGAGGCGGCGGACGCCTTTCTCAAGTCGCGCGCCATCATCCTGCGGCGCGTCGCCGGCTACGGCCTGCCGAACGCGCTGCGCATGACGATCGGCACCGAAAGCGAAAACCGCGCCGTCGTGGCGGCGCTGCGCGACTTCATGAGCGCGGGGCGACCATGAGCGAGCGCATGTTCGAACGGATTGCCCTGATCGGCATCGGGCTCATCGGCTCGTCGATCAGTCACGCCACGCGGCGGGCGGGACTTGCGGGAACGATCGTCGGATCGGCAAGGACCGTGCGGACCCGCGAGACGGCCCTCGCGCTCGGCCTCGTCGATCAGGCGTTCCCGACCGCCGCCGAGACCGTCGTCGGCGCCGATCTTGTCATCCTGTGCGCGCCGGTCGGCGCCTGCGGCGAGATCGCGGCAGAGATCTCGCCGCACCTTGCGCCCGGCGCCATCGTAACGGACGTCGGATCGGTCAAGGGTGCGATCGTGCGCGATGTCGGGCCGCACATCCCGAAGGGCGTGCATTTCATTCCCGGCCATCCCATCGCCGGCACCGAGCACTCGGGCCCCGAGGCGGGGTTCGCCGAGCTCTTCGACAACCGCTGGTGCATTCTGACGCCCGTGCCGGGTACCGATCCTGACCAGATCGAGAAGCTGAAGCTCTTCTGGCAGCGGCTCGGCTCGTTCGTCGAGGTCATGGATGCCGAGCACCATGATCTTGTCCTCGGGATCACCAGCCACGTGCCGCATCTGATCGCCTTCAACATCGTCAATACGGCCGCCCACCTCGAGCGGGTGACGAACAGCGAAGTCATCAAATTCTCGGCTGGCGGCTTCCGCGACTTCACCCGCATCGCGGCCTCCGATCCGACCATGTGGCGCGACGTGTTCCTCAACAACCGCGAGGCCGTCCTCGAGATGCTCGGCCGGTTCACCGAAGACCTCATTCATCTGCAGCGCGCCATCCGCTACGGCGAGGGCGACACCCTGTTCCGCCTGTTCAGCGAGGCACGTGCGATCCGGCGCGGGGTCGTAGAGGCCGGGCAGGACACGGCGTCGGCGGCCGCCTTCTACAAGAGCCGCGATCCCTCGCGTGAGCGCAAGAAAGAGTCCTGATCCGCGGACTTGATGCGCAAGCCCTGGGCTTTCCGGGCTCGCGCCGTGTGCAACTGCCAGCGCAGGGAACGCATGTCGGCCGCTGGTGACCTCTGGGTGTTCGGCTACGGCTCGCTGATGTGGCGGCCGGATTTCCCGTTCCGGGAGCGCGTCAAGGCGACGGTCCACGGCTACCATCGCGCCTTCTGCATCAAGTCGACCCACTATCGCGGGACGCCGGAGCGCCCGGGCCTTGTTCTCGGGCTCGATCGCGGACGCAGTTGCGACGGTGTCGCGTTCCGGGTGGCGGCCTCCGACGCCCCCGACGTCGTGCGCTATCTGCGGGAGCGCGAGCTGATCTACGGCGTCTACCGGGAGGCGCATGTCGCGGCCCACGCCCACGGCGAAACGGGACCGCGCGAGGTTCTGGCGCTGACCTACATCGCCGAGCGGTTGCATCCCAACTACGCAGGCGATCTGCCGCTGAGCGTGCAGGCGCGCATCATCCGCGGCGCGCGCGGCGCCTCGGGCGACAATCTCGATTACGTCATCAACACGATCCGGCACCTCAGGGATCTGGGCATCCGCGAACGGCACCTGGAACGTCTCGTCGCCGTCGCCGGCGCCGCCGTCGCCGCACGCGACCCGCAGCCGGCTCTGCAGCGTCCCGGCGTCGCGGCGCTTCGGACATCGGCCGCGCGCGCGCCGGGCCCCCTTGCGCCGGTCGACCGCGCAAGCCAGCGCCGCTTCACGTTCCGCGCGCGGCTCTCACGCCTCTGAAGCGAGCTTCGGGCCGCCTGTCTCGATCGGCAGATCGGCACGCGCCCCCCACTCGGACCACGATCCGTCATAGACCGCGGCATCCGGCTGACCGAGCTGGGCGAGCGCGAACGCCACGACGCCGGCCGTGACGCCCGATCCGCAGCTTGCCACCACCGGGCGCGCAACGTCGACGCCCGCCGCCGCGAAGACGGTCCGCAGCTCCGCCTCGCTCCTGAGCGTCCCGTCGGCGTTGAGCAGGCTTGCGAACGGCACATTGCGCGAGCCCGGGATGTGGCCCGATCGCAGCCCGGCGCGCGGTTCCGGGACCGTGCCCGCGAACCTGTTGGCGGCCCTGGCGTCGACGATTTGCACGTTCCGGTCACCGATCAGGCGCTTGACCTGCTCCGCATCCCTGACGCGCCCGTCGTTCCGTCGCGCCTGAAACGTCCGGGCCGGCCGCGGCGGCGTCGCTTTGTCCGTGACCGGCCGGCCCTCGGCCCGCCATTTCTTGAGGCCGCCGTTGAGCACGGACACCGCCTCGTGGCCCATGGTCCGAAACATCCACCAGGCGCGGCCGGCGGAGTAAAGCCCCTCGCTGTCGTAGACGACGACATGCGTGTCGTTCCCGATCCCCATGCGCCCGACCTGTTCCGCGAACTGCTCAGCGGTTGGCAGCATGTGCGGCAGCGGATTCGACCTGTCAGACACCTCGTCGATGTCGAAGAAAAGCGCGCCTTCGATGTGTGCCGCCTCGTACTCCTTCCGGGCGTTGCGGCCGGAGGTCGGCAGATGCAGCGAGGCATCGAGAACGACGACGTCGCCGCGCTTGAGGTTTGCCGCGAGCCAGTCCGTATCGACGAGCCACTTGCGCTGGGTCATGATTGATTTTCCTGCACTGATCGCAATTCCTGCCGGGTCTGCCGCTCAGGCGAACACCAGGCGGATGCGACGGTTGATCCGGCCCTTCTTTTCGATCTTGCTCACCGCCAGTCGTCCCACCTCGCCGGTGCGGCGGACGTGCGTTCCCCCGCACGGCTGCAGATCGACGCTCCCATTCTCGCCGATGGCGACGAGGCGAACCTGCCCAGACCCCATTGGCGGCTTCACCGCCATCGTCCGCACGAGCCCCGGATTGGCTTCGAGCTCTGCGTCCGTGATCCAGCGTTCCCCCACCGGGTGATCGGCTGCAACCAGCGCGTTGAGTGCCTCGGTGAGCCGGTCTTTATCGACGGCAGAGGCATCCTCGATGTCGAAGTCGAGCCGGCCCTCGTCGGCCCCGATCTGTCCTCCGGTCACAGGAAACCTGACCAGACTGCAAAGGAGATGCAGGCCGGTGTGCATCCGCATGTGCTGGTAGCGCAGCTCCCAGTCGAGGACGGCCGCGACCTCCTCGCCCGGCGCCGGCCGCAGCGTGCCTTCGGCGGCGACATGCACGATGGTTGACTTGTCCGCGTCGTAGACCGTGGTCGCGATCCGGCACTCGCCGCCCGCGAAGCGAAGGACGCCGCGATCGCCGGGCTGGCCGCCGGCTGACGCATAAAAGGGCGTCCGGTCGAGCACCACCCCGCCGCGCTCGTTCACCGTCAAGACTTTCGCGGACGCCTCGCGGAGGTAGGCGTCGGACCGGTAGAGCTGCTGCGTCATGCGTTTTCAGGCCTTGTCGGGATCGACGAACACGGAAGGAAGCGGCGGCCGCTTGCGCTCAAGCCAGGGCGGCGTCGGCAGGCCCTTGGACCGCAGAAACTCGGGATTGAAGAGCTTGGACTGATAGCGCGTGCCATAGTCGCACAGCACCGTCACGATGGTCTTGCCGGGGCCCAGATCGCGTGCCAGCCGGATTGCCCCGGCCACATTGACGCCCGACGAGGACCCGAGGCACAACCCCTCCTCCTCGAGCAGCTGGAAGACGACGCGCACCGCCTCCTCGTCAGGTATGAAATACGAACGGTCGATGATCGCCCCCTCGAGGTTCTTGGTGATGCGGCCCTGCCCGATGCCCTCCGTGATCGACGATCCTTCGGCCTTGAGCACGCCGGTCGTATAGTAGGAATGGAGCGCCGCGCCGGGCGGGTCGGCGAGCGCGGCGATGATGCTCTTGCGCCGCGCTTTGAGGCCCATCGACATGCCGGCGAGCGTGCCTCCGGAGCCGACGGCGGCCACGACCGCGTCCACCTTGCCCTGGGTCGCCGACCAGATCTCCTCGGCCGTGGTGACGATGTGCGCCTCGCGATTGGCGACATTGTCGAACTGATTGGCCCAAACCGCGCCGTTGGGCTCCGTCCGCGCCAGGGCCTCGGCGAGGCGAGCCGAGTATCTGACGTAGTTGTTCGGATTCTTATAGGGGACCGCGGGCACCTCGACGAGTTCGGCGCCGAGCAGGCGCAGCGTATCCTTCTTTTCCTGGCTCTGGGTCTCCGGAATGACGATCACGGTCCGGAACCCCATCGCGTTGCCGATCACCGCAAGGCCGATGCCGGTGTTGCCGGCGGTGCCTTCGACGATGGTGCCGCCCGGCCTGAGCTGTCCCTTCTTGACGGCGTCCTGGATCATGAAGAGCGCGGCGCGATCCTTGACGGACTGGCCCGGGTTCATGAACTCGGCCTTGCCGAGGATCGTGCAGCCGGTCTCCTCCGACGCCCGCTTCAGCTTGATCAGCGGCGTATTTCCAACCGCTGCGACGACGCCATCCCGAATGGTCACGACCGAGCTCCCTGCGCGTTCGCCCGCGCTATGACTTCTTCTTCTCGCGCCGCCAGCCTATTCCCTCGAGGCAGCGAAGTGAAGCGTCGCGGGACGGCCCGGCGATCCACGCAGAGCGTATTCGACCCCGTTGCGCGGCAGCGGGATCTGCCGCGATAGTCAGTCCCGGCAAGGAGACCGACCCATGGCGCACGACCAGCTCCACTACATGACCGCCGTCGAGATCGCGGGCCTGATCCGAGCCCGCAAGGTCTCGGCGCGCGAGGTGCTCGAGCATTTCCTGGCCCGCGTCGAGCGGCACAATCCGCGCCTTAACGCCATCATCTGGATGGATGCCGCGCGTGCCAGGAAGCGGGCCGAGGCCGCCGACGTTGCATTGGCGCAGGGCGACGTATGGGGACCATTGCACGGCGTGCCCATGACCATCAAGGAGAGCTTCAACGTCGAGGGATCGCCGACGACCTGGGGCGACCCGCAGCTGCGCGACAACGTCACGGCGAAGAGCGCGCTTGCCGTCGAGCGGCTTGAACGCGCCGGTGTCGTGCTGTTCGGCAAGACCAACGTGCCTCTGATGCTCGCCGACTGGCAGAGCACGAATGCCATCCACGGCACCACCAACAACCCTTGGGACCCGGCAAGGACCCCCGGCGGCTCATCCGGCGGCTCCGCGGCCGCGCTCGCCGCCGGCCTGACCGGTCTCGAGGCCGGCAGCGACATCGGCGCGTCGATCCGCAATCCCGCCCACTACTGCGGCGTCTTCGGATTGAAGCCGACGTGGGGCGTCATCTCGCCGATGGGGCACACGCTGCCGGGCGTTGTAAGCTACGCCGACATATCGGCCGTCGGCCCGCTCGCCCGCGGCGCCGACGACCTCGAGGTCGCGCTCGACGCCATGGCCGGGCCGGACGACATCGACGGAGTCGCCTGGAAGGTCGACCTGCCGCCATGCCGGGCGACGTCGCTGAGCTCGCTCAGGGTCGCCGTCAAACTCAGCGACCCGAATTCCGAGATTGACGCCTCCTATGGCGACGTCCTGCAGCGGCTCGTCGACCGGCTTGCCCGACAGGGAGCGACCGTCAAGGAAATCGAGCCCGATCTCGACACGCGCCGGCTGAACGAGGTCTATGTGCTCCTTCTCCGGGCGGCGACGTCGGCCCGCACGCCGGCGGCCGACATTGCGCGCTGGCGCGAGGCGCTCGCGAACACCGATGCGGCATCCGAGCCCTATCTCGATTGGATGATCCGCGGCAACACGCTCTCGCACCGCGACTGGCTCGCACTCAACAACGAGCGGCACAAGCTCAGACGCCAGTTTCAGAGCTTCTTCCGGGACTGGGACATCCTCCTCTGCCCGGCTGCCGCCTCGGCGGCATTCCCGCATGATCATTCCGGCGAACGCTGGCAGCGCACGATCGCCGTCAACAACAAGCGCGTGCGCACGACGGACCAGCTCTTCTGGGCGGGCTACTCCGGCGTCGTGCTGTTGCCCTCGACCGTCGGCCCGGCGGGATTGACCGCCGACGGGCTGCCCGTCGGCTATCAGGCGATCGCGGCGAGCGGACACGACAAGACCGCCATTGCATTCAGCCGGCTCCTCGAACGGGAGATCGGCGGTTTTGTTCCGCCGAAAGGCTACGACTGAGGGGCGGCTTCGGACTGCCGGTGATCGAGGCGTTGGAAACGGGTGCCCCCTGTGCGGCCGGCCCCACGGCTGGCCCCTCGGTCCGAAAGCGGCTAGGCTTGCCCGGGACGCGACGGAGACCGGACATGGTAGTCCTGAACCGCATCTATACGCGCACGGGCGATGACGGAACGACGGCGCTCGGCACCGGCGAGCGGCTGCCGAAATACGCGCTGCGCGTCGCCGCCTACGGTACCGTCGACGAGACCAATGCCGCCCTCGGCATGGCGCGGGTTCATCTCGCAGGGGCCGACCCTGTGCTCGATCGGCGTCTCGAGACGATCCAGAACGACCTGTTCGATCTCGGCGCCGATCTCTGCGTGCCGGACCGTGGCGGCGCGACGGCGGGCGAGGCGCTGCGGATCGTGCAGTCTCAGGTCGATCGCCTCGAGGCCGAGATCGACGACATGAACAGCAAGCTGGCGCCGCTGCGCTCGTTCGTCCTGCCGGGAGGAACCGCCGCCGCCGCCGCCCTGCACGTCGCCAGAACGGTCTGCCGGCGCGCCGAGCGGCTCGTTGTGGAGCTGGCGTCGATGCCGGACGAGCCAGTGGGAGATCCCGTGATCAAGTACCTCAACCGGCTGTCGGATTACCTCTTTGTTGCAAGCCGCTATGCCAACGACCTCGGAGCGCGCGACGTCCTTTGGGTTCCGGGCAAGAGCCGCTAAGCTGCCAAATCGACGCCTCCTTGCATCCCTGACCGCGAGCCCCGATTCGTGTTTGTACCCCTGTCTGACGACAATCCTCTGCGGACCATCCGGTGGCCCATCGTGACCGTCGGATTGATCATTCTAAACATCGTGATTTTCATCCTGGAGTTCACGGGACGCGGCCAATACGTCGCCGGCAGCTTCGCCATCATTCCCGCTGAGCTGTTCCAGACACGGCTGCTCGGCGGCCCAGCGCGCGGGCCGTTCGACGCGCTCCCCGTGCCCGAGGGGCTGACCCTCGTCACTTACATGTTTCTGCACGGCGACCCGCTGCATTTGGCCGGCAACATGCTGTTTCTCTGGGTGTTCGGCGACAACGTCGAGGATGCGCTCGGCCATCTGAAATTCCTGGCCTTTTACATCCTGTGCGGGGCCCTCGCGGGGCTCTTGCACGCGCTCAGCGCGGAGTACGGGTTTGCCCAGCTTCTTTTCAAGGCGACGGCCCTGAAGGAGCCGGCCGGCAAGGTTCCGCTGATCGGGGCGAGCGGCGCGGTCGCCGGCGTCATCGCGGCCTACCTGATGCTGCACCCGCATGTGCGCGTGTGGATTCTGGCCTTTCGTTTCATTCCCCTCCGGGTGACCGCGCTGCTGGCGCTTGGCGCCTGGATCGCCACCCAGTTCGCCATGCTCCTCATTCCGGACACCGGCCCGGTGGCCTGGTGGGCGCACGTCGGCGGCGTCCTCGCCGGTGCGCTTCTCGTGGTCTTCATGCGCCGGCCGGGCGTGCCCCTCTTCGACCGTCTGCCGGCGGCTCGGGCCTGATCGCATCCCCGCGCTGCGGCGCTCCGCCGGGCATGAGGCGCGACAACCGCGCACCGAGGAGCGCCGGACTCGCAATTGACTCCCAACAGCACCCCCCATACTCTCTTCGCACGTGCGAAATCACTTGACTGTCGGCCTGTCGCCCTTGACGCGACAGCGCAACGGGGCAATGTGCCTCAATTCTGAGCAGGAGCGTCGCACCGCACAATGGAGATGGGTCGGTTGCGCCGGCACGGACACGGGGCGGCAGGCTGCCTCGCTCCGGTGCCGAAAACGGCTCGGAGCGACAACCGGCGATTGGTCTGGGGAGCAACACGGCGATGAAGGTTCTGGTGCCCGTCAAGCGGGTGGTCGATTACAACGTCAAGATTCGCGTGAAGAGCGACGGCAGCGGCGTCGAGCTTGCGAACGTCAAGATGTCGATGAACCCCTTTGACGAGATCGCGGTCGAGGAAGCGATCCGCATGAAGGAGAAGGGCGTCGCCACTGAGATCGTCGCCGTCTCGATCGGGTCCGCGAAGACGCAGGACACCATCCGCAACGCGCTGGCCATGGGCGCCGACCGCGGTATTCAGGTCGAGACCGGCGATGAGATCATCGAGCCGCTCACCGTCGCCAAGCTGCTCAAGGCGATTGTCGAGGCGGAAAAGCCGAGCCTCGTCATTCTCGGCAAGCAAGCCATCGACGACGATTGCAACCAGACCGGCCAGATGCTGGCCGCGCTGCTCGGATGGCCGCAGGGAACCTTCGCCTCCAAGATCGTCGTGGATGGCGGGACCCTCCACGTCACCCGGGAGGTCGACGGCGGCCTCGAGACGGTCAAGCTGAAGATGCCGGCCATCGTGACCACGGACCTGCGTCTCAATGAGCCGCGCTATGCATCGCTGCCCAACATCATGAAGGCGAAAAAGAAGCCGCTTGACGTCAAGAAGCCGGCCGACCTCGGCGTTGAGATCAAGCCCCGCCTCAAGGTGCTCAAGACGACCGAGCCGCCCGGACGCAAGGCCGGTGTCAAGGTCGCCAATGCGGCCGAACTCGTTGCCAAGCTGAAGGATGCGGGAGTGATCTGATGAGCGTGCTACTGGTTGCGGACCACAACAACGCCGCGCTCGGCTCGGCAACGCTGAAGGCCATGACGGCCGCCAAGGCCCTGGGCGGCGACGTGCACGTGCTGGTCGCCGGCTCGGGATGCTCGGCGGTCGCCGAGGAAGCCGCAAAGCTCGAGGGCGCCAGCAAGGTGCTCCTCGCCGACGCCCCGCATCTCGCCAACGGCCTTGCCGAGGAGCTCGCCGCGCTCATCGTGCCGATGATGACCAGTTACTCCGCGGTCGTGGCTGCCGCCACCGCGGCTGGCAAGAATGTGCTCCCGCGCGTCGCCGCGCTGCTTGATGTGATGCAGATCTCGGACGTCACGAAGGTGTTGTCGCCGGACACGTTCGAGCGGCCGATCTATGCCGGCAACGCCATCCAGACCGTGCAGTCGACGGACGCCAAGAAGGTGATCACCGTCCGCACCGCCTCCTTCGCCGCGACCGCCCTCACCGGCAGCGCGCCGATCGAGAAGGTGCCGGTGCCGGCGGCCGCCGGGCTTTCCCAGTTCGACAAGGCCGAGCTGTCGAAGTCGGACCGGCCGGAGCTCACCAGCGCCAAGATCGTGATTTCGGGCGGTCGCGGAATGCAGTCGGGCGAGAACTTCAAGAAGTACATCGAACCCGTGGCCGACCGGCTCGGCGCGGCCATGGGCGCCTCGCGCGCTGCCGTCGACGCCGGGTTCGTTCCGAACGACTTCCAGGTCGGGCAGACGGGCAAGGTGGTGGCGCCGGAGCTTTACATCGCCGTCGGCATCTCGGGCGCGATTCAGCACCTCGCGGGCATGAAGGATTCGAAGGTCATCGTCGCGATCAACAAGGATGCCGAGGCGCCCATCTTCCAGGTTGCCGACTACGGGCTCGTTGCTGATCTCTTCGCGGCGCTGCCCGAGCTCGAAGGCGAGCTTGCAAAGGCCGGCAAATAATGGCGCAGATCTGTTCGGGAGCGCTCAAATGGACGCATCCGTGAAGACGAAGCGAGCGGCGGCGGCACCGCCGCCGCCCGAGATCAAGAAGGTCGGCATCATCGGCGCCGGCCAGATGGGCAACGGCATCGCCCATGTCGTCGCGCTCGCCGGCTATCAGGTGGCGATGAACGACATCCGCCGCGAGGCCTTCGACAAGGCGCTCGGCGTCATCCAGAAGAACATGACGCGACAGGTGTCCCGCGGTCTCATCACCGACAGCGAGATGCAGGGCGCGATCGGCCGCATCGCCTTCGCGCCAAGCCTCGAGTCGCTCGCCGACTGCGACCTCATCATCGAGGCCGCCACGGAAGATGAGGCGATCAAGCGCAAGATCTTCAACGAGCTCAAGTCGAAGACGAAAAAGGGCGCCATCCTTGCCTCGAACACCTCGTCGATCTCCATCACGCGCCTGGCATCCACGACGACGGACCCCGAGCGTTTCATCGGCATCCACTTCATGAACCCGGTCCCCGTGATGCAGCTCGTCGAGCTGATCCGGGGCATAGCGACCGCCGATGAAACCTTTGCGACGGCCCGCGCCTTCGTCGAGAGCCTGGGCAAGCAGATCGCCGTGTCCGAGGACTTCCCGGCCTTCATCGTCAACCGTATCCTGCTCCCGATGATCAACGAGGCCGTCTACACGCTCTATGAGGGTGTCGGCAGCGTCGAGGCGATCGACAAGGCCATGCGGCTTGGCGCCAATCATCCCATGGGCCCGCTCGAGCTCGCCGACTTCATCGGGCTCGACACCTGCCTCTCCGTCATGCAGGTCCTCTACGAAGGGCTGGCGGATTCGAAGTACAGACCTTGCCCGCTGCTCGTGAAGTATGTCGAGGCGGGCTGGCTCGGGCGCAAGACACAGCGCGGCTTTTACGACTACCGCGGCGAGAAGCCGGTCCCGACGCGCTGACGTCGTCGCTGAGGAGTGGGTTTTCGCGCATCGTTGCAGCACCGAACCCGCAAAGGCGGTCCCCGGCCGGGACCGCCTTCTGCTTTTTCCGTCGCCCGCCGCGCCCCGCCGGCGTCACTTGTCGAGCCACACCTCGTCGTAGCGCGAGTTGTTGTAGATCGAGTTCTCCTGCTGGATGTATCCCTTCACGTAGGGCTGCCAGCAGGTGGCGTTGTTGCCGTGATAGATCACCGGCCGGGCGACGTCCTCAAGCAGCTTGCGCTCGATCCGCCAGACGATCTGCTTGCGCTTCACGGGGTCGCTCTCCTGCGATTGCTCCTCGAGCAGGCGATCGACTTCCGGGTCGCTGTATTTCGAGAAATTGGCATCCGACCGGCTCGAGAACCCCATCTTCAGGACGCCGTCCGGATCGTCGATGCCCGCTCCCGCCAGGTTCAGAGCCACCGAGTAGTCGCGTTTGAACAGACGATTGTACCAAAGCGAGGACTCGATCACCTCGAGTTCGGCATCGAACCCGATCTTGTTCAGCTGATCGACAAGAATGACGGCGGGATCGCGGAACGTGTTGAAATCGCGCGTCACCACTTTCACCTTCAGCTTGTTCGACGGGCCGTAGCCGGCCTTCTCCATGATCTTGATCGCCTCGGCGCGCTGTTGGGCCGGGTCGCCGTAGCTCGGCAGCTTGGCCAGTTCCTCCTTCGGCATTCCCCAATTGCCTTTCGGCGGCGCCATCATGTTGACCGCCTCGAAGTTCTTGCCCTGCGAGACGATGTCGATGAACGCCTTGCGATCGAGCGCGAGCAGCATCGCGCGGCGGATGTCCGGGTTGTCGAACGGCGGCCGCTCGCGGTTGACCAGCATGTGCGTTGTCACGTTCGTCGGCTGCAGCGAGCAGACGATATGGGGCGCCTTCGCCTCGATGTCGGCGAGCAGCGGCACCGTGATGTCCGCGATCTGGGTCATGTCGAACTCGCCCGCCATGAATGCGAGCAGGCGCGTCGAGCGGCTCGGAACGATCCGCCACTCGATTGCATCGAGGTACGGAAAGCCCTTGCGCCAGTAGTCCGGATTGCGCTCGATGCGGATGACTTCGTTGCTCTTGAATTCCGCGAACCTGAACGGCCCGGTGCCGACCGGCCTCACGCGCATGTCGCGGCCGGAGACATGGCATGGATAGATGACGGTGTATCCCGAGGCCAGCATCGAGAGCAGCGAGGCCTGCGGCTTTGCAAGCACGAACGTCGCTTCATGGTCGTTTGCAACCGTCACCTCGATCAGGTTCTCATACCAGATGCCGCGCGGGTTGCGCCGCAGATAATCCTTCTCTTTCCCGTTGAGGCGATGAAACGTGCACTGCACGTCCTTCGCCGTGAACGGCTTTCCGTCATGCCACTTGACGCCTTCCCTGAGCTTGAACGTCAGCCGCGTCCGCGTCGCGTCCCACGACCATTCGGTTGCCAGGTCGGGAATGATCGTCTCGGGCGCGTTGCGCGCCTTTTGCGGATCGAAACGCACGAGGTTGTTGTAGATGCCGGAAAACGACATCACGGCAGCAATCGTCGTCTCCTCATGCAGCGATGCGCTCGGCGGATTGGTGGTGTTGTACATCCGCAGCGTGCCGCCGGTCTTTTGCGCGGCGACCGGCACTGCGGGCGCGATCGATGCGGCAAGCAACAGGGCCGCGAACGTCAAATGGCGGAAAATCGGCGCAGGCATAGAGTCTCCTCCCAATTCATTGGCGGAGAGCCGGCGCTGGATACCCTCGGCCCCGGCATCCGCGGCCGCCATCATACCGTCCGGCCGCAGGATGTCGCGGTGATTCGGGCGCCGGCGCGAGACCATCGCCGGTTGCGCTGCGGGATCAGTCCGATACAGTCGCTCCGTCCAACCTGCCGCTCACTGCCGCACCGGAGCCCGATGCCACCGTCCGCCTCACCTGCCCGCCTCGCAGTCGACGTCGGCGGCACCTTCACCGATGTCGTCCTTGAACGGGGACGCTCCCGGATCGAGACCAAGGTTCTCACGACGCCCGATGCCCCCGAGCGCGCCATTCTCGAGGGCACGCGCGTCGTCCTTGACGAAGCGGGAATCGGGTTCGCCGGCCTCGCCATTGTGGTGCACGGTACGACGCTCGCCACGAATGCCATCATCGAGCGCAAGGGCGCACGAACGGCGCTGATCGCCACCGAAGGCTTTCGCGACGTAATCGAGATCGCCGACGAAAGCCGGTATGACCAGTACGATCTCACCATCGAGAAGCCCAAGGTTCTGGTGCCGCGGGAGCTGCGCTTCACGGTCCCGGAGCGGATCGACGTCAACGGGCAGGTACGCCGCGCGCTCGATCTGGCGGCCGTCGAGAAGGTGGCGCGCCAGATCGCGCGGGAGAAGGTTGCGGCGGTTGCCGTTGCGCTGATCCACGCCTACGCCAATCCGGCGCACGAGCGCGCGATTGCGGAGATCATCCGGCGGCTGTGCCCCGGCGTCTGGGTGACGCTCTCGTCGGAGGTCTGCCCCGAGGTCCGGGAGTACGAGCGGACGTCGACCGCCATTGCGAACGCCTATGTCCAGCCGCTCATGGCCGGCTATCTCGGCCGGCTCGAGGCAGCCTTCGCCGCCGAGGGCTATCGCCGGCCGATCCACCTGGTGACCTCGGGCGGCAACCTGACCTCTCTCGCGACGGCACAGCAGTTCCCCGTCCGCCTTGTCGAATCGGGACCCGCTGGCGGGGCGATCCTGGCGGCCCATGTCGCGGCGGAGCGCGGCGAGCGGCGCGTGCTTTCCTTCGACATGGGCGGCACGACGGCCAAGATCTGTCTCATTCAGGATTTTCAGCCGTTCAAGGCGCGCGCTTTCGAAGTGGACCGGGCGGCCCGTTTCCTCAAGGGCAGCGGCCTGCCGGTGCGCATCCCGGTCATCGAGATGGTCGAGATCGGCGCCGGCGGCGGCTCCATCGCCAAGGTCGACGTGCTGCGGCGCATCACCGTCGGGCCCGAGAGCGCGGCGTCGGTCCCGGGCCCCGCGTGCTACGCCCGCGGCGGGAACAACCCGACCGTCACGGACGCCGACGTCGTTCTCGGGCGGATCGACGTCGAGGGCTTCGCCGGCGGCAAGCTGAAGCTCGAGCCGGCCCGCGCCGAGGCCGCCGTGGAGGCGAAGATCGGCGCTTTGCTCGGCATGTCGCGCGAGCAGGCGGCGTTCGGCATCGCCGAGATCGTCGACGAGAACATGTCGAACGCGGCGCGCGTGCATTCCGTCGAGCGGGGCGTCGTGATCGCCGATCACACCCTGGTTGCCTTCGGCGGCGCCGCGCCCCTGCACGCCTGCCGGCTGGCGGAGAAGCTCGGCATCTCCCGCATCATCATACCTGAAGGAGCCGGCGTCGGCTCGGCGATCGGCTTCCTGAAGGCGCCGGCGGCCTTCGAGCTGGTGAGAAGCCGGTTCATGCCGCTCGATTCCTTCGACGCCGGCGCGGTCTCGGAGCTGCTCGTCGAGATGGAGCGCGAAGCCATGGCGCTCGCCGAGCCGGCCGCGCTCGGCCGGGAACTCATGACCGAGCGCAACGCCTTCATGCGCTACATCGGGCAGGGGCACGAGATCGCCGTGGCACTTCCCTCATCCTCGCTGAAGCCCTCGGACGCCGGCACCCTGCGGGAAGCCTTCGAGGCTGAGTACCGTCGGCTCTTCGAGAGACACATACCGGGCGCGCGGATCGAGGTTCTGTCCTGGTCGGTTCTGGTCTCGACGGCGCGCCAGAAGCCGCGCCGCCTCGCGCCGTCGCGCGCTGCCGCCGCGAAGGCGAAGGCCAGCGGCTCGCGTCTCATCTGGGACCAGGCGCAGGGCGCACATCGGCGGATCGACACCTTCGCGAGAGCCGATCTGAGGCCCGGCATGCGGGTACCCGGACCGGCGCTCATCCTCGAGCCTGGCACATCCACCTACGTTTCGGCGACGTTCGACGCGACGCTCGACGGTGGCGGCGCGCTTGTCCTCGAGCGCCGCAAGACGGCGAGCCACAAGGTCTGACCCCATGCAGAAGTCCCACACCGGCGCGAGGCGCGCCGCAAAATCCGATCGTCTCGGCGAGATCGAGATGCAGGTGATGTGGAACCGCCTCATTGCGGTCGTCGAAGAGCAGGCGCAAACGCTGCTCAGAACCGCATTCTCTTCCATCGTCAGGGAAGCGGGCGATCTTTCCGCCGGCGTCTTCGACCGCCGCGGCCGCATGCTGGCGCAGGCCGTCACTGGAACCCCGGGACACGTCAACTCGATGGCGGAATCGGTGGTCCACTTCATCCGCCACTTCCCTCTTGAGACGATGAAGCCGGGCGACATTTACATTTCCAACGACCCCTGGATGGGGACCGGCCACCTCAACGATTTCGTGCTCACGACGCCCTGCTTTCATCGCGGCCGCCTCGTCGCGTTGTTCTCTTGCACCAGCCACCTCATGGACATCGGCGGCATCGGATTTGGACCGGACGCGACCGACGTGTTCATGGAAGGGCTTTACATCCCGATGCTGAAGCTCGCCGATCGCGGCCGGCTCAACGAAACGCTGATGGCGATGATCCGCGCCAACACGCGGCTTCCCGTCGATACCGAAGGGGACGTCTACTCGCTCGCGAACTGCAACGACGTCGGCTGCAAGCGGCTCGTCGAAATGATGGATGAATTCGATCTCGACGACCTGGATCGGCTCGCCGATCATATCTGCGACCGCAGCCGGGCAGGCGTGCTGGCCGAGATTGCAAAGCTTCCCAAGGGCTCCTGGTCCAACAAGATGACCGTCGACGGCTACGACGAGCCGATCGACCTCGTTGCCACGCTGACGATCAGCGACGGCGGCATTCATGTCGACTACACCGGCACGAGCCCGGCCTCCAAGCGGGGCATCAACGTGCCGATGGCCTACACCACGGCCTACACCGTCTTCGGACTAGGCTGCATCGTCGCCTCGCGCATTCCGAACAATGCCGGCTCGCTCTCCCCGCTCACCGTGTCGGCGCCCGAAGGCTCAATCCTCAACGCGCCGAAGCCGAAGCCCGTGCTGTCGCGGCACGTGACCGGCCAGATGCTGCCCGACGTCGTCTTCGGCTGCCTGCGGCAGGCAATTCCCAATCGTGTGCCGGCGGAGGGGACTTCCTGCCTCTTCAACATCACGCTCAGGGGACAGACCGGCGACAAGCTGCGCGGCAACTACGGCTTCGCAACCACGTTCACGTCGAACGGCGGCACCGGCGCGCGGCCCGGCAAGGACGGCCTCTCGGCAACCGCCTACCCCTCGGGCGTGCGCGGCACCCCCGTCGAAATCGCCGAGCAGATCATGCCTGTAATCTTCTGGAAAAAGGAATTTCGTGAAGATTCCGGGGGCGCGGGGCGATCGCGGGGCGGACTGGGGCAGGTAATCGAGATCGGCTCGGCCATTGATCAGCCATTCGAGTTGCTGGCCGCATTCGACCGTATCGAGCATCCGCCGCGCGGCCGCGACGGCGGCCATGACGGCAAGGCGGCTACCGTCCGCCTGAAGTCCGGCAAGACGCTTAAAGGCAAAGGTTTCCAGCTCGTGCCCGCGGGCGACCGCCTGGTGATCGAAACCTCAGGCGGCGGCGGCCTCGGCGATCCCGGCTCCCGCGCCGAGGAGCTCGTCGAACGCGATCTGCGTGAGGGATTGATCAGCGCCAGGACGGCACGCGACGTCTACGGTTGGCGCCGCGCGGGACCGCATCGCAAGTGACCTTGCATCGCGGTCTCTCACCCGCCCGAGGGGCTGCCCGGACGGGCCTTGCAGGCTCCGGCGATCGCGCCCCGAACTCGGACTGAACGGATTGGCGGGCGGGGAGCTCGCGCGGCAAGGGCTCTTTCGGAGCGTGCTATGTGGGGCCGCGCGCGGTTTGCGGCTTGCAATCGGACGGCCGAGCGGCAATCGTGGTCCTATGGCCGTTGCTAACTGAGCCGGCGCGTAAGGTTCCGGCTCATCATAGAGGATCGCTTCATGTCCCGCATTGTCGCGCCCGGTCTTGCCGCGAGGCTCTTCCTGTCGCTCACGCTGGTGGCCGGCGTTCCGGCGATCGCCGCCGCCGGCAAGAAGGACGACACCCTGGTGTGGTCGACGGAGCGCGACAACCCGATCGCAGACCCGTTCTACATCAACACGCGCGAGCTCGTGATCATCGGGCATCACGCCTGGGACACGCTGATGATCGTCGATCCGGCGGACAACACGATCAAGCCGCTGCTCGCAAAATCCTGGAAGTGGGATGGCGATCTCGCGCTCGAGCTGGAGCTGCGCAGCGACGTCAAGTTCCACAACGGCAAGGACATGGACGCCGAGGACGTCGCCTATACGCTCAATCACATCTCCAACAAGGACAACGCCGTCCTCAACTACTCCATGGTGAACTGGATCAAGAGCGCGGAAGCGAAGGGCAAGTACACCGTCCGCATCAACCTCGCGCGCCCGTTCCCGCCGGCCTTCGCCTATCTCGCGAACTCGAGCTTCATCATGCCGAAGGGACACTATGATGCCGCGCCCACGCGCCCCGACGGAAAAAAGGATTTTGGCGCCGTGAAGCCGGTCGGGACGGGACCCTACCGCGTCGCCGACGTCAAACCCGGCGAATACATTCTGCTCGAGCGGTTTGACGGCTACTTCAAGGACAGCTTCAAAGGGCGGCCGGCAATCGGCAAGATCCGCTTCCGCACGATCAAGGACAACAACACGCGCGCCGCCGAGGCGATGACCGGGGCTGTCGACTGGATGTGGGAGATGCCAAAGGACGTCGCCGAGCGCATGGCGCGGTCTCCGAACCTGGTCGTCGAGACCGCCAAGACGCTGCGCATCGGCTATTTCCAGTTCGACGTCAACGGAACCTCGGGCCAGAAGTTCTTCACCGATCGCCGCGTACGACAGGCCTTCATACACGCGATCAATCGCGAGGCGATGATCAAGAACCTCGTTGGGCCCGGATCGGTGATACCGGCGGGGCCCTGCCATCCCGAGCAGTTCGCCTGCGCGCAGGACATCGCCACGTACGATTACAATCCGGACAAGGCCAGGAAGCTCTTGGCGGAGGCAGGCTACCCGAACGGCTTCGAAGTGGAGCTCTTCGGCTACCGGGATCGCGACATCCTGGAAGCCGCAATCGGCGATCTCGGCAAGGTCGGGATCAAGGCCAAGCTCAACTTCATGCAGTACGTCACTTTCCTCGACAACGTGCGCAAAGGCAAAGTTCCGGTCGGCCATGCCACCTGGGGCTCGAACTCGATCCCGGATGTCTCGGCCGCCACCGCGCACTTCTTCGGCGGTGGACCCGACGACATGGCGAAGGACCCCGTCGTCATCGCCGGCATCGCCAAAGCGGACAGCCTGATCGATCCTGAACAGCGCAAGGCGGCCTGGAAGGACGTGCTCAATCGCATCCAGTCTGAAGCCTACTGGATGTCGCTCTTCACCTACACAAAGTACCAGGCATGGACGAAGGATCTCGACTACAAGCCAACGTCGGACGAGATCCCGCAGTTCTACAAGGCGAGATGGAAATGACCGCCTCCGTATGAGCGACCGATGCTGGCCTACGCCCTCAAACGATTCGGCGTCGCGGTGCTGGTCGCGCTCACCGTTTCGCTGATCACGTTCTCGATGATCTACATCTCCGGCGATCCCGCCATCGCGATCGCAGGCGAGGGGGCGCGACAGGAGGACATCGAGAACGTCCGCCGATTCTACGGCTTCGACCGGCCGATTTATGTGCAGTACCTCGAATGGCTGGCCAACGCGGTAACCGGCGACCTCGGCCAATCCTACAACCTGCGCAAGCCCGTGGCGGAGGTCATCTTCCAGCGCCTGCCCACCACGATGCTGCTCGGCGCCTGCGCCATCTCGTTCGCGCTTCTTCTCGCCATTCCTCTCGGCGTGCTCGCCGCCGTGCGTCCGAACAGCATCTTCGACCGCTTCGCCCTGACGCTCGCCGTGATCGGGCAGGCGATGCCGAGCTTCTGGTTCGCGCTGACGCTGATCCTGTGGCTCGGCGTCACCTGGCGGCTGCTGCCGATCACCGGCCAGGACAGCTGGGCGAACTTCGTGATGCCCTCCATCGCGCTCGGCTACTACGTCACCCCCGCCGTCATGCGGCTCACGCGCGCCGGGATGCTGGAGGTCCTCTCCTCCGACTACATCCGGACGGCGCGTGCCAAGGGCTTGCGGCCGATGCGCGTCCTCTTCAAGCACGCCCTGCGCAACGCGATCATCCCCGTCGTGGCGCTCGCCGCCGTGCAGTTCGGCTTCATGCTCGGCGGCTCGATCGTCATCGAGACAATCTTCCAGATCAACGGCCTCGGCTACCTCGCCTGGGAATCGATCCAGCGCAAGGACCTGCCGATGATGCAGGCCATCGTGCTGGTGCTCTCGATCATCTATGTCGTGCTGACGTTCCTCGCCGACATGCTCAATGCGTTCCTCGATCCGCGCATCCGGGTGGCCTGACATGGCGCAGCTTCGCATCAACGCCGGGATACCGACCGCAGAGGAGATTCTCGCGCCATCGCCCGCGGCGCAGATGCGTCGCCGCATCTTCGGACACTTCGGGCTCATGTTCGGGGCCTCAATCCTGATCGTCATTGCGTTGATGGCGCTCCTCGCGCCCGTCATTTCGCCACACGATCCCTATGACCAGCAGCTCGCACGCAAGCTGATCCCGCCCTTCTGGCACGCGAGTGCGAAGGTGACATGGGCGCATCCGCTCGGAACCGATCATCTTGGGCGCGACTATCTCTCGCGGCTCTTCTATGGCGCCCAGGTCTCGCTGCTCATCGGCGTCTCGGCGATGCTCATTTCCGGCGTCATCGGAACGACGCTCGGCGTGCTCGCGGGCTATTTCGGCGGCCGCGTCGACATGGTGGTCAACTTTCTGATCACGACCCGGCTTTCCATGCCGGTGGTGCTGGTGGCGCTCGCCGTCGTCTCGATCGTGGGCTCGTCGCTTACCGTCGTCATCTGGGTTCTCGGCCTCTTGATCTGGGACCGCTTCGCCGTCGTCATGCGCAGCGCCACGCAGCAGGTGCGCAGCCGCGAGTTCATCACCGCTGCCGAGGCCCTCGGCTGCTCAACGACCCGCATCCTCTTCACCGAGATCGCACCCAATGTCATGAACCACCTGATCGTCGTCGCAACGCTTGAGATGGCGCACGCCATCCTGCTCGAGGCGGCGCTGTCCTTCCTCGGCCTCGGCGTGCAGCCGCCGACGCCGTCGTGGGGCCTCATGATCTCGGAGGGCAAAGGCCTGATGTTCTTCGATGCCTGGCTGATCTCGATCCCGGGCATCGCGTTGTTCCTTCTGGTGCTGTCCATCAACCTCGTCGGCGACGGCTTGCGCGACGTGACCGCACCGGAGAACCGCAACTGATCGGGCACATGAGCGAGCGCATCCTCACCGTTGAGAATCTCCGCGTCGACCTGCCGGTGCCGGCGGGGATGCTCCATGCCGTCCAGGGCGTGTCTTTTCACGTCGATCGCGGCGAGACCGTCTGCATCGTCGGCGAATCGGGTTGCGGCAAGTCGCTGACCGCGCTCGCCATCATGGACCTGTTGCCGAAGAAGGCACGGCGAACGGCGGATCGGCTCGAGCTCGCCGGACAGTCGCTGATCGGCGTATCGGAACGGGCCATGTCCGACATCCGCGGCAACCGCATGGCCATGATCTTCCAGGAGCCGATGACGTCGCTCAATCCCGCCTACACCATCGGCGACCAGCTCGCCGAAGCGATGCTCCGCCACCGCAAGGTGACGGCGCGGGAGGCGCGCGAGCGTGCGGTCCATCTCCTGGAGCGGGTCGGAATCACGGCAGCCGAGAGCCGGCTGCGGCAATATCCGCATCAGCTCTCCGGCGGCCTCAGACAGCGCATCATGATCGCCATGGCGCTGATGTGCGGGCCCGACCTCATCATCGCCGACGAACCGACGACTGCCCTCGATGTCACGATCCAGGCGCAGATCCTGCATCTCCTGGCTGAGCTTCAGCGCGAGTTCAGGATGGGATTGGTTCTCATCACCCATGACCTTGGCATCGTCGCGCGGATCGCAACGCGCGTTGTCGTCATGTATGCGGGTCAGGTGGTCGAGACCGGGGCCGCCGAGCAGATCTTTCGGTCACCGAGCCATCCTTACACGCGCGGGCTCATCGCCTGCATCCCGATTCCGGGCAAGACCGAGCGCGGCGGCCGCCTAGGCGTAATCCCGGGCCTCGTCCCCGCGTTGATCGGAACCATGCACGGCTGTCACTTCGCCGACCGCTGCCCGATCGTCTCGGATTCGTGCCGCAGCGCCCCGATCGACCTCGTCGCCGCGGGGCCCGGGCATCTTGTGCGCTGCATCCGTCCGGGCGTCGTCGCCGCCGCCGGCGCCAGCGTCGGAGCACAGGCATGAGCACGCTCGAGGCGGCGCGATCGATTGCCTCCGGTGTCCTCATGCTCGAGGCCCGGGACGTCACGCGCGTGTTTCAGGTGAGCCAAGGGTTCATGCGGGCGAAGCGGCCGCTCCATGCCGTCAACGGCGTCTCGCTGTCGATCCGGCAAGGCGAAGTCGTGGGACTTGTCGGCGAGTCGGGCTGCGGCAAGACGACGCTGGCGCGCATGCTGTTGGGCCTCCTGCCGACCAGTTCGGGGAGCATCGCGATCGGAGGGGTTCCGATTGCCGGGCTGTCGCGCCGCGAGATCGCGCGTCTGGTGCAGCCGGTTTTTCAGGACCCCTACTCCTCGCTCAATCCGCGCAAGTCGGTCGGTTCAATCATCTCGCTGCCGCTGCGCGTCCAGGGCGAGGGCGACCCGGCCTCCTGGCGCCGGCGTGTCGAGGAAATGATGGAGCTCGTCGGTCTGGCTCGGCGGCTCTACGACAACTACCCGAGCCAGCTCTCCGGCGGGCAGCGCCAGCGCGTCGCCATTGCCCGCGCCCTCATCAACCGGCCCCGCATGGTGATCTGCGATGAGCCGACCTCGGCGCTCGACGTCTCGGTGCAATCGCAGATCCTCAATCTCCTGCAGGATCTGCGGCGCGAGCTCGGGCTCACCTATCTGCTGATCAGCCACAACTTGGCCGTCGTCGAGCACATGGCGGATCGGGTCGCCGTCATGTATCTCGGCCGCATTGTCGAAGAGAGCTCGACGGACGATCTGTTCCGCTCTCCCAAACATCCTTATACCCAGGCGCTGCTCAAGTCGGTCCTCACCCCGGAGCCCGGGCTCGGCATTCCGGATACGCACCTGGGCGCCGCCTATCCGAACCCCCTCGACATGCCGACGGGCTGCCGCTTTCACCCGCGGTGCCCGGCGCGTCTTGCCGCTTGTGACCGGATCGCCCCGCGACCCGTCGCACAAGGGGCCGGATACGTTGAGTGTCACCTCTATGATCAGCGCGCAATCGAGCCGGCAGGTCAGCCAGCCGGCGCGGCGAGGTGACCCGCTCAGCCCTTCAGCTCGGCCATCGCGCGGCTGAACCCGCTGTAGAGGATGTCGGCGTCGCTTCCATAGGCGAGCAGCAAGGCGCCCTGCTCCTTCCATCTCTTCACTTCCGCGCTGCTTGAGCAGAGCATGGCGCACGTCTTTCCATGCTTGCGCGCAGCCGCCAGAATGAGATCACGCTTCTCGTCGAGCACCCGTGCCTGATCCGGCGATCCGAAGATGCCGAGATCTTGCGCCAGGTCCGCCGGCCCGAGCGTGAGCGCGTCGATGCCGTCCATGCCCGCGATGACGTCGAGGTCGCGGAATGCGGCCGCCGTCTCGAGCATCACGGTAATGAAAACCTGCCGATTGGCGTGCGCGCGACGCTCGGCAAGGCTCCCGGTCGGATCGAAGTCGATGGCCGGTCCGAGGCCGCCGTTCCCCCGCAAGCCCCGCGGCGCATAGCGCGAGGCTGCAACGATCTCCGCGGCATGCGCAGCCGATTCGACTTGCGGACAGTGAATGTTCCAGACGCCGACGTCGAGGAGCCGCGTGATCCATTCGCGGTTCGACCTCGGCGGACGGACGGCGATCGGAAAATCGAGCGCGCGCGCGAGCAGCGCCATGTCGGCGATCGTCTCGATGCTGAGCGACGTGTGCTCCATGTCGACCCTGGCGAAGTCGAGGCCTGCAGACTTCATGAGCGTCAGGATCGCGGGATTGCGGACGAGCGTGAGCCAGGTGCCGATTTGCGCTTCGCCGCGCTCGACGGCCGCTTTGAGCCTGTTCACGGTCATGGCCTGTGTCTCCTCTCGACGCCTTCCTCCCGCACGCGCCCGGCTTGGCGCTGTCCGGGCGCCGACCTAGAGTACCTCACCGCAACGCAGATCAGCGAAAGACCGGCATGACGACCACAAGCACCCCGACCCGCGCCGCCGCCATCGCGGCCGCCGAGGCCTACGTCGAATCCGGCCGCTTCGAGGCGGACCTCGCGCGGCGCGTCGCGATCCGCACCGAAAGCCAGAAATTCCCGGACCCCGCCGCCCTCGCCGAATGCCATCGCTATCTCGAAGAGGAGATGCGGCCGGCGTTTGCCGCCATGGGCTTTACTTCCGAGATCTTCGAGAATCCCATCGCGGGCCAGGGCCCCGTGCTGCTTGCGACCCGCATCGAGGACGACCGCCTGCCCACGGTTCTGGGCTACGGTCATGGCGACGTCGTCCGCGGCATGGACGAGCAATGGACCAAGGGCAAGGGCCCTTGGGTCACCGCCCGGGACGGAGACAGGCTTTATGGCCGCGGCACCGCCGACAACAAGGGCCAGCACACGCTCAACATGGCGGCGCTCGACGCCGTCCTGCGGCTGCGCGGCGGCAGGCTCGGTTTCAACGCCAAGTTCATGATCGAAACCGGTGAGGAGGCCGGGTCGAAGGGCCTGAAGCAGCTCGTCCAGGCCCACAAGCAGGCCTTCGCCGCCGACGTCCTGATCGCGTCCGACGGGCCGCGGGTCAAAGCGGACCGGCCGACGATGTCGCTCGGATGCCGCGGCGCGATGAATTTCGATTTGGTCGTCGATCTGCGCGAAGGCGGACACCACTCGGGCAACTGGGGCGGCCTCATTGCCAATCCCGGCTTCATCCTGGCCCACGCGCTCGCCTCGATCGTCGGCCCGAAGGGCGAGCTGCTTGTCGAGGAACTCAAGGCGCCGCCGATGTCGCAGGCTGTTCGCGATGTGCTGGCGGACGTCGAGATCGACGGCGGCAGCGACGGACCGGAGGTGGACGCCTGGTGGGGCGAGCCCGGTCTGACCCCGGCCGAGCGGGTCTATGCCGCCAACACGTTCAACATTCTGGCGTTCTGGACCGGCACGCCCGGCCGGCCCGTGAACGCAATCCCGCCCAAAGCCGTCGCCAACTGCCAGTTGCGCTTCATTGCCGGCACCGACACCCGGAACGTCATTCCGGCTCTCGAACGGCATCTGCGCGCCAAGGGCCACGCGCTCGTCAAGGTAACGCCGCCGCCGGCGATCAACGACGGCACCTTTGGTGCGTCCCGCATCGAGCCGGATCACCCGTGGGCGCAGTTCGTCGCGGCCTCCCTGCAGCGCTCGTCGAACAGGAAGCCGGCAATCATCCCATCGACGGGCGGTTCGATTTGCAACGACATCTTCACCGACGATCTCGGCATGGCTACCGTCTGGATTCCGCACTCATACGCCTCCTGCTCGCAGCACTGGCCCGACGAGCACGTGCTGATGCCGCTCTGCCGGAACGCGGCCGGCCTGATGGCCGGGCTCTATTGGGACATCGGGGAGGGTAAGGCCGTCCCGCCCCGCTGACAGCAGGCCCGTGCATGCCAGCCTTGCGTCCCGGCGGTGGGCGCACCGGTCGCAATGACAGCGCGCGCCGGCGCCGGTCACACTTGGCAAGCTCGCCAGCACCTGGAGCGCGAACCCTCATGCGCGGCACGCCTGCTTATGACGCAATCATCATCGGCGCCGGCATCGCCGGCATGTACCAGCTCCACCGCCTGCGTGAGCTCGGCATGTCGCTCCGCGTCTTCGAGGCGGGCTCCGACATCGGCGGAACCTGGTACTGGAACCGGTATCCGGGGGCGCGCTTCGACTCCGAGAGCTGGTCCTATGGCTATTCCTTTTCGCAGGAGGTTCTTGAGGAATGGAATTGGCCAGAGCACTTCTCGGCGCAGCCGGACACGCTGCGCTATCTCAACTTCGTTGCGGACAAGTTCGATTTCCGTCGCGACATCACGTTCAATGCGCGCGTCATCGCGGCCCACTTCGACGATGACGCGACGCGATGGACGATAACGCTCGAGAACGGCTCGAGGGCGTCCGCTCCGCTGCTCATCACTGCGCTCGGCCCCCTCTCGGCGCCGACGCTGCCCAACATCCCAGGTCGCGAGACCTTCAAGGGCCCCGCCTATCACACCGCCCGCTGGCCGAAGGAGGGAGTCAACCTCCGCGGCAAACGCGTCGGAATCATCGGCACCGGCGCCACCGCCATCCAGACCATCCAGACGATCGCCAAGGAGGTTGCGCACCTGACCGTCTTCCAGCGCACACCGAACTGGGCGGCCCCGTTGCATAACAGCCGCATCAGCCCGGAGCAGATGCAGCGCATTAAGTCGCGCTATCCGGAGATATTCGAGCGCTGCCGGCAGACCGTGAGCTGCTTCATTCACACGCCCGATCCGCGGAAAGCGCTCGAAGTGAGCGCGCAGGAGCGCGAGACCTTCTGGGAGAAACTCTACGCAGAACCCGGCTTCGGTATCTGGATCGGCAATTTCAGCGATGTTCTGACGGACGAGCGCGCCAACAGGCTGATGAGCGAGTTCATGGCGCGCAAGATTCGCGAGCGGGTGAAGGACCCCCGAATTGCCGACAAGCTCATTCCGAAGAACCACGGCTTCGGCACGCGCCGATTGCCCCTCGAAAGCGGCTATTTCGAGGTCTACAATCAACCGAACGTCGAGCTCGTTGACATCAATGAAACGCCGATCATAGGCATCAGCGAGAACGGCATCCGCACGAGCGACCGCGAGCGCGACTTCGACCTCATCATCTACGCGACGGGCTTCGACGGCGTCACCGGTCCCTACGACCGGATCGACATCCGCGGAACGGGCGGACGCCGGCTCAAGCATGACTGGATCGGTATGCCGCGCACATTCCTCGGCGTCCTCGCCGAGGGCTATCCGAACATGCTGATGATCCTCGGACCGCACACGGCGCGCGGCAACATCCCGCGCAACATCGAGCAGCTCGTCGATTGGGTCACGCGGCTCGTAGGGCACATGCGCAAGAACCGCCTCTCCCGTGTCGAGCCGCGTCCCAATGCCGTCGACTGGTGGATCAGGCACTGCGAAGATGCGGCCTCGGTCCTGCTCTCGAGCAGGATCGGCTCGTGGCAAACGGGCGTCAATCGCAACGTGGCGGGCCGTGACGTACTGAGGGTACTGAGCTACGCCGGCAGCGCGGTCAAGTACACCCGCATCGCCGACGAGGTTGCCGCAGGCGGCTACAAGGAGCTCAGTCTCTCGTAGGTCGCGCCGGGATATCGGCGGCCCGATCCATGGGGCAGGCTGGCCCGCTTCGTGCGGCACCGCTAGTCTCGGCTCTTGCGACCGGCTCGCAGGAGGAACCTGGAAGGAAGGAGCACCCATGGCCCGGATGGATGCCATCGACGCGGCGCTGCGCTACTTCGACGACGACGAGCGCGGCTATTTCCGCGATCTCGCGGAACTTGTCGCCATCCCGACCGAGAGCCAGAACCCCGCTCGCCTTCCCGAGATGCGCACCTATCTCGAAGGCCCGATCCGGACCCGGCTCGAGCGGCTCGGCTATGTCGTCAGGATCTACGAGAACCCGCTGCCGGGTTGCGGGCCGGTCCTGCTTGCCACGCGCACCGAAGCCCCTGGGCTTCCAACCTACATCTGCTACGGCCACGGCGACGTCGTCCTCGGGATGGAAGGCCGATGGGCGAACGGGCGCGACCCGTGGCGTCTCTCGTTCGAGGGAGACCGGGTCTATGGCCGCGGGGTCGTCGACAACAAGGGACAGCACCTCGCTCACTTGGTCGCCATCGAGCAGGTCCTCTCCCATCGCGGCAGGCTCGGCTTCAACCACAAGGTCCTGATCGAGATGGGTGAGGAGAACGGCTCGAAAGGGCTCAAGGAGATCGTCGAGGCCAACAAGACCGACTTCGCGGCCGACGGCTTCTTTTCCTCGGATGGTCCGAGGACCGAGCTCGCCAAGCCCAACATCACGCTCGGCAACCGCGGCTGCTGCAATTTCACGCTTGTCGTCGATCTGCGCGACGGCGGCCATCATTCCGGCAACTGGGGCGGGCTGCTCGCCAACCCCGGCATCATCCTCGCCCATGCCATCGCCGCCATCGTCGACGGCAAAGGCCGCATTCTCGTCGACGGCTGGCGGCCCGCCATCCCGCCGCGCGTCAGGGAAGTACTCAGCGGCATTGACCGGGAAGCCGGTCCCACGGCCCCGGCCATCGACGACGACTGGGGCGAGCCGGGTCTTTCGCGTATCGAGAAGATTTCCGCTTTCAACTCGTTCGAAGTCCTCGCCTTCGAGACCGGCAATCCCAAAAATCCCGTCAATGCGGTGCCGCCGAAGGCGCGCGCCGTCTGTCAGCTGCGCTACGTCGTGGGCACCGACGAGGCGCGCATCATCGAGAACCTGCGCCAGCACCTGGACGCGCGAGGCTTCGGCCGGGTCAAGATCGAGCCGCCGCCCAAGGGAAACGATGGCCGCTTCTTTGCGAGCCGCACCGATCCTGACCATCCGTTTGCGAAGTGGATGAAGGGAGCTGTCGAGCGCAACTCCAACCATCCATGCGGGGTTCTGCCGAACGGCGGCGGATCGAACATGACCTATATCCTGCAGTATATTGTCGGAATGCCGTGCGTGTGGCTTCCGCTCTCCTATGCCGGGTGCTCGCAGCATGCGCCCAACGAGCACATGCTGCGCCCTCTGATGCGTGAAGGAGTGCGGCACGTCACCGGCATCTACTGGGACCTTGGCGACGAGCGCATTGGATACAAGCCATGAGCCGACAGGCAACGGAGCCGTGCGATCTCTCCGCCGTCGAGGCGCGCCGTCTGATCGGCCAGAAGAAGCTTTCGCCGGTCGAGCTCACCGAGAGCTGCCTCAAGCGCACGGCCGAGGTCAACGGCGCGCTGAACGCCGTCGTGACGCAAGACGAGCGTCTGGCGCGCAGGACCGCCAGACAGCACGAGAAGGAACTGCGCGAGGCCGGCTATCTGGGCCCGCTGCATGGCTTGCCCGTCGGCGTGAAGGACCTCGAGCCGGTGTCGGGTCTCAGGACGACCTGGGGCTCGCTCATCTTCAAGGATCATGTCCCTCGCGAAGACTCGCCCATGGTCGCGGATGTTCGCGCGGCCGGCGCCAACATCTATGCCAAGACGAACACGCCGGAGTTCGGCGCCGGCGCCAACACGCGCAATCGCGTCTTCGGCGCGACCGGCAATCCCTTCAATCCGCGCCTGACCTCGGCCGGCTCTTCGGGCGGCTCCGCGGCGGCACTTGCCGTCGGCATGATGCCGCTCGCAACCGGCTCCGACTATGGCGGATCTCTGAGAACCCCTTCGGCCTTCTGCGGCGTCGTGGGCTTCCGTCCCTCCGTCGGCGTCGTGCCGGCGCCGGATCGCGCTGCCGGACTCATCCCTTGGGGCGTGCTCGGCCCCATGGGCCGGACGGTGGCCGATGCCTATCTCCTCTTCCAGGCGCAGGTTGCCCGCCACGCCGCCGATCCCTTTTCCGTCGACAGCCTCGCCCAGATCATGGAGACGACGCTCGGCCCCGCCGACCTGTCGATGATCCGGGCCGCCATCTCGGTGGATCTCGGTCAATGCCCGGTCTCCAAGGCGATCCGTAAGGTCTTCGCCAAGAAGGCCCGCGTGATCGCCGGCCACATCGGTCATCCCGAGGAGGCGCATCCCGACTTTTCAGGCATTCACGACATCTTCGAGGTGCACCGCGGCCTCGCGTTCGTCGCCTCACATCAGGAAAAGCTCGCAAAGCACCGCGAGCTGCTCGATCGCAACGTCATCGACAACACCGAGCGCGGCCTGAAGTTAACGGCTGCCGAAATCGGACGCGGCTTCACCGAACAGCACAAGCTGATGAAGCGCGTGCTCGAGTTCTTCGAAGGCTTTGATGTTCTCATCGCGCCGGCTGCCGCGGTCTCGCCGTTCCCGCACGAGCAGCTGTTCGTCGAAGAGATCGACGGCGAGAAGATGCCGACCTACATGCGCTGGCTGGCGCTCGCCTACGCCCCGACCATGGCCTTGTGCTGCGCCTGCGCAATCCCCTGCGGGCGCGACGATGCGGGGCTCCCGTTCGGCATCCAGATCATCGGTCCGCGCGGCTCGGATCTCCTCGTGCTCGAGGTCGCGCTCGCGCTCGAGCAGGTGATGGCCGATGATCCGCTCACCGCCCGCCCGGTCCCCGACCTGAAGGCGCTTGCGGGTCGGCCGAAGCGCGCGTAATCCGGCACCATGGACAGGCGCATCTCGGACATCGGCCGCATCCTGCAGGCGGCGCACTTCTCGGCCGACAAGCATCGCGATCAGCGGCGAAAGGGCGTGCGCAACACTCCCTACATCAACCATCCGCTGGAAGTCGCGGAGCGCCTCAACCGGATCGGCGGGATCGAAGACGTCACCACCCTCGTCGCCGCCATCCTGCATGACACGATCGAAGATACCGAGACGACCGAACGAGAGATTGCGCGGCTGTTCGGACGCGAGGTCGCCTCGCTCGTGGCGGAGCTCACCGTCGACAAGCGCCCCCACTGGACGGTCCGCAAGCGCGCCGAGATCGACGGCGCCCCCCACCTCTCCCAGAAGGCCAAGCTCATCAAGCTGTCGGACAAGACGAGCAACGTTGCCGACACCATCGCCAATCCGCCAGGGGACTGGACGCTTGAGCGCCGGCGCGACTACCTGGAGTTTGCCCGTCTCGTCGCTGAAGGATGCAGCGGCGTCAATCCCGCGCTCGACGCCGAGTTCCGGCGCGTCCTTGCTGAAGCGCAGGCAAAGCTCGGATAGCGATCCCCCGCCCGCCTCGGCGAGCCATCGCTCCCCCAAAAAGCGCAACCCGGAGCCCGGCCGCCGGAGCGACGCCCTCAGACGGTCACGGCCTGCTTGCACGGCCCCGGCGCAGGCGACCTTCGGGCAGCCGGCATCGCCTCACTTCTTGGCCTCGAGGCCGTGCCGCTGCCGCAGTTCCTCGACGCGCTTCATGATCTGCTCCGGCGTCGGCTTGGTCTGTTCGATCCAGCGCTTCATCTCCTCGAAGTCCTCTTTCTCGGACTTGGTGGCCTCGCGCTTGGTCACGCCTGTATCGACCGGGCCCCTGGTTCCGGTCTGAGCGAGGATCTGCGCCCGCTGCAAGGGTGCCGGCCAGCGCGGACCGCCATAGAGGATGCCCGCATACATCGTCTGCGCCACCGATTCGGTCACCCCCCGGCGCAGCGAGGCCTCGAGGAACATGGCGTGGGTCTCTTCCCACGTCCTGGTCTTTTTCTCGCAGTAGTAGTCATGGATGATTGCCGCGTCGCGGTAGGGGCCGTCATAGGGGCCGCCGACGAACGTCCAGAGGCTCCATGGTATGGAGGCCCCGTCTGACACGTAGCCGGCCGGTACGTCCCAATCGACCCCTTTGCTGTCCCGATAGCCGAACGGCTCGAGGAGCTGGACGTTGCGGTCCTCCGGCTTCTTCGGCTCCATGAACAGCACCTTCACCTGCCCCTTGAACGTGCCGGCGGCCACATTCGTCGGCAGGGTGGACTTGCTGAAATAGGCCTTGATGTAATCCGGGATGTAGTCGGGGGCGACATCGCACCCGCCGAGGCCGAGCCCCGACACGAGCAACGCCATCAACAGAACTCGCCGCATGAGAGCCTCCCGCTTGTCACGTGCTGCTTGCTCGCGCCTCGATCGGCTGCCGGCGGGACGCTAGAAGTGTGCGCCCGTCCCGTCAAATCGCCGCCCGATGTGCGCCAGTGCGCGCTCAGCAATCGACCTTGGGCGGCAGAACTACGCCGACACTTTGGCGCGGCAATGACGCGCCCCGGGAGCGACGCGACCCACCCGCCCGAAATAAAAACATTAATTCAGTAGCTTATGGAATTGAGCCGGGTCGCGCGGACCGCCCTGCACGAGGGCATGCGCGCGTCAGCGCGCCGCCTGACGCAGCGCAGGTGCCGGCTCGTCCTGGGCCGCAACCGTCAGGGCCCGTTTGCGGATGGGCCGCTCGGCGGCTTTCCGTTTCGCCTCCTCGGCCTTCATCGCGGCCTCGATGATCTCGTCAGGCGTCAGCGAGACCGACGCGACGGGCGAGGCCTCCTGCGGCGGCGTGCGCGTCGCCGCGGGCGCTGGCTCGGACGCCGCTTGCGAGTTCGATGCGCTGCGGATGGCCGTGCCGTCCTCGGCCTCCGCAACCGTCCTGGCCTCGGCCGTCTTGCCTTTCTGGCTGAGCACCATCGCGAGGTTCTGCCGGATGCGGGGATCGCTCGCCCCGCTGCTCGCCGCCTGCCGCAGATACTGCTCGGCCTTCTCCGCCTGCCCGTCCATTGTGTAGGCCAGGGCCAGATTGTTGAGGATGGAAGCCTGCCCCGGCGCCAGTTGCAATGCGCGCTCGTAGAAGGGCACCGCCTCTTTGTAGTTGCCCTGCTTCGCCATCACCGTGCCGCGGGCGGACAGGATGCGCCAGTCCGGTTTGATCGGGTCGTCGGCTTGTTCGAGCAGCTGCGCCGCCGTGTTCACCTGGCCAAGCTCGAGCGCGAGCCGTCCGTATTCCGACAGGTAGTCCTTGTTCTCGGCGCTGAACATGTAGCTCGCCTGAAGCACGCTCAAGGCTTCCTGCTTGCGGCCGAGCGCCTTCAGATTGCGCGCATAGTTGAGCGCCGCCTTGCCGTCCTGGGGGTTCTTCGCGGCTTCCTTGCCCCAGTAGGCCGTCGCCCTTTCGAGCTCGCTCTCCGGGGTTGTTCGACCGGCGACCGCCGTCTCGGGCGCCTTGCCGCCGACCAGGCCCGCCAATCCCCCTTCGGTCACCTGCGAGCACGCGGCCAGGCAAAGCGTGGCCGCCACGGCCGCCGCCCGGCCTGCGATCGAAAGGCAACGCGCGGATACGCCCTGGCGAATAAAGCTCGTCATCGTCGGCTCCCTGCGGCTCCGCAGCGCGGACCCCTGGCGTCCATTGCACCGTCATTTTCCGGCACAGCCGTCAATAAAGGCTTAAGACGTGCCCATCCCCGACGCGGCGACGCCGGCCAGTTGAGGGACCGGCGGGCTCCGGGCTAGATGCAGTCGGGAGCCAAAGCCGGAAGGGATGAGCATGATCGCCAGCACGCCCGAGGGATCGAGAGCCGCCGAACTCTTCACGGACCGCGCGACGGCCGCCGCGCGCGCAATCTGGCCGGTGCGCCCAGCCGACCTCGAAGGGCTGCTTGCGACGCTGACGCCGGCCCAGGCATCCTGGGTCCGCGGCCACGGCTTCAAGGCGGCCGCCCGGCGCCATCTCGCCATCCCGGCGGCCGATGGAAGCATTGCCGGCGTCCTGCTTGGACTGGGTGACGGGCCCGATCGACCTGGCGCGGAGCCCGCGTCCGCGCTGCTCGGCCTCCTGCCGCCCGTCCTGCCGCCTGGCGATTACGCCATCGCGACCGCGCTCGACGATCCGGGGCTGGCGGCCGTTGCCTGGGGACTCGGCGGCTATCGCTTTCGCCGATACAAGTCGGCCAATGGCGAGCCGCTCCCGCGACTCGTCCTGCCTCCCGCCGCCGACGCCGCCCTGGTTTGCGCAACGGTCGATGCGGTGAGCTTCGGTCGCGATCTCATCAACACACCCTCGAACGACATGGGGCCGGCGGAGCTGGAAGCGGCCGCCCGGTCCATCGCAGGGCGCCATGGGGCCGCCGTCACCGTCATCACCGGCGACGAGCTCATTGCCCAGAATTTCCCGCTCATTCATGCGGTCGGCCGGGCGAGCCCGCGTGCGCCGCGGCTGATCGATATGGTTGCCGGGCCGCCCGATGCGCCGAAGGTCACCATCGTCGGGAAGGGCATCTGCTTCGACACCGGCGGCCTCGACATCAAGCCTGCGAACGCGATGCTGCTGATGAAGAAGGACATGGGGGGCGCCGCGGCGGGCCTCGCCCTCGCGCAGATGGTGCTGGCGACGAGGCTCAGGGTGCGGCTCAGACTGCTCATCGCGGCCGCCGAGAACAGCATCTCCGGGAACGCCTTCCGGCCTGGCGACGTAATTGCGTCGAGGTCCGGCAAGACCGTCGAGATCGGCAATACGGACGCCGAAGGTCGGCTGGTGCTCTCCGACGCCCTCTCCCTGGCCGACGAAGAGCGGCCCGAGCTCATCCTTTCGTTTGCCACCTTGACCGGCGCGGCGCGCGTGGCCGTCGGACCGGAGATCGCCCCCTACTACACCGACGGGGAGGAATTCGCCGGGACGCTCGATCGGGCGGCAATCGAGGTGGCCGACCCGGTCTGGCGCATGCCTCTGGCGCCGGCTTACGAGAGCTGGCTCGACAGCCCCGTCGCCGACCTCAACAATGTCGCCGAGGGCGGTTTCGCAGGCTCGGTCGTCGCGGCGCTGTTTCTCAAGCGGTTTGTGAGGAACGCCCGCACCTTTGCCCACTTCGATATCTACGGCTGGCGATCGGCAGCCAAGGCCCTCGGTCCGAAGGGCGGCGAGACCAATGCGGTGCGCGCCGTCTACGCAACGCTGCACCGCATGTACGGTCGCACCTGAACGAGCTCGCACTCTGCAGGTTTGGCCCGGCGCGGAAATCTCGACATGAAGGTCCTGACGCGATGATGGGAGCGCCTCTCGATCCCCGGCTCAATGCGTTCCGGCCTGACCTCGCCGACGAGCGGCTCCGGGGCCGGGTCGAGGCGACGCGCTTTGCGAGCGGTTCGCCGGGCCAGGTCGTGCGGTCGACGGCGCCGCTCAAGGCCCGCCCTTCGGGGATGGCCGGTCTCGAGAACGAGGTTCTCTTCGGCGAGCGCGTTCGCGTGTTCGACCTTGCCGACGGCTGGGCCTGGGTGCAACTCGAGCGCGACGGATACGTCGGATACGTTCCCGCCGACGCCATCAGCGAGACCGTCGTCCACCCGACGCACCGCGTGCAATCCGTCGGGACGTTTCTCTATCCGGTTGCCGATATCAAGTCGCCGCCGCTCATGCATCTGTCCATGGGAAGCGAGATCGCGGTCGCCCACGTCGACAGTCGCTTCGCGCACCTGCAGACCGGCGGCTTCGTCATCGCCCGCCATATCGCGCCGATCGGCCGGCACGCCCGTGACTTTGTCGAGGTGGCCGAGCGCTTCATCGGCGTTCCGTATCTGTGGGGCGGACGCACGCGGCTCGGCGTCGACTGCTCGGGTCTGATCCAGATCGCGCTCGAGGCCGCAGGCTACCGGGCGCCGCGCGACAGCGACATGCAGCAGGCGAGCCTCGGCAGCGAGATCCTCGTTCCGGCCGATCTCGAAGGCCTTGAGCGCGGCGATCTCGTCTTCTGGAAAGGCCATGCCGGCATGATGGTCGACAGCGTCCTGCTCCTGCACGCCAATGCGCACCACATGGCCGTCGCCGTCGAGCCGCTGTCCTCGGCAATCGACCGCATCGCGAAAACTGGTCTCGCCGTTGCCGCCATCCGCCGCCTCGGCTCGCCGGGCCGAAGCAGCTGAGGCGATAACGAGGCCTACCCCCGGGATGCGGCGCTTTACCGGGAGACCGCGAGCACCAAGGCTGCGGCATCGCGCGCCACTTCCGCCGCCGGCTTGCCCGGGCTGTAGAGCGTGGACCCGACCCCGAAGGCATCGGCACCGGCGGCGCGGTAAGCCGGGATGTTCGATGCCGAGATGCCGCCGACCGGAATGAGCCGTGTCGCCTTCGGCAGCACGGCGCGCAGGGCCTTCACCACAGCCGGCGACATCAATTCCGCCGGAAAGAGCTTCAGCGCGTCCGCGCCTTCGCTGAGCACCGCGAACGCCTCGGTGGGCGTGGCGATGCCCGGCACGCACCACAGGCCTGCCGCCTTGGCAGCCCGCACGACCGCGAGATCGCCGTGCGGCATCACGATGAGGCGACCGCCGGCGGCGCGCACGGCGTGGACCTCGCCGGCCGACAGCACGGTGCCCGCACCGACCAGGGCGCGGTCTCCGAGCAGGGCTGCGAGAGTGGCGATCGAACGCATCGGCTCGGGAGAGTTGAGCGGCACTTCGATGATGCGCAATCCCGCGTCGAAGAGCGCCCCGCCGACGGTGGCCGCCTCGGCTGGTGTGATCCCGCGCAGAATGGCGATCAGCGGGCATCGACCGAGCGCCTCGTCGAGCGTCATGACCGCGCCCCCTTTATCCAGCCGGCGGCATTCGCGATCGCGGCAAGGCCGGCGACGGCGCAGTCTGCCGGCGCCACTGTCGCCTCCAGGCCAAAGTGCGCGCAGGCGATCCGGTAGCGATCGGCAAGCACCGCATCGGCGATGATCGCGACGCGCCGCGCGCCAACCGCGGCGTCCGCGATCTCGGCGCCCACGAGAAGGCCCGAGAGGTAGTCCGCGAGATCGCATTCGGCAATCTCGCCCATGAGCCCGCGCGACCTTGCCGAGAAGATCAGATGGAGAAATCGACCGGGCCCGCCGTCGGAGCCTCGCGCCGTTTCGAGACCGCGCTGGAATCCCCCGCCCGTGCCGCCTTCTCCCGACATCAGGCGTCCGAGAATCGTGTGACCCTTGAGCGCGGCGAAGACTTCGCCCGTCATGTATGTTCGAAAGCCGGTGATGGCGCCGTCGACGACCGTCACCCACTTGGCGTGCGTCCCGGGAAGGACGAATGTTCCGTCGGCAAGCCGCAGCCTTGCCAGTGCCCCGAGCACCTGCGTCTCCTCGCCGCGCATGACATCCGGCAGACGGCCGTCTCCTGTCACCGCCATCCCGGCGACGATCCCGACCCGAAGCGGACCCACGCCGCCGAACGAGCCGGCCTCTACGGTTGCGATGCTGCGCGCGAAATCGGCAATGCGCGCAGGACAGGCTGCATAGCGAACGTCCCGCCAGCCCTGCCGGCTGCCGATCATGCCGGCCATCAGCACGGGGAGATTGCCGTGCTCGCGCAGCCAAGGCGCGATCGCCTCTGCGAGCGCCAGTTCGAACCGTCCGTCGCGGACGGAGAGAATGCCGCGATCGGTCCGGACCATCGCCAGGCTGTCGCCCGCTGCGGTCGCCAGATAAGCCCGGAACGTCGTGGTGCCCCAATCGACGGCAACGAAAGACGGCGCACCACCGGGTGCGCCGTCGAAAGTTCGCATCGCCTGAGAGCGGTCCATCCGTTCCACCCGGCGCCTGAGCCCCGATCAGGCGCCCGGCTCGCCGTGAGCCTCTCCCCGCGCCTTCTGCTCCGCCTCATGGCGTTCGCGATCCGCCTTGCCCTTCACCGACTCGTCGCGATCGACGAGTTCGATGACCGCCCGCGGAGCGCTGTCGCCATAGCGAAATCCGGCCTTCAGAACCCTGGTGTAGCCGCCGTTGCGATCCTTGTAGCGGGGCCCGAGAACGTCGAAGAGCTTCTTGACCATGGCCTCGTCGCGCATCCGGGACGCCGCGAGGCGGCGCGAGTTGAGGTCGCCCCGCTTGGCGAGCGTGATGTACTTGTCGACGACGCGCCTCAGATCCTTTGCCTTCGGCAGCGTCGTCACGATCTGCTCGTGCCGGATGAGGGCCGCAGCCATATTCGAGAACATCGCTTGCCGATGGCCGCTGTCCCGGCTGAATCGGCGCCCCAGTCTACCGTGTTGCATGTCGCTTCACCCTTTCGTTGTGAGCGGCGGAGTTCTTCGGCTCCGCCTTGGCTGATCGAGGCAGCCGCTGTTGCAAGCGGCTGCCGCCACGTGAGACCTGGCGCCTCGCTCCCGCGCCGGTGCCGGCGTCGGATTAGAACTGATCCTCGAAGCGCTTGGCGAGATCCTCGATGTTGTCCGGCGGCCAGTTCGGCACTTCCATGCCGAGATGCAGGCCCATGGATGCCAGCACTTCCTTGATTTCGTTGAGCGACTTGCGGCCGAAGTTCGGCGTGCGCAGCATCTCCGCCTCGGTCTTTTGAATGAGGTCGCCGATGTAGACGATATTGTCGTTCTTGAGGCAGTTGGCCGACCGCACGGAGAGCTCGAGCTCGTCGACTTTCTTGAGCAGCGCCGCATTGAAGGCGAGCTCGGGATGCGCACGTTCCTCGACCGGCCGCTTCGGCTCCTCGAAATTGATGAAGACCGAGAGCTGGTCCTGAAGAATCCGGGCCGCCAGCGCCACCGCGTCCTCCGGCTTCACCGAGCCGTCCGTCTCGACGGTCATCGTCAGCTTGTCATAGTCGAGGATCTGGCCCTCGCGGGTGTTCTCAACCCTGTAGGAAACCTTCTTGACTGGGCTGTAGAGGCTATCGACCGGAATGAGGCCGATCGGCGCGTCGTCTGGACGGTTGCGATCCGCCGGAACGTAGCCCTTGCCTGTCGAGGCGGTGAACTCCATGCGGATCGCTGCGCCCTGATCGAGCGTGCAGATGACGTGGTCGGGATTGAGAATCTCGACGTCGGAGCTCGTCTCGATGTCGCCCGCCTTGGCGACCCCGCGCCCCTCCTTCTTCAGCACCATGCGCTTGACGCCCTCGGAATGGACGCGCAGCGCAATGTCCTTAATGTTGAGCACGATATTGGTCACGTCCTCGCGCACGCCGGGAATCGACGAGAACTCGTGCAGCACGCCGTCGATCTGCACGGTGGTGATTGCCGAGCCCTGCAGCGACGACAGCAGCACGCGGCGCAGCGCGTTGCCGAGCGTCATGCCGAAGCCGCGCTCGAGCGGCTCGGCGACGATGGTCGCGATCTTATCCTTCTCCCGGCCCTGCTCGATCTGGAGCTTGGTCGGCTTGATGAGGTCCTGCCAGTTCTTCTGGATCACGATGGTCACCTCGCGAGCACATCCATATCCGGGCTTTCAGGGGCGCAGAGCCCCGCCACCCTGGCGATCTCGGGAAGCCGCGGGCGCTCTGGCCGGCTGCGGGCTCCCGATGTCCGGCATCGCACGAGACGTGCGAGCCGTCGACGTTGACAGCGCCCGCCTTGCCGGGCGCGCCGTTCAAACCGTGTCAGACGCGGCGACGCTTGCGCGGCCGGCATCCGTTGTGCGGGATGGGAGTCACGTCGCGGATCGACGTGATTTGAAACCCTGACGCCTGCAGCGCCCTGAGCGCCGATTCCCGCCCCGCTCCCGGTCCGCACACCTCGACCTCGAGCGTCTTGACGCCGTGTTCAGCCGCCTTCCGGCCCGCATCCTCGGCCGCCACCTGCGCCGCGTAAGGAGTCGACTTGCGGGAACCCTTGAACCCCATGGTTCCCGACGACGACCAGGCAATCGTGTTGCCTTGCGCGTCGGTGATGGTGATCATGGTATTGTTGAACGACGCGTTCACATGCGCGACGCCCGACGCGATGTTCTTCTTCTCGCGGCGGCGGACCTTGCCGCGGGCCTGCGCCTGCTGTTCTTTCGCCATGGATCTCGGAACTCCCGGGAAATTCGTGGTGCCTTCGCGTCGGCTGGTCGACGGGCTTGCGCCCGCCGGCGACCGGCCTCGCCATCGGTGACGGAGTTACTTCGTCGGCTGCTTCTTGCCGGCGATCGGCTTGGCCTTGCCCTTGCGGGTGCGGGCATTGGTGTGGGTGCGCTGGCCGCGAACAGGCAGCCCGCGGCGATGCCTAAGCCCGCGATAGCACCCGAGATCCATCAATCGCTTCACATTCATCGCCACATCGCGTCGCAGGTCGCCCTCGACGACGTAATCGCGATCAATGGTCTCGCGAATCTGCAGAATCTCGCTGTCGGTCAGCTCGTTGACCCGCCGTTCCGGCGGAATACCGACCTTCGTGCAGATTTCCTGCGCGAACTTCGGGCCGATGCCATGGATGTACTGTAGGCCGATGACGACGCGCTTCTGCGTCGGAATATTCACGCCTGCGATACGTGCCACCTGAAGTCTCCTCGCGGTAAAATCCAGCCCGGTGTCAACCGGCGTCCGTCCCTTGCTCGCCTGACGCCCGCCGGAACGCCACGCTCGGTCGGCCGCACCGACCAGATCCCGTCATCTCCACGCGCCGATTGACGGCGGCTCACCCTCGGCCCTGCCACCCCGGGGCGCGCGGGGCATGAACTCCATGACTCGCGCTTCCGGGCGGTTTTAGCGAATGCAAGCGCCGCGACCGCGCGAACGCGCGGCCCCGCCGCTGTCGAACTGGGTGCGATTTTGAGCCCCTTGTATCCATCCGGCAACGGCTCGTCAACATGCTGTCGCGCTTTCAGGCCACGATGCTTCGTCGTCACACGCGCCAGCCATCAACCGGCCCCGAGCGCGCGGTCGATCTCCTTCTCCACCGTTGCGATGTCGGCCATGCCGTCGACGGAGCGCAGCACGCCTTTGGCAAAATAGTACCCGATGAGCGGCGATGTCTCGCGGTAATAGGCCATGAGCCTCGCCGCGACCGTCTCGGCGGTGTCGTCCTCCCGGCGAGTGAACTGTGTTCCGCCACACTTGTCGCAGACCCCGGTCACCTTGGGCTGCTTGCTGCGATCATGGTAGCCCTCCCCGCAGGTGGCGCAGGTGAACCGCCCGGAGATGCGGTCGACGAGCAGCTTGTCGTCCACCTTGAGCTCGATCACCGCATCGATCCGGCGCTGCTTGGCCGCAAGCACCCGGTCGAGGGCCGCCGCCTGGGCGAGGGTGCGTGGAAAGCCGTCGAGAATGAAGCCGTTGGCGCAGTCCGGTGCGTCGATCCGGTCGGAGATGATCTTGATCACCACGGCATCCGGCACCAGCGCGCCGCGGGCCATGATGTCCCTGGCCTCGAGACCGACCTGGGTGCCGGCCTTGACCGCAGCCCGCAGCATGTCGCCGGTCGAAAGCTGAACGAGATTCCGGCGCTCGGCGAGCGCCTTTGCCTGCGTCCCCTTGCCAGCGCCGGGTGGTCCAAGAAAGATCAGTATCATCGCCTGCCCCGAAACGCTGTCCGCCCTTCACCGCCGCCCGCGCTTGGCGCCGCGCAGACTCGCCTTCTCGATCAGGCCCTTGTACTGATGGGCGATCAGGTGGCTCTGCACCTGGGCGACCGTATCCATGGTCACGCTGACCGCGATCAGCAGCGACGTCCCGCCAAAGTAGAAGGGCACCGCCCAATAGGAAATGAGGATCTCGGGCAGCACGCACACCAGCGCCAGATAGATGGCGCCGACGACCGTGATGCGGGTGAGCACATAGTCGATGTATTCGGCCGTCTTGGCGCCGGGGCGTATGCCCGGCAGGAAGCCGCCGTACTTTCGCAAGTTGTCCGCCGTGTCGTTCGCATTGACCATGATCGTCGTATAGAAAAAGGCGAAGAACACGATCAGAACGACATAGGTGAGCAGATAGAGCGGCTGGCCGCGGCCCAGGAGCGCCACGATGTTGGTCAGCCACTCGGGACTGTCGCTCGCCTGCATGAAGCTCGCCGCCGTGATCGGCAAGAGCAGCAGCGAGGACGCGAAGATCGGCGGAATGACGCCCGCCGAGTTGAGCTTCAGCGGCAGGTGCGAGCTTTCGCCCTGGAACATGCGATTGCCGACCTGACGCTTCGGATACTGAATGAGAAGCCGGCGCTGCGCGCGCTCGATGAACACGATCGCCGCGACCGTGGCCAGCATCAGCGCCAGCAGCGCCAGCAGCAGGGGCACCGAGATGGCGCCCGTGCGGCCAAGTTCGAACAGCCCCGTCATGGCGCCAGGCAGCCCCGCAACGATGCCGGCAAAAATGATCAGCGATGTGCCGTTGCCGACGCCGCGCTGCGTGATCTGCTCGCCGAGCCACATCAGGAACATGGTTCCGCCGACGAGCGTGATGACCGTCGAGATGCGGAAGAACCAACCCGGCTCGAACACCACCGAGCCGACGGATGACCGCTGCCCTTCGAGCCCCAGGGCGATACCGTAGGCCTGGAACGCGGCGAGCGCCACGGTGAGGTAGCGGGTATATTGATTGATCTGCTTGCGCCCCTGCTCGCCTTCTTTCTTGAGCGCCTCGAGCGTCGGCACGACCGCCGTCATCAGCTGCATGATGATCGAGGCCGAGATGTAGGGCATGATGTTGAGCGCGAAGATCGCCATGCGCTCGATGGCGCCGCCCGCGAACAGGTTGACGAGGCCCAGGATGCCTTTGGAGGCGTTGCGGAATGTCTCGGCGAACGCCTCGGGATTGATCCCCGGCATCGGAATGAACGTCCCGAGCCGGTAGACCAGCAGCGCCGCCAGCGTGAACCAGATGCGCCTCTTGAGGTCCTCGGCCTTCGAGAACGCGCTGAAATTGATGTTGGCGGCCAATTGCTCGGCGGCGGATACCATGGATCGGGCTCTCCTGGCAGGCAGGCCGCCGACCGTGATGCGATCGTGGCGCAGCGTCGAACTACGACGTCATTCGGCCTAATCTGGTGGTGCGAACGACTTCCGGCAACTTCCGCGATGCCGCAACGTCGCCGGCTCGCTCCCGGAGCGCACCGCTGTTCATTCGTCCGAAGCCGCCGCCTTCTTCGTGGTTTTGGCTTTCTTCGCCGCCGACTTGGCTCGCTTCTCCTCGTCTGCCTTGAGGACTTTCGGAACGATCAGCGTCAGCCTGCCGCCCGCCTTCTCGATGGCGGCCTTGGCGGATGCCGTCGCATGATTGGCGGTGATCTGGATTGCGGCCTTCAGTTCGCCGTTGCCGAGGATGCGCACGCCGTCGAGTTCGCGCCGAACGATCCCCGCGGCCTTCAGGGTCCCGACGTCGATCGCCTTGCCCGGATCAAGCCGTCCGCTGTCGATCGCCGCTTGCAGAGTGTCGAGCCCGACCTCGTTGAAGCGCCGGCGATCCATCGACTTGAATCCGCGCTTCGGCAGGCGCCGGTGCAACGGCATCTGCCCGCCTTCGAAGCCGCCGAGCCTGACGCCGGCACGCGCCGTCTGACCCTTGCCGCCGCGCCCGCCCATCTTGCCCATACCCGAGCCGATGCCGCGGCCGATGCGCACGCGCTCCTTGCGCGCGCCAGGGTTGTCCTTGATTTCGTTGAGCCGCATGGGACCCAAACTCCTTGGCTGCATGTGACGGCGGCGCGAGCGCCGCCCCGATTAATCCCGCCTGCCGTCGTCGCGAACGCTCTCCCGCAAGCCCCCGCGTCCGGCCGCGACGGCCCGACTAGGCCTTGTCCGCGACGATGCGCACCAGATGACGAATCCGGTGCACCATCCCGCGGATCTCCGGGGTATCGGGAACGGTGCGGCGGCGATTGAGCTTGTTGAGGCCAAGCCCCTTCAGCGTCTCGGTCTGCACCTCCGGGCGACGCGCGGCGCTGCGATACTGCTCGATCGTGATGGTCTTGCCGGACGGCGACTTCTGGTCAGGCATCTTTTCTACCTTCGCTTGCAACCGGCGAGCGCCTCACTGCCGGGCGCCGCTCGTCGCGTGACAGATCTCATGCGGCTTCGGGCGCCGCCTCGCCGCTTTCGCCGGCCTGATCCCGGCGGCGGGCGACGATCTCGGACACTTTCTTGCCGCGGCGAGCGGCGACCCCGCGCGGATTCTCCTGCGCCTTGAGCGCCTCGATGGTTGCGCGCACCATGTTGTAGGGGTTCGTGCTTCCAAGCGACTTCGCCACGACGTCACGCACCCCAAGCATCTCGAAGACGGCGCGCATTGGGCCGCCGGCAATGATGCCGGTCCCCGGCGGTGCCGCGCGCACGATCACCCGCCCCGCCCCGTGATGCCCGACGCTGTCGTGATGCAAGGTTCTCTTGTCGCGCATCGGCACGCGATGCAGCGAGCGGCGCGCTGCTTCGGTCGCCTTGCGGATCGCCTCCGGCACTTCGCGAGCCTTGCCATGCCCGAAGCCCACTTGCCCCTGCTGGTCGCCGACCACGACCAGGGCCGCAAAGCCGAAGCGTTTACCGCCCTTCACCACCTTCGCGACGCGATTGATCGACACAAGCTTGTCGGCGAACTCGCTCTTGCGGTCGTCGTCGCGGTCCCGGTCTCTCGACGGATTGCGCGCCATTGTCATCGTCCTTTCACTTTGTGCTCGCGCTCAGGATGTCCATGTCGCATCCGCGCCGGTCGTCTCTAAGCCTTGCTGCGGACCCATCGGGAACCGGCGAGAGCCGTTGCCGCACGCCGGCCGTCTCCCGTCCGGCCGTCAGAAGTTCAAGCCTCCCTCGCGGGCGGCGTCGGCAAGTGCCTTGACGCGGCCGTGGAACATGTACCCGCCGCGATCGAACACCACATCCTTGATGCCAGCCTTGACGGCACGCTCGGCGATGAGCTTTCCGACGGCGGCCGCCGCCGCCTTGTCCGTGCCCTTCGCAAGCTGCCCCTTGATCTCACGGTCGATCGAAGACGCCGCAGCCAAGGTCACCCCGCGCGCGTCGTCGATCACCTGCGCATAGATATGCTTCGAGGACCGGAACACCGACAGCCGCGGCCGGCTGCCCGCCACCTTCCTCAGCGTGCGGCGCACGCGCTGCTGGCGCCGCTGAAAACCCTTGTCGTGCGCGCTCATGGCTCGTGCCCTTACTTCTTCTTGCCTTCCTTGCGGAGGATGAACTCGCCCTGATAGCGCACGCCTTTGCCCTGATAGGGCTCAGGCTTGCGGAAAGCGCGCAGCTCGGCCGCCACTTGTCCGACTTTCTGCTTGTCGATGCCGGAAATCTTGATGATGGTGTCCTTCTTAGGCCCGTCCAGCTCGATCTTGATGCCCGGCGGGATCTCATAGATGATGTCGTGGCTGTAGCCGACCTGCAGCTGCAGATCCTTGCCCTTCATCGCCGCGCGAAACCCGACGCCGTGGATCTCGAGCGTCTCGTTGTAGCCGTCGACCACGCCCTTGATCTGGTTCTCGATCAGGGTGCGCGAGAGCCCCCATTTCGAGCGGGCGCTCTGCGTCTCCGATCGCGGGCTCACGGCAATGCCGGCCGGCGTCTTCTCGACCTTGATGTCCTCGTGCAGCAACAGGGCAAGCTCGCCCTTCGGCCCCTTCACCTTGATCTCTTGTCCCGAGATCGTCGCCTGCACGTTGGCCGGCACGGGAACCGGCTTCTTGCCGATGCGCGACATGACGACTTTCCTTCCTACCTGTCGCGCTCGCCTCAGCGGTCTGCCCAGACCGCGCGATGCGAGCTAGAATACATTACAGAGCACTTCGCCGCCGACGTTCTCCTCCCGCGCCCGGCTGTCGGACATGACCCCCTTGGGAGTCGAGAGGATTGCGACGCCGAGACCGTTCGCCACGGTCGGAATGTCGCGCACCGGCGAATAGACCCGGCGGCCGGGCTTCGACACCCGCTCGATTTCGCGAATCGCCGGCTGACCATTGTTGTATTTGAGCTCGATCTCGAGCTCGCTGACGCCGGCCTTGCGGTCGACACGCGTGTAGCCGCGGATATAGCCTTCCTCTGCGAGAACATCCAGCACGCGCGCCCTGAGGTTTGAGGCGGGCGTCACCACCTTGGAGCTGCGGCGCTGCTGCGCATTGCGGATACGCGTGAGCATGTCACCGAGCGGATCATTGAGTGCCATCGGCCTGCCTCCTTACCAGCTCGACTTGACCATTCCGGGGATCAGTCCCCGGCTCGCCATCTCGCGCAGCTGGTTGCGGCAGAGCTTGAGCTTGCGGAAGTAGCCGCGCGCGCGCCCCGTGAGCTCGCAGCGATTGCGCACGCGCGTCTTCGAGGAATTGCGCGGCAGCTGCGCCAGCTTCAGGCGCGCCTGGAAGCGCAGCTCCGGCGGCTGCTTGTCGTCATTGGCGATCTCTTTCAGCTTCGCCCGCCGCTCGGCGTACTGGGCGACCAGCTTGCGCCGGCGGTTGTTCTTCTCGATCGAGCTCTTCTTTGCCATCAGGTCCTCCAAGACCCACTTATCGGAACGGTCGGCGCCGAGGTTAGGTCCTAGTTGCGAAACGGGAAGTTGAAGCCGCGCAGCAGCTCGCGCGCCTCGTCGTCGGTGCGGGCCGTCGTGCAGACGATCACGTCCATACCCCACACCTCGTCAATCTTGTCGTAGTCGATCTCGGGGAAGACCGTATGCTCCTTAAGGCCGAGCGCGTAGTTGCCCCGCCCGTCGAAACTCTTGGGATTGAGGCCGCGGAAATCCTTCACGCGCGGCAGCGCGATGGTCACCAGGCGATCGAGAAACTCGTACATGCGATCACCCCGCAGCGTCACCTTGGCGCCGAGCGCCATGTTCTCGCGCACCTTGTAGGTGGCGATCGACTTGCGGGCGCGCGTGATGACCGGCCGCTGTCCGGCGATCAGCGCGAGATCGCCGGCGGCGTTCTCCACCTTCTTGCGATCGTTGACCGCCTCGCCAATCCCCATGTTGAGCACGATCTTCTCGATGCGCGGCACCTGCATCGGGTTCTTGTAGGAGAATTTCTTGACCAGCGCCTCGCGCACGGATTTCTCATAAAGCGTCTTCATGCGCGGCTTGTAGTCGGCGGGACGCGGCTTGGCCGGCGCGCGCTCCGTCGCGGGCTCGGCCTGCTTGCCCCGCCCCTTCGCCTGGCCGCCCTTACCCTGTGGCTGACCCGCGCCCTTGCCCTTTGCCTCGCGCGCGGGCTTCTCGCCCTTCGGCTTCTCGTTCTCGGCCATGGTCACTTCTTCTCCGGAATGACTTCGCCAGAGCGCTTCGCGTAGCGAACCTTCTTGCCGTCGGCGAGGAACTTGAACCCGACGCGGGTCGGCTTGCCGTCCTTCGGATCCTCGAGCGCGAGATTCGACAGGTCGATCGGACCTTCCTTGGAGATGATCCCGCCCTCGCTCGTCTGCGATTGCTTCTGATGCCGGCGCACGATGTTCACGCCGCGCACGAGCGCGCGGTTCTCCTTCGGACGGACCTCGATCACCTCGCCATGCTTGCCCTTGTCGCGGCCGGCGAGGACGATGACGTGGTCACCCTTCTTGATTTTCTGGGACGGCATCAGAGCACCTCCGGCGCCAGCGACATGATCTTGACGTGCTTGCGGGCGCGCAGCTCCCGGGTCACAGGCCCGAAAATGCGCGTGCCGACCGGCTCGCCCTGGGCATTGATCAGCACGGCGGCGTTTCGGTCGAATCGGATGAGCGAGCCGTCGGCGCGGCGGACACCCTTCGCCGTGCGCACGATCACCGCCTTCATCACCTGGCCCTTCTTCACCCGGCCGCGCGGGATCGCCTCCTTGACGCTGACGACGATGGTGTCGCCGATCGTCGCATACTTGCGCTTCGATCCGCCCAGCACCTTGATGCACTGCACCCGGCGTGCGCCCGAGTTGTCGGCGACGTCGAGGTTCGTTTCCATCTGGATCATGTCGCGATCCCCTGACCTTGCTTGCCGCCGCTGGCCGCGGCCTGCACCCTTCTCATCTTCAGCCTGCGCTTGTCGCGCCGCTTCGGTCCCTTCAGGCCGGCTGTTTCAGCACAACCCATCGTTTGTTCTTCGAGATCGGCCTCGACTCCTCGATCCAGACCTTGTCGCCGATCTTGAACGCGTTCTCCTCGTCGTGCGCGTGATACTTCTTGGAGCGACGCACGGTCTTCTTCAGCAGCGGGTGCGTGAAGCGGCGCTCCACTTCGACCACCACCGTCTTGTTGTTCTTGTCGGACACCACGACGCCCTGAAGGACACGCTTCGGCATGATTGAAATCCCTGTCTGTCAAGACTTGGCCGCGGCGCCGCGCTTCTGGCGGGCGATGGTGAGCACCCGCGCGATGTCGCGGCGGACCTCGCGCACCCGGGCCGTATTCTCGAGCTGGCCTGACGCTTTCTGGAAGCGCAGGTTGAACTGCTCCTTCTTCAGCTTGACGAGTTCATCGTCGAGCTGATCGATTGTCATGGTCCTGAACGTCTCGATTCCAGCCATCGTGCTCGCTCCTCGACCGTTCACAGCACGCGCGTGACGATGCGCGTCTTGATGGGCAGCTTGGCCGCGCCGAGCGAGAGCGCCTCGCGGGCGACCTGCTCGGTGACGCCGTCGAGCTCGAACATGATGCGCCCAGGCTTCACGCGCGCCACCCAGAGCTCGGGCGACCCTTTACCCGAGCCCATGCGGACCTCGGCCGGCTTCTTCGTCACCGGCACGTCCGGAAAGATCCGGATCCACACGCGGCCGGCGCGCTTCATGTGGCGCGTGATGGCGCGGCGCGCGGCCTCGATCTGCCGCGCGGTCACGCGGTCGGGCTCCACCGCCTTCAGTCCATAGGAGCCGAAGTTCAGGCTGGTGCCGCCCTTGGCCGCACCATGAATCCGGCCCTTGAAGGCCTTCCGGAACTTCGTGCGCTTCGGTTGCAACATGGCAATCGGTCCTCAAATCGCTAGGCGCATCGCATCTGCGGGTGAACACCCCGTCCCGCGACCGCCCGATGTCGTCAGCCTCGCTCGCCGCGCGGCGGACGCTCGCCACCCTCGCGCCGCGGCCGCCCGCCGCCCTCCTGCGTCTCGGACGCGCGGCGCTCGGAAGCCATCGGATCGTGCTCCATGATCTCGCCCTTGAAGATCCAGACCTTGACCCCGATGATTCCATACGCCGTGCGCGCGACGCCGTAGCCGAAATCGATGTCGGCGCGCAGCGTGTGCAACGGAACGCGCCCCTCTCGGTACCACTCGACACGGGCGATCTCGGCGCCGCCGAGGCGCCCTGCCACGTTGATGCGGATTCCGAGCGCGCCGAGCCGCAGCGCCGACTGAACGGATCGCTTCATCGCCCGCCGGAACGCGACGCGGCGCTCGAGCTGCTGGGCAATCGTCTCGGCGACCAGCGTGGCGTCGACCTCGGGCTTCCTCACCTCCACGATGTTGAGATGAACTTCCGAGGAGGTGAGCTTGGCGAGCTCGCCGCGCAGCTTCTCGATGTCGGCGCCTTTCTTGCCGATGAGGATGCCGGGCCGGGCCGAGTGCACGGTGACGCGGCACTTGCGATGCGGGCGCTCGATCACGACCTTGGAGATGCCCGCCTGGCGCTGATGCGCCATGATGTGCTTGCGGATCGCGACATCCTCGTGCAGCAGCTTGCCGTATTCGGCGCGGCTCGCGAACCAGCGGCTGTCCCAGGTGCGGTTGATGCCGACGCGCAGCCCAATCGGGTTGACTTTGTGGCCCATCACTGCTGCTCCTCTGCTGCCGCCTCGGGCGCCGCCTCGGCCACCTCACGCACGACGACCGTAATCTCGGAGAACGGCTTCAGGATGCGCGCGCCGCGGCCGCGGCCGCGGGCGTGGAACCGCTTCATCACCATGTTCTTGCCGACCCAGGCCTCGGCGATGACCAGATCGTTAACGTCGAGGCCATGGTTGTTTTCGGCATTGGCCACCGCGCTCATGACGCACTTCCTGACGTCGCCGGCAATCCGCTTGCGCGAGAACTCGAGCTCGGCCAGCGCCTTGTCCACCTTCTTGCCGCGGATCATGGCGGCGACGAGGTTAAGCTTCTGCGGCGACACCCGGAGATTCCGGGCGACCGCCTTCGCCTCGTTCTCGGCGAGGCTGCGCTTGTGCTTGGGCTTGCCCATGTTACTTCGCCTTCACCGCTTTCTTGTCGCCGCTGTGGCCATGGAAGGTGCGCGTCGGCGCGAACTCGCCGAACTTGTGCCCGACCATGTCCTCGTTGACCGAGACCGGGATATGCTTCTGGCCGTTGTGCACGCCGAACGTGAGACCGACGAACTGCGGCAGGATCGTCGAGCGGCGCGACCAGATCTTGATGACCTCGTTGCGCCCCGATGCGCGTACCTTCTCCGCCTTCTCCAGGATGTAGCCGTCGACGAACGGACCTTTCCAAACCGAGCGTGCCACCAGTCGTACTCCTTGCAAGTCCGTGATCAGTTCGACTTCGCGCGCGAGCGGACAATGTACTTGTCCGTCCGCTTGTTCTTGCGCGTCTTGTAGCCCTTGGTCGGCTTGCCCCAGGGCGTCGCCCAGTGCTTGCCGCCCTTGGTGCGGCCGCCGTTCGGATGATCCACGGGGTTCATCGCAATCGAGCGGACGGTCGGGCGCCTGCCGAGCCAGCGCGTGCGCCCCGCCTTGCCGATCGACTCGTTGGCATGATCCGGATTCGACACCGCCCCGACCGTCGCCATGCACTCCTGGCGAACCTGCCGGGTCTCCCCCGAGTTGAGCTTCAGGATCGCCCAGCCGGCATCGCGGCCGACAAGCTGCGCATAGGAGCCGGCGGAGCGGGCGATCTGACCGCCCCGCCCCGGCTTCAGCTCCACATTGTGCACGATCGTGCCGATCGGCATCGACGCCAGCGGCATGGCGTTGCCTGGCTTCACGTCCACCTTCTGCCCGGACACAACCGTGTCACCCTTGGCGAGCCGCTGCGGCGCCAGGATGTAGGATTGCGTGCCGTCGGAATACTTGATGAGCGCGATGAAGGCCGTGCGATTGGGATCGTACTCGAGGCGCTCGACCTCGGCCACCATATCGAACTTCTTGCGGCGGAAATCGACGAGGCGATAAGCTTGCTTGTGGCCGCCGCCGATGTGCCGCGTGGTGATGCGGCCGTGATGGTTGCGACCGCCCGACTTGGTCTTGCCCTCGACAAGCACCTTGACGGGAGCCCCCTTCCACAGGTGTCCCTTGTCGACGAGCACGAGGCCACGCAGTCCGGGCGATGTCGGGCGATAGGTCTTCAGTGCCATGGCCGTGTCTCCTATACGCCCGTCGTCACGTCGATGGTCTGGCCGTCAGCGAGCGTCACGTAGGCCTTCTTGGTGTCGCTCTGTCTGGAAACGATGCCGCGAAACGCCTTCCGCTTGCCCTTGCGGACCAGCGTGTTCACTGCCTTCACCTTGACGTTGAACAGCTGCTCGACCGCCGCCTTGATCTGCGGCTTCGTCGCGTCCGCCGCGACATTGAAGATCACCTGGCTCGCCGCGGAGGAAAGCGTCGCCTTCTCGGTGATCACCGGAGAGCGGATGACGTCATAGGCCTTGAGCTTGCTCTTCATGGTCAGCGCGCCTTTCGATCTCAACCCTTGAAGCGCGCTTCGAGCGCGGAGACAGCCGCTTTCGTCAGAACGAGTTTCTTGCGGCGCAGAATGTCGTAGACGTTGATGCCCTCGACGGGCAGGACGTCGATGTTCGGAATGTTGCGTGCGGCGCGCGCGAAGCCGTCGTCGAGCTCGCTCCCGTCGACGACCAGGGCATTGGTGAGCCCGAGCTTCTCGAAGCTCGCCCGCAATGCCTTGGTCTTGCCGTGCGGCGCTTCCGCCTTGTCCAGGACGACGAGCTCGCCGGCCTTGGCCTTGCTCGAAAGTGCGTGCCGCAGCGCGAGCGCACGGACCTTCTTCGGCAGCCCGATGGCATGATCCCGCGGCTTGGGGCCGAACGCCTTGCCGCCGCCGCGCCACTGCGGCACCGACTTGTCGCCGTGACGGGCGCCGCCGGTCCCCTTCTGCTTGTACATCTTCTTGCCGGTGACCGTCACCTCGGAGCGGTCCTGCGTGTGATGCGTTCCCGCCATGCGCTTCAGCTGCTGCCAGCGCACCATGCGCTGCAGGATGTCCGCCCGCGGCTCGAGGTTGAACACGGCATCGTCGAGCTCGAGCGAGCCGGCCTGCCCGGCATCGAGCGTTGTGATGTCGGCACGCATTAGGCCTGCTCCTTCGCTTCCTGGGCCGCCGCGGCCTCGCCGGGCTTGCGGAAGGCGCCGGGTTTGGGCGCCTCCTTCGGCAGCGGCCGCTTGACCGCGTCGCGCACGAGCACCCAGCCGCCCCTGACGCCCGGCACGGCGCCGCGCACGAGCACCAGACCGCGCGCGACATCGGTCCCGACGACCTCCAGATTGAGGGTCGTGACGCGCTCGTCCCCGAGATGGCCGGCCATCTTCTTGCCCTTGAAGACCTTGCCCGGGTCCTGCCGCTGGCCGGTCGAGCCGTGGCTGCGGTGCGACACGGACACGCCGTGCGTCGCGCGCAGACCGCCGAAGTTCCACCGCTTCATCGCACCCTGAAAGCCCTTGCCCTTGTTGGTGCCGGTGACGTCGACGAGCTGGCCCTTGACGTAATGATCGGCGGTGATGGTCGCGCCGACCTCGATCAGGTTCTCGGGCGACACGCGAAACTCGGCGACGCGGCGCTTCGGCTCCACCTTGGCGCGCGCGAAGCTCTCGCGCTCCGCCTTGGTGACGCGCGCCGGCTTGCGCGTCCCGGCACCGAGCTGCAGCGCGGTATAGCCGTTCTTCTCGGCGGTGCGGTGGCCGACAACCTGTACATTGTCGAGCTTCAACACGGTCACGGGAATGTGCTCGCCCGCCTCGTTGAAGATGCGGGTCATTCCGACCTTCTGTGCAATCACTCCGGAACGCATGTCTTGCATTCCTTTCCTCGATCAGGGGCCCTTCGGCGCGGCCTTGTCAGCGACCGCCCTCCGCCCGGGCCTGGTCCTCAGAGCTTGATCTCGACGTCGACGCCGGCCGCCAGGTCGAGCTTCATCAGCGCGTCCACGGTTTGCGGTGTCGGGTCCACGATATCGAGCAGGCGCTTGTGCGTGCGCATCTCGAACTGCTCGACTGGTCTTGTCGATATGCGGCGAGCGGATGACCGTGAAGCGCTCGATGCGCGTCGGCAGCGGAATCGGACCACGCACCTCGGCGCCGGTCCGCTTGGCGGTGTTCACGATCTCGCGCGTCGAAGCATCGAGGATGCGATGATCAAACGCTTTCAAGCGGATGCGGATGTTCTGACCGTTCATGGCGCTTACTCGGTTAGGAGATCGATTGGCCTGGCGCTCGCTTCCGTCCCGCGGACCCGCCAGCGCCCCTCCGGGAGCGCCAGCGGCCCGCGCTCCGGCTCACTCGACGATCTTGGTGACGACGCCGGCGCCGACGGTGCGGCCGCCCTCGCGGATGGCGAAGCGCACCTTCTCCTCCATGGCGATCGGCGAGATCAGCTCC
>Ga0073934_10001246_pt1 | contig 63216 bp, 61 predicted proteins | sample LarsenN4metaG_FD_76834 | JGI IMG/M metagenome (GOLD analysis project Ga0073934, IMG submission 76834) | Hot spring sediment bacterial and archeal communities from British Columbia, Canada, to study Microbial Dark Matter (Phase II) - Larsen... ... | reverse complement strand
CGCTCGCGTTGCCGGTCGCCGCGGTGCTCGGTTTTTGCTGGGCGCTCGCGCTCGCGCATCTGCGTCTTGCCGATCGGCTCGCGCCGGCTCTGGAGGGGCGCGACATCGAGGTGGTCGGCGTGGTGGCGAGCCTGCCCGCGATCGGCGAGCGCGGCGTGCGCTTCGAGTTCGACGTCGAGTCGGCGGCCGAGAGGCTCCCCGCGCGGGTGCTCGTCTCCTGGTACCGCAGCCCGCTCGATCAGGCCGATGGCGCGCCGCTCGCCGAACCGCCGCATCCGGGTGAACGCTGGCGCCTGACGCTGCGCCTGAAGCGGCCGCACGGGCAGTACAACCCGCACGGCTTCGACTACGAGGCATGGCTGCTCGAGCGCTGCATCGGCGCGACCGGATACGTGCGCTCGGGTCCGCGGGCGGCGCCGCCGCTGCGGCTCGGCTGGCGAAACAGCGTCGGCGATCGCATCGAGCAGGCGCGCGAGGCGGTGCGCGAGCGGTTCGCGCGCGTGCTCGGAGCGACGCCCGCCGCCGGCGTGCTCGCGGCGCTCGCGGTGGGCGACCAGCGCGCGATCTCGAACGAGGAGTGGCGCCTGTTCGCCGCCACCGGCGTCACGCACCTGATGAGCATTTCGGGGCTGCATGTGACGCTGGTTTCGGGTCTTGCCGCGTGGCTCGCCGCCGCCGCATGGCGGCGCGTGCCGCGCCTTGCGCTCGCCATTCCGGCGCGCAGAGTCGGCGCGGCCGCCGCGATCGCGGCGGCGCTCGGCTACACGCTTTTCTCCGGCTTCGCGGTGCCGGCGCAGCGCACGTTCTGGATGGTCACGGTGGTGGCGGCCTCGCTCTGGTCGGGCCAGATGGTGTCACCGGCGCGCACGCTCGCGCTCGCGCTCGCCGTCGTGCTCGCGTTCGACCCCTGGGCGGTGCTCGCCCCGGGTTTCTGGCTTTCGTTCGGCGCGGTGGCGCTCATCTTTCACGCCGGCATCGCCGCGCACCGCGGCGGCTCGCGCCTTGCGCAGTGGGCGCGCATCCAGTGGGCGATCACCGCCGGGCTCGCGCCGGCGGCGGTGTTCCTCTTCGCGCAGATCTCGCTCGTCGGGCCGCTCGCGAACGCGGTCGCCATTCCGCTCGTTTCGGTGGTGATCACGCCCCTCGCCCTTGCCGCCGCCGCGTTGCCCTGGGACGGGCTGCTCGTCGCCGGCGCGATGCTGGTCGAGCGGCTGCTGCAGTTCCTGGAATGGTGCGCGAGTCTTCCGCTCGCGCTCTGGCAGAGTCCGGCGCCGCCGCTTGCGGCGACGCTTGCGGCGACCGCAGGGGCGCTGTGGCTCGCCGCCCCGCGCGGCGTGCCCTGGCGCGCAAGCGGCGCGGCGCTCATGGCGCCGGCGTTCGCATGGCCGGCGGCGGCACCGGCCCCGGGCGAAGCCTGGATCACGACGCTGGATGCCGGCCAGGGCCTCGCGGTTCTGGTGCGCACGACCCATCGGACGCTTCTCTACGACGCCGGCCCGGCCTTCGGAACCGAGACGGATTCCGGCGAGCGCATCGTGCTGCCGTATCTGCGCGCGATCGGCGTCGCGCGGCTGGATGCGCTCGTTCTCACGCACAACGACAGGGACCACATCGGCGGCGCGGCGTCGGTGCTCGCGGCGCTCGAAGCCGACCGCGTGCTGCATTCGCTTGCGCCGGCGAGCCCCCTGCTTGCGCTCGCGCCCTCGGCCGCGCGCTGTGCCGCCGGGCAGGCGTGGCAATGGGACGGCGTGCGCTTCGAATTGCTGCATCCGGCGGCGCCCGGCGCGCTCGAACGCAGGACGAACAACCTGAGCTGCGTGCTCAGGGTGAGCGCACAGGGTCGCGCGATGCTGCTCACCGGTGACATCGAGCGCGCGGCGGAAGAGGAACTGCTCGCGCGCGCGCCGACTCGGCTGCGCGCCGACGTGCTGCTCGTGCCGCATCATGGCAGCCGTACATCCTCGGCCGAGGAGTTTCTCGCCGCGGTGGCGCCCAGTATCGCGCTGGTGCCGGCCGGCTACCGCAACCGCTTCGGCCATCCGGCGCCCGAAGTGCTGGAGCGCTACGCCCGAGCCGGGGTACCGCTCGCGCGCACCGACCTCGACGGCGCGCTCACCGTGCGGCTGGGTCGCGCCGGCGCCGTGGTCGAAGCCGAACGCGATCGCCGGCCGCGCTACTGGCACGATGCGCGCCCGCGGAGCCATAATGGGCGCGCGGGGGCATCCCCGTCCTAACCACATCGTCAGAGGAGGGAGCGCAATGGCCAGGAAAGCGACAGGCGCCGTCTACCGCGTCACCGATGTCATCGGCACCAGCACCACCTCATGGGAGGAAGCGGCGCGCAACGCCGTGCAGACCGCCTCGAAGTCGCTGCGCGACCTTCGCATCGCCGAGGTGACGCGCCTGGATGTCAAGGTGGAGAACGGCAAGGTGGTCCAGTTCCGCGCCCGCCTTGCGCTGTCGTTCAAGTACGAGGGCTGATGGACGCAGGCGCCGCCGCACTCGTCGCCGTCATCCGCGTGGTCGGCGGCGCCGGACGCTTCGACGACTTCCGCGAGCGCGTGCGCTGGCTGATGGTGCGCGACCCCGAGGCCGAGGACTACACCGAGCACCACGAGCCGGGCCGGCTCGAATACCGTTTCGCGCCGCGCAAGGGGATTCCTTTTCCGCCGTTCGTGACGGCGAGCGCGGAGTTTCCGGAGCTGCGCGTCGAGGTGCAGTGGCGAGCCGGCGGCGAGACCGGCGGCGCCGCGATCGAGAACGGGCGGATGGTCGAGAAATGGTCGGGCGAGCGCTGGCCGATGTAGTCGCGCCGCCGCCGCGGTACGTGCAGTGCGCATCGCCCCGCGGGCTGCACCGCATCGCCTATCGCGAGTGGGGCAGCCGCGCGAACCCACGCGTGCTCATCTGCGTTCACGGCCTCACGCGCTGCGCGCGCGACTTCGACCGGCTCGCTGCCGCGATGAGCGACCGCTACCGCGTCGTCTGCCCGGATGTGGCCGGCCGGGGCGACTCCGACTGGCTGCCCGATCCGATGCTCTACCAGCTCACCCAGTATGTCGCCGACATGGTGACGCTGATCGCGCGGCTGGATGTGGAGCGCGTGCACTGGGTCGGCACCTCGATGGGCGGCCTGATCGGAATGGCGCTCGCCTCGCTACCGGGCACGCCCATCGAGCGGCTGGTGCTCAACGACGCCGGCCCGGTGATCTCGAAGGCGTCGCTCGAGCGCATCGGGGCCTATGTCGGTGCACGCACGTTTCCGACGCTGGAGGCCGCCGAACAGTACGTGCGCGCGGTGAGCGCGCCGTTCGGCCCGCACAGCGACGCCGAGTGGCGCTTCCTCACCGAGGTGGTCGTGCGGCGCAACCCGGACGGCACCTGGCGCCTGCATTACGACCCGGCGATCGCGGAACCCTTGCGCGCCTCGATGCCGGAGAAGGACCTGGAGCTCTGGCACCTGTGGGACCCGGTGCGGTGCCCGACGCTCGTGTTGCGCGGCGCGGAATCCGACCTGCTTTCGCGCGAAACCTGCACGAAGATGGCCGAGCGCGGGCCGAAGGCGAGGGTCGTCGAGATCGCCGGCGTCGGCCACGCGCCGACGCTCATGCACGAGGACCAGATCGCGCTGGTGCGGGATTTTCTGCTTGCCGCGTAAGCGGGCGCGGCAACCCATGCCGGGTCGCCGGCGGCGGATCATTCGCGGCGGTTGGCCGCGTCCCAGTGCTTCTCCAGGTTCGCGATGAGCGGCGGGCTGAAGTGGCACAACGCCTGCTCGCGCGCGTACACCGCCATGTAGCGGCGAAACGCGTCGAGCGGCTCCTCGCCTGCGCGGAAGGCGCGCCGGTTGGAGGCGGCGCTCACCAGCCCTGATCCCGTCAGCAGCTCGACCGTGCGCTCGATCTCGGCGTCCATCGCCGCCGCCGGAACGACGCGGTCGCAGATGAGACGCCCTTCGGGACTTGAGCACTCGATCCGGCGCTCGGCGAGGATCGCGGCGCGTGCCAGGCGCTCGCCGACGTGGCGGGGAAGGCGAAGGTTCGCCGCGCCCGGGATGATGCCTTCCTTCCTCGCCGGCAGCGTCAGGTAGGCGTCCTCGGTCGCGATCACCTGGTCCATCGTGAGCAGGATCTGGCAGTGCCCGCCGATCGCGAAGCCCTCCACGGCGGCGATCCAGAGCTTCTCGATCGAGTCCTCCTCCGGCGAAACCTCGGGCTTGGCGAGTCCGCGGTAGAACTTGTTGACCAGGCCCAGGTCGCGGATCATGTACCAGAGAAAGCGGATCTTTCCGCGGTACAGGTGCGTGAGATTGATGCCGGCGCCGAAGAGCCTGCGCCCGGCGTACTTCGGATGGTCCACCGCGCCGCCGCGCAGCACGCACACCTCGGTCTGCGGATCGAGGAGCGCCAGGTCCACTGCGGTTTCGAGCCCCGGGAGCGTCGTTTCGTCCTCGGCGTTGAGGTAGCGCGGATTGGTCATCGTGACGATCGAGGCCTTGCCGCGGCGCTCCACGCGCGCGCCGGGAAACTCGACCGCACCCTTCGTCTGCAGCTCGGCGAGATGCGCGCGCGAGTCCTCGCGCGCGAGCAGCATCGCATGGCACAGGTGCGCGCCGGCCGCCGGATCGGCGAGCACGTGCGCAAGGAAAATCCCCTGATCCACTTCCAGCCCGTCCTTTTCGCCCTGCGGCAGGCCGCTTTCGCGCGCGAGCGCCGCCTCATCGGGCACAAGGCCGGGAAACGCCGCTGCCGCCGCGCGGCAAAGCTCGTCCACGCGAAGAAATTTCGTGCGCTGATGGGTGAGCGCGTCATAGACGGCGCGCGCGTGGCTGCGCAGGAACCGCGCGCGAGCGTCGCGTCCGGCCTGCAGCGTTTCGCGCGCCGCCTGCGCTTCGGCGGCATCGCGTCTTGCCTTCGGCGCAAGGCGGGCGAGCGCCTCGTCCAGGCGCCGCCAGTACTGGCCGAAGGCGGCGGCGTCGGTCTTGAGGTCGCCCGAGAGGCCGGGAGAGGTCTGGAGCATTCGCGGATGATAACCGGCCGGCCGTGCCATCCGCGCGCGGAGTCTGCGATCATTGCGGCTTGATGAGCACCCATGCCCCTTCGGCCCGCCTGCGCGCCGTGCGCGCCGACATCACGACCCTCGACGTGGATGCGATCGTCAACGCCGCGAACGAGACCCTGCTGGGCGGCGGCGGCGTGGACGGCGCGATCCACCGTGCCGCGGGACCGGAACTGCTCGCCGAGTGCCGCACGCTCGGCGGCTGCAGGACGGGCGATGCGAAGATCACGAAGGGCTACCGCCTGAAGGCGAAGTGGGTCATTCACGCCGTCGGGCCGGTCTGGCGCGGGGGCGGGAGCGGCGAACCGGAATTGCTCGCCTCCTGCTACCGGCGCGCGATCGAGCTTGCGGCCGGCGCGGGTGCGAAGTCCATCGCCTTTCCCTGCATCAGCACCGGCGCGTACGGCTATCCGTTCGAGCCGGCGGCGGAAATCGCGGTCGCGGCCGTGCGCGAGGCGCTGGCGAAGCACCCCGGGATCGAGGAAGTGATCTTCTGCTGCTTCTCCGAGCGCGATCTCGCGGTGTACGAAAAGCTGCTCGGCTGCGCACGGTAGCCGCGCGCCGCCGGTGCTCGCGCTCAAGCTCCTCCTGGTTCCCTCGCTTCTTGCAGCGGTGACGCTCGCCAGCCGGCGCTGGGGTCCGCGCGTCGGCGGCTGGCTCGCGGGCCTGCCCCTGGTCACCGGTCCGATCCTTTTCATCCTCGCGCTGGAGCACGGCGCCGATTTCGCCGCCGAAGCGGCGGTGGCCTCGCTCTCGGCGGTCGCCGCCGCGGTCGCCTTCGGTGCGGCGTACGCGCACGCCTGCCTGCGCTTCGGCTGGGCGCCGGCGCTCGGTGCGGCCCTCGCCGCCTGGGCGGCGGCCGCCGCGGCGCTCGCCGCGCTTCCCGGCTCGACCGCGCTCGCGCTCGGCGTCGCGCTCGCCTCGCTTGCCGCTGCGCGCCATCTCTTTCCGCAGGTCGCCGCCGGCCCGGCGCTGCGCCCGGAGCCGCGCTTCGAGCTGCCGCTGCGGATGTTCTTCGCCGCGCTGCTGACGCTGCTCACCACCACGGTCGCCGAACGCATCGGCACCGGCTGGACCGGGCTCATCGCCATGTTCCCGGTCATGAGCACGCTGCTCGCGGTGTTTTCGCACCGCGCTCAAGGACCGGCCTTCGCCGCGCTCATCCTGCGCGGCCTGGCGACCGGCCTGTATGCGCTTGCCGCGTTCTGCCTCGTGGTCGCGCTCGTGCTGCCGAAGCTCGGCGTCGCGGCCGCGTTCGTCGCCGCGGTCGCGGCGGCGGCGCTCGTGCAGTGGGCGACCCGGCCGCGCGTGTCCTTGGCGCGGGCCGACTGAAGCCGGTCGTCACGGGCACCTGCTCGTGCTGCGACGGCGCGCGGCCTGATAGACTGCACGCACCGCCTTTTCGCGCCCGCAGATGAAGTTCTTCATCGTTGACGACGACCCCGACACGCTGGCGCTGGTGACGCGGCTGCTCGCCGGCGCAGGCCACGAGGTGATCGTGCGCGCTTCCAGCGTCGAGGCGCTGCGCGAGATCCCCGAGGAGCGGCCCGACTGCGTGATCACCGACGTCATGATGCCGGTGATGGACGGGTTCGAGCTGACGCGCGAGCTGCGCCGGCGCCCCGAGCTGCGCGCGATGAAGATCGTGGTGCTGTCGGCGAAGACCTACGACTTCGATCGCCGCCGGGCGAAGGAGCTCGGCGCCGACGGCTACATCACCAAGCCGATCGAGCGCGACAGCTTTCTGCAGGAGATCGTCGAGATCGTCACGCAGCGGGTCACGGTGCGCTACTGGGGCGTTCACGGGACGCTGCCGGTGCCCGGTCCGGAATACGTGCGCTACGGCGGCAACACCCCCTGCGTGTCGGTGGACGTGGGCGGCGAGCCGCTCACCATCTTCGACTGCGGCTCCGGGATCAAGCGGCTCTCGGACCACCTGATGAGCAATCCCGGCGAGCGCTTCTCCGGCCGGATCTTCATCTCGCACACCCACTGGGACCACATCAACACGGTGCCGTTTTTCGCGCCGCTGTACCTGCGCGGCAACCAGATCGAGCTGTTCGGGCCGTATCAGGGCGACCTCACCATCGAGCGCGCGATCAGCGCGCAGATGGAAAGCGTGTACTTTCCGGTGACCGTGCGCGAGTTCGGCGCGCGGCTGGTGTTTCGCGACCTGCGCGAGGAGACGCTCGAATTCGGCCCCTTGCGCGTGGACACGATGCTGCTGCGCCACCCCGGCTACTGCCTCGGCTACAAGCTCTCCTGCCGCGGCCGCACGGTGTGCTACATCACCGACAACGAGCTGTACCTGCCGACCGACCCCCGGCATGACGCGCGCTACGTCGAGCGGCTCGCGAACTTCGTGCGCGGCGCCGACGTGCTGATCACCGACACCACCTATCGCGACCGCGAGTACCCGGCGAAGGTGGACTGGGGCCACTCGTGCGTGAGCCAGGTCGCCGATCTCGCCGCGCGCGCCGAGGTCAAGCGCCTGCATCTCTTTCACCACGACCCGGACCAGACCGACGCCGACATTGACGCCAAGCTCGACGAGGCGCGCGAGGAGCTGGCGCGCCTGGGCTCGAAAGTGCAGTGCGAGGCGCCCGCCGAGGGGACCGAGCTCGTCCTCTAGAAAACCCCCAGCGCGAGCCCGGCGGCGAACGCGGCGCCCAGCTCCTCGCATTTCGCGAGCGCCTCGGCCGTGAGCTCCTTCACCGCGACGACCGGCTCGGCCTTCTTCGCCAGGCGCAGGCCGGTGACGATGCGCTCGACCGAGGCGACCGCGCCCGAGCCGTCCTGTCCGGCCGACACGAAGAGCGCGTACGGGCGGCCGTTCACCTTGCCCTCGCAGGGATAGAAGATCCGCTCGAGGAAGTCCTTCATCATCCCGGACATGTAGCCGAAGTTCTCCGGCGTGCCGAGGATGAGCGCATCGGCGCCGAGCACGTCCTCGGGCCCGGCCTCGGCGCAGCGCTTCACGAGCACCCGCACGTCGCCGTCGGCCTCGGCCTCCTTGATCGCCGCCTGCGCGCCGCGCGCCACCGCCTCGGCCATCCGCGCGGTCTTCACGCCATGGGTGTGATAGACGACGAGCAGCGTCTTCATGCCGCGAGCCGCCGGGCCGGGTCCTGGCGGTAGAAGCCGCGGAACAGCTCGTAGAGCGCCGGAAACTCGCGCCTGAGCGCGTTCGGCGTCTCGAAGAACGCCTCGCTCGCCACCGCGAAGAACTCCGCCTCGTCCTCGGCGGCGTAGGGATCGAGCAGCGTCTCGCGCCCGGCGTCCACCGCCTCGCAGAAGCGGTTGAACTCGGCGTCGAACGTCTCGATCCACCTCTCGCGCGCCGCGCGCGTGGGCAGCGGCGGCACGCCGTCGGCCTCGCCGTCCATCATGTCAAGTTTGTGGGCGAACTCGTGGATCACGACGTTCGCCCCGCCCTCGGCGACCGAACCGGAGTCCCCGAGCGCTTCCCACGAAAGCACCACCGGGCCGCCGGGCCAGGACTCGCCCGCCAGCTCATCGTCCCACTCGTGCACCACGCCCGCCTCGTCGGTCCTCGCCCGGCGCACGCGGAAGTCGGACGGATGCACCACGATCCCCACCCAGCCGTCGTAGGCCTCGAGCCCCAGCTCCAGCACGAGCAGGCACGCCTGCGCCGCGATCGCGACGCGATCGGCGTCCGAGAGCGCGACGCCGCGTACCGGAGTGAACTCCTTCTCGGCGAGGAAAATCACCACCATCTCGCGCAGCCGGCGCTCCTCGTCGGGCGCGAGGCCCGCGAGGAACGGCAGGCGTCTCCTCGTGCGCCGCCACAGGGCGTCGTCCATGCGATGCCGCGCCAGGATGCGCCGCCGCCGCCAGCTTCTGAGCCAACCCATCGTCATACAATAGCGCATGGTCTCGGTGGTCAAACTCCATCCGCAGTCGGCGCAGGCTGCGATCGAGCCGCTCGCCGAGGGGCTCGGCACGGCCGAGCGCGCGCTGCTTGCGCGTGCGCTCGAGTTCGCCGAGCCGCTCTATGCCGGACAGGCGCTCTCGACCGGCGAGCCGGTATGGCCGCACGCGCTGGGGCTCGCCGCGAGCCTCGCCGCGATCGGCATGGATCCGCCGACGCGCGCCGCCGGCGTTCTCTTCGCCGCGCCCAAGTACCTGGACGGCACCGAGCGGCTCGCGGCGGAGTTCGGTGAGGAGGTCGCCGCGCTTGCCGCCGGGGTGGAGAAGCTCTACCGGCTGCGCGTCGCCACGCGGGCGTCCGCCGGCGAGCAGAACGAAGTGCTGCGCAAGATGGTCCTCGGCATGGTCGAGGACATCCGCGTGGTGCTCATCCGCCTCGCCTCGCGCACGCAGACGCTGCGCTGGCTCGCCCGCAACGCGACCGCCGAACGCACCGCCTACGCGCGCGAGACGCTCGACATCTACGCGCCGCTCGCCAACCGCCTGGGCGTCTGGCAGCTCAAGTGGGAGATGGAGGACCTCGCGTTCCGGATCCTGGAGCCGGAGCTCTACCGGCGCATCGCGCAGATGCTCGACGAACGCCGCGCCGAGCGCGAACGCTACATCGCCGAGGCGATGGCCGAACTCGCGCGCGAGCTGAAGGCGGCCGGCATCCGCGCCGAGATCGCCGGGCGCCCCAAGCACATCTACTCGATCTGGAACAAGATGCGCACCAAGGGGCTCGATTTCGCCGAGGTGCACGACATCCGCGCGCTGCGCATCATCGTGCCGGAGGTGAAGGACTGCTACGCGGCGCTCGGCGTCGTGCACAACCTCTGGCAGCCGATCCCGAAGGAGTTCGACGACTACATCTCGCGACCGAAGGCCAATCTCTACCAGTCGCTGCACACCGCGGTGATCGGCCCCGGCGGCAAGACCCTGGAGGTGCAGATCCGCACCGAGGAGATGCACCGGCACGCCGAACTCGGAATCGCCGCGCACTGGCGCTACAAGGAGGGCGCGGGCGCGCGGCGGGCCGGGCGTTCGGAGGCCGCGTTCGACGAGAAGATCGCGTGGCTGCGCCAGCTCCTTGCGTGGCGCGACGAGGTGGCCGCCGGCGCGAGCTGGGCGGAAAAGACCCGCCGTGCGGCGCTCGACGACACGATCTACGTCCTCACGCCGCAGGGCAAGGTGGTGGACCTGCCGGCGGGCTCGACGCCGGTGGACTTCGCCTATGCGCTGCACACCGAGCTCGGCCACCGCTGCCGCGGCGCGAAAGTGGACGGCCAGATGGTGCCGCTCAACACGCCGCTTTCGAGCGGCCAGCGCGTCGAGATCATCGCCGCCAAGTCGGGCGGGCCCTCGCGCGACTGGCTCAACCCCGAGCTCGGGTACGTGCGCAGCCACCGCGCGCGCCAGAAGCTGCGCCAGTGGTTCAACGCGCAGGCGCTCGCCGAAACGGTGGCGGCCGGACGCGCGATCGTCGAGCGCGAGGCGAAGCGCGAGAAGGCGCGCGAGGCGAGCCAGGAGGAGCTGGCGCGCAAGCTCGGCTTCGCGAAGCCCGAGGACCTTTTCGCCGCCGTCGCGCGCGACGAGGTGAACCTGCGCCAGCTCCAGGCGGCGTTGCGCGAGCTGAAGGGCGCGACCGCCTCGGCGGCGGTGGCGCCGGCGGCTGCGCCCCGGCGCCCGCGGGCCCAGGGCGCGGGCGGGGTGCTCGTCGTCGGCGTGGACAGGCTGATGACGCAGCTTGCGCGCTGCTGCAAGCCGCTGCCGCCGGACCCGGTGCGCGGGTTCGTCACGCGCGGCAAGGGGGTGTCGGTGCACCGCGAGGACTGCCCGAGCCTGAAGCGCCTCGCCGAGCGCTCGCCCGAGCGCCTGACCGAGGTGGCGTGGGGAACACCGAAGGACGGCACGAGCTATCCGGTGGACGTGCTCGTCTCCGCCGCCGACCGCAAGGGGCTGCTGCGCGACGTCGGCGAAGCGCTCGCGCGCGTCGGGATCAACGTCACCTCGGTGCGCACGCAGAGCCGCGATGAGATCGCCCACATGCGCTTCGGTTTCGACGTGGCGGACACCGCGCACCTGAAACGCGCACTGGATGCGGTGAAAGAAGTGCGCGGAGTGATCCGCGTCGCGCGCGGCTAGCGCCGCCGGGGCCCCTGGGGACGGCGGGTGGAGGGCTTTTTCGGTCATCCGGCGGTGCAGGCCGTGCTCGCGCCCTTCGCCGCGGGGCTTGGGGTTGCGTTCGCGCTCGCCGCAGTGCGGCTTGCCGGGCTCGCGGTGGCGGCGGGACTCGCCGCCGCCGTCGCGCTGATCGGCGGGTTCGCGTTTCCGCCGGTAAGCGCCCAACAGAAGGTGCTGCTGCTCGCGCTCGCCGCCCCGGTGCTCGGCGTGATCGCCGATCTCGCCTTCAAGCCGGCGCGAACGGCGGGGCCGGTGCTCGGCGCGATTTTCGGGCTGGCCGCGATATGGGTGGCGTGGAATTTCCTGCGGCAGAAGGAGCCGGCTATGGCGGTCGCCGCCGGCGCGGGCCTCGCGGCGCTTGCCGGTTGGACCACCGCGGCGTTCTTCGCGCTGCGCGGCGAGCCGGTGCGGGCCGGCGCTGCGGCGCTCGCCTTCGGCTTCGGGGCGGGAGCGAGCGCGCTGCTGTCGGCCGCCGCCTCCTACGGACAGTACGGCATGGCGCTCGGCTCGGGCGCCGGCGCTTTTCTGCTTGCGCAGCTCGCGCTCGGCCGGCCGCTCGCCGCCGGCGCGACGCTCGCGCTCGGAGCCGGCGTCGCCGGCGGCCTGCTCGCGGTCGGCACGCTGCTCGGGGCGCAGCTGCCGTGGTATGCGGCGCTCGCACTCTCGCTCGTGCCGGTCGCCGTGCGCCTGCCGCTGCCGCGCGCCGGGCTCTGGGTGCAGACGCTCCTTGCGGCGCTCTACGGCGGAATAGTCGCCGCGATCGCCTGTTTACTGTCGTGGCCCGGGGTGCAGGAACGCCTCGGGCTTTGATCGTCCGTCCACCCGAAAGGAGCAAAAAGGAATGAGAAAGAGCGTTTTGGCCGTGGTGGCGTGTGCGCTGTCTCCCTTGGCGGCCGCGGCGCCCGAAAGCTACACGATTGATCCCTACCACACCTATCCGTATTTCGAGGTGGATCATCTCGGGGTCTCGACCATGCGCGGCATGTTCCGCAAGACGAGCGGCAAGTTCACGATGGACCGCGCGGCGAAGACCGGTTCGGTCGAGCTGGTGGTCGAGACGGCCTCGATTGACACCGGCGACAACGAAAAGGGCAACCGTCCGCGCTCGCGCGACGAGCACCTGCGCGCGGCCGACTTCTTCAACGTCGCCGAGTTCCCGCGCATGACGTTCCGTTCGACGGCGGTGAAGTTCTCCGGCGACAACCCGGTGGAGGTCGCCGGGAATCTGACGCTGCTCGGCGTCACCCGGCCGCTCACGCTCAAGGTCGAGCGCTGGGTCTGCAAGGACAACCCGATGAACAAGCGGCCGATGTGCGGCGGCAACGCCTCCGGAACCCTGAAGCGCTCCGACTTCGGGATGAAATACGGCATCCCCTTGATCGGCGACGAAGTGAAGCTCTATTTCGAGATCGAGGGCTACCGGGACTGACCCCCCGCGCGCCATGGGAATAATCGCCCGCGGGCGCCGTTTACGCAGGGTACGCCTGCGCGCAACGCAACCCCCTCTGGCGGGCTCGCTGCGCGGGCGCCGAACGCGTTCATGAGCGGAGGAGAAAACATGAGAATCAGGCGGATAGCAGTCGGTGTGGCCGCGGCCCTCGGCGCGGCGGTGGCGGTGCAGGCCGTGGCGCAGGTCAAGCCCGAGATCCTCGTCAAGCAGCGCCAGGCGGCGATGACGCTGATCGGAAAATACTTCGGGCCGCTCGGTGCGATGGTGAAGGGGACCGCCCCCTACAATGCGGCGGTCGTGCAGCGCAACGCGGGATATCTGGAGGTGCTCGCGCAGATGCCGTGGGACGGCTTCCATGAGAGCACCAAAGGTGAAAAGAGCGCCGCGCTGCCGGCGGTGTGGGAGAAGGCCGCCGAGTTCAAGCAGGCGCAGGAACGCATGCAGGGCGAGATCGCCAAGCTCGTGCAGGTGGCGAAGGGAGGCGACGAGGCGGCGGTCAAGAACCAGATCGCCGCGGTGGCCCGCACCTGCGGCGGCTGTCACGACAATTTCCGCGAGAAGCGCTGACCGGCCAAGCGCTCGCGTGCCGTTGCCGGCCGCGATCGCCCTCGCTTCCGGGGCCGCGCTGCTTGCGCTCGCCTTCGGTGCCTTTGCGCAGGGCGACGCAAAGCGCGGCCTTTATCTTTCGCAGGCCGCAGGTTGCCTCGGTTGCCACACCGAGGCGCGGGAAGGCGCCCCGCCCTACGCCGGCGGCCGCGCGATCGCCACGCCGTTCGGAACTTTTTACGGCCCCAACATCACGCCGCATCCGCAGGCGGGCATCGGCCGCTGGCGCGAGTCCGACTTCGTCCGCGCCATGCGAGACGGCGTTCGCCCGGATGGCGCGCACTACTACCCGGTCTTTCCGTATCCCTCCTACACGAAGATCACCGACGCCGACTTGCGCGACCTGTGGGCGTATCTGAGGAGCCTCGCGCCGAGCGACCGGCCAAGCCGTCCGCACGAGCTTCGTTTCCCGTTCGGCTGGCGCGTTCTTCTCTGGGGCTGGAAATGGCTGTTCTTCCGGCCCGGGCCGTTCGTGCCCGATCCGGCGAAGAGCGCCGTGCTCAATCGCGGCGCGTATCTCGTCGAAGCCCTCGGCCATTGCGGCGAATGCCATACCCCGCGAAACTTCCTCGGCGGGCCGAAGCGCGACCGGCACCTCGCGGGCGCGAGGATGCCCGACGGCAAGCGCGCCCCCAACCTCACCCCGGCACGACTGAAGAAGCTGGACGATGCCGAGCTGAAGGACATCCTCCGCACCGCGATGACCGCCGAAGGCGACGTGCTCGCCGAATCCATGGCCGAGGTGGTGCGAAACACCACCAGTCGGCTCACCCCCGCCGATCTGGATACCGTCATCGCCTACCTGCGCTCGCTTCCCGCGATCCCCGACGAGCCGAAATAGGCGGGCCGTGGTGTAGAATCCGCGCGTCCCAGGCGCGTAGCTCAGCTGGTTAGAGCACTACCTTGACATGGTAGGGGTCGTTGGTTCGAGTCCAATCGCGCCTACCAAGTGTTAAGGCGGACGCCCCGGCGATCGGCCTGCGGCCGAGCGGCAGGCACCGCCTGTAACTCCGCGCATTGGAACGGACGCGGAAGGCGCACCGTTCAATGCGCGGTTGTTTTTTGAGCCGACGTGCCGAACATCAAGCTACCCGACGGCTCGGTGAAGAGCTTCCCGGGCCCGGTCACCGTCGCCGAAGTGGCGCAGTCCATCGGCGCGGGGCTCGCGCGCGCCGCGCTGGCGGGCCGGGTGAACGGCAGGCTCGTGGACACGAGCCACCGGATCGACTCCGACGGCGCGCTGGAGATCGTCACCGACCGGGATCCCGCGGCGCTCGAGCTGCTGCGCCACTCCACCGCCCATCTGCTCGCGCATGCGGTGAAGGAGCTCTATCCCGAGGCGCAGGTGACGATCGGTCCGGTGATCGAGAACGGCTTTTACTACGATTTTTCTTACAAGCGTCCGTTCACGCCGGAGGACCTCGCCGCGATCGAGAAGCGCATGGCCGAGATCGCGGCGCGCGACCTTCCGGTCGAGCGGCGAGTGGTGTCGCGCGAGGAGGCGATCCGGTTCTTCAGCGAGCAGGGCGAGATCTACAAGGCGGAGATCGTCGCCGCGATCCCGGAGGGCGAGGAGATCTCGCTCTACACGCAGGGCAATTTCACCGACCTGTGCCGGGGACCGCATGTGCCCTCGACCGGTCGCCTCAAGGTCTTCAAGCTGATGCGCGTCGCCGGCGCCTACTGGCGCGGCGATCCGCGCAACGAGATGCTCCAGCGAATCTACGGCACCGCCTGGGCTAGGAAAGAGGACCAGGACGCGTACCTGAAGATGCTGGAGGAAGCCGAGAAGCGCGACCACCGGCGCCTCGGCACGCAGCTCGATCTCTTCCACATCGAGGAGGAGGCGCCGGGCATGGTCTTCTGGCACCCGAAGGGCTGGGTGCTGTGGCAGGAGGTCGAGCAGTACATGCGGCGCGTCTGCCGCGAAAACGGCTACCTCGAGGTGCGCGGGCCGATCGTGCTGCACCGGCGGCTGTGGGAGCTCACCGGGCACTGGGAGAACTACCGCGAGAACATGTTCACCACCGAGTCGGAGAAGCGCGACTACGCGGTCAAGCCGATGAACTGCCCCGGGCACATCCTCATCTTCAAGACCCGGGTGCGGAGCTATCGGGACCTGCCGCTGCGCTACGCCGAGTTCGGCGCCTGCCACCGCAACGAGCCGTCCGGTGCGCTGCACGGTCTGATGCGCATCCGCGGCTTCACCCAGGACGACGGCCACATCTTCTGCACCGAGGAGCAGATCTTGCCCGAGTGCGTCGCCTACACGGCGCTGCTGCAGAAGGTGTATCGCGAGTTCGGCTTCACCGAGATCGTGTACCGGGTCGCGACGCGGCCTGAGAAGCGCATCGGCACCGATGACGCCTGGGACAAGGCCGAGCAGGCGCTGATGGAGTCGCTGCGCCGCTCGGGCGTCGCGTTCGAGGTCGCGCCGGGCGAGGGCGCGTTCTACGGGCCGAAGATCGAGTACTCGCTCAAGGACGCGCTCGGACGCCTCTGGCAGTGCGGCACGATCCAGGTGGACTTCTTCATGCCCGGCCGGCTCGGCGCCGAGTACGTCGCCGCCGACAACACGCGCAAGACGCCGGTGATGCTGCACCGGGCGATCATCGGCTCGCTGGAGCGCTTCATCGGCATCCTGATCGAGCACTACGGCGGCGCGTTTCCGTTCTGGCTCGCGCCCGAACAGGTGGTGGTGATGAACGTCACCGACCGTCAGGCGGACTATGCACAGGAGGTCGCGGCGAGACTGCGCAAGGCCGGCTTTCGCGCCGCCGCGGATTTGCGGAACGAGAAAATTTCCTATAAGATTCGCGAACATAGCCTGCAGAAGCTGCCCTACCAGCTGGTAGTCGGGGACCGCGAGATGCAGGCGCGGACGGTCGCCGTGCGAACGCGCAGCGGCGAGGATCTCGGCGCGATGACGCTCGAGGCCTTCGTCGAACGCCTCCGCGACGAGGCGATAGCGCGCTAGCGCGGCTCATTTTTTTGGCGAGCAGAGGAGAGTTTCACCCATAGCACTCGACAGATCGCAGCGCATCAACGCAGAGATCACCGCGCCCATGGTGCGGGTGGTATCCGAAGAAGGCGAGCAGCTCGGCATCGTTCCGATCGCCGAGGCGCTCCGGATGGCGGAAGAACGGAACGTGGACCTGGTGGAGATCGCCCCGCTCGCGAACCCGCCGGTCTGCAAGCTGATGGACTACGGCAAGTTCCGCTACCGGGAGCAGAAGAAGGCCCACGAGGCCAAGCTCAAGCAAAAGCAGATCCAGGTCAAGGAAATCAAGTTCCGCCCTGGCACCGATGACGGCGACTACCGCATCAAGGTGGGCAAGCTGGTGCAGTTCCTGGAGGGCGGCGACAAGGCGAAGGTGACGCTGCGGTTCCGCGGCCGCGAGGTGGCGCATCAGGAATTCGGCCAGCGGCTGCTGGAACGGGTGAGGAAGGACCTGGAGCCCTATGCGATCGTCGAGCAGTTCCCGAAGCTCGAAGGCCGCCAGCTGGTGATGGTGCTGGCGCCGAAGAAAAGGCCCCAGCCGGCGAAGGCCGGGCCGAAAGCGAAGGAACCCAAGCCCGCAGCGGCCGCCTAGCGCGCCGGCGCGGGCGGGAAGAACAGACAGCCGCGGCATCAAGCGCCCGCGCAGCGGGTCGCCCGGCGTCGGAACGAAAAGACGGAGCAGCGCAATGCCGAAGATGAAGACGAAAAAATCGGCCGCCAAGCGCTTCAAGGTGCGCGCGAGCGGCAAGATCAAGCGTCAGCATGCCTACATGCGGCACATCCTGACGAAGAAACCGACCAAGAGAAAGCGCAAGCTGCGCGGCACGACGAGCGTGAACGACGCCAACCGGCGCGCCGTGCTCGCGATGCTTCCCTACGCGCGCTAGGAGATCGCCATGCCGAGAGTCAAGCGCGGGGTCACGGCGCGCGCGCGCCACAAGAAGGTCATCGCCCGGGCGAAGGGCTACGTCGGGCGGCGCAAGAACGTCTTTCGCGTCGCCAAGCAGGCGGTGATGAAGGCGGAGCAATACGCCTACCGCGACCGCCGCAATCGCAAGCGCGAGTTCCGCGCGCTGTGGATCGCACGCATCAATGCCGCGGTGCGCGAGCTGGGGCTCACCTACAGCGCGTTCATGTCGGGCCTCAAGAAGGCGAGGATCGAGATCGACCGCAAGGTGCTCGCCGATCTCGCGGTGGCGGACAAGGCCGCGTTCGAGCGCATCGCGAGCCAGGCGAAGGCCGCGCTCGCGCACTGACCCGCATCCCCGGGGGAGCGCCGCAGGGGATGCAGGATCTCGACACCCTCGTCAGCCGCGCGCTGGCGGATCTCGCGGCGGCGGCCGATGCCGCGGCGCTGGAGAACGCCAAGGCGCGCTATCTGGGCAGAAGCGGCGAGCTCACCGCGCTGCTCAAGCGGCTCGGCGCGCTCGCGCCCGAGGAGCGCCGCGCCGCCGGCGAGGCGCTGAACGCGGCCAAGGAGCGCCTCGAGCAGGCGCTCGAGCGGCGGCGCGCGGAAATCGCCGAGGCGCGGATGCAGGCGCGGCTCGCGGCCGAGGCGCTCGACGTCACGCTCCCCGGCCGGGGTTTTGCGCGCGGCGCGATCCATCCGGTGATCCGCACCTGGCAGCGCGTCGAGGCGATCTTCCGCTCGATCGGCTTCGACGTCGCCGACGGCCCGGAGATCGAGACCGACTGGTACAACTTCACCGCGCTCAACAACCCGGAGAACCACCCGGCGCGCTCGATGCAGGACACGTTCTACGTGGACCTGAAGGACGCGCAGGGGCTGCCGCTGCTGCTTCGCACCCACACCAGCCCGATGCAGGTGCGCTACGCGCGCATGTGGGTCGAGCGCCACCGCGGCGCGAAGACGATGCCGGCGATCCGCGTGATCGCGCCCGGGCGCACCTACCGCGTGGACTCGGACGCGACGCATTCGCCGATGTTCCATCAGGTCGAGGGCCTGTGGATTGGCGAGGACGTGAGCTTCGCCGACCTGAAGGCGGTGTACACCGATTTCGTGCGCCGCTTCTTCGAGTCCGAGGCGATCGAGGTGCGTTTTCGCCCTTCGTACTTTCCGTTCACCGAGCCCTCGGCGGAGATTGACCTGCAGTTCGCCTCCGGGCCCCTCAAAGGCCGCTGGCTGGAGGTCTCCGGCGCCGGGCAGGTGCACCCGCAGGTGGTGCGCAACTTCGGCCTCGATCCGGAGCGCTGGATCGGCTTCGCGTTCGGCTCGGGCCTCGAGCGCCTGACGATGCTGCGCTACGGCATTGACGACCTGCGCCTGTTCTTCGACGGCGACCTGCGGTTCCTCAGGCAGTTCGCATGATCGTTCCCGAGTCCTGGCTGCGCGAGTTCGTCGCGCCCCGCATGCCGGTCGCGGAGCTGGCCGAGCGGCTCACGATGGCGGGGCTGGAAGTGGAGTCGTGCGAGCCGGTCGCGCCGCCGGCCACGCGCGTGGTGGTCGGCGAGATCACGGCGATCGAGCGCCATCCGAACGCCGACCGGCTCGCGGTGTGTACGGTGAACGCCGGAACGAGGCGCCTGCGCGTGGTCTGCGGCGCGCCGAACACACGTGCGGGGCTCAAGGCGCCGCTCGCGCTCGCCGGCGCGACGCTCGGCGACACCGAGGTCAAGGTGGCCGACGTGCGGGGCGTCGAGAGCGAGGGGATGCTCCTGTCGGCACGCGAGCTGGGGCTGTCGGACGATCACTCGGGGCTGCTCGAACTGCCGCCGGACGCGAAACCGGGCGCGGACATCCGCCGGGTGCTCGCACTCGACGAGCACCTGCTCGCATTCAAGCTCACGCCCAACCGCGGCGACTGCCTTTCCATCCTCGGCGTCGCGCGCGAGGTGGCGGCGCTCACCGGCGCAAGGCTCCGGGCGCCGCGCATTGCCGCGGTGCCGGCGGCGACGAGGGCGAAGCAGCCGTTCCGCATCACCCACGCCGACGGTTGCGGCCGCTTCGCCGGACGCGTGATCCGCAATGTCAACGCCGCGGCGCCGACGCCGGAGTGGATGCGCCGGCGCCTGGAGCGCGCCGGCCAGCGCTCGATATCGGCGCTGGTGGACGTCACCAACTACGTGATGCTGGAGCTGGGCCGGCCGCTGCACGTCTACGACCAGGCGAAACTGCACGGCGCGGTGGACGTGCGCTGGGGCCGTCGCGGCGAAAGGCTGCGGCTCCTCAACGGCCAGGAAGTCGAGGTGGACGAGACGGTGCTTTGCATCACCGACGATTCCGGCCCCATCGGCCTGGCCGGCATCATGGGCGGGGACTCCACCAAGGCGGAGACCACGACGCGCGACATCTTCCTCGAATCGGCGTTTTTCTTTCCCGACGCGGTCGCCGGCCGCGCGCGCCGGTACGGCTTTGCGAGCGACGCCGCGCACCGCTTCGAGCGCGGCGTGGATTTTGCGAACAACGTCGCCGGCATCGAGCGCGCCACGCGCCTGATTCTCGACATCTGCGGCGGCGAGCCGGGGCCGACGGTGGATCTGGTGAAGCGCCTGCCGGCGCGCCGGCCCGTGCGCATGCGCATCGAGCGCGCGCGCAAGGTGATCGGCATGCCGATCCGGGAAGCGGAGATGGCGCGCGTGTTCCGGCGCCTGGGACTTCCCGCGAAGCGCGAGCGCGGTGCCTTCGTCGTGAAGCCCCCCACTTGGCGCTTCGACCTCGCGATCGAGGAGGACCTGATCGAGGAGGTCGCGCGCCTGCACGGCTTCGAGAACATCCCGATACATCCGCCGCGCGCCGCGGCGAGAATGAGCGAGGCACCGGAAGGAAGGCGCACGCTGCACGCGGTGCGCGAGCGCCTGGCCGCGCGCGACTACCAGGAGGTCATCAACTTCGCCTTCGTGGAGCCCGCGTGGGAGCGCGATTTCGCCGGCGAAGAAAACCCGGTGCGGCTCCTCAACCCGATCGCGAGCCATGCCTCGGTGATGCGCACCACGCTCATCGGCTCGCTTGTCGCCAACATCCGCTACAACCACGCGCGCAGGCTCGCGCGCGTGCGGGTGTTCGAGGTGGGGCGGGTGTTCCAGCGCGATCCGAAGGCGCCCGACGGGCCGCTCGCGGTCGCGGGCCTGCGGCAGCCGATCCGCGTCGCGGCGGCGGCGTTCGGCCCGGCGCTGGAGGAACAGTGGGGGGCCGCGACGCGCATGGTGGATTTCTTCGACGTCAAGGGCGATCTGGAGGCGCTCTATGCGCCGCGGGCGTTGCGCTTTGCGGCGGCGGCGCACCCGGCGCTGCATCCGGGACGTTCGGCGCGCGTCGTTCTCGACGGCGAGCCGGTCGGCTGGATCGGCGAGCTGCATCCGCGCTGGCAACTGAAGTACGAGTTGCCGCAGCCGGTGGTGCTGTTCGAGGTGGACGCCGAAAGCCTGCTGGATGCGCCGCTGCCGCGGCCGGTGCAGCCGTCGAAGTTTCCGCCCGTCATCCGCGACATCGCGCTGGTGGTGGACCAGGGGCTCGCGGCGCAGGCGCTGCTCGATGCCGCGGCCGAGGTCGAGCTGCCGATCGTGCGCGAGGTGCGGCTCTTTGATCTGTACCAGGGCCCGAACCTGCCGCAAGGCAGGAAAAGCCTTGCGTTTCGGGTAGTTATGCAACATACTGAACGCAGCCTCACGGATGCCGAGGCCGATGCGGCGCAACAAGCGCTGATCGCGCACTGGGAGAGGCGCTTCGGTGCCCGGCTCCGGGCGTGAGAGGCCGGAATGAGTCGCTACTTCAGGGGGGTGCGATGACCTTGACCAAGGCCGAGCTGGCCGACCTTCTTTTCGAGAAGGTCGGGCTGAACAAGCGCGAGGCGAAGGACATGGTCGAGGCTTTCTTCGAGGAGATCCGCGGGGCGCTGGAGCGCGGCGAAAGCGTCAAGCTCTCCGGCTTCGGCAACTTCCAGCTCCGCGACAAGCCGCAGCGCCCGGGCCGCAATCCGAAGACGGGCGAGGAGATCCCGATCAGCGCCCGCCGCGTCGTCACCTTTCACGCCAGCCAGAAGCTGAAGGCCATGGTGGAGAAGGCGCGCCATGGAGCCCAGCCGGAAAAGAACTGAGCTGCCGCCGATCCCGGCCAAGCGCTACTTCACCATCGGTGAAGTGAGCGAGCTGTGCGGGGTGAAGCCGCACGTCCTGCGCTACTGGGAGCAGGAGTTCACGCAGCTGAAACCGGTCAAGCGGCGCGGCAACCGCCGCTACTATCAGCACCATGAAGTGCTGCTCATCCGCCGCATCCGCGAGCTGCTCTATGAGGAAGGCTTCACCATCAGCGGCGCGCGCAACCGTCTGGACAACGCCTTCACGGGCGAGGAAAGGACCACAGGCGCGCCGCGCGCCGCGAACGCCTCCGGCGCGGCGGTGGATCTGGCCGCGCTCAAGCGCGAGCTGCGCGAGGTGCTGGAGGCGCTCTCCGCCTGATAGAATCGTTTCGCTCGGGGCGTAGCGCAGCCTGGTAGCGTACCTGCATGGGGTGCAGGTGGTCGCGAGTTCAAATCTCGCCGCCCCGACCATTGATTCTTAAGCACTTTGCGCTTTGCAGCATCGCGCCAATCAACGCGAAAAAAGCGCGATGTGACACCCTACGTGACACCCTCGCCCCGGCCTGCCACGGCGGATTGACCCGGCGCGGCGCCGACGATTTCCGTAGCGCACCGAAGCCTCCGAGGCGGCGTGTCGAAAACCGCGCTCACGGCAACCGTACTCCTGCAACGGGCCTTCCGACGAACCCCGCGGGCGAAGATTTCCGGGATTCGCTCCTCACAATTCACGCCGTGCCTTTGCAGGCTCGCCGAACTTCGCTTGCGGCGCGAACCCGGCGCTCGCGAACATTTTTCAGCAAATGCCCGCGAGGTGGCCCACAGAGCCCGTTAGGGCAAGAGCAGCCGTTTCGAGCGCGGTCGCCAGAGGTCGGGTTGTCGCAGGTCCCCGGCTTTCTGACCGTCTGCCGGAAGGCATGACCGTCGAGCCTCCGCGGCTGCCGCGAACCGGGGCGGCGGTTTGGTGCGAAGCGCCTTCGTTCGACCCTCGGCGCTTCAGCTTCGCACCCTCGAGCGAGGGTACGCGGAGGGCGCAGCAATGCACGTCGAGGCGTGTTTTCTCCTTCTTTCGGCCCGACCTCTCATCGTGCGACCTGTCGCGCCGAAGAGAACCGCCGGAGCGCAAATCCCTCCAGCGGATCGCAGCGCACTGGTATGCTGTGACTCGAAGTGGCCGTGCGCGGTTAACGGGAGGAACCGGTCATGCTCGCTCGCCGATTGCTACGGTTTGCGGCGTTGATGGCAGCCTTGGAGCCTTGCGGGGCGATGGCCCAAGGCGCGACGGAAGTCTTCGATTCCGCCGCCCCTTCGGTCGTGGTGGTTCAAGCCCTGGGTGCGGGAGAAAAGAAGAGCGCTCAGGGAAGCGCCGTGGTGATCGGGCCGGAGGAGGTGGTCACCAACTGTCACGTGATCGAAGACGCTAGTCGCCTCCTCGTGCGCCACCGGGGACGCGACTATCCGGCGGTTCGGAAGCACAGCGACCCGGAGCGGGACATCTGCAGCCTCGCCGTCGCGGGTTTGACCGCGAACGCCGCGGTGCGCGGCAGCACTCGGTCGTTGAAGGTCGGTCAGAAAGTCTTTGCCATCGGCGCACCGCAGGGGCTTGAGCTGACGCTGTCCGAGGGCATCATCTCCGGGCTACGCGATCTCGGATCGGCGGGTCGCGTTTTGCAGACCACCGCCCCGATTTCGCCCGGATCGAGCGGCGGAGGGCTTTTCGACGAGCAGGGCCGGCTCATCGGCCTGACGACCTTTTACTTGAGCGAGGGCCAGCAGCTCAATTTCGCGGTTCCGGTGGAATGGATAAGCGAGCTGCCCAAGCGCGCGGTGCGCGGTGACGCGACCGCGAAGTCCCGCGACACTTGGTTATTGCGTACGATTGAGCTAGAAGAACGCAAGGATTGGCGCGCTCTGCGTGACCATGCTCTCGCCTGGACGCGCGCCCAACCTAAAAATCCTGCCGCTTGGTTTGCCCTCGGCATCGCCTACAATGCCCTGCGCCAGCACGCCAAGGCCATAGACGCCTACCAGCAGGCACTGCGGATAGATCCGCAGAATGCAGACGCCTGGTACGACCTCGGCATCGCCTACTATTACCTGCGCCAGCATGCCAAGGCCATCGACGCTTACCAGCAGGCGCTGCGGATAGATCCGCAAGATGCAGGCGCTTGGAACAACCTCGGCAACGCCTACAGTGACGTCAACCAGCATGCCAAGGCCATTGACGCTTACCAGCAGGCGCTGCGGATAGATCCGCAAGATGCAGTCGCTTGGTACAACCTCGGCAACGCCTACAGAGCCCTGAACCAGCATGCCAAGGCCATCGACGCTTACCAGCAGGCGCTGCGGATAGATCCGCAGAATGCAGGCGCTTGGAACAACCTCGGCAACGCCTACAGTGACGTCAACCAGCATGCCAAGGCCATCGACGCCTACCAGCAGGCGCTGCGGATAGATCCGCAGGATGCAGAAGCCTGGTTCAACCTTGGCCTCGTGTACCGTATCCAAGGCCAGCGCGGCAAGGTAACCGAGATCTACGAACGCCTCAAAGAACTCGACCGCGACCTTGCGGAAAGGTTTTTTACCAAGATCGTCCTCCCGTAGCCTCGGATCGTCCGGTGTTCTCCTCGCTCGCGAAGCCGCTCCGACCGGAACTCTTCGGGCCACAGACGGGGTTGCGTGCTCGCGAGGTGAACTTTGCGAGCGAAAGCCTCTCATCCGCACCGCCCAAGTCTCCCCGCCGCTTGCGCGAGGCTCGCGCCTTTCAACGGATCCCTCGCGCAAAATCCCCTTGCGGCGACAAGGTGGGACCGACAACCTATCCATCGGAATCTGGCTTCGCGCGCCAGTACCTGCGGGCGATGCCGTTTCAAACCTCGGACGTTTGCCGCTTCGGGGGCGGATCGCCGTGACTGCTACCGCTCCGGCAACTGCGATTGAATTTTCCGAGGTTTGCTGTCTGATCGCATGCGAGGCGGGCTGCGGAGCGAGCCGCCGCATGCGCCCAAGCGGGGCATGCGCGATGCGGGTCGCGACGTTCGCGTTGGCGCTTCTTGTGCTGGTGGCGTCGAGCGCCACGGCCGCGACCGCCGCGCTCAATCATAACCGCCAGGCGATCAATAACCTCGCCACCGCCTACGGCTTCATCCTGGGACAGGAATACAGCCTCGCAAGGATCGAAAAGACTTTTCCCTCCTTGCGCCTCCGGGTCGAGGCTGCACGAGCCGGCTTCGTACGGACCTTTGGCAACATCGGCGAGCTGCTCGAACGGGAACTCATCCTCGCCCTCGGCGAGAGGAAATTCCATGAGATGCGCAACGAATCGCGGCGCCGGCTTGTCCGCCTGATCGAGCAGGAGCCCTTGACCTTGGACCTCGCGGGCGACTTTCTCCGCAAAGTCGAGGCGCGCGCCAAGGGCGCGGAGATCGAGCCCGAAGTGCTGCGCTACCTGCTTGCCGTGAAATATGCGGGCGCACCGGTCGAGGAGTTTCTGGACGGCTTCCGGCAACGCTTCAGCACCGACGGTACCGGCAAGGCGCGAGGTGTAAGGCTGAAGCTGCAACTGCCGCTTTCATGGCTTGCGCAAGAAGGCGAGCGGCCGCACATCGTGCGCAAATGGATCAGCGAAGGGGGCACGGGAACGTCGGTCATTCTCCTGGACATACGGGATGCGCGGGGTGGCGAGCCCTCGGCGGAGGAAATGGAGCGACTCGCTCGATCCGGCGAGGCGCATCAGGTGCTTGGCGATCTCGGCAAGATCAGCAATCTCGGGACTTTCACGCTCGAAGGCCGAAAGGGGTTAAAGGCCGATTTGACGACCGAGCAGGAGCGCGCCGGCATACACATGCGCGGCGCGGGCTCGCTCTATCAGCTCTTTCTGCCGCGAAAGCGGGTCGGCATCATGTGCATGACGTACGCGCTCGAATCCGCCTCGCAAAAGCCGCGCGTCTCGGGCGCGGCGGTAAGGCCGCTGTGCCGACAAGTCGTCAACAGCTTGATCCTGGAGCAAGCGTACTGAATCGAGGCCGGTTGTGAATGCGCGCAAGGAAAAAGCAAAGCGGTGGATGAAATTTGCAGTAATCCTCGTGGCCATTCCTTTCGGAATCAAAATTCTATTTGCTCCTTTCCACTCGGATGTAGCCGACCGAGTGATTAAACCGCTCATTGCGTTCATTGTTTGGGCCCCCATCGTGGGTGGCCTTGCCTACCTCGCCGGTTGGCTGTTCGGGAAAAACGAAGCGACCCAGCATTCTTTGCCGGATCCGCGGTACCAACAATCTCTCCAATCGAGTGCGAGTCTTCCCATTGCGAGCGCGGGGCGCCCCGCGGGATTTTGGAAACGCTTCATGGCCTTCGTGATAGATCAGATTGTCCTGTTGCTAGGGGCGTACATTTTGATCAAGATCTTCGGCGAGGCGTTGATAACCGAAGACATGGCTTTCGAAATGGCCAGGGACAGAGCGATGCGGGATGTTTATCTAAAAGGGTTCGAGGCCATGGGGATGCTGATGTTTTTCGTGGTTTCGTGGCTGTACTACGTCGTTATGGAAAGTTCACGGGTGCAGGCGACTCTCGGAAAGTTGGCGCTCGAACTGAAAGTCACGGATCTGAACGGCGCGCGCATAGGACTTGGGCGCGCGAATGGGAGGTTTTTCTCGAAAGTCCTCTCGAACATGACTCTCGGGGTAGGCTACGTGATGATCGCATTCACGGCGAAAAAACAAGGCTTGCACGATCTGATAGCGGGGACCTTGGTGGTTGAGCGCGATGCCGCTCAATGAATTGGGACGATGCGTATTTCCGCGTCGAAATGCCTCCACTTGGAGTGGCTCGAATGGCGCAAAACCCCGGGGCGGCGTGGCAAGCGTTTTCTGGATCGCGGCGCTTGCCTCTTTGGCCTCACGCCGTTCCCGCGTCGGAGCACCGCCTAAGACCTGGCATGCCGGTGAATCGTGAAACCGAGTTCTAGCCCGCTCCGGTTTGTGCGTGGGTTTGGGGCTGGCAATCCGGGGCCGCCTCGCTCCAGCCAGAGTGTTTTGCGACGGGAGTGCTTTGCGACTGGCGGGCAAGCAATGGAACTCAGCCAGAGCTCTCGGTGTTAAGATGGTGTGCGTAAGGAAGAATAGGATGCCGAAAAAACCTACCCCGAGCACGGAAGCCCCGCTGACAATCGAGGAGCTGGACGCCCTGATGCCGCCGTTGCCGGAGGACCACCCGATCTTCGACGCTGGCTGGATCATTGGGCAAACCTTTCCCGCCGCTTCTCCGAGCGACGCGCGGGAGATATTGCGCGCGAGCGAGAACAGCCCAAGCTCTCCAAGCCAGAAGAGCGAGCAGAAGCAAGAGCCCCGCCTACGGATCCTCAGCGAGGAGGAGATACAAGCCGAACTCAAGAAGCTGAGAGAACAGGGATACGGGACGGTGGAACTCAGCTTCGCGGAGGAAGCCCTGAGGGGGCTGGAGGGCAAGCCGGAAGGCAACGCGTAGCGTAGGGTTACGCAGAAGCCGGCCCTGAGGCGAAGAGCTGAGTCTCCTCGTCGAGGCCGACGCTAGCCTCTCCAGACGCATTCCACGACGAGTTTGATCCAGTCAACCCCTGCCGTGCCCAGGCAGGTGGCGTGCTAATGCCTATTCCGTGATGCACCTTGCGACGCCCAAGGCACTGTTGGCGGCCGCGTATTGCGGCGAACGCATCCTGAAGTCCGACACGATGGGCGCGGTCTTCGTTGACCTGAGAAGCGGCGCCGTCCCGGACGAAATCCCAGAACTCTTGAAAGCGCCCACGGCCATCTACCTTCGCGATTACGAGCGCAGTAGGGTGATCGTCGTCACCACGGAGTTGCTCCAAGGCAGGCGCGTCATCGTGCCGGTAAGGGACGTCGGGAACGTGCTGCTCTTAGAGACGCCAGATCTGGTTAGCGGCGATGGGCTGACGGCGTGGGCACGGCCCCGAAGACAGGTGAAGTCGGGGGTGGCAGACTCGCGGACCCCCACGGCAACGGCCGAGAGGGGGTCTGCCACCTCGGCACCGCAGCGCCCCCCCGCCCATTCCGGGGGAACCGTCGGGGGGCACAGAGCCAGCCCGTCGGTCGTAGCCGCTACTTTAGCGCACCGCAGAAATAAATCGCTCAGTGAACCGCTACGCCGCACCGCTCGACCAGGTCCAGGACAAGCAACGGATCGTAGCCGTCGCGGGGGATAAGAATTTCGGCGGTCACCAAAGGGCCACCGGCGCTCGTGAGCCTGATTGCGACCGCAAGGATCGCCTCGTTCGGGTGGGCTGGGTCGTCCGGATCGGGCACAACGGCGTACCGGGTGCCCGGTCAATGTCGGCAAAGTGCTCCGGGTCTACGGCTGGGAGCATTACCCGCTGGCGGTCGGTGTCGCCGAGCGCGCTGCACCGCCCGTGCACGAGGATTTGGCCAGGGTCCGTTCTACCCAGCGATTCGGCGTCGGAGCGCAGCCTCGCAAAGCCGGCAGCGCGGCTTGCCGGCCGGCAGCGGGCGTAGTTGCTGCGGGGCGTACTGGTCAATGCGCTTGACCGTGTGGCAGGCGCTCGCCGCCCGTCCGCGTTCGTGCACCATGTAGTGGGCGTAGCGCGCTCCTGGCCTGACGCACCAGCCAGTCATCGGCAGGTAGATGACCGGTGCGCATGGCCGCACCGGGCCGAGATAATGAGAGTGTGTAGGACGCGCCACTCGCATTTACGCGGCTAGATGTGGGGACGCGCCACTCATTTTTGCGCTCATGAGTGGGGACGCACCACTCGCGGTTGTGGGCACGCGCCACCTCGGCGCGCGACGGCGGATTGTCCAGTACGGCACCTCTTTCGCGGGCGTCCACGACCGCCAAGTGTCAGGCGCTTTGACCGTCGGGCGAACGTGATGAGGGTCGGAGGGTAATGGCTCGTTTATCTCCCGCCACATGATCGCGTACAGCGCCGCTCTAGGCGGTAGTCTCGTACCGGGTCTCGTGCGGCTGACCAAGCCTCGCGCTTCCAATTCGCGCAAGGCGTCGTACAGAACATGCGGATCGCATATTCCATACTCCAGCGCCACGCGACGCGGCAGGCTGAGACTGCCGTTGTTGCGGCCGCAGTATTGCGCCGCGAGCGCGACCAACACGCGGTGGGCGGCATGGGGCAGAGTTTTGACTGCTAGTGATGTCAGCAGCTCGACCGGCAGGTGAGCGAATGGCGCGCTCGCGCCCCGTCGCCCTTGATGTAGCCGCAGACGTTTCCGGGTGACTGCGTCGCGCTTGGTCATTGCCGCCCCGGCCGCAAGCTGCCAGCGCTCCTCGGCGACGAGGCGCGAGCGACATGGAATGACGTCATCGCGAACGCCCGGCTCGCGGTCGTTCAGCGATCCATGCCGCGATTTCCGCTGCAGGCCACGCGATTGCGCGCTGGCCCACGCGCAATGGCGCGGGTAGGTCGCCGCGCTTAATCGCGCGGTAGATCGACGAGCGGGAAATTCTAACGATGCGTACGAGGTCACCCATGCGCAGCAACCCCGAAACGCTTTGATTGGTTCGATTGGTATCAGAAGCCATCATGCGGGCAAATATCGCCCGGATTTGGCTTCAAGAAAAGGACGATTGATGTCGTCGGCGCGGGTGGATCAACCGTCCTTGACTTTCGCGAGACGAGCTCACGAGTACGTCTTCAGTGACTTGCCTTCGTAATCGCTCGCCGGATTCGGTTTAGTCCTAAGCCAGGCGGCGGCACCGACCGCCGCCGCCCGGCAGTTCGACTTGCGTTTGTCTGTTACGACCAGTCATAGACACGGGCGTACTCCTATCCTCCAAGTTCAGGACTACGCCGGGTCGGGCGATTCAGGGGGGCTACCTCATGGGGTTAAATTGAGTGACTTGCGTGACACAATCGGTACCTCATATTCCTCCGCCTTTGCGAGCCGAAGCTCGTCAAGCACCAAATAGTGACCACACCTAACGCCTATTGTGTTGCCGAGCGCTGCCATGAATTCGCAGAACCACGTTTCTCGACCGATGGGCGGAAACTTACGGGTAATGTCGCGGTACGCGAGCGCAACGTCACACACGAGGACTCGCGCTGCGTCTTTCGCGGGCTTATGAGTCTTTCGCGGCCTGAAATCTCTCGCTGTGACTTCCAGTTTTTTGTGCAAATTGCGGGCCGCCTCTAACAATTTCTGGTATGCCTGATCCCGGTCACCGGGCTTTTTCCGAATCGCTTCTACGGCGGATTCGAAAGAGAGTGCCTGGTTAAGGTCAAAAAGCTTCGTGCTAATCGCTTCAATGGGGAACATGAACAAGCTTTGAGCGCAACGGAGTCGCGCTAGCGCGGACAAGCAATCCACAGCGTTGGCAAATTCTCTTACGCAGTTCGCGAGTCGCTCAATATCATTTCGAATTTGTACATCGGTTGGTCTAGTCGCGAAATATTGCGCCTTAACAACGGCTTTCTTGCATTGTGCTAAGAATCGGTTTGCTTTCGTGCGGGTGAGTTCGCGTGGCAAAAGTGTTCGAAGTGCTTCCGCCTGATCCGGCGTAAACCTAAACTTAGAGGCGGGAGTCTTTTTACCCCTGCGAGAATTCACGTGGGGCATTTGATTACTTGGTACCGGCGTTCCAACTTAGGTCGCACTGCTCGTCTCTTTGGCATCATGCGGGGGCGGAACTGCGGGTGGTGAAAGTCCTGCTGATCCGAGAATCGGTGCAAGAAAGTTTCTTGGTTGGCGCGCTGAGAGAGTTTTCGCTTGAGCTATTGAAAATTGAGGCCTGCCGTTGCAGCAAGCCCCGAGGTTCTGCATAACGCGTCCGAAACGTCACGCAATGCCCGGAGGAAAGCAGGCGGATCATCGTCTCAGGCGACGCGTTAAGATAGGCAAATACGATCACCGGGTCGCGTAAGCACCTCGCCTCATACCGCTGGACCAGCGAAGCCGTCGCGCCCCGTCCTTCTTTCATGGTGCTCCAATACTTGCGAATTCAATGTTTGCCTTCTACGTTGGCTTGTCTTCGCGACGCACCGGCATTACTCATGTCCCAGGCAGCTCGTGGTATGGCGATAGCGCGGGCTTGACGATCCCCGGCTTCCAGACCACCTCGCTCGAAAGCCGGCAGGCGCCGCAACGCCCCGGCCGCGAGGAGGGGCGGTGTGGCCGTGTGTCGGTGCGGACGTGACCGGATTAGTAAACGCGTTAAGCCAATCGCGTTACGGGAGACGCGCCTCCTCCGAACGGTGCAACCAAGACTCGAAAGCCTCGACTGCGGGCGCTGGGCGCGCACAGACAGTCGCGTCAACTGGCGCTTTTTTCTGTCGCGCGGGTGCCTCTCAGACACCGCGAAATTTGGAGGGTGCAGCCGGGATCCCTTCCTTCAGCATGTTTCGAGCGTTTTCTAACGCAAAATCGCACCGCTCCCCGAACTGAGCGATTTCATCAATTGACCGGCGCTTCGTAAGCGCGCGGAACGCGCTTGCAGCGTATGGCGCATTGGCTGAAGCCAAACAATCGGGCAACGGGATGTAATTCGCCATTTCTGTTTTCTGGCCGTGTTGCGCTGGAAGAAGGACGCTGCTGTCGCTTCCGCATTTGCTACTGCGACATGCTAGACCATCCAACAGGCACGCCGGCTTCCGCGGGGCTGGACATCAGCCTTGATTTGCCTGACGCCCGCAGGCGCATTCGCAGGAATCATGCCAAATCTCAAGCGTTCAACCTCGAAAGACTCCCTCGGGAATCGGCCTCTCGCGCGACGATCTGGAGCCGCAAACCCGACGCATTGAGGATTTTGGTCAGGCTGCGAAGCTCAGGATTTCCTTTTGAAGAAAGCGTGCGGTAAAGCTGCTGACGGTTGAGGCCGGCCAGTGCAGCAAGCCGCGAGATTCCGCCCATTGCCTCTGCAACGTTGCGCAGCGCCTGAAGAAAGGCAGCCGGATCTTCGTCCTCGGCGGCGATGCTGAGATAGGCGGCCGCGGTGCGTGGGTCGCGCAACCGCTTCAGCTCATACGGCCGGGCCGCCACGGCCGGCGCGACTCGACCTTTTCTCATAGTCTCTCCAGTACGTCTTTGCACGCTCAATGTCCGCCTTCTGCGTTCGCTTGTCGCCGCCACACAGCAATAGCACCACCCGTTTGCCGGCCAGCGCGTAGTACGCGCGATACCCCGGGCCGCTGTCGATCCTCAACTCCCAGACCGCACTGCCCACAGGCCGGCAGTCTCCGAAGAGCCCGCGCTTTAGCCGGTCGGTGCGTGCCTGGATCGCCGCGTATGCGACCGGATCGGTAAGCGTGTCGAGCCAATCGCGGTACGGGACCCGCCCCTGCGCCGTCCGGTAGTAATACAGCTCGAAGGGCTCGACGGCGGGCATTGTCTTTTATAAACGACAGACGGTCAAGTCTGCTCGCGCGTTACGGCATCGCTCGGTCTCGCCTGCGTCGCCGCCACACCCGCAATCCGCCTCACGCTTGCGCCCTTCGCCGCAGAACGAGCACGTTGGGCGGTGCTGCCTGGCCGGTCGCAAGGCGCGCAAGCTCCTGTCCCCAGCGCTCGAATGCCGCCTTGCGCTCGGGCAGATACTCCTGGTGCTGGTACACCCGCAGGAGTCCTTCGAGCGCATGATTCAGGCACTTTTCGATCACGTGCGGCGCGATGCCCAGATCGCCCATGCGCGAGGCCATCGTTCGACGGAGGTCGTGCACCCGCCACTCGCCGCCTGCGAGCACGAGCGCGCCTGAATTCCGCGACCGACCGCGTAGCGGGGTCGCGCGCTGGCGGTCGCGCAGGCACTTGCCGATCCACTTTTCGGACAGTGGTTCGTTCGACTTACGGCCTTCAAAGAGCAGTGTTCCGGGGCTCAGCTCCCGCAGCCGCCGCAACCAATCGAGGGCGAAAGCCGAAAGATGAATAAGGTGCGGCTTGCCGTTTTTGGAGCGCTCGGCAGGGATCGTCCAGGTTTCGGCGTCCAGGTCGAACTCGCTCCAGCGAGCCTTCACGAGTTCCCCGACCCGGGCGCCGGTTGCGAGCAAAAGCCAGATGGCCGCTTGCACACGCTCCGGTACGTTTGCGTCAGGAAGTTTTCGGGCAAGCTCGGCGATCTCGTCGAACGTGAGATTTCGCTCGCGCGGTGACTCGCGGCCGCCCGCGTGCTCGCGCTTGAGGCCTTGGGTGGGGTCTGTTTCGACGACACCTCGCGCCAGTGCCCAGGCAAACAGCTGCTTCAGCAACGAAAGAACGGCGTTGGCCTTGCGCTTTGCGCCTCTGTCAGCGATGCGGTCAACGACTTCCACGACCTGCGCCCGGCGCACGTCCCGGGCCTTCAGCTCGCCGATGTAGGGCAGCACGTCGGCTTCCATGAACTGGCGGACAAGCGCTCCGCCATCCTTGCGCTTCGCGGCAAGGTAGCGGCGATGCCAGTCCTCGAAGAGCCCGCGTACGGTCTTTTCCAACGCTTCGGCCTGCTCGCGCGCGCGCCGCTCGGCTTCGAGCCGCTCTTTCTCACCGACCGGGTCTATTCCCTGATCGCGGAGACGGCGCGCGTCGTCGCGCCTTCTGCGCGCCTCGGCAAGGCTTGCGTGCGGCCAAGTTCCGCAATGGAAGTACCGGGTCCGACCGTTCAGCTTGTAGCGCCACTGGAAGACTATGCGCTTGCCGGTGCCCGCGCGGGCGGCGAGCACCCGCGCATAGAGACCACCGCCATCGGCGAGGTAGCGGTCGCGATGCGGGTTGGGCTTTGCCGCTTGCAGGCTCTTCTCGGTAAGCAGTTTTTCGGCCATTTTCTCGGTCTACCTCCGCTCAGCCAAATACTGTATGAATGAACATCACCAACCCGCTATGTGACACCTTACGTGACACCCCGGCAGGCGCCTATGCGTGAAACATCCTGGAATCGGATGATACCAGAAAACTACGTTAGCTCAAGGAGTTATGGAGATTCCTCGATACGACCTGAGACATCTTGGAACGTCTGGAAACGGCAGGGAATATTCATGGGGTGCAGGTGGTCGCGAGTTCAAATCTCGCCGCCCCGACCAGAACCCTCAACGGATCCGACTAACCCGCCCGCTTGCAGCCGGTCAGTAGCGGCGTCGCGCCGTCGAAGAGCGCCGCCTCGTTGCCCTTGATCTCGAGCAGCGTGTTGCGCCAGGCGTAGTTGGTCGCCGCGGCGGCGCCGGTGCGCTCGAGCCGGATTTCGCGTTCGGGCAGGATCACCCACGCCGCGGCCCCGTTCTCGATCAGGCGCACATGGAGCGTGCGGCCGCCGTCGCAGCGATAGGCGGTCGCGTCCGTCGGCGCGCGGATGCGCTCGGCCGGCTCGCCGAACGGCCAGACACTGGTCGTGCCGCAGCCGCCGAGCAAGACAAGGCCGATCGCGATCATGATCGCAGTACACGGTTGCTTCATACTGGCGCCGTAGTGTAGCGAAACGGAGACGGCGGGAACGCATGCCGGCGGGCGACGTCGAGGATCACGCACGGTTCGAGCGCGCGATGGCGCGGATTGACGCCGCGCATGCCGAGGATCCGCGGCGGGACGCGAGCGGCCGGCCGCGAGAGCTCGCGTACGCCGAGCGCATGAGCCGGTGGCTGGCGCACCTTGCGCCGGATGCGTCCGAGGCGCTGCGCCTTGCGGTGCGCTGCCAGCACCTGCGGCGCTGGGAGATTCCGCGCTCGGCGTATCCGGAGGGCGCCGCCGGCTATCGCCGGTGGCGGGCCGAGCAGGCCCGGGCGCACGCGCGGGCGGCCGCCGAGATCCTGCGCGAAGCCGGCTACGACGAGGCGTTCGTCGCGCGCGTACAGGCGCTGGTGCGAAAGGAGGGCATCAAGCGCGATCCGGAGGCGCAGGCGCTGGAGGACGCCGCCTGTCTGGTCTTTCTGGAAGACGAGTTCGCGGCGTTCGCGGCAAGGCACGACGAGGCGAAGCTCCTCGCCATCCTGAGAAAGACCTGGGCGAAGATGTCCGAGCGCGGCCGGCGCGCGGCGCTCGCACTCGACCTTGCGCCGCCGCTTCGTGCGCTCGTCGAGCGAGCGCTCATCGCCTGAGCCTAAGCGGCGCGCGGCGCGGCGCGGAATCCGAGCGAGCGCCGCAGCAGGAACGCGGCGATCGCCAGGTTGACGAGATTCCACGCGATGCCGTGCACGAACGCGGCGCGGTACGAGCCGGTGAGGTCGAAAAGGACTCCGGTGAGCCAGCCGCCGAGCGCCATGCCGAGCAACGTGAACATGAGCACGATGCCGACGGTGGCGCCCGCCTCGCGCGGCGGGAAGTACTCGCGCACGATGATCGCGTACGAGGGAACGATTCCACCCTGAAACAGCCCGAAGAGCGCCGACACCACGTACAGCGACGCGAGCGAATCGAAGGGAAGGAAAAGAACGAGCGCGACGCCCTGCAGGAAGGAGCCGAGGAGCAGCGTCCTCAGGCCGCCGATGCGGTCGCAGATCCAGCCGGAAGCGAGCCGGCTCACGATGCCGGCGGCGAGCATGACCGAGAGCATCTCGGCGCCGCGCGCGGCGGCATAGCCGAGGTCGGTGCAGTAGGCGACGATGTGCACCTGCGGCATGGACATCGCGACGCAGCAGCTCACCGCCGCGATCGAAAGCAGCACGAGAAGCGTCGCGGTGCGAAGGCCGAGCGGCCGCGCGCCGCTTGCTGCGGCGGCGGCACCCGCCGCCGGCGGGAGCGCCGGCGGCCGCCGCCGCAGGGCGAAGGCAAGCGGGATTCCGGCCGCGAGGCAGAACGCGCCCACGCCGGTGAAGGTCGCGCGCCAGCCGGCGGCGTCGAAGAAGTGCTGCAGCACCGGCGGCCACAGGGCGCCGGCGAGGTAGTTGCCGCTTGCGCAGATCGCCACCGCGATGCCGCGCCGGCGCGTGAACCAGAGCGAGGTGTCGGCGACCAGCGGGGCGAAGGTCGCGGAGGTGCCGAGCAGGCCGATCAGCACGCCCTGCACGAGAGCGAACTGCCACAGCGTCTGCGCCGCGCCGGCGGCGATGAACCCGATGCCGAGGCACGCGGTGCCGGCGAGGACCGGAACCATCACGCCGAAGCGGTCGGCAAGGCGTCCCATCAGGATCCCGCCCAGCCCGAAGCCGATCATCGTGAGCGCGTACGGAGCCGACGCCTCGCCGCGCGCGGCGCCGAATTCCGCCTGCACCGGCGGCAGCGCGACCGCGACCGCGTACATGCCCGAGCCGCCGATCGTCATCAGGGCGAGCGAGGCGGCAAGGCGCGCCCATGCGTAGGACGATTCGTGCGGGTCGCCGAGCGCCGACATCCCCGGATTCTAGCGGTCGGCTAGAATTTGCCGCCGGGCGCGATGGAACGGAAGCGGTGCGCCGCTCATCGCGCTGCGCAGAAACAATGCGGATTCTCCTGTCGAACGACGACGGATATTTTTCCCCGGGCATCACGCTGCTCGCCGAGCGCCTCGCGCAGGTGGGCGAGGTGACGGTGGTTGCGCCCGAACGCGACCGCTCGGGCGCGTCGAACTCGCTCACGCTCGACCGGCCGCTCACGGTGCGGCGCGCCGCCAACGGCTTCTGGTTCGTCAACGGCACGCCGACCGATTGCGTGCACCTGGCGGTGACCGGCATGCTGGAGCAACTGCCCGATCTCGTCGTCTCCGGGATCAATCTCGGCGCCAACATGGGCGACGACACGATCTACTCGGGCACGGTGGCCGCGGCGACCGAGGGATTCCTCCTCGGGCTGCCGTCGGTGGCGGTCTCGCTCGCGAGCAAGGCGGGCCGCCATCTGGAAACCGCGGCAGGAGTGGCGCTGCGCCTGGTCGAGCGCCTCAAGCGCGATCCGCTCGGCCAGCCGGTGCTGCTCAACGTCAACGTGCCCGACGTGCCGGAGTCGGAGCTGCGCGGCGAGGAGGTGACGCGCCTGGGGCGGCGCCACAAGGCCGAGTCGGTGGTGCGGCTCACCACGCCGCGCGGCGAAACCGCCTACTGGATCGGGCCCGCGGGCGATGCCGAGGACGCCGGGCCCGGCACCGATTTCCATGCCGTCGCGGCCAACCGCGTCTCGGTGACGCCGCTTCAGGTGGATCTCACGTTCCACGGGCAGATGGAGCTGGTGCGCACATGGATGGCGCGATGAGCGCGGCGGCCGGCGCGCGCAGGCTGCGGGGCATCGGCCTGACCTCGGAGCGCACACGTGCGCGCATGGTCGAGCGACTGCGCGCCGAGGGCATCACGGATTCCCGCGTGCTCGCGGCGATGGAGGCGGTGCCACGCCACGTCTTCGTGGACGAGGCGCTCGCACACCGCGCCTACGAGGACACGGCGCTGCCGATCGGCGCCGGCCAGTTCATCTCGCGGCCTTACGCCGTCGCGCGCATGATCGAGCTGCTCATAGCCGGCCGGGAGGCGGGGCGCGTGCTCGAAGTCGGCACCGGCTGCGGCTATCAGGCGGCGGTACTCGCGCAGCTCGCCGCCGAGGTCTATTCGATTGAACGCATCCGGGAACTGGCCGAGCGCGCGCGCGCGAACCTGCGTCCGCTGCGGTTGGCGAACCTTCGTCTGGTGCACGGCGACGGCGCCGCGGGCCTTGCCCAGGCGGCGCCGTTCGATTCGATCCTGGTGGCGGCGGCGGCGCCGCGGCCGCCGCAGGCTCTGCTTGCTCAGCTCGCGCCCGGCGGCCGCATGGTGCTGCCGCTCGCGGCCGGCCGCGGTGTGCAGCGGCTGTCGCTGATCGAGCGCCGGCGCAGCGGTTTCGTCGAGACGGCGCTCGACCCGGTACGGTTCGTGCCGCTCAGGCCGGGCAAGCGATGAGCACACGCGCCGCTTTCGCCGCCCTTGTCGCGCTCGCTCTCGCCGGTTGCGCCGCGCGTACGCCGGCGCCGGTGCAGGAACGACGCCCGCCGCCCGCGGCGAAGCCCGCCGCCAAGCCGGCGCCGGCCGCGCCTCAAGCGGCGCCGGCCGCGCGCACGTATGTGGTCAAGCGCGGCGACACGCTCTACAGCATCGCGCTGGAGCACGGCGTGGATTACCGCGAGCTCGCGCAGTGGAACGCGCTCGACGACCCGTCGAAAATCCGCGTCGGGCAGGTTTTGCGCGTCGCACCGCCGGAGGAGCGTCCGGACGTGCAGGTGGGAAGCGTGCGATCGTCCGGGCCGATCGAGGCGCGGCCGCTCGATCCGGCCGCGCCGGCGGCGGGCGAGGGCTCGGTGCGCACCTCGCCCAAGGCGCTGCGACTGCCGTATTCGGAACAGAACGTGGCGCTCCTGCGGCGAGCGGACGAGGCGCCCGCAAAGAGCGCGCCGCCCGCGGTCGCGTCGGTGAAGCCGGAGGCGCAGGGACCGGAACCGCAGAAAGCGGAACCTGCGCGGCCCGCTCAGCAGGGCATCGAATTCGTCTGGCCGGCCAAGGGCGCGGTGATCGCGGCATTCGCCGAGCCGCGGGTGAAGGGAATAGACATCGGCGGGCGACTGGGCGACCCTGTGGTCGCCGCTGCACCGGGCAAGGTGATCTACGTCGGCTCCGGAATTCCGGGGCTGGGCAAGTTCGTCGTCATCAAGCATAACGACGAGTACTCGACCGTGTACGCGCACGCCCGCGAGGTGCTGGTGAAGATGGATCAGACGGTGACGCGCGGCCAGAGGATCGCCGAGATGGGCGACACCGACGCCGACCGCCCGAAGCTGCATTTCCAGATCCGGCGGCTGGGCAAGCCGCTCGATCCGCTGTCGCTTCTGCCGCCGCCGGGCTAGCGTGCGGCCACGCGCGCGCGCAGCTCGCGCGCGAGATCCTGTACCGCCGCGGCGTAGAAGCTGGAGCGGTTGTAGCGCGTGAGCACATGGAAATTCGCGAGACCCAGGCGATACTCGGTCGGCGCGCCGGGCGTGGCGAGCTCGATCAGCGCGACCCGGGTCTGCATCGGCAGGCTCGCACGCGTCTCGACGCCGTGCGCGCGCAGCTCGGCGAGCGCGAACCTCGGCTCGACCCCGGCGGCGAGCATTTCGCGGTGCGCCTCGCCGGTCACATGCGCGGGCAGCGCGACCGGCTCGCCGCGGCGCCAGCCGTGAGCGCGCAGGAAGTTGGCGACGCTGCCGACGGAATCGGCGGCGCTCGCGCGCAGGTCGGCCGCGCCGTCGCCGTCGAAGTCCACCGCCCAGCGCCGGTAGCTTCCCGGCATGAACTGCGGAATGCCGATCGCGCCGGCGTAGGAACCGCGCACGCTGAAGACGTCGAGCTCGCGCTCGCGCGCAAAGAGCAGGAACTGCTCCAGCTCCGAGCGGAAGAAGTCCGCACGCGGCGGATAGTCGAAGGCGAGCGTGGCGAGCGCGTCAATCACCCGGAACGAGCCGGCGTTGCGGCCGTACAGCGTCTCGACGCCGATGATGGCGACGATGATCTCCTCCGGCACGCCGTGCTGGGCGGCGGCGCGCGCAAGCGCCGCCTGGTGCCGGCGCCAGAACTCGACGCCCTCGGCGATGCGCGCGTCGTTGACGAAGCGGTCGCGGTAGGCGCGCCAGGAGCGCTCGCGGGGATCGCGCGGCGGCGCGATCGCCTTGAGGACCTGCTCGAGGCGCCGGGCGCGGGAGAACAAAAACTCCAGCTCGGACGCGACGAAGGCGTGCCGCTCGACCATTTCGCGGATGAAGGCGCGCACGTCGGACCGGGCGGCGAAGGAGCCCTCGACCGTCTGCGCGGCCGCGGCAGGCGCGAGCAGCGCCGCGAGCGCGAGCGCGGCGCGGGCGGCGAAGCGTCGCATGGCGCTCATCGCGCTCAGGCGGGCCGGAACGCGCCGACGCGGCGGCGCAGCTCCGCAACCTGCTCGGGTCGAACCTCGGCGCCGTAGCGCAGCGAGATGTAGAGCGCCGCAATGGCGCGGATCGGTTCGGCCGCGCCGGGCAGCGCCGCGGCGCTGCGCTCGGCGTAGTCGCGCGGCCCCTCGTGCGGCGCGCGGGCGAGCCCCCTGCGCGCGAGCTTGCGGCAGAAGGCGAGCCAGGCGCGCGCGACCGGGTCGCTGCGCGCGTGCGCGCGCAGCGACCAGGCGAGGAGCGCGACGATCATCGTCCCGAGAAAGGCCGCGAGCGCCGCGCCGAGGCTGCGCCAGTCCGGCTGCGGCATCCCGAGGGAGGCGAGCAGCTCGCGCTGGCGCTCGGGGTTGTAGCCGAGCACCCAGAGGTTCCACTGGTGGGTGAGCGCCTCCCAGTTGTAGCGGATCGAGCGCAGCCACGCGAGCTCCGGGCGCAGCAGCAGCGGCAGCTCGCTGGTCGCGCGCACCGCGCGCGACAGGCCGCTCTCCAGCCGCCCGGGCGCCGCGAGCGCGGTGGGGTCGAGACGGGTCCAGCCGCGGCCGGCGAGAAACACCTCGATCCAGGCGTGCGCGTCCGACTGCCGGATGGTGAGCTTGCCGTCCACCGGGTTGAGGTCGCCGCCCTGATAGCCCGTCACGACGCGCGCCGGCACGCCCGCCGCGCGCATCAGGAACGCGAACGCGGAGGCGAAGTGCTCGCAGAAGCCGGCGCGGGTGCCGAACAGGAATTCGTCCACCGTGTGCTCGCCAAGCGGAGGCGGCTCCAGCGTATAGGTGAGCTGCGCGCCGCGGAAGAACTCGATCGCGCGCCCGACGATGTCGGCGTCGCTCGCCGCCGCGCCGCGCCAGGATCGGGCGAGGTCCACGGCGCGCGGATTGAATCCTTCGGGCAGGCGCAACGCGCGCCGCAACTGCCAAGGCTCGGCGCGCGGCTCGGCGCGCGGCTCGGTGTGCGACACCATGTCGTAGCGCAGGCGCGTGCGGACCGGCGCGAACGCCAGCAGCTGCCCGTCGTCGAGCAGGCGCGCGCGATCCGGTACGTGCGCCGCCGTCTCGATCGCGAACAGCCAGTGGCGGTTGTGCGGCTCGAGGATGACGGTGTAGGCGTGACGGTCCGGCGCGCGCGGATCGTCGCGCAACGCGCCGCGCCGCGCGATGTCCGGGGCGCCGGCGCGCCAGGTGCGGCCGTCGAAGTCCCACAGCACCGGCCCGCGCCAGTACAGCGCGCGCCGCGGAGGCATCTCGCCGCGGAAGTCCACGCGGAACGCGATGGCGTCGGACTGGATGAGCTGCGAGAGGCTTCCGGGCGACATCGTGTCCGAAAGCCCGGTCATGCCGGCGTAGGCGTCCTGCGGCAGACCCCAGAGGGGCCCCTGCACGCGGGGAAAGAGCAGGAACAGCGCGAGCGCCGCCGGCGCCGCCTGCGCGAGCAGGACGCCCGCGGTGCGGGCGTTCGCGGCCGGGTCGCGGCGCGGCGCGGCGAAACCGACGAGCGCGGTGGCGGTGAGACCGAGCGCGGCGAGCATCGCCAGCGCCGTCGGGATGGATTGCGAATAGAGGAAATTGGTGATGACGAGGAACCAGACGAGGAACACCGTCGCTGTCGCGTCGCGCTGATTGCGCGTCTCCAGGAGCTTAAGTCCCGAGAACAGCAGCAGCATCGCGATGCCCGGAGTGCGGCCGAAGATCGCGCGGTATTCCAGCCACACGCCGGCGAGCCCCGCAAGCGCGAGCGTGAACAGCACCCAGCGCGCGGGCGCGAGCGCCGGCCGCGCCAGCGCCGCCCAGCGCCAGCCGTAGAGCGCGACCGTGAGCAGCGCAAGCCAGGCGGGTGCGCGCAGGGCGTGCGGCGCGGCGACGAGGGCGAGGGCCGCGGTGAGGAGCGCAAGATCGCGCGCGCCGATCGCCCGGCCCTCGGGTGCGAACGGATGGACGAGCGGCGCCGCACGCGGCTTGCTCACGGCGACCCGTTCCAGAGCGCGAGCGCCTTCAGGCACTCGGCGCGGTGCGCGGCTCCCCGCCCCGGCGGGATTTCGACGCCGGGGGCGCGCAAACCGTAGCGCAGGCCCTCGCGCTCGGCCGTGATCACCCAGCCTGCGAGGCGCGACAGCCGCTCCTCGACCCCGGCCGCCGCAGGCAACAATGCCCAGTCGAGCACGAGTTCGGCGGCCGCCTCGCCGCTGAACTGCTTGGTGAGCAGCTCGTCGGTGCGCGCGAGCACCTTCCAGGCGACGTGGCGCGGCGAGTCGGTGCGCTGGAACGCGCGCAGCCCGGAATAATCGTCGGTGCCCGGGGCATGCGCGCGCGCCGCGCCCGCCGTCGCCTGCGCGCTCCAGGGCGGCAGCGGCCCGTACAACGGACGCGGATAAACCAGGCAGCGCGCCTCGGGCTCGACGTAGCTCCAGGCGCGGAACAGGCCGAGCGGAAAGCGCGTCTCGAGCAGGAAGCGGCCATAGTCGAGCCAGCCGCGGCGCTCGGCCGGCACCGCGAGCACCGCCTCCGCCGTGCCGGTCGCCGGAAGATCGGCGAGGCATTGCGCTCCCGAGGCGAGGTGCCGCACCAGGATCTGCGGCCGGTCGTAGGGCGCGCGGCTCGCAAGCTCCAAGCGCAGACGCGCCGCCTCGCCGGCGAACACCGGCTCGGCGCGCGCGGCGCGCACGCCGAGCTGCGCCAGATTGCGCGCCGTGTGCACCATGCCGGCAAGACCGAGTCCGGCGAGAAAGAAGGTGAGCGCAAAACCGAGCGCGAGCGCGTAGTTGATCGAGCCGACGAGCAGAATCGCGAGCGCGCCGGCGAAGAGCAGTCCGAGACGCGTCGGCAGGATGTACACGCGGCGATGCCGCAGCACGATCTCGCCGCGCTCGGGCGGGGCGAAGCCCTGGAGCCAGTTGCGCAGGGCGACGCGCTCAGCTCGTGGCGCCATCGTATTTCCAGCGGCCGCGCCAGTGCGCGAGCACGGTGCCCGGGTACTGCGGCTCGCCCAGGCTGCCGTTGTAGCGACCGAGCGCCCGGTACAGATCGCCGTTCTCCATGTCCAGATAGTGGCGCAGGATCGCGCAGCCATACTTGATGTTGGTGCGCAGCCGAAAGAGGTTGTGGTCCGGCCTGCCGATCAGCTTCACCCAGAACGGCATCACCTGCATGTAGCCGCGCGCGCCGGCCGCCGACACCGCGTACTTGCGAAAGCCGCTCTCGACCTCGATCACCGCGAGCACGAGCTGCGGATCGAGCCCGGCGCGCACCGCCTCGTACTGCACCGTCTTCAGCAGCTCGACGCGCTCCTTGCGGTCGGGAATGCGCTGGCGCAGCCGCCGCGACATCTCGTCAATCCACCGGTGCGCGTCCTCGGCACGGGAGAAATTGAACACCGCCGGCGCCCGGTCGGCGACGGCGGCCGACATCCGCGCCGCGACCGCCGCCGCAAGCGGCTCGTACTTCTGCGCCCCGGCGAGCGCGCAGACGGGCGCAAGCAGGGCGGCGAGCGCGACGAATCCCTTCACGCCGCCAGTCGCTCGCGGATGAATTCGACCGCCGCGGCGAGCGGTGCATGCTGCGCGGCCGCGTCGCGCCGTCCCTTGTACTCCACCGTGCCGGCGGCGAGGCCGCGCTCCGAAATCACCAAACGGTGCGGAATGCCGATCAGATCCATGTCGGCGAAGAGCACGCCGGCGCGCTCCTCGCGGTCCTCGAGCAGCACGTCCACGCCGGCCGCGGCGAGATCGCGGTACAGGCGCTCGGCCGCCTCGCGCACCGCGGCGTTCCGCGCGTAGCCGACCGGGACGATGCAGACCTCGAACGGCGCGATCGCGCGCGGGAACACGATGCCGCGCTCGTCGTGGTTCTGCTCGATCGCGGCGGCGACGATGCGCGTGACGCCGATTCCGTAGCAGCCCATCTCCATCGGCCGCGCGACGCCCTTGTCGTCGAGGAAGGTCGCCTGCATCGCCTCGGAATACTTCGTGCGCAGCTGGAAGATGTGCCCGACCTCGATGCCGCGTTCGACGCGCAAGCGCCCGCGGCCGTCGGGGCTCGGATCGCCCTCGACCACGTTGCGGATGTCGGCGACGATCGCGGGCTCCGGCAGGTCGCGCCCCCAGTTGACGCCGGTGAGGTGAAAGCCTTCCTTGTTCGCGCCGCAGACGAAGTCGGCCATCGCCGCCACGGTGCGGTCGGCGACGATGAGGGCGTCGGCGAGTCCGACCGGGCCGATGTAGCCCGGCGGGCTGCCGGTATGGCGTGCGATCTCCTCGTCGGTGGCGAAACGGAAAGGCGCGAGCCCAGGCACTTTGGCGGCCTTCGTTTCGTTGAGCGTGTGGTCACCGCGCACGAGCAGCAGCGCGAACCGCCCGTTGGCGATGAGCGCGATCGCCTTCACCGTGCGCTCGACCGGGATTCCGAGCAGCGCCGCCACGTCGGCGCAGGTCTCGCGACCCGGGGTCGGCACCTGCGCCATCGGCTCGCGCGGCGCCGGCCGCGGGCCCGAAGGGGCGAGCGCCTCGGCGAGCTCGACGTTCGCCGCGTAATCCGACTCCGGGCACCAGGCGATCGCGTCCTCGCCGGACTCGGCGAGGACGTGAAACTCGTGCGAACCGGTACCCCCGATCGCGCCGGGATCGGCGGCGACCGCGCGAAAGCGCAGGCCCAGGCGCGCGAAGATGCGCGAATAGGTCTCGTGCATGACGCGGTACTCGCGCTGCAGGTCCTCGAAGGTGGCGTGGAACGAATAGCCGTCCTTCATCACGAACTCGCGCGCGCGCATCACCCCGAAGCGCGGCCGGATCTCGTCGCGGAACTTGGTCTGGATCTGGTACAGGTGCAACGGCAGCTGCCGGTAGCTGCGGATCTCGCGCCGCGCGATGTCGGTGATCACCTCCTCGTGCGTCGGGCCGAACAGAAAGTCGCGTTGATGGCGATCCTTGATGCGCAGCATCTGCGGGCCGAACGCCTCCCAGCGGCCGCTCTCGACCCACAGCTCCGCCGGAATCACGCACGGCATCAGTACTTCGAGCGCGCCCGCGCGGTTCATCTCCTCGCGGATGACGGCCTCCACCTTGCGCAGCACGCGCAAGCCTAGCGGCATCCAGGTGTACAGCCCCGAGCCCAGACGCCGGATCAGGCCGGCGCGCAGCATCAGGCGATGGCTGGCGAGCTCCGCCTCGGCGGGGGCTTCCTTGAGGGTGGCGAAGAAGAACTTCGAAGAACGCATCGGCGGGTCCCTGCTGGCCGTGGCGAGCGCGCGGCGTTGTCTTTGGCGCAACGCTGTGGAAAAATGCCGGACGATTCTAGCGTAGGTGGTGGCGCCATGCTCGACAGAGACGGCTACCGTCCAAACGTCGGCGTAATCCTCGCGAACGCGCACGACCGCGTGTTCTGGGGCAAGCGCACCAACCAGAACGCGTGGCAGTTTCCGCAGGGCGGCATCAATCCCGGCGAAAGCCCCGCCGAGGCCATGTTCCGTGAACTCGAGGAGGAGACCGGGCTGCAGCCCCGGCATGTGCGCATCCTGGGGCGGACCCGCGACTGGCTGCGCTACGACGTCCCCGAGCGCTGGATGCGCCGCGAATGGCGCGGCACCTACCGCGGCCAGAAGCAGATCTGGTTCCTGCTTCGCCTCACCGGCCGGGACTGCGACGTGAAGCTGCGCGCCAGCCCGCATCCGGAGTTCGACGCCTGGTGCTGGCAGGACTACTGGGCGCCGCTTGATGCGGTGATCGAGTTCAAGCGCGAGGTCTACCGCCGGGCGCTCACCGAATTGCGGCCCTATCTGGAAGCCGACCGGCGCCGAGGCGGCGGACGGCGCGAGCCGCTCGTTCGCTCGGGCTGACGGGCGGCGCCGTGGCGCGGGCCCCGCAGCGCGAGTACCAGCCTCTGCCGATCCGCGAGCTGGGCGAGGGCGCGGGCTACCGCCGGCCGACGCAGCCGCAGCCGGCGCGGGTGACGCTGGAGTCGCCGGCGCTCGAAGTGATGACCGATCTGGCGCGCACCAGCCCGGCGACGATCCGGCCGCAGGCGCCGATCGAGGGCGCCAACCACTCCATGATCTCGCGCGGCGTGCGCCTGCTGCTGGTGGTGGACGAGCGCGACACGGTGCTCGGCGTCATCACCGCGACGGACATCCTCGGCGAGCGCGCGCTGCGTATCGCCACCGAGCGGGGGCTTCGGCGCGGCGACCTCACCGTCGCCGACATCATGACCCCGGCGGCGCAGGTGGAGGTTCTGCAGTTCGGCGACGTCGAGTCGGCGCGCGTCGGTCATGTGCTGGAGACGTTGCGCCGCGCCGGCCGCCAGCACGCGCTGGTGGTGGACTACGACACGGTGCCCGCGCGCGGGCTCCTCGAGCCGGCCGGGCGGCGGGCGATGGTGCGCGGCATCTTCTCGATCTCGCAGATCGCGCGCCAGCTCGGCGTGACGGTGGAGCCCGGCGCCGCGGTCGCGCGCACCTTCTCCGAGATAGAATCGGCGCTTGGTCACTAGGCTGCGGGCGCCGCCCGGCCCCCGATAGACGGTCGCTATCGGGGTCATCGCGACAAACGATTTGCCGGCCGGCGCCGGCGCCCTTACGTTTGCGTTTACCGTTTACACGACGAAGGAGGCAAAAGTGAAATCGCTCAAAGGGACCAAGACGCACGAGAACCTGAAGCACGCGTTCGCCGGCGAGTCGCAGGCGAACCGCCGCTATCTCTACTTCGCCGCCAAGGCCGACGTCGAGGGCCAGAACGACGTCGCCGCGCTGTTCCGCTCCACCGCCGAAGGCGAGACGGGGCACGCGCACGGGCACCTGGAGTATCTGGAGCAGGTCGGCGATCCGGCCACCGACATGCCGATCGGGCGCACGCGCCAGAACCTCGCCGCCGCGGTCGCCGGCGAGACCTACGAGTACACCGACATGTACCCGGGGATGGCGAAGACGGCGCGCGAGGAGGGCTTCCCTGAAATCGCCGACTGGTTCGAGACGCTGGCCAAGGCGGAGCGCTCGCACGCCAACCGCTTCCAGAAGGCGCTGGACGCGCTGCAGGACTGATGCCGAGAATCCAGCGCGACAGTCTGCTGACGCTGGAGGCCTACGCCCGGGAGCGGAACGCCTTCCGCTCCCGGGTCATCGAACACAAGAAGGCGCGCACGGTGCACCTGGGCGAGCATCTGACGCTCGTCTTCGAGGACGAGCTGACGATCCGCTACCAGGTGCAGGAGATGCTGCGCATCGAGCGCCTGTTCGAGGAGGAGGACATCCAGGCGGAGCTGGATGTCTACAATCCGCTCATTCCCGACGGCACGAACCTCAAGGCGACCCTGATGATCGAGTACGATGATCCGGCGGAGCGGCGCATGCGCCTCGTCGAGCTGCGCGGGATCGAGGACCGCGTCTGGGTGCAGGTCGAGGGCGGCGAACGTGTCTACGCGATCGCCGACGAGGATCTGGAGCGCGAGACCGACGAGAAGACCTCGGCGGTTCATTTCCTGCGCTTCGAGCTGAGCGAAGCCGACCGGCGTGCGCTGAAAGCGGGCGCCGGACTCACGATCGGCGTGGATCATCCGCATTATCGGGCCGTGACGGAAGTCTCGGCCGAAACCCGCGCGGCGCTCGCGGCGGACCTCGCCTAGCGCCGATGCGGCGCCTCGCCGCGCTGGCCGCTTTCCTGTGCGCCGCGCAAGCGCCGGCGCAAACGGCGCAGATGCTGCTTGCGCAAGCGTCCGGCCCGAAGTCGGACTGGGAACGCGAGCAGGAGGAGCGCAATTTCCGCGAGGCCGCCGTGAAGCTCCCGCCCTTTTACCGTGAAGAAGACCTGGTCGAATTCCGGGTCGCATCCACGACGAGCTTCCGCTTCTACGTTGACCGGGCCTCGCTTTCGGTGGGAGAAGACGGCGTGGTGCGCTACACGCTCGTCGCGCGCAGCCCGCAGGGCGCCGAGAACGTCACGTACGAGGGCATCCGCTGCAAGACAGGAACCCATCGGGTGTATGCGCTCGGCCAGCGCGACCGGACCTGGAAACCGGTGAGCCTCGATTGGCGGCCGACCGACAAGCTGTGGACGCGCGTGCTGCGGCGCGAGTATTTCTGTCCGTTGCACCGGCCTATTGACACGGCCGCCGAAGGACTGGATGCGCTTCGCCGGGGCGGGCATCCGGACCGCGACAATTGGGGCACCGGCGGCGCCGGAGCGCGATAAGTCGTCGCCGCGCCGGCCTTGTGCCGCGCAAAAGGTTGGTCTTCGCCCTACCTTGCGCTGCGCGAAAGGTTGGTCTTCGACCTCACCGGGTCCTGCTAGAGCAGGACCGAATTGTGGCTCCGAATAACCTTGCGCTGCGCGAAAGGTTAGTCTGCGCCAAAACTGGGCCTTGTTGCAGCAGGGCGAAATTGTGGCTCCGAATAACCTTGCGCTGCGCGAAAGGTTAGTCTCCGCCGCAATTGAGTGTTGCTAAAGCAACACTAAATTGTCTCTGTGGATGAGCTCGGGCTCGTCCACGTAGCCGAGAACGGCCTCGATCTCGCCGGACGGCCGGCCCATGATCTGCCGCGTCTCGGCGGACGAATAGTTGATCAGTCCGCGCGCGACCTCGCGCCCCTCGGGATCGTCGCAGGCGACCACCGCGCCGCGCTCGAATTCCCCGCTCACCTCGCGCACGCCGATCGGCAGCAGACTTTTGCCGTCGCGCACGAGCGCCCGCACGGCGCCGGCGTCGAGCTTCAACCGTCCGGCGACGTTGAGGTGGTCGGCGAGCCACTGCTTGCGCGCCGCAAGCGGCACGGTCTGCGCCGTGAGCAGCGTACCGATCGGCTCGCCGCGGGCGAGCCTGAGCAGCACATCGGGCTCGGCGCCCGAGGCGATCACGGTGTGCGCGCCGCTGCGCGCCGCGCGCTTGGCGGCGAGCACCTTGGTGATCATGCCGCCCCGGCCCACGCGCGTGCCGGCCCCGCCCGCGATCTCCTCGAGCCGCGGATCGCCCGCGCTCGCCTGCGCAATGAGCCGCGCCGACGGATCGCGCCGCGGATCGGCGTCGTACAGGCCATCCTGATCGGTGAGGATGACCAGCACGTCGGCCTCGATCAGGTTGGTGACCAGCGCGGCGAGCGTGTCGTTGTCGCCGAAGCGGATCTCGTCGGTGACGACGGTATCGTTCTCGTTGACCACCGGGATGACGCCGAGCGCGAGCAGCGTGCGCAGCGTCGAGCGCGCGTTGAGGTAGCGCTCGCGGTCGGCGAGGTCGGCGTGCGTGAGCAGCACCTGCGCGGTGGCCAGCCCGTGTTCGCGAAAGCACGACTCGTAGCATTGCGCAAGGCCCATCTGCCCGACCGCGGCGGCGGCCTGCAGCTCGTGCACCGCCCGCGGCCGCCGGTTCCAGCCCAGCCGCTGCATGCCTTCGGCGATCGCGCCGCTCGACACCAGCACGCAGCGCTTGCCCATCGCGCGCAGCCCGGCGATCTGCTTCGCCCAGCGCGCGATCGCGCCCGCGTCCAGCCCGCGGCCCTCGTTGGTCACGAGCGAGGAACCGACCTTGACCACCAAGGTCGCGGCGGTGGCGGCCGGATGAACGGCGCCGCTAGGCGGCACGGCGCGCCTCTCGCCCTGCGCGCGCCTCGGGGACGGCGGCAAGGAAACGGTACGCCGCCGCGCAGACCTCGCGGCAGCCGGCGCCGGTCAGCGCCGAAACGACGAACCACGGACCCCTCCAGCGCAGCCGTCGCACCAGGGTGCGCGCGCGCGCCTCGGCATCGGGCAGGGCATCGGCCTTGTTGAACACCAGCCAGCGCGGCTTGCGCGCAAGCATCGCGTCGTACTTGCGCAGTTCCGCTGCGATGGCGCGCACGCCGCGCGCCGGATCGCTGCCGTCGGCGGGCGCCAGATCCACCAGGTGCAGCAGCAGCCGCGTGCGAGCGAGGTGGCGCAGAAACTGGTGCCCGAGTCCGGCGCCCTCGGCCGCGCCCTCGATCAGGCCCGGAATGTCGGCGATGACGAAGGACGCGTCATGGGCGATGCGCACCACGCCGAGCGACGGGCTGAGCGTCGTGAAGGGATAGTCGGCCACCTTCGGGCGCGCCGCCGACACCGCCCGCAGGAAGGTGGACTTGCCCGCATTCGGCAGCCCGAGGAGCCCGACGTCGGCAAGCAGCCGCAGTTCCAGCGCCAGTTCGCGAGATTCACCCGGTTCGCCGCGGGTGAACTGGCGCGGAGCGCGGTTGGTGCTCGACTTGAAGTGCAGATTGCCCAGTCCGCCGCGCCCGCCGCGCGCGACGAGCGCGCGCTCGCCGTCGCGCGCAAGATCGGCGAGCAACTCGCCGGTGCCCGCGTCCCTCGCCAGCGTGCCGACCGGCACGCGCAGCTCCAGATCCCGCCCGGCGCGCCCGTACTGGTCCGAGCCGCGGCCGTTCTCGCCGTTCTCGGCGCGATGCACGCGCGCGTAGCGGTAGTCCACCAGCGTGTTGACGTTGCGATCGGCAACCAGCCAGATGCTGCCGCCGCGGCCGCCGTCGCCGCCCGCAGGGCCGCCGCGCGGCACGTATTTCTCGCGCCGGAACGCGGCGCAGCCGTCGCCGCCCTTGCCGGCGTGGACCGTGATGCGTGCTTCGTCAATGAACTTCATGAAGTAAAAAAGCCCCGCCGACTCCGGCGGGGCTTTTCGATCCGGAGCCGGTCGCCGGCTAGGCCGGGACCACGCTCACGGTCTTGCGCTCGTGCATGCCGCTTTCGCCGTACACCACGCGCCCGGCGATGCGCGCGTAGAGCGTATGATCGCGGCCGACGCCGACGTTGTCGCCGGCGCGCACCACCGTTCCACGCTGGCGCACGAGGATTTGTCCCGCGCTGACCTGTTCACCGCCGTAAACCTTGATGCCGAGGCGCTTGGCCTGCGAATCGCGCCCGTTGCGGGAACTGCCGCCCGCCTTCTTGTGTGCCATGGTCGCTCCTTGTTCCGATTCAGGCGCCGGTGATGCCCTCGATGCGCACCTCGGTATAGGGCTGCCGGTGCCCCTGGCTTTTCTGCGAGTGCTTGCGCCGGCGCAGCTTGAAGATGCGCACCTTTTCGCCGCGGCCATGCCCGAGCACCGTCGCGGTCACCGAGGCGCCGGGCACGAACGGCGAACCGACGCGCGCCGCCCCGCCTTCGCCGACGAGCAGCACCTTGTCGAACGACACGCTCGCACCCACCTCGGCCGCGAGCGCCTCGACGCGGATGCGCTCGCCCGCGCTGACGCGGTACTGCTTGCCGCCCGCCTGAATGACTGCGTACATGATCCCTCGAGGTCGAACCGGAAAGACTTGAAATTATAGAGGAATCGGGAAACGCGCGTCAAAGCCCTGTGATAACTTTCTCGCCGTGACCCCCGAACGCATCCTCGCGCCGATCGCCCAGGAGATGCGCCAGCTCGAGGCGCGCATCGGCGAGCGCCTCGCCTCCGATGTCGCGCTCGTGCGGCAGGTGGCGCAGTATCTGGTGGCGAGCGGCGGCAAACGCCTGCGCCCGGCGCTGCTGTTCCTTGCGGCCGGGGCCTGCGGCTCGCGCGACGAAGCGTGCATCGAGCTCGCGGCGGTGGTCGAGTTCATTCATACCGCCACCCTGCTGCACGATGACGTGGTGGACGCGTCCGAGCTGAGGCGCGGCCAGAGCACCGCCAACGCGCGCTTCGGCAACGCCGCCGCCGTGCTGGTCGGCGATTTTCTGTATTCGCGCGCCTTCCAGATGATGGTGGGCGTGGGGCGCATGCGCGTGATGGCGGTGCTCGCCGAGGCGACCAACACCATCGCCGAGGGCGAGGTGCTGCAGCTCATGAATTGCCGCAACCCGGACGTGGCCGAATCCGGATATCTGGAGGTGGTGCAACGCAAGACGGCGAAGCTGTTCGAGGCGTCGGCGCGCCTCGGCGCGGTGCTCGCCGGCGCACCGCCGGCGCTGGAGGCGCGGCTCGCCGAGTACGGCATGCGCGTCGGCACCGCGTTCCAGCTCATTGACGACGTGCTCGACTATTCGGGCGACGCCGAGACGATCGGCAAGAGCCTCGGCGACGATCTCGCCGAAGGCAAGCCGACGCTGCCGCTCATCCGCGCCATGGCCTGCGGCGACGAGGCGCAAGCGCGCCTGGTGCGCGATGCGATCCTGTCCGGCGGCCGCGAGGCCTTCGCAGCGGTACTGGAAGCGGTGCGCGCCACCGGCGCGCTCGAGTACGCGCGCGAGGTGGCGCGGCGCGAGGCCGAAGCCGCCCGTGCGGCGCTCGAACCGCTCGCGCCCTCGGCGCACAGGGATTCTTTGCTAGAATTGGCGGCCTTCTCGGTGACCCGCCGTTCCTAGCTCGGGGTGTAGCTCAGCCTGGTAGAGTACTGCGTTCGGGACGCAGGTGTCGCTGGTTCGAATCCAGTCACCCCGACCATTCCTTTTTCCGGTCGCCCGCCGCGCGGCGCCCCGGTGCCGGCGATAATTCCTGCATGGGCCGGCTGATCCTGATCCTGCTCGTCGTGGTGCTCGTCGCCTGGCTGCTGCGGCGGGCGCTCGGCGGGCGCAAGCGAGGCGCGGGGGAGGCGGACGGGGGTGCCGCGTCCGGCGTTCCGCTCGTGCGCTGCTCGCATTGCGGCGTCAACCTGCCGAAGAGCGAAGCGCGCAGCGCAGGCGGCCGGTACTACTGCAGCGAGGAGCACTGGCGGCTCGGACCCCGGGACGGGTGATGTCGGCCGCGCCGGGCTACTCGGGACTGTTCGCCGGCGAGGCGGGCACGCCCGATTCGTTCTGGATCGCGCTGCGCTACTTCAACGTCTACCGCATCGCGCTCGCCGCGCTGTTCCTCGGCCTGACGCTCGCCTACGGCGACGCGCTCAATCTCGGGGCGCACCGACTCGACCTGTTCCGCAGCGCGGCCGCCGCCTACCTCGTGCTCGCCGTGATGGCCCACAGCGTGCTTCGGCACGTTCGCCTGCAGTTCCTGCTGCAGCTTTCGCTGCACATCGTGCTCGATGTCGCCGCCATCACCGTGCTGATGTACGCGAGCGGCGGGCTGCGCAGCGGCCTGGGCGCGATGCTGCTCATCTCGCTGATCGGCGCGGCGCTGCTCGCGCCGCGCCGCCTGGCGCTCGGTTACGCGGCGCTCGCGACGATCGCGCTGCTGCTGGAGCAGAGCGTCTGGGTGCTGCGGTTCGACGCCCCGGAGGCGAACTTCCTGCAACCGGCGCTGCTCGCGATCGGCTGTTTCGCGAGCGCCGGCGTCACCGGCTGGCTGGTGCAGCGCGTCAGCGCGAGCGAGCGCCTTGCGCGCCAGCGCGAGCGGGAGCTGGCGCTGCAGATGCGCGTCAACCAGCTCGTCATCAAGGACATGCAGGACGGGGTGCTCGTGCTCGACGCCGCCGGAAGGGTGTTGCAGCACAACCCGAGCGCGCAGAGGCTGCTCGGCGCGCAAGGGCTGCGCGGGACCGATCTCGCGCACATCGCGCCGGCCGCGGCCGAAGGCTGGCGACGCTGGCGTGCCGGCAGCGGCGCGAAACAGGCCGACATCGAGCTGCGCGGCCGCGGCCTTCGGTTACGCATGATGGAGGTTGGCGCCGACGAGGATCTGACCGTGATGTTCGTCGAGGACACCACGCGCGCACTGGAAGAGGCGCGCCGGCACAAGCTCGCCGCGCTCGGGCGGCTCACCGCCAACCTGGCGCACGAGATCCGCAATCCGCTCTCGGCGATCAGCCACGCCGCGGAGCTCCTGGGCGAAAGCGCCGCCGAACGCGAGCGCGAGCGGCTGTGCCGTATCATCGCCGACAACACGCGGCGCCTGGAGCGGCTGGTGGCCGACGTGCTGCAGCTCAACCGGCGCGACCGGGCCAGCGACGAGCGCATCGAGCTGGCCGAGTGGCTGCGCCAGTTCGTGGAGGAGTTCGTCATGAGCGAGGCGGTGCCGCGCGAGCGGATCGCCGTGGAAATCGGGCGCCCGGTCCGGGTGCGGTTCGACCGCGAGCACCTGCGACAGGTGCTGTGGAACCTGCTGCGCAACGCGGTGCGCCACGCCCGTCCGGCGCTCGGCTGCGTGCGCATCGTCGTGGGCGCGTTCGCCGGCCAGGTCGAGGTGAGCGTGCTCGACAACGGTCCCGGAGTGCCGCGCGAGCGGGTGGGACAGCTGTTCGAGCCGTTTTTCACCACCGACCGCAAGGGCACCGGCCTGGGTCTTTACATCGCCCGCGAGCTGTGCGCGGCCAATCGCGCCGCGCTGGAATACGTCCCCGGGGGCGAAGGGGCGCACTTTCGCATCGTGTGCGCCGAGGAGGCGCCGGCATGAGGCGCAACGAGCGTCGCGCCGAGCCGCGCGCCGACGGCCCCGCCGCGCGCGTGCTGGTGGTGGACGATGAGCCCGACATCCGCGAACTGCTGGAACTGACGCTGGCGAAGATGGGCCTGGCGGTGGACGCGGTCGGATCGGTCGCCGAGGCAAAAGCGCGCCTGCAGCAGGCCCGCTACGGTCTGTGCCTCACCGACATGCGGCTCGCCGACGGCGAGGGACTGGAGCTGGTACGCCACATCGCGGCGCTGCCGGTGGATCTGCCGGTGGCGGTGATCACCGCCTACGGCAGCGCGGAGAACGCGGTCGCGGCGCTCAAGGCGGGCGCCTTCGACTACGTCGCGAAGCCGGTGGCGCTGGAGCAGCTGCGGGCGCTGGTGCGCTCGGCGCTGGCGCTGCCCGGCCTCGACGAGCCGCCGGCGGCCGGCGAGGAGCTGCTCGGCGAGAGCGCGCCGCTGCGCGCGGTGCGCGAGACGATCGCCAAGCTCGCGCGCACGCAGGCGCCGGTCTACATTTCCGGAGAGTCCGGCAGCGGCAAGGAGCTGGCCGCGCGCCTGATCCATTCCGGCGGCGCGCGCCGCAAGCGCCCGTTCGTCGCGGTCAACTGCGGCGCGATCCCCGAGACGCTGATGGAGAGCGAATTCTTCGGCTACCGCAAGGGTGCGTTCACCGGCGCGCACGAGGACCGCGACGGCTTCTTCCAGGCCGCGAGCGGCGGTACGCTCTTTCTCGACGAGGTCGCCGAGCTGCCGCTCGCGATGCAGGTGAAGCTGCTGCGCGCGATCCAGGAAAAGCGCGTGCGCAAGGTGGGCGCGACGCAGGAGGAGGCGGTGGACGTGCGCGTCATCTCCGCCACCCACCAGGATCTCGCGGCGCTCACCGAGGCGGGCCGGTTCCGCCGCGACCTGTTTTACCGCCTGAACGTCATCGAGCTGAAAATGCCGTCGCTGCGCGAATGCCGCGACGACGTGCCGCTCATCGCGGCGAGGATCCTGGAGCGCCTGGCGCGGCAGGAGGGACACGCGCCGCGCACGCTGTCTCCCGAGGCGGTCGAGGCGCTCAAGGCCTACGACTTCCCCGGCAACGTGCGCGAGCTGGAAAACATTCTCGAGCGCGCGGTGGCGCTTTCCTCGGGCGAGACGATCGAGGTCGCCGACCTTCGGCTGCACCCGGCCCGCGGCGAGGACCCGGCCGGCGCCGCGCCGGAGGGTTCGGCCGCGCCCGAACCGCTGCCCGCCTACCTCGACCGGCTCGAGCGCGATGCGATCCTTGCGGCGCTCGGGCGTACCGGATTCAACCGCACGGCCGCGGCGAAGCTGCTGGGCATCACGTTCCGCTCGCTGCGCTACCGCATGCAGCGACTCGGGATCCGCGAACCGGAGAGCGATGGCCCGGGCACGTGATCCGGCCTTTCGCAAGCCGTTCCGGGAGGTGCCGTCGCCGAACTGCGACGACCGGCCCGCAGGCGCCGAGGTCACGCTGCTTGTCCTGCACGCGATCAGCCTGCCGCGGGGCCGGTACGGCGGCGACGCGATCGAGCGGCTTTTCACGAACCGGCTCGACCCGGCGGCGCATCCGTCGTTCGCCGGGCTGGCCGGGCTGCGGGTGTCGGCCCATTTCCTGGTGCGCCGCGACGGCGAGCTGGTCCAGTTCGTACCGGTGACGCGGCGTGCCTGGCACGCGGGCGCCTCGCGCTGGCGAGGGCGCGAACGCTGCAACGACTTCTCGGTCGGCATCGAGCTGGAGGGTACCGACGAGGATGCCTTTACTGCGGCGCAGTACACGCGGCTCGCCGCGCTGATCGGCTGGCTGCGTGCGCGCTTGCCTCTGCGTGCGATCGCGGCGCACAGCGACATCGCGCCCGGACGCAAGCGCGACCCGGGCGGCGGATTCGCCTGGCGCCGCCTGTACGCACGCCTCGCGCGGTTCTGACCCTACGGGCCGGGGTCGCGACCCGGCCCACACCCTGCATGTAGTAGTGCAATCGCCGCGCGCGCATCGCGCGCTTGCAAATTTTCAACTCCGTGGTACAGTGGCCTACAAGAATTAGTTGCCACGCCGAGGATCGGTACTAAATATTGTGGTCGCTTGGGCGGGCCGACGGCGGCGTCGCGCCGGGCGCCGGGCGAGACAGGAGCGAGGGACGGATGCAGATCGCGCAGGAGAGCACAGCGACGAACACGGTCATCGGTGCGGGCGTGCCCGACCCGGATCCGTCGGCGCGCTCGCCCTACCGCGATTACCGTGTGATCCGGCGCAACGGCGCCGTCGTGGGATTCGAGCCGGGAAAGATCGCGGTCGCGATGACCAAGGCGTTTCTCGCGGTGAACGGCAGCCAGGGTGCCGGGTCGGCCCGCATCCGCGAGCTGGTCGCCGAGCTGACCGGCGCCGTGGTGAGCGCGCTGATGCGGCGACAGCCCCAGGGCGGCACCTTCCATATCGAGGACATCCAGGACCAGGTGGAGCTGGCGCTGATGCGCTCGGGCGAGCACGACGTCGCGCGCGCCTACGTGCTCTACCGCGAGGAGCGGGCGCGCATCCGCGCCGAGAAGGCGGCGCGCGAGCGCGCCGGGGCCGACGGCGCCGCAACGCCCGCGCTGCACGTGGTGGACAACGGCATCCGCCGGCCGCTGGATCTCGCGGCGCTCGATGCGTTGCTCGCCTCGGCCTGCGCCGGCCTGGGCGCGGAGGTGGACCGCAAGGCGATCCGCGACGCGGTCCTGCGAGACCTGTACGACGGCGTGCCGATGGAGGAGGTGCGCAAGTCCGTGGTGCTGGCGGCGCGCGCGCTGATCGAGAAGGATCCGGCCTACAGCTACGTGACGGCGCGGCTGCTGCTGCACAACATCCGTCACGAGGTTCTCGGCGAGGAAGTGAGCCAGGCCGAGATGCCGGCGCGCTACGCCAGCGCGTTTCCCGCCCTCATCCGGCGCGGCATCGAGGCCGAGCTGCTCGATCCGGAGCTTGGCCGCTTCGACTTGGAACGGCTCGGGCGGGCGCTGCGCGCCGAGCGCGACCTCAAGTTCGGCTACCTCGGCCTGCAGACGCTGTACGACCGCTACTTCCTGCATGTCCACGGGCGCCGCATCGAGATGCCGCAGACCTTCTTCATGCGCGTGGCGATGGGACTGGCGCTGCGCGAGGCCGACCGCGAGGCGCGCGCGATCGAGTTCTACGAAGTGCTTTCCAGCTTCGACTTCATGAGCTCGACGCCGACGCTGTTCAACTCCGGCACGCTGCGCTCGCAGCTTTCCTCGTGCTACCTGAGCACGGTGTCCGACGACCTGGAGGGCATCTACGAGGCGATCAAGGAGAACGCGCTGCTCGCCAAGTATGCGGGCGGACTGGGCAACGACTGGACGCCGGTTCGGGCGCTCGGCGCCTACATCAAGGGCACCAACGGCCGCTCGCAGGGGGTGGTGCCCTTCCTCAAGGTGGTGAACGACACCGCGGTCGCGGTCAACCAGGGCGGCAAGCGAAAGGGCGCGGTCTGCGCCTACCTGGAAACGTGGCACCTCGACATCGAGGAGTTTCTCGAGCTGCGCAAGAACACCGGCGACGACCGGCGCCGCACGCACGACATGAACACGGCGAACTGGGTGCCGGATCTGTTCATGAAGCGCGTGATGGCGAACGCCGACTGGACGCTCTTTTCGCCCTCGGATGTTCCCGACCTGCACGACAAGGTCGGCCGTGCGTTCGAGGAAGCCTACTGCCGCTACGAGGACATGGCCGCGCGCGGCGAGATCCGGCTGTTCAAGAGGATTCCGGCGGTGCAGCTCTGGCGCAAGATGCTCTCGATGCTGTTCGAGACCGGGCACCCGTGGATCACGTTCAAGGATCCGTGCAACATCCGCAGCCCGCAGCAGCACGCGGGCGTCGTGCACAGCTCGAACCTGTGCACCGAGGTCACGCTCAATACCTCGGCCGACGAGATCGCCGTCTGCAACCTCGGCTCGGTGAACCTGGTCGCGCACCTGGCCGACGGCGGCCTCGATTTCGCCAAACTGCAACGAACCATCCGCACCGCGATGCGGATGCTCGACAACGTCATTGACATCAATTACTACGCGGTCGAGAAGGCGCGCAACGCCAACCTGCGCCACCGGCCGGTCGGGCTGGGCATCATGGGCTTTCAGGACTGCCTGCACGCCCTGCGCATCCCGTACGCCTCGGAGGAGGCGGTGGCGTTCGCCGACCGCTCGATGGAGATGGTCGCCTACTGCGCCTACTGGGCCTCGACCGAGCTGGCCGAGGAGCGCGGGCGGTACGCGTCATTCGCCGGATCGCTGTGGGACCGCGGCATCCTGCCCCAGGACACGCTCGATCTGCTCGCTGCCGAGCGCGGCGGCTACGTCGAAGTGGACCGCTCGGCGACGCTCGACTGGGAGGCGCTGCGCGCGCGCATCCGCGCCCACGGCATGCGCAATTCGAACTGCCTCGCGATCGCGCCCACGGCGACCATCGCCAACATCGTCGGCGTCTCGGCCTCGATCGAACCCACCTACCAGAATCTCTACGTGAAATCGAACCTCTCGGGCGAGTTCACGGTGGTCAACGAATACCTGGTCGCGGACTTGAAGCGCGCCGGGCTGTGGGACGAGGTGATGATCGCCGACCTGAAGTATTTCGACGGCAACCTCGGCCGCATTGACCGCGTTCCGCCGGAGCTGCGGCGCCTGTACGCGACCGCCTTCGAGATCGAGCCGAAATGGCTCGTCGAGGCGGCGGCGCGCAGGCAGAAGTGGATTGACCAGTCGCAGTCGCTCAACCTGTACATGGCGGGGGCCTCGGGCAGGATGCTCGACGAGACCTACAAGCTCGCCTGGATTCGGGGGCTGAAGACCACCTACTACCTGCGCGCGCTCGGGGCGACGCACGCGGAGAAGTCCACCGTCAAGCCGGGGCAGCTGAACGCCGTGCCCGCGGCCTCGGTCGGCGGCGGCGAAGCGCGGGCGGCCGCCGGTGCCGCCGGGTTCTGTGCGCTCGACAATCCGGAATGCGAGGCGTGCCAGTGATGCTGAGCTTCGACGAAGACGCCGCCGGCGGTCCGATCGCGGGGCTCGCGCTCGCGCCTCAGCCGGGATTCGTGCCCGCCGCCGGGGCGGCGCCCGTGCCGGGCGCCGACCGCTTCGCCGCCGGCAACGCGTTCCGCCGCATCACGGTGGACGACAAGCGGGTCATCAATTCCCGGGCCGACGTCAACCAGCTCGTGCCCTTCAAGTACAAGTGGGCCTGGGACAAGTACCTCGCCGCCTGCGCCAACCACTGGATGCCGCAGGAAATCAACATGAGCCGCGACATCGCCCTGTGGAAGGATCCGCACGGCCTCACCGAGGACGAGCGGCGCATCGTCAAACGCAACCTCGGCTTTTTCGTCACCGCGGATTCGCTCGCGGCGAACAACATCGTGCTCGGCACCTACCGCCATATCACCGCGCCGGAGTGCCGCCAGTACCTGCTGCGGCAGGCGTTCGAGGAGGCGATCCACACCCACGCCTATCAGTACATCGTCGAGAGCCTGGATCTGGATGAAGGCGAGGTGTTCAATGCGTACCACGAGATTCCCTCGATCCGGGACAAGGACGAGTTCCTCATCCCGTTCATTGACACGCTGACCGACCCCGCCTTCAGGACCGGGACGCCGGAGGCCGATCAGAGGCTGCTGAAGAGCCTGATCGTGTTTTCCTGCCTGATGGAGGGCCTGTTCTTCTACGTCGGGTTCGTCCAGATTCTCGCCCTCGGGCGCCAGAACAAGATGACCGGGGCCGCCGAGCAGTACATGTACATCCTGCGCGACGAGTCCATGCACTGCAACTTCGGCATAGACCTCGTCAATCAGATCAAGCTGGAGAATCCGCACCTGTGGACGCCGGAGTTCCGCGACGAGCTCGCGGACCTGTTCCGGCGCGCGGTCGAACTGGAATACCGCTACGCCGAGGACACGATGCCGCGCGGGGTGCTCGGCCTCAACGCGCCGATGTTCAAGGAGTACCTGCGTTTCATCTGCAACCGCCGCTGCCAGCAGATCGGGCTCGATCCGCTCTTTCCGCGCGCGAACAATCCCTTTCCCTGGATGGCCGAGATGATTGATCTGAAGAAGGAGCGCAACTTCTTCGAGACGCGCGTCCTGGAATACCAGACCGGCGGCGCGCTGAGCTGGGACTGAGACCGAACGAGGAGCGCAAGATGCACAAGGTGACCGCGTGCAGGGCCGAGGAGGACTACAAGCTCTGGATCCGCTTCGAGGACGGGCTGGAGGGAAGCGTGTTCCTCGGCAACCTGCTGGAAATCGGCGCGTTCAAGCTCTGGCTCGACGTGCGCGAATTCGAGAAGGTGAGCGTGGATCCCGAGACCGCGACGGTGACTTGGGAGGGCGGCATCCGGCTTGACCCGGAGGTGCTGTACCAGGACCTCGCCGCGCGGGTGGAGCGCTAGGCATGCGGCGCGCGAGGCGTCGCGACGAATTCGGCGGTTGGGCGGGAAGCGATTCCCGGCCGGCGCCGGATAGGCCGGGACGGCAAAGCCCGGCTTCTTTGCAACTTCCTTAAAGGAGACTGTTATGGCGAAGAAGAAAGCGAAAAAAGCGGCGAAGAAAAAGAAGAAGAAGAAAGCATCAAACAAGAAGAAATCGTCCAAGAAGAAAGTAACAAGAAGGGAAGCGGGTAAGAAGAAGAAAGCCGCCAAGAAAAAGCCAGCGAAGAAAAAGGCGGCGGAAAAGCCCGCAAGACCCGTGGCCGGCACTGCCGCCGCACCGCAGGCGACGCCGAGTGCGCCGCCAGCGGCCGGGACCACCGGCGCCTCGACCGCGCTGAACCCGGCGGCTGCATGGCCGTTTCCAACCGGATCCCGGCCGTAACCGGGAACCGATCGGGAACGTGGCGAGGGGGCGGATGCCCCCTCGCCAAGGCCCTCGAAGCCCTCCGGACCGGTGTGGCGCACCGGCTCGAGAACTGGGATGCCACGCCAGGTCCGAGAGGCTTCCTTCGACGCAATTTTACCCATTTCTAAGCCTTGGCCATCATTGTTTAACGTGTTGATAGACAAGGAGTTTTATAGACAAGGCAGACGCACGCTCGGCATCGCCGTGGTTGACTGACCTGGTTACTTGCACCTATCATCGCGCCCGCTGCTGCGACGCAGCACCACTTGGCGGACAAAATTCCCGTCCGCACGAACCGCCCGAATCGGAGACAAGTCTCCGGTGATGCCGGGCAAATGAAATCCGGGGCCCTCGCCCCGCAAAGCCCCCAGACCCCCGCCGGCTCAGCGCCGCTCCGATCATCCGGATCCGCTGGGCCGCCCGGCGGCGGAGGGGCGAAGGCAGCACGAAAGGAGGTACGAAATGAGCGCAACGAACGGGTCAGCGATCTCGCCCGCGGTCGCTGCGGCGCTTCGCCTGGCTTCGGCGGCGCGATCCATCCTCGCGCTGATCGGGATTGCGGCGGTGCTCGCCGCGGTGCTCCCGGACATGGACGATCCGTTGCTGCGGCAGATACCGCCGGTCGCGTCGGCCTGGGACGCGGAGGCGCCGGTCACCGGTACCGGCGCCGTCCGGCCAGCGGCGTTCGACGCGGCGAGCGTGCGCGAGCAGCGCGCGGTGGTCGCATTCATCGCCAAGCGCTACCGGGTCGCCGAGGAGGCGATCGCGGGGTTCGTCGCCTCGGCTTACCGCGCCGGCGGCGAATTGAAGCTCGATCCGCTTCTGATCCTCGCGGTGATGGCGGTCGAGTCGCGCTACAACCCGGTCGCGGAGAGCGTGCTCGGCGCCAAGGGCCTGATGCAGGTGATCGCCCGCTTCCACCTCGACAAGCTGATCGAGCACGGCGGCGAGCCCGCGCTGCTCGACCCGGAGGTGAACATCCGGGTCGGGGCGCGGATCCTGCACGAATACCTGCGCCGCTTCGGCGACGTGGAGACCGCGCTGCAGATGTACGCCGGCGCCTTCGACGAGCCGAGTTCGCAGTATTCGAGCAAGGTGCTCGCCGAGCGCGCGCGCCTGCAGCAGGCCGCGCGGGCGCGTCCTTCCACGTGAGCGGGCGCGCAGTCCGGCCCGCAATGCCGGCCTGAGCGGGCGCGCGGTTCAGCCGGCGAACCTGGCGAGGCGCGCCGCCGCCTCCTCCAGGTCCTGCATCGCGCGCGTGTAGGCGAAGCGTACGCAGCTCGCGGTCCCGTTGGCGCCGAAATCCACGCCCGGGGTCGCCGCGACGGCCTCGCGTTCGAGCAGCGCGAGGGCGTAGCGTCTGCCATCGCCGCCAGGACAGCGCGCGTACACGTAGAAGGCGCCGGTGGGGACGGCGGGGATCTCCAGCCCCGCGCGGGCGAGCGCCGGCACGAGGAAGTCGCGCCGGCGCTCGAACTCGCGCCGCCGCCGCTCCAGCTCCGCCAGCGTTTGCGGCTCAAAACAGGCGAGTGCCGCATGCTGGGCGACCGCCGGCGCGCAGATGAACACGTGCTGCGCGAGCTTCTCGAACTCGCGCACGCGCGCATTGCCCGCCGACTCGGGAAGCACCGTCCAGCCGAGCCGCCAGCCCGTCATGCAGAAGTACTTGGAGAAGCCGTCCACCAGCACCACTTCGCCGGGCAGCCCGAGGGCGCTGTGCGGAGCGGTGCCGTAGACCAGCTCGCGATAGATCTCGTCCACGATCAGCACGCCGCCGCGCTCCGCAATGAAGGCGGCGATCTGCGCGAGCTCGGCCGGCGCGATGCGCGTACCGGTCGGATTGGCCGGCGAGCCGAGCACCATCGCCTTCGTGCGCGGGCTCCAGGCCGCGCGCACCATCTCCGGCGTCGGCTGCCAGTTCGTTTCGGCGCAAACATCCAAGGCGCGCACGCGTCCTTCCAGCGCGCGCACCATGTGGCGGTAGCCGGGGTAGCCCGGATCCGGTACTAGGATCTCGTCACCCGGCTCGACGTAGAGCGCGAGCGCGAGCAGCAGTCCGCCCGAGGCGCCGGCGGTCACCGCGATGCGCTCGGGCGGCGGCGCCGCGCCGTGCACGCGCGCGTAGTGCGCGGCGATCGCCTCGCGCAGTGCCGGCAGGCCGAGGGTCGGCGTGTAGGCGCTTCTGCCTTCGCGCAGCGCGCGCACGGCGGCCTCGACCACCGGCTCGGGCGCGGTGAAGTCCGGCTCGCCGATCTCCATGTGGATCACGCGCCGGCCCGCGGCCTCGAGGGCCTGCGCGCGCGCCAGCACGTCCATCACCTCGAAGGGCTGGATCGCGCGGACGCGCTGCGCGGTGCGAACGATTCGCTCGGGCGGGCTCAGGGGAAGCGGTTGCTATAATTTTCGTTCCCGGCGCAACATAGCCTGCCTGCGCGCGCCGGGCAAGGAGCCCGACGTGGACGAGGACCTGAGAAAGAGCGCGCTCGAGTACCACCGCCAGCCGCGCCCGGGCAAGATTTCCGTACACGCCACCAAGGATCTCGTCAACCAGCGCGATCTGGCGCTCGCCTACTCGCCCGGCGTCGCCTACGCCTGCGAGGAGATCCGCCGTGATCCCGCCGAGGCGGTGCATCTGACCGCGCGCGCCAACCTGATCGCGGTGATCACCAACGGCACCGCGGTGCTCGGGCTGGGCGCGATCGGCCCGCTCGCCGCCAAGCCGGTGATGGAGGGCAAGGCGGTCCTGTTCAAGAAGTTCGCCGGCATTGACTGCTTCGACATCGAGGTGAACGAGCGCGACCCGGACCGGCTGGTCGAGATCATCGCCGCCCTGGAGCCCACCTTCGGCGGCATCAACCTGGAGGACATCAAGGCGCCCGAGTGCTTCATCGTCGAGCGGAAGCTGCGCTCGCGCATGAAGATCCCGGTGTTCCACGACGATCAGCACGGCACGGCGATCATCGTCGGCGCGGCGATCCTGAACGGCCTCAAGGTGGTCGGCAAGCGGCTGGAGGACGTGCGGCTCGTCACCTCCGGCGCCGGCGCCGCCGCGCTCGCCTGCCTGGACCTGCTGGTG
>Ga0073934_10001242_pt1 | contig 63282 bp, 50 predicted proteins | sample LarsenN4metaG_FD_76834 | JGI IMG/M metagenome (GOLD analysis project Ga0073934, IMG submission 76834) | Hot spring sediment bacterial and archeal communities from British Columbia, Canada, to study Microbial Dark Matter (Phase II) - Larsen... ... | reverse complement strand
GGCTCCATCGCCCTGCTGTCGTTTGACCGCAAGATCGAGATCGACAGCGAGCAGGTGCGCGACCGGACGAGATTCTTCTGGGATCGGCAGGAACAGTGCTTTAAACGGGAGGATCTGGAAGACGCCAAGATCGAACGCCATCCGACGGCGGGCGGGCTGTGGCTTCGCTTCCGGAACGGCCGCATCCAGATTCTGAACTCGTCCGCCATGGAGGCTCCGGAGCGGATCCTGGCGTCCCTGCGGCGTCACTGGCTGATCGAGTAACCCTGGAAGGAAGAAGCCGCCCGGCGGTTCTGGCGCCATCGCGGAACGCCTATACTGGCCTTGATGCCCGCCCTGACGCTTCTTTCCGAAGACGAACAGATGTTCCAGTCCACGGTGCGCCGCTTCGCGCGCGAACAGGTGGCTCCCAGGGTCCGGGAAATGGATGAGAAGTCGCACTTCGATCCGGCTCTCCTCAGGCAGATGTTCGACCTCGGCCTGATGTCGGTCGAGATCCCGGAGGAGTTTGGCGGTCCGGGCGGCACGTTCTTTCAGGCGGTGCTCGCGATTGAGGAACTGGCCGCGGTCGATCCGGCCGCCGCGGTCATCGCCGACGTCCAGAACACGCTGGTGATCAATGCTCTGCTGCGGTGGGGCGGCGCCGCGCAGAAGGCCCGGTACCTGCCGATGCTCGCCTCCAACACGGTCGCCTCCTATGCTCTGTCGGAGGCGCAGTCCGGCTCCGACGCGTTCGCGCTCCAGACCCGCGCCGTGCGCCGTGCCGGCGGATGGGTGCTCAACGGACGCAAATTATGGATCACGAACGCCGCGGAAGCGGGGCTGTTTCTCCTGTTTGCCAACGCCAACCCGGAGGCGGGCTACAAGGGGATTACGGCCTTCCTGGTCGAGCGCGGGTTTCCGGGATTCCAGGTCGGCCGCAAGGAGGACAAACTCGGCATCCGGGCCTCATCGACGTGCGAACTGATTCTCGACAACTGCGAAGTGCCGGAGGAGAACGTTCTTGGCGAGGTCGGGAAAGGCTATAAGGTCGCCATCGAAACGCTGAACGAAGGCCGGATTGCCATCGGCGGCCAGATGACGGGGCTTGCCCAGGGGGCGCTCGACCACGCCGTCGCCTACGCCGGCCAGCGTAAACAGTTTGGCCGGACCATCGGCGAATTCCAGGCCGTTCAGACACAGTTGGCCGAGATGGCGACCGACGTGGAGGCCGCGCGGCTTCTCACCTACAACGCGGCCCGGCTGAGGGAGGCGGGCAAACCGTTTCTCAAGGAAGCGGCTATGGCCAAGTACTTCGCGTCCCAGGTGGCCGAAACCGTGGCGAGCCGCGCGGTGGAGATCTTCGGCGGCGTGGGTTTCACGCGCGACTACCCGGTTGAGAAACTCTACCGCGACGCCAAAATCGGTAGAATCTATGAGGGAACCAGCAACATGCAGAAGCTGACGATCGCGAAACAGCTTCTGGGTTAGCCGCGTCTAGCGGAAAAGGAGTGCGCATGAGGGCTTTCTTGTCCGCCAATCTGCTCGCGCTTTCGGCGGCGGTCCTCGCCGGGGCGGCCACCACCGGCGAAGAACTGACCGAGTCGCAGGTGCGTGAAATCATCGCGAAGTTCGCCGCCAAAGAGACCGAGTTTGCCCGGGCCCGCGAAAACTACACCTACCGTCAGACGGTTCGCCTCCAGGAGTTCGACGAGGGAGGCGCGCCCGCCGGCCGGTTCGAAGTCGTCGCCGACATCGTCTTCACGTCGGAGGGCAAGCGGACCGAGCGCGTCGTCAAGGCGCCGGTTCCAACTTTGCGCCTCATCCAGATCTCTCCGGAAGACGAACAGGACCTGCGCAACGTACAGCCGTTTGTGCTGACCACCCGGGACATCGAGCAGTTTCACGTCCGCTACCTCGGCAAGGAAACACTGGATGAGATTCCCTGCTACACCTTCGCGGTACGCCCGAAGAAACTGGAGCCGGGGAAGCGGTACTTCCAGGGAATCGTCTGGGTCGACGACCGCGATCTCCAGATCGTCAAATCCTACGGCCGCGGCGTGGGACTGCTCAAAAAGGGAACAGACCAGCAGTTTCCGAAGTTCGAAACCTACCGTGAGCAGATCGACGGGAAGTTCTGGTTTCCCACCTACACCACGGCCAACGACCTGCTGATCTTTGAAAACGGCCACCGCGTCCGGATCCGGATGACGGTCCGCTACGAGGATTACAAACAGTTTAAGAGCGACGTCAAGATCACCTTCGGGGATCCTGTTGAAGAAGGCGCCAAGAAGCCCGAGCCGCCCAAGCCGGAGGGGCCCAAGAAACCCTGATATTCGACCGTTCGACCCGCGAAATCCGCCAACCACCGTGCGGGGATTCTCAGGGCCGGCAAGCTGTGCTTTAATAAGCATTTAGCATGGGTACGACTCTCCGCCGGCGCAAGCTTGCCATCCTCCGCCGGCTTCGTGAGTTCCGGATGATCGGCAAGGGGCTGGTTTCCACCCGACACCCCATCCTCGCCCATATCATCCCGATGCGACGGTGCAATCTCTCCTGCACCTACTGCAACGAGTTCGACGACTTTTCCAAGCCCGTTCCTGTCGAGACCGTGTGCGCCCGGCTCGACAAACTGGCGGATCTCGGCGTCTCCATCATCACCATCAGCGGCGGCGAGCCGATGCTGCACCCCGAACTCGACGGCATCATCGCCCACATCCGGCGCCGCGGCATGATCGCGGGGATGATCACCAACGGCTACCTGCTTACGGCGGACCGCATTCGCCGCTTCAACGCCGCCGGCCTTGATCACCTCCAGATTTCCATCGACAACGTCATGCCGGATGAGGTGTCCAAGAAGAGCCTGAAGGTGCTCGACAAGAAACTGCAACTGCTGGCCGAGCACGCCGATTTCCACGTCAACATCAATTCCGTCGTCGGCGGCGGCATCCGGAATCCGGAGGATGCGCTGACCGTCTCCCGGCGCGCCATCGAACTGGGACTCACTTCCACTGTCGGCATCATCCATGACGGCGACGGCCAGTTGCGTCCCCTCTCGGACGCCGAGCGCGGTGTCTATCGAGCCATCAAGGCGACGCAAAAGGCCAGCTACGCGCGGGTGAACTACTTTCAGGATGCGATCGCCGAAGGCCGCCCCAACAACTGGCGGTGCCGGGCGGGCGCCCGGTACCTCTACGTTTGCGAAGACGGTCTGGTCCACTACTGCTCACAACAGCGTGGCTATCCGGGCAAGCCCCTCATGGAATATACGCTCGAAGACGTCCGCCGCGAGTTTCTCACCCCGAAGAGTTGCGCGCCGCACTGCACCGTCTCGTGCGTCCATCAGATCTCCACAGTGGACTTCTGGCGCGCTCCGCAGACCCTTCCGCCGGCCAACACGGGTGTTCCCGGCGCGCCGCCGCTCGTGCAGATCGAATCCATCCGTTAGCCCGCCGGACCCGCGAGGACGGGCACAAGCGGCCAAGCTCAGCGCCCGGATCAAAACGTCGCCACTCTGGTCCAGAACAGCAGGAGGCAAGTGGTCGCTCCCCCCGCGACCACCCATATCGTGCCGGCTTCGGCGATGACCAGCACGACCAGAGAAAGGACCGCGATCGCCAGAGTCCACGGGCCGCGAACCGCGTCCAGCGCCAGAGGGAACGTCGCCGAAAGGCTGACGCCGGCGCTGGCCAGCACCAGCGTGTTGAGCACCTGCCGTACCCGCGGTTCGCGCGCGCGCCGGCTCGCGAAGGCGAGCAGCGGGATCACCAGCAAAGCGGGCGTGATCAGGGCAAGCCAAGCCGCGGCCGCGCCCGGAAAGCCGCCGGCATAATAGCCCAGGCTGACGATGTACAGCCCCTTCGGTCCGGGGGTGATCCGTCCGATGACGACGGACGTGTTCAAGTCGCGGTCCGTCACCAGGCGCCGTTGCACTACGAAGTCGTCACGCAGGACCGGCAGCGCCGCCAATCCGCTGAACGAACTCATGGTGGCTTTCAGAAACAGGAGATAGAGCGCTGGAAAACTCACTCTTCCACCGGCTCCTTCCAGACCAGTCCGGCCGCGGCGGCCACGGCGAAAACGGCCAGCGGGGGCATGCCCGCAGCCAACGAGAGGACCCCGCTGGCGCAGACAATCGTCATGCTGCGCGGCCACTTGCGGCGGGTCAGGTGAGGCCGCACGAGGCTCCAGAAACTCCCCAGAAGGATTCCGACGGAAGCCGCCATCGCTCCGGCCACCGCGGCCTGAATCGAGGAGTTCTCCCGGATTGCATCGAATCCGGCGGTCGTCAGCCAGACCACCAGACAGCACGGAACCGACGCCGCTAGCAGCGCCGTCAGCGCCCCGGTCCACCGCCGCATCAGCCACCCGGCCGCCGTGCAGAAGGCGAAGAGGTTCGTTCCGGGCGTGATGCGCGACAGCACGTAGCAAAGCGCGTAGGCGCCTTCGTCGAGCCACTTGCGGCGCACCAGCATTTCCCGCTGAAGGGCCGCCGTCGTGGCAGCGCCGCCGCCGAAGGTGAGATTGCCCACACGGGCGAAGACGCCGGCGATCTCGCTCGCTGTCATCGGTTCGCCCCGGGCTGACGCGGCTTCAGTGGCCGGCTGATGAGCATTCTCAGCCTCGACCGGGAACTCACGAGGCGGCGTGCCTCGATGTCGTCCTCCGTGAAACGCGCCAGCAGAATCTCGCCGTCCGTGCTCCGGTTCCGGTCGTAGGAAATGTAGATCGTCCCGTCCGGAGCCTGGAACCCATCCGGATAGGAGACGCCCTTGCGCTCGTCGAGCATCAGTCCACCGGTCCAGGTCCGACCGTCGTCGGCCGACAGCCATGCGGTAAGCTTGCTGCGTCCTTCGTGCGTATCCATCGTTTCGCCGTGCTTCACCATGAGGAGTCTTCCCGAGGCCAGCCGGCGGATGTGGAACCGCGCGACGGGGTGGCGGATGCCGTCCGGCTCCCGCGGCGGCGACCACGTGACGCCGCCGTCGTGCGACGTGCTCTCCATGATCCCGTTTCCGGTTCTGGCCAGCATCCACAAGCTTCCGTCCTTGCGCTCGACGAACATGTGCTCGTCCCAATTCGGATTCGGGAAGGCGACACCGCCGCGGCGACGCCATGTCGCTCCAGAATCGGACGACGAGAATACGTTTGCGCCCCGCACGGGATCCAACTCCGGAAAGGCCCCTCTGAAGGGTCCGAACCCTTCGCGGTTGAGAGAAACGGGCAGGATCCACTCGCCGCTCCGCAGCACGGTGGGCTTGTTCAGGGTGACGCCATGCCAGATGCGCCGCGGCGCGGACCACCGCGGTTCGACGTCGTCCGGATTCGCGCATACGGCCGCCCACGAACCCGCCCGCCCGTCAAACTGCATCATGGACTGGTTGAAGAACAGCCAGAGGCGTCCCGCCGGATCCGTCCACACGTTGCCGACCAGGACGCTGCGGTGCATCGGCAGGTTCGGGGACTGCGCGTCGATCACCAGACGTGGCCTTGACCATGTCTCGCCGTCATCGTCGCTGGTGGCCAGCACGAAGAACGCCCGCGGTCCGTCCTCGCCCGCAACCCAGGCCGCCCAAAGGCGTCCTCTCGGGGTCCGCGTGATGCCGATGGTCATGCCATAGTCGAGTTGATCGTAGTCGTATCGGGGCAGGGGAGAGGTGTTCAGGCGCGGCGGGATGAGCGCCAGGTCGGCGATCTTCTCCATGACCGCCAACTCGAGCGACCGAACCTGGTCCGGCGCGAGCGACGCGAATCGCTCTTCGTAGGTCTGAGCCGACAGCGCCCCCGCGGATCCCACAAACGCCAGGGCGAATACGACGACATGCATGGCAGTCACCTCTTCGGCGCGGCGTCGGACAGCACGCGCAGCAGGGGAAAGCCGGCCGGTACGAAAAGGCTTCCCTCCGTGATCCCCTGCGGCGAGGCGCGCCGGATCCGCCGCTCCAGGTCCGCCTGGGATAGGCGGCCCGCCAGCGCATCGCGAAACGCGCCCGCGACCTCGCGGACCTGGTCCGCGGATTCATGAACGAACTCGAGGCGGAAGTGCCGGATTCCCGCTTCAAGCCAGTCCTTGAGGTGGGCCGCGGCCTGCTGCGCCTCGGCGCCGAACACCGTGTTGCGGCAGCCGGCGTCCGCCATCACTGGGTGGGCGCGGCCGTCTTCGTCGCACAGCGCGACGCGATGCCGCTCGCAGGGGTGGCCGCAGTCCTTGTGGCTGGTTCCAGTGGAGAGGAACCGGCAGAAGACGCAATGCTCGGTGTGGAAGACGGGCATATGGTGATAAGCCACGGCTTCGACCCGGTCTGCTCCGGCGGCGCGCGCCAGTCCGGAAACCTGCGCGCCGTTGAGATCGTGGGCCGGCGTGACGCGCGCCAGCCCGAGGTCCAGCAGCGTCTGCGCTGTGATCCCGTTGGCGGCGTTGAGGCTGAAGTCGCCGGTCAGTTCCGGGTGGTCGCCCCGCCGCAGCTCATCGAGCAGCCCGCCGGACCGGACCAGGATGGCGCAATCGAGCTTGCGCAGGAAATGGACGATCCGCTGCTCGTCCGGTTTCAGAATCCGCGGGCTTGCCACTCGCACGGAAACCGCCGCCGAGCGAATCCGTTCGACCGATGGCTGGAGCCCGTAGAGTTCGAGGTAGTCGAGTGTGATCGAGGCCGGCCGCAGATCAATCGCGGCTTCCAGTTGCTCGGGCGTTCTGACGAGCAGGTGGAGCCGCGGATCGCACTCCCTGGCGCCGCCGGCGCCCGCGCGGAACGGAGCCAGGGCGGCTACGGGGTCGTTGACCGCAGCGGGCCGCCGCTCCCCCAGCGCCGCGGCCAGTCGCGATGCCGCCTCGCGGCGGAGGCTGTTGAGCGCCGACACCGGGACGAACGGCTTTCCCTTGATCACGGCCGTCAGCTTCCCGAGTTCGTAAGGAGTGCCGCCGAGCCGTCCCAGCTGATCCCGCAACACCCCCTCATCCAAGGCGCGGTTGTGGGCCGCGACCGGGCGCTCCTCCGCCTCGACCGTTACCGAGACTCCGTTGGCGGACCACGTCGACCGGAGCGGCGACCCCTCGGCGGCCTCGACATGAACATCGACAGGCAGCCTTCGCACCGGCACGGACGGATGCGTATAGCGCCGCGCCGCCTTCTCCGTCGCCGGATCGTGCGTGCGCCACAGCAGGTCGCCGGCGCGAATCCGCAAGAAATCGACCGCGCCGTTGGCGAAGCGCACTTCCCGCGCGCCGTCCGGCGCCGGGCGAACTTCGAAGACACGGCCGCCCTCCTCCGGTTCCGCGGGGCTCCGCCAGTCTGCCGCGTCAAATACGACGCCGTCGCCGGGTTTGAGCGGCGCGATCGCTTCCGCTTCTGACGGCTCGACGAGGACCGCGTCGCGCCGCACGCGCGTCACCCGGCCCATCAGGACGCCGCGATGCCGCGGGGCGCGGCCGCGTACGACCTGCTGGTGGTTGGTCCCGGTCAGAAAGTACGGCCCCATGCCGCGCGAGTACACCTGCTCGAGTTCGAGCGCAAGCGCCCGATCCTCCACAGGTCCGCGCCCGGCCCACGCCTCGTCCACCGCTTGACGGTAGGCGCGCGTGGTCAGCGCGACGTACTCGGCGTCTTTGTAACGACCTTCGATCTTAAGGGAGGACACTCCGATGTCCATGATCTCCGGCACTTGGCGCAGCGCGAACAGGTCGCCGGGAGACAGCAGATAGCGGGCGTCGCCGAGCGGCCGGCGGCGCCCGTCGACGATCATCTCATACGGCAGCCGGCAGGCTTGGGCGCACTGGCCCCGGTTGGCGCTGCGGCCGCCCCATGCCTCCGACGAAAAGCATTGGCCTGAATAGGACACGCACAGCGCCCCATGCACAAACACCTCCAGTTCGCAGTCCGTCTGCGAACGGATCGTCCGGAGGTCCGCCATCGACAGCTCGCGCGCCAACACGACCCGGCTGATTCCGTAGGATTCAGCCAGGCGAACTCCTTCCGCGCTGGTGATGCTCATCTGCGTGCTTGCGTGCAGCGCGAGGCCGGGCGCGACCGCGCGCGCCACGCGCACCATCCCGAGATCCTGAAGGATTACCGCGTCGGCCCCGGCCTCCGCGATGCGGGCCAGGCTGGCGGCGGCCTCGTCGAGTTCGTGGTCGAAGACCAGGCTGTTGAACGTGACGTAGCCCTTGACTCCGCGCCGGTGCAGGACCCGCATCACCTCGGGCAGTTCATCCGGTTGGAACCCGACCTTGGCCCGGGCCGTGAAATGCTTCAGTCCGAAGTAGACGGCGTCCGCCCCGGCCTCGATGGCCGCATGCAACTCAGGCCAGTAGCCGGCCGGGCTCATCACTTCAGGTTTCCGGCGCCGCGAACCCACACTCCCAGCGTACCCCGCCGGTCTCAGCGGCGTGAGATCGGCACCACGAATTTCAGCGCTGAATGCGTCGGCGAAAACGAGACCACTTTGACGTCAACCAGCCCCGCCGCCTTGCCGGCCGCCAGGACATCGCTTTGCGCGATGGCGGTGACCCCCTTGGGGTAGACGATCCAAAGCGCCCCCGTGCTGCGCAGCGAGCCGGCAAGGTCCGGCGCCTTGGCGAGGTCGGCTTTGGTTTCAGCTGAAAAAACGACCACGTCGGAGTCCTTCCGCGGTCGCGTCAACGCCAGATCCCGGCACCGCGTCCGGAGTTCCTCGACGAACTCGGTGGGAAAGCTTCCCTTCAGCCCCACCCGGTGTTCGGCCTTGACGCCCAGCTTGTCCAGCCGCGTTGGCGGATGCAGAATCTTTTCCGCCCACTTTGGAGCGTTCGGACCGATTTCGAAAACGGCCTTCTGATGGCCCCACCAGACGTGAAGACCGGTTCCTTTCGCCTCGACCTTCTTGATTTCCCTGGCCGGAATATCAAAACGGACGTCGCCGCGGAACCGCAGCTCGGATCCTTCCCACTGAAGCCGGCCGTCGGACATCCTGTCTTCGTGGAAGACGCTGCACCGAACCTCGAGTCCCATACCGGTTGTCAGGCCGTGAGCCGGGCCAGTAGCTTGACCGCTTTCTTGATGTCCGCCAGCCGCTGCTTGTGGTCGGGGATCTCGCGCTCAATGTTGAGAGTGCCCGTGTAGCCGATCTCGCGCAGTTTGGCCACGAACCTCTTCATGTTCACCGCGCCTTTGCCGAGCGGATGTTCGGTCCCCAGCGCGCCCGGGACCCCTTTCGGCGGCCATTGGCCGTCCTTGGCGTGAACCGAGATGACGTGCCTGCCAAGGATGCCGAGCGCCGCGATGGGCTCGCCGGTCCCGTACATGATCATGTTGGCCGGATCGAAATTGATTCCAAGGTTCTCGCGTCCCACATCGCGGAGGAACTCAAGCAGGACGTGGGCCGGCTCCTGGCCGGTCTCGAGAGCGAACGTCTGGCCGTTGCGGGCGGCGTAGTCGCAGACCAGGCGCGTCATCTCGCGCACCGCCACATAGTCCGGATGCGCGCGATCCTCGGGCACAAACCCGACGTGGAGGGCGATGCTGCGCACCCCGAGAGCGCGGGCGAAGTCGCTGAGTTCCAACGTGCGCTTCAACCGCTCGGCGCGGGTCGCCGGGGGGATCCAGCCCACCGTGCGCTGCACCGTTGGCGCGTCGGCGTAGTCTTCGCCGTTGTAGGCGGCGAAGACGGTGACCAGGGAAAACTGCTCCGCTTCGAGCGCCGCGCGCCACGCCGCCGCCGCCGCCAGATCCATCGGAACATGTCCCGGCACGCCCAACTGGCCCGACCGCACCCCGAGGCTCTTCTGCTCCCGGATTGTCTCGAGCGGGTCCCGCCCCGCCCAGAACATGACTCCCGCCTCGAGCGGCCTCAGATCTGACATGGAATCTTTTCCCCTTTGCTGTTTCTCGCCTCCACCATGAGGCGGGTGATCTTGACTGCCGCCGCCGACTCGCGCGGCGAACACAATTCCGGCTGGACGCCTTTCGACGCGCAGGCCACGAAGTACTCGAGCTCGGCCTGGAATCCGTCCTTCTCCGGCTTCTCCATCGCCTTTTCGTCGCCGGCGTCGGTGTATAGCGTCACCGGGCGGCCGGCGGTGGAAAACTCGATGGTGCCGTCTTCGAAGCTGACCGTGTACTCCATCGAGAACGGGTACACCGCCGGGTGATGCCAGCCGCCGGTCACTACGACGGAGGGAATGTCGTTGTAGTGCAACTGCGTCGTGATGACGTCCAGTCCGTGTGTCAGGTCCACGTGGCCGGTGGAGGAGACCGCCTCCGGGATTCCGAACAGGTGGACGCACATGTCGACGTCGTGAATCAGCAGGTCGAACACCCCGCCGCCGCCTTTTTCGGGATCCTGTAGCCACTTGCCCCAGTGCGGCGCGGCGCACCGGCGCCGGAACAGCGCGCAGCGGACAGCGCCCAGGTTGCCCTTTTTTCTGGTCTCCATCAGCGGCTGATAGTCCGACCAGAAGCGCAGCACCTGGGCGCACATCAGGATCCGCCCGGACTTTTCCGCCGCCGCCAGCATCCGGTCACAGGCCGGGCCGTCGAGCCCCATTGGCTTCTCGACCAGGACGTGTTTGCCCGCCTCCAGCGCCGCGATCGCCGCCTGCTCGTGCAGATAGGTGGGCAGGCAGAGGTCCACGGCCTCGACGTCGGGATCGGCCAGCGCCTCTTCGAGCTTGCGGTACTTCTTCACCTGCGAAAAGTCCAGCCGTTCGCCGGGCCGGTTCAGGTTGCCTGAGATCTTCGTCAGATCGCCCGACAGCTTGACGGGATCATCGCTTACCACGGCCGTCAGCTGCGCCCCGGCAACGCTTCGCAACGCCGTCAGGTGCGTACTGCCCATGAAACCCAAACCAGCCACCGCGATCTTCATAGAAAAACTTAGTCTAGCCTATTCCTCCAACCGTCGCGGAAAGTCCGCTCCGAGGAGCCGTGACAGCGCGCGATCGGCCAATATGCGGCCTCCCGTCTGGCACCGGGGGCAGTAATTGGTTTCGTTCGACGCGTACCGGATGCGGCGAACCCCGGCGCCGCAGACCGGACACGGCAGCCTGTAACGGCCGTGCACCGCCATCCCGTCGCGGAACGCCGTGACTCCTTCCGGAAAGTTTCCCGCCGCCTCCGCCCGCAGCCGGCCAAGCCATTCGAGTAATGTCTCCTTCGCGGCCGCGTGCAGTGTGGCGATGTCGCTGTCGGTGAGCTTCGACGTCAGCATGACAGGAGAAAGCCGCGCCCGGTGCAGGATCTCGTCCGAATAGGCGTTGCCGATTCCGCTGATGACCTTCGGGTCGGTCAGGACGCGCTTCAACGTGTGGTTCTCCCGCCGAAGAGCGCGGGCAAACTCCTCCGTTGAGATCTCCAGTACTTCCAGGCCCCCGGGATCCAGGGCGGCGAGGCCGGTTTCGCCCCGCGCCATCTCGAGCCGTGCGCGCCGCTCCGATCCGGCCTCAGTCAGCAACACAGTCCCGTGGGCGAAGTCGAACGCGGCGAGTCCCCGCCGTCCTGGCAGGCCCGAACCAGGCTTCCTCCAGTGCAGCCGCCCGGCGATCATCAGGTGCACCACCAGCCACAGGCCGCCCTCCACCCCGATCGCGATCCGTTTTCCGACCCGGCGGAGCCCGGTGACAACCCGGCCGAACGATTCCTCCAGTTTCGGCTCCACCGTCCGCAGCAGGAACGGGCTGCCCAGGCGGACCCGTTCCAACCTTTGCCCCTGAATCCTCGCGCCCAGAGCCTCGATGTAGACGATGATGTCCGGAAGCTCCGGCACTCCGGTCCCCTCAGGCGATACTGACCCGGCGCCCGGTGTCGGCCGACTTGTAACAGCCGAAGACCACGCGCAACACGCGCAGGCTCCCTGCCGTCGTCAGCGGCGCGGGCCCTGATCCGGCGGCGAACCGCACGCATTCCTGGACCCAAGGCGTGTAGCCGCTTGGTTCGGCCGGACCCTTGTATTCGTGCTCCACCGGCCTGGGTTCCTTCGTGGAGTACCAGACCAGCGGGCGCGGGCTGCCGTGCTTTCGCATCTCGATCCAGCCGTGCGATCCCCAGATCTTGATCTGTGAGTGGTAGCCCTTGTCGACGTAGTATCCGGAGGTGATCGTTCCAAACGTGCCGTTGTCGAATCGCACAGCGGCGGCTGCGGAATCTTCGATGTCGATCGGTTGCCCCCCCACGTTGCCCGTGAACGCCATCACGTCGGTGATGTTCGAACCAGTGACATACATCGCCAGGTCGAGCCAGTGGATGCCGAGCCAGATCAGGTGCCCGCCGCCGGCGCGCGCCCTCTGCGCGGTCCACGTTTTGTGGTACTCGGGACGCGTCAGACGCGTCTGGTCCGCGATGATGTGCAGGTCCATGCCGTAGATCTTGCCGAACGCGCCCGCGCCGATGCGGCGCTTCATCTCGAGCACCAGCGGATCGACACGGTTGGCGAGCGCGAGCATCAGCTGCCGGCCCTTGGCGTCGGCCTTCTTCGCCAGCGGCTCGAAATCCTCGATGCGAACGCAGGCCGGCTTCTCCGCCATGACGTGACAGCCGGCCTCCAGCGCGGCCTCGATCACGGGCGGCGACAGTTTCGCCTCCATGCTCACCAGCGCCAGCGCGGGCTTCTCCCGGGCCAGCAACTCGCGGTGGTCCCGGTAGACCGCCGCCAGCCTGGTTCCCAGAACCTGGCGCGCCGCCTGCTGCGTCGTTCCGGATGCGTCGCACAGCGAAATGGACGAAGCCTCCTTCGCCGCCGCCAACCCGGCCAGGTACGCGCCCAGGTGCGGCCCGTCAGCCTGGGTCAGCACGCCTACCCGGATCGAGCCTGGCGGCTGCGCCGCCAGCGTCGCTGCGCCGAGGGAAGTCGCGAATTTTCGTCGATCCATATGGGTTCGATGATACTATGCGGAAACAATGATTCTGATGCTGCCGGCCGCGGCCGGTTTGTTGCTCGCGTCCGCCGCGGCGGACCCTGCTCCGGTGGAGGAGCGGCACGTCATGATCCCGATGCGCGATGGCGTGAAACTGTCTACCTACCTCTTCCTGCCCAGGAACCAGGGACCCGGACCGTGGCCGGTGCTCTACGAACAGCGCTATGCCTCTGTGCGTTCCCCTGCATACCGGCGGAACTACGCGCGGCTGGCCGCCGCGGGCTACGTTGTCGCCGCGCAGAACTTTCGCGGCACCCATCTTTCCGAAGGCGTCTTCGACGGCTACCGCAACCTCGCCTGGGGCGACCGCCGTGACGGATACGACACCGTCGAGTGGCTGGCGGCCCAACCCTGGTCGACGGGAAGAATCGGCACCTTTGGCGGTTCGCAGGCAGGGTACGCGCAGAATTTCCTCGCCGTGACCCGGCCGCCGCACCTGGTCGCACAGTACATGACCGACACCGGATTGAGCCTCTTCCATCTGGGCTACCGCCGCGGCGGAACCACCCGGCCGAGACGGTTCCTTTCCATGCTCGAACACTGCCAGCGTCCCGAAGATGCCCTTCGGTGGCTGCGCGACACCTTCGACCATCCCACCTACGACGAGTACTGGCAGCAGGAAGACTGCACGCGCCACTTCGACAAGATGAATGTCCCCGCCTTCACGCTGGGAAGCTGGTTCGACTTCATGAACGACGGGTCTGTCGAGAGCTACATCGGCCGCCAGCACCGCGGCGGCCCCGGCTCGCGCGGTCGACAACAGCTGCTGATCGGACCCTGGCTCCATGGCGGCCCCAAAGGCGCCCGCGTGGGCGACCTGACGTTTCCTGAGAACGCCGCGTTCGACTACTGGGCGCACATGATCCGCTGGTTCGATTATCACCTCAAGGGCAAAGCCACGGGAGTAGACCGGGATCCGCCTGTCCGCTACTACGTGATGGGTGAAAACATCTGGCGCGAAGCGCGGGACTGGCCGCCGCCGTCGACGCCGACGCCCTACTATCTGGAAGCCGGCGGAGGGCTGTCGGCGCGGCCTCCCGCCGCGCCGGAGGGCGCCACCCTGTTTCGGTCCGATCCGGACAGCCCGGCTCCGATTCCCGGGCGCGCCTTCCCCGGCGCGACCGACGGTCGTGCCTATGAACAGCATCCCGACGTGAAGTCCTTCACGACCCCGGCGCTGACCAAGCCCGTCGAATGGTCGGGGAAGCTGAAGGCGGAACTGTACCTGTCCTCCGACGCGCGAGACACCGATATCATCGTGCGGGTGAACGATGTTCACCCCGACGGCCGCTCGATTCTTCTCCTCGACGGCATCTTTCGTACCCGCTACCGGGAGGGCTTTGAGAAGGAGGTCCTGCTCGACCCCGGTGTCGTCGTTCCCCTGCGATTCGATCTCGGCTGGCTGAGCCAGGTCTTTCCCGCAGGACACCGCATCCGTATAACGGTCTCCTCCACCGGCGCCGACCTCTACGAGCCCAATCCGAACACCGGCGATCCCGCCGTCATCGGCCCGCCGCCGCGCGTCTTCGCCGCCACCAACTCGATCCATCACAATCGCCGCCACGCCTCGCGCATCATCGCGCCGGTCCGTTGATGCCGGGCCCACTCTCCCCCGCTGTTCACGCGGGTTGTTCCGCGACTCTCGGCTATCATGGAGAGAAGGAGAGTGACCTTGAGCAATCTTTATACCCCTCCGCCGATGGCCAACGTCCTGGTTCCCATGGTGGTGGAGCAGACCGCGCGCGGCGAACGGGCGTTCGACATCTACTCGCGTCTGCTGAAAGAAAACATTATTTTCCTTGGCACGCCGATCGATGACCAGGTTGCCAACCTGATCATCGCCCAGATGCTGTTTCTGGCGGCGGAGGATCCGGAGAAGGACATCTCGCTTTACATCAATTCCCCGGGCGGCTCCATCACGGCCGGACTGGCGATCCTGGACACGATGAATCTGGTGGAGCCGGATATCGTCACCTACTGCGTCGGCCAGGCGGCTTCAATGGGAGCGGTCCTGCTGGCCTGCGGGACCAAGGGGAAACGGTTCGCGCTTCCCCACGCCCGCATCCTGATTCACCAGCCGTCGATGAGCGGACTGGCCGGGCAGGCCTCGGACATCGACATCTACGCCCGTGAGATTCTTCGCATGCGCGAAGTGCTCAACAATATTCTCGCCCAAGCCTGCAACCAGAGCGTCGAACGCATCGCGCGGGACGTCGACCGCGACTACATCATGGAGGCCGACCAGGCCGTCGAATACGGCATCGTGGATCGCGTCGTCACCACTCGGGGCGAGGCGCTCCCCAAGTAGCGTCCGGCCATCGAAAGCGTGTCCCCAGTCTCGGCGGACACGCTTTTTTGTGTTCCGGCCCCATCGAATCGATAGCCCTTGCGGACCAGCCGCTATCCTTCGGATGGGAACGGTTCGCTTTCATTCATTGCGTTTCAACCGTTTGCCGTTTGGCCAGGGACGTGCCTTACACGCCACGCCCACACACAGCGGCAGAAGGAGTTGAATCAAATGAATCGAATGTTTCGAGTGACCGGAGTTGGATTCCTGGCGAGCCTGCTCGTCTCAGTGGCGGCGGCGCAGGACACCCCCGCCTTCCTCCGGTCGATTTGTCTGAAAGTGACGCCGGCCCAACAGATGGCGTTCGAAAAGTTGATGACCGACAACGCGGCCCCGGCGGCGCGCCACCGGATCTCGCAAGGAAGACTGGCGAGATTCGCCTTGAGCCGGGCCGTGTACCCGACCGGAGAGGCGGCCGAGTGTGACTACACCATCGGCTATCTTTCCCTCGGGTTTCCGGAAGAAATGGCGATCGAAAAGTCCCGCGCTGACTGGAAGGCGGCCGGCGCCCCCTTAACCTACGACGATTTCCTAGCCAAGGCCGGCACGATGTCTCGCATCATACGGACGGACCTCTGGATCGTCCGCCACTCCATAGGGGCCTGGGGAGTGGGCGACTACATCTCGATCAACCGGATGAAGGTCAAGGACCAGGCAGCCTGGGCGGAATCGGAAGGCAAGCTGTGGAAGCCGGTCCAGGAGGCGCGCGTCCAATCCGGCGACCTCAAGGCGTGGGCCACCTACGACCGCCTCTGGCCCGCCGGATCCGCACAGCCCTACTCCGCCGTGACGATCGACGCGTTTCCGTCCTGGGCTGCCCTCGGCAAGCGGTCGAATATTGCCGAAGTCGTCCGGCGCGTCCATCCGAACATGTCCACCAGCGAGTTCGGGGAGCGGACCAGCAAGGCGCGTGACATGCTGTCGCGCGACCTGTTCAAGGTCGTCCTGTACGAGCGGGCCAAATAGGCCCCACTTGTGGTGGCGCAAGTGATAGCGTAGTCGTGATGCGCTTCCTCCTTGCGCCGCTCCTCGTCGCGCTGGCTCAACCGGCCGGGCGGCCCACCGTCGCCGAAACGCCGTCCCGGGCGCGAACCCCGCAAGGCGACTCCATCTGGTGGCGCGAGCACCTGATCGACGACCAGCAGATCAACGGAGGCATTCCCCTGCGCGGCGGCGACGGCCTTCAGATGGCGGACCTGGACAAGGATGGCCACGAAGATATCGTGTCGGTGCACGAGGACTCTGACCATATCCGGATCGCCTTCGGCACGGGCAATCCGGACCGCTGGGAGCTGGTCACGCTGGCCGAAGGCGACGAGGCGAAGGCCGCCGAGGATGTCGCCCTCGCGGATCTCAACGGCGACGGCTGGCTCGATGTGATCGCCGCTTGCGAACTGGCGCACCTGATCTACTTTCAGAACCCTGGCAAAGACGTCCGCCGGGCGCGCTGGCCCCGCGCGATCCCCGCCGTCACGCGCGGACGCGGATCCTTCATCCGCGTCTTTGCCGCGGATCTCAATCGCGACGGGCGTCTCGAGGTCCTCTCCCCGAACAAGGGCGAGCAATTGCCTACCGATAACCCCGCCACCGAACGGGACAAGCGCTTCCCCAAAAAGGAGATCTCCTGGTTCGAGGTTCCGCGGGATCCGCTCCAGAGCAGCGGGTGGGTCGAACACGTTCTCACGAAAGTCGAGATTCCGATCAATGTCCAACCCGTCGACATCGACGGTGACGGCGACCTGGACGTCCTCGCCGGAGCGCGCGGTGAGATGCGTTCCATCCTGTTCGAAAATGTCTCCAAAAAGGGAGGCAAGGCCGCGTTCAGAGAGCATCCGATCGAGGTCACGGGCCGGACGGTCCCGAGAATTTTCTGCGCGAAATGCCTGACCGCCTTCATGGCCGACTTCGCCGACCTCAACGGAGACGGACGCAAGGACATCGTCATGACGGAGGATACGCACACGCTTGTCTGGCTCGAACAGCCGCCCGGCTTCGACCAGCCCTGGAGAATCCATCGCATCGGCGAAATGAAGCCCGATTCGCCGACTGGCATTACCCTGGCCGACATCAATTCCGACGGCCGCCTTGACGTCATTACCGGCGGCTACAGCCAGAATCCTCGCGATCACGACGGGGAGAACATCACCGAGAAGTCCGTTTGCGGCCGCCTGGCGTGGTTTGAGGGCCCGAATGATCCAACCCGCCCGTGGACCCGCCATGACATCCAGCGCACCAAGCGCGGCATGTACGACGCCTTCCTCGCCCGCGACATGGACCGCGACGGCGATCTCGACTTCGTCGCCACCCGCGGCAACACCGGCAACTACGATGGCGTCTTCTGGATCGAACAGGTCCGCTCCCGGCAGCCGCACCGTTCCTTCGTTCCCGCGCGCAGCCGGGAGAGCGCGCATGTGAGCCTGCCATGAATCTTCTCTTTCTCGCCTTCGCTGTCATCCCCGCCGACACGTCGGCCGTTCGCCCCGGTCCCGTCCAGGCCGCCGCCTCGGACGGGTCGCTGCGCGTCGATTGGCCCGACGAGCGCGGCCGCAAGTGGACCGCGGAGTTCTCGCTCGACCCGCAGAAGCCGCTCATCACGGCGATCCGCCAGGACGGCGACGCCGTGGCGGTCAACGCCCGGCCGCAGTTCTGGATCGAAACCGGCAAACGGCGCGGTGGATGGGATCAGTTCTTTGACTTTCCCCCAAGCCACCCGGAAGGCACGCGGCGGTTCCAGGACGATTTCAAGCCTGCCCGCGCCGCCGCGCGTTCAAAAGGGGACCGCGTTGAGGTCTCCTTCGAAGGCCTCCGTCTCGGCATCTTCCAGGGCGCCGTCTCTTACACATTCTTCCCTGGCAGCCGCCTGATTCAACAGGAAGCCGTGGTCACGACCAACGAGCCCGACACCGCCTTCCACTACGACGCGGGATTCCAGTGGATCGCCGACTGGGACCGCCGGCCCGGCAACACCATGCGAACCGAAGTGGCCTACTACGATGCCGAAGGCCGTCTCCAGGTCCGCCTGCTGCCGTTCTTCTCCTCCGAACGTCAGCCGCATGCCGTGCGCTACCGGACGATGGCCGCACGCACCGCCCAGGGCTCCATCGCCGTCTTTCCTGCTCCCCACCAGTACTTCTCGCCGCGCGACTTCACCAGCAATCTCGCTCACCTGTGGGCGCGGTCGTTCCGGGGCCAGGTGGCGCTGGGCATCCGCCAGCTTCCTGATGAGAACTGGATCTTCTATCCCTGGATGAACGCTCCTCCCGGACAAACGCAGCGGCTCTCGCTGTTCCTTCAGGTCTCGCGGGACCCTCCCACCGTCGCGATCGAGGAAGTCTTGCGCTACACCAACCGCGACCGTTTCCCCCGCCTGCCCGGCTACCAGACGCTGGCCTCCCACTGGCATCTTGCCTACACCGTGCAGGCCATGGAATACGGAGACGCATGGGTGCCTCCGTTCAAACCCGTCCTTATGAATCTCGGCGTCGACGCGGCGATGATCGCCGACTTCCATGGCGACGGCCACCCGCGCGATACCGGGGAACTCCGGCTCAAGGAGATCGACGCCTACTACCGGGTCTGCCGCGCGCAGTCCGGCGAACAGTTCCTCCTTATCCCGGCCGAGGAGGCGAACGTGCACTTCGGCGGGCATTGGGTCGTCGCCTTCCCGAAGCCGGTTCACTGGATCATGGCCCGCGAGACCTCGCAGCCGTTCGTCGAGGATCATCCCCGCTACGGCCGGGTCTACCGCGTGGGAAACCAGGAGGAAATGCTCGACCTGATCCGCCGTGAAGAGGGGCTCGCCTACACCGCCCATCCGCGCACGAAAGGCTCGCTCGGCTTTCCTGACAAGTACAAGGACTCCGGCTTCTTCACGGATCCCCGGTTTCTGGGAACAGGATGGAAGCCGATGCCGTCCAACCTCTCCACCGTGCGCATGGGCCTTCGCGCGCTCGATCTTCTCGACGACATGAACCAGTGGGGCCGCCGTAAGCGCCTGCTTCCCGAAGTCGATCTGTTCCAGATCGACCACACCCACGAACTGTACGCCCACATGAACGTGGCCTACGTCAAACTCGATCGGCTCCCGTCCTTTGACCAGTACGGCCGCGTGCTCGACGCGCTCCACCGCGGCGACTACTTTTCCTCGACCGGCGAAGTGCTGCTGCCCGAGGTCGCCGTTAAGCCCGGCGTCGAAGTGACCGCGCGGGTGACGTGGTCCCTCCCGCTGGCGCAGGCCGTCGTGGTGTGGGGCGACGGCCGCCGTGTGGAGCGCCAGGTCATCGCGCTCGACGGCACGCGCCCGTTCGGCGACCGCGAGTTCACCTGGAAAGTGGCCGCGCCCGCCGCTCGATGGGCGCGCCTGGAAGTTTGGGATATCGCCGGAGACGGCGCCTTCACGAATCCCGTCTGGTTCGGAGCGCCCTAAAGAGCGCCGCTTCTGGACTGCCTTCGAGCGCAGCCAGTCGAGGCCCGCCTCGCCGTTGCCTGCCGTCCGCCTGACCTGCATCGAGCTACCCTGGGCGGCGTCCTCGGCTGTGCCGGCGTTCCCCGTGATTCGCAGAAGCAGACTGCGGACGCAATGGCGTCCCGCATCATGAAGCTGCGCCAGAGCTCTGTCACCGCGGGCGATCCTGACGATCAAATGGGTCGGTGGTGAATTCTGCCGTGCCGGTCCGTTCCGGAGAAATGTGTTAGTCTTTGGGGACAAAGGGGTTTCAATGCGAAAGCTTCTCCTGAGCGCGGCCCTTGTCTCGGCGGCGTGGGCGCAGAGTCAGTTTGCCACCGTCACCGGAGCGGTGCAGGATTCCACCGGCGCCGTGATCCCGGCCGCCGCCGTCAAACTCACAAACACCGAAACCGGCGAGAGTTGGAGCGGGGTTTCCAATGAGCAGGGAAACTATGTGATTCCGCTGGTCAAGCCTGGCGGTTACGTGCTCGACATCGACAAGGCGGGCTTCAAGCCGTACCGGCGCACCGGCATCGTGCTCGAAACCGGCGGCCAGGCTCGCCTGGACGCATCTCTTGAAGTCGGCTCCCAGTCCGAGCGCATCGTCGTCGAGGCGTCCGCGCCGCAACTCCAGACGGAAACGTCCGTCGTCGGCGCCGTCGTGGACAACCGCGCGATCGCCAACATGCCTCTGGTCAACCGCCGCGCGGCCCAGCTTGCGCGGCTCACCGGCTTCGTCGTCCAGAACGGAACTTCATCGAACTTCGCCATGGCCGGTGGACGAGGGAACAACACCAACTGGCGGATCGACGGCGCCAATGCGCAAAACGTCCTCCTCGGGGACCAGGGCCTCAATTTCGACCCGCCTATCGAGTCGCTTCAGGAGTTCAACGTCTCCGTGAGCAACTACTCGGCCGAACTCGGCCGGACCGGCGGGGGCGTCGTCCAGATGACCACCAAAAGCGGCACCAACGAACTCCACGGATCGGCCTACGAGTATTTTCGCAACGACGCCCTCGACGCCCGGACCTTCTTCGCCGCCAGCAAGGCGAAGCTGCGCTACAACCTGTTCGGCGCGAGCATCTCCGGCCCCATCCGCCGCGACCGGACCCACTACTTTTTCAACTATGAGGGCCGCCGCGAAACCCGCGGTTCCACGTTCCAGCACAACGTGCCGACCGCCGCCGAGCGGCAGGGCGACTTCTCGCAAAGCCCCGGGATCGTGATTCGCGATCCCGAGGCGGCCAACCGGCCACCGTTCCCGGGCAACCGGATTCCGGCCTCCCGCCTCGATCCCATCGGCCGGCAGATCGCCGCCAACTACCCGGACCCCAACGTCGAAGGCCGCGGATCGGGCAACGCCAACTTCCGCAACAACGGCAATTTCTACGACCCGCCGAACACTTACATCGCCCGCCTCGACCATGTCTTCCGCGACCAGGACCGCCTCTACGGTCGGATGCTCGCCAGCAACGGCGGCCAGACCGACGAGCGCGTCTGGGGAACCGAACCGGCGCTCGATCCCGTCTACCGGCGGCGCAAGAACTACTACGTCAATGCGGCCGGAACCTGGTTTCACCACTTCACCCCGACCCTCATCAGCGAGTTTCGCGGAAACTACGACCGCCGGAAGTTCATCAACCTCTCCAGCGGCGCCTACACCGACTACAACCAGCGGTTGGGTCTAAAGGGCGTCAACCCGGCGTTCGGTCCTCGCATCACCGTGACAGGCTACACCACGATGGGGGAAGGCTCGAATCACGAACGGATTCAGTTTCCCATCGTCGGCATGAACTTTGTCGAGCACCTGTTGTGGGTGCGCGGCAATCACAACGTCAAGTTCGGCGCCGATTACCGTTATTCCCGCAATGACGATCTCAACCGAAACACCGCGGGCGGAGTGTTCGGCTTCAACAACGTCGCCACCGGACACAGCATCGCGTCGCTGTTACTCGGCTGGGTTCAGAACGCAAACACGAACGAGGTACTCCCCATCCGCAGCCGACTGGACGCCCTCGGGCTCTTCTTCCAGGATGACTGGAAAGCGTCCCCCCGCCTCACGCTCAATCTCGGGCTGCGATGGGACATGGACGTGCCGCGGCGCGAGGCGTTCGATAACCGGCAGAACTCCTTCGACCTGTACGCGATCAACCCGGTTTCGGGAACGCCCGGAATCCTCACCTTCTCCGGCCGTAACGGACTTTCGCGTTATGCGCACAACTTCGATCTCAACAACTTCGCGCCCCGCTTCGGCTTCTCCTACCGCGCCTCGGAAAAATGGGTGATTCGCGGCGGCGCCGCCCTCGTGTACATGGGCCTCTACGACCAGGCCACCGTCGTCAACGCGACCATCGGTTTCAGCGTCCGCGGCAATTTCGTTTCTCCGGACAACGGGCTCACGCCCGCCTTCCGCCTGCGGGACGGGCTGCCTCCATTCCCGCAGCCTAGCGAGGCGGATCTGACGCCCGGCTTCGGCGCCGTCGCCGTGGGCCGGTCTCCGACCACCAGCGTGGAGTTCTTCAAGCCCTCCAACCGCGCCACGCCCTACCTCATGAATGTGAACTTCAACATCCAGCGGCAGTTCGCGCGGAACCTGCTCCTCGAGATCGGCTATCTCTCGACGCTGGGCCACAAACTCGCCATCCCGGCCGGCTACACCTACAACCAGGTGCGGCCGGAACTCATGGGCCCGGGCAACGCCCAGATCCGGCGCCCGTATCCGCAGTACACCGACGTCACCGAGATTGCCGCCGTGGTCGGCAACTCAAACTACCATGGCATGAACATCAAGATCGACAAGCGGTACTCCTCCGGCCTGCACTTCCTTTCCAACTACACCTGGGCGAAGGGCATCGACGACGCCGAATCCCGTGGCGAGATCGGCGGCGGAGCCGGAAACGCGTTCATGAACATCTACGACCGGCGCAACGATCGCGGACTTTCCGGCAACAGCATCGCCCACCGCTGGATCGCCAGCACCGTCTATGAACTCCCGTTCGGTAAGGGCCGCCGTTTCGGCCTGTCCTCTTCGGCGGCCGAGTGGCTCGCCGGCGGATGGTCGCTTGCTTACATCGGCGAGTTCCGGACGGGCGCTCCCTGGGGCGTGAACGAACAGGTCAACCGCACCAACGCCTTTTCCCCGTCCAACCGCCCGAACGTCGTGGGCGATCCAAAACTGCCCGGAGGCCGCTCGCGCGCGGAACTGGTCCGGCGGTATTTCGATACGTCCGCCTTCGCCGAACCGGCTCAATTTAGCTTCGGCAACGCGGGCCGTATCTCCGGCTTCGGACCGGGCGCGATCGCCCTCGATCTGTCCATACTCAAAGACTTCCGCTTCCGCGAACGCTACACGCTTCAGTTCCGGACGGAAATGCTGAACTTCGTCAACAACCCCAACTTCGAACTGCCGAATCTCAACCGCGGCAACAACGCCTTTGGCACGATCAACGATCTGGTTCCCGGCAACCAGGCCCGGATCATCCAGTTTGGTTTGCATTTCAAGTTCTGACCTCGGATACAATTGGGGTTGGCCACCGACAGCCGCATGCCCCACAACACCTACGAAGGCCATCTCGACGCCAAAGGCCTGAAGTTCGCCATCCTCGTCAGCCGCTTCAATAGCTTTGTCACGGACCGTCTTCTGGCCGGCGCTCTGGACGCTTTGGCGCGCTCCGGCGCCAATCCGGAGGACATTGACGTCGTCCGGGTTCCCGGCTCGTGGGAGATGCCGGTGGTGGCGTCGCAGCTTGCCAAGAGCAGGAAATTCGATGCGCTGATCTGTCTGGGCGCGGTGATTCGAGGGGACACGCCGCACTTTGACTACGTCGCCGGCGAGGCCGCCAAAGGACTGGGACAGGTCGCCTTGCAGCAGGGTGTTCCCGTCGCCTTCGGGGTCCTCACCACCAATACGTTGGAGCAGGCCATCGACAGAGCCGGCGCCAAAAGCGGCAACAAGGGATTCGACGCCGCCATGAGCGCCATCGAAACCGCGAATCTGTTGCGGCGCCTTCAGACCTGATGCCCTCGCGATTCAAGTCACGCCAGGTCGCCCTTCAGTCACTTTACATTTGGGACGTCCGCAAACAGCCGATCGAAGAGGCGCTGCGCGATTACTACGGCTCGCTTGCCTCCGAGGAGGGGGAAGCCGTCGAACCCGCTGATCCCTTCGCCGAGCAACTCGCCGTCGGAGCCGCGCGGGAAGCGCCCGAGTTGGACGCCGTGATCGCCCGCCATTCCGCGCACTGGCGTATCGAGCGCATGCCCGTCGTCGACCGCAACATCCTGCGGCTCGCGATCTACGAGATGAAGGCGCTGCCCACGCCCTCCGCCGTCGTGATCGATCAGGCGCTCGAACTGGCGCGCCGGTTCGCCGGGGACGACTCGATCTCCTTCCTCAACGGAGTGCTGGACGCGGTGAACAAAGAACTTCGCGGTGGATGACCCCCGGCCCGGGCGCCGCGGGCCCTACGGGGCCGCCGAGAATCGGTACATCGCCGCCGCTGTGCGCACGTAAAGGTCGCCGCCTGTGATCGCCGGCGTCGCGAAGCACTCCTCCCCCAGGTCGTTGACCGCCAGCAGTTCCCAGTCGGCCGCGGCGCGCACGACGGCGATCTTGCCTTCACGGCTCGTGAAGTAGACCTTTCCGTCGGCGGCCACCGGAGACGCGTAATAGTCGCCCAGCGCGCCGGTCAGCCGGCCCTGTCTGCGAATGGCGCCCGTCGCCGGATCGAGCGTCGTGACAATGCCTCCGTTCTGGACCATGTAAAGGGAATCCCGATACAGCACCGGCGTCGGCACGTCGGGAATATTCCGCTCCAGGCGCCAGACAGCGGCGGAGCTGGTCAGATCGCCCCGCCCCCGCGGCCGGATGGCCGTCACAGAAGACTTCGGTGCGGCCGCCTCCATCATGCCCGCCCACTCCGCCGCGTCGAGAAGACCATCTTTGTTCCGGTCGACGACGCCGTAAAACTGCTTCGCCGGACCCTCCGGAGCTTCTTCCTTGGAGATCCTGCCGTCCTTGTCCCGGTCGCTTGTCTCGATCGCCGCCTGAAATGGCGGAATCACCGGCAGGCCGTCGCCGAAGAAACTGCGGGCATAAACATAAATCGTGCCGCCGGCCACCAGAGGAGTTGCCTTCGGTTGAGGTGGAAGCCCGCCGAACCACCATAGCTTCTCACCCGTCTCGACCGAAAAACCGGCGACCTCGAACGGCGAAAACGTGACCAGTTGCGCCGCTTCGCCTGGCGGCTGGAACACCACTGGTGACGAATAGGCTCCGCCCGGCGCCGGTCTTCGCTCGCGCCGCCACTGCGTCTCGCCGTTGCGCGCCGACAACGACATCATGTACGATCCCTGGGCCTGGTCCACCACGAGGAGAAGCCTGTCGCCGGACAGCACCGGAGACGCCGCGACTCCCTGCATGCTCGGCATCGGCGGCAATGGCAGCTTCCATCGCTCCTTGCCGGATCCGTCGTAGGACACCAGACCGAAGTCCGGGAAGAAGGCGTAAACGTTCCGGCCGTCGGTGACCGGCGTCGCCGCCGCCGGGTCGTTCAGCTTGTGGCGCTTCTCCTCTCGGGAGCGCGTGATCGAGCGGCGCCAACGGACCCCTCCGGAGCGTCGGTCGAGGCAGAGTGTCAGCAGCGACTCCCCTTCCGCCGCCGTCAGGAAGATCCGATCGCCCGCGAACACGGGAGAAGACTTGCCCGGTGGAACCGGCGTTCGCCAGACCACACCCCTCTCCGGGCCGAAGGTGAGCGGCAGACCGGTGCTGGCCGAAACCCCCGTCGAATTGGGGCCCCGGAATTGGGCCCATGCCTCCTCCCGCTCCGGGTCCGCGCAAAGCGCGCCCAGCGCCAGGGCCGGCGGCAGAATTCGCATCAGGATCATACGCCAATTGTGCCATTGCGGCGACGCGGCGACGCGGCCCGGGCCTGGTCCCTGCCGACCCGCGTCGCGACGCGCGGGCAGGTCAATCCCGCCCGACTGGATCCCCAACTCTCCTACCAAAGCCGCTCAACCATGGAGGCGTCCATCCGCTCCAGGTCCGCCCGGAGGGCGCGCGCGATCCCGGGTTGGTCCGCCAGCCGGTCGCGCTTTTCCCCAGGATCCTCGCCGAGATGGAACAGCGCAAAGACGCCCGATCCCTGCCGCACCAGTTTCCAGTCTCCGCGGCGGAGGGCGATGTTCGCCCCGTAACGCCAGAACAACGTTCGCTCCTCCCGGCGGTTGGTTTGCGCCAGAAGATCGCGGCCGTCGAGGTTTGCCGGGACCGGCCCGCCCGCGGCGGCCAAAGCGGTCGGCAGTATGTCGAGCGAGATCACCGGCCGGTGAGACGTCTGTCCGGCCGGTAGTCTTCCCTTCCATTGCATGGCGAAGGGCACGCGGATGCCTCCCTCGAACAACTGCCCTTTGCCGCCGCGCAACGGCGCGTTCGAAGAGGTCAGTTCGGCGGTCGGACCCCCATTGTCGCTGAGGAAGACCACCAGCGTATCCTCCTCGAGGCCGTGTTGCCGCAGCCTTTCCAGCACCCGGCCCACGGCGTTGTCCATCGAACGCAGCATGGCGGCGAACACCCGCCGCTGTTCGTCTCTGATGTACTCGAACTCCTTCAGCGCCGCCACCTCCGCCTGCATCGGACTGTGGATCGCGTTGAAGGGCAGGTAGAGAAAGAACGGCCGCGCCCGGTGGCGGTCGATGAAAGCCTCCGCCTCGCGGGCGAACGCCGTGGTCAGGTACTCCTTTTCCGTGATCGGGACCGTACCGCGCATCACCGGGTTGTCGTCGTCGTAGGGAGGCTCCTTCACGCGCAGCCGCGTCACTCCTCCCCGGTAGGGAGGCGGCAGATAGAAGTGGCCTTCGTGCAGAAATCCGAAGAACTCGTCGAACCCCCTCCGCTGCGGATGGAACCGCGGATCGCCGCCGAGGTGCCACTTGCCGATCACGCCCGTGGCGTAGCCGAGCGGCTTGAGGTGGTCCGCGATCGTCTTCTCCTGGAGCGGCAGCCCGACGGCCGGGTCCAGGTTCTTCTTGCCCACCACGTTCATCTCGTGGCCGAACCGCGTCTGGTAACGCCCTGTGATCAGCCCCGCCCGCGATGGCGTGCAAAATGGCGCCGTCACATACCCGTTCGTGAACCGGACTCCACCACGCGCGATCGAATCCAGGTGGGGAGTCGAAATCTCGCTGTTGCCCTGGAAACCAAGCTCGCCGTAGCCGAGATCGTCGGCCAGGATCAGCACGACGTTCGGCCTGCGGCGCGCCGGCTGTGCGGCGGCCCCGCCCAGCGAACCAAGAAACCCGCGCCGGCTGATCATGGTGTGAGCGGCAGAGGAAGATAGTCCCAGTCGAGGATCATCTTCTCCTGGAGCGCAAGCTTCAGCTCCCGTTCCACCGCCGCCAGTTCCGGACGTCCGGCGAGGTTGGTCGTCTCCATCGGGTCCTGCTCCATGTCGTAGAGCTCGAAGACCGGCCGCGCCGGAGAGAAGTACATTCGCGAAAATTTCGGATCGAGCCGGCCCCACGCGTTCTCGTCCGACATCTCACGCCAGCTTAGTTCGTTATAGCTGTCGACCGGCGAGTACTGCTGGTGCGGCGTGCAGTTGTAGATCAGCTTGTAGCGGACCCCGCGCGCCATCCTCGAAAGGTCGAACGTGTGGGTCGTCGTGCCCTCTGCGAACGGACGGCTCCCGTGCGTCACGCGCTGCGCGAAGACATGCTTGCGCGGCTGGTAGGGACGCCCCGTCAGCCGGTTCAGGAAGCTCACGCCGGACATCTCTTTCGCCGGCTTGATGCCGGCCGCGTCGAGCATCGTGACCGTGTAGTCTTCCCCCGAGATCAGGTCGTCGCAGACACTTCCCGGTTGGATCCGTCCCTGCCACTTCATGATGAACGGCACGTTCAGGCCGGGATCGTACAGCGTTCCCTTGCCGTGCGGGAACGGGAAACCGTTGTCGCCGGCGAACAGGATGATCGTATTGTCCGTGCCGGCGCGCTTGGCGATGATGTCGAGCACCAGTTGGAACTCTCCGTCCATCCGCTGGACCTCGTCATAGTAGCGCCGCAGGTCCTCCCGGACGCCCGGCAGGTCGGGCAGGAACCCGGGCACCCGGAGCTTGTTCGCGTCGACGCCGCCGGGGATGTTGTCCCACGGAAAGTGAGGATCGTCGAAGTTCACCCAGAGGAAATACGGCTTGTTCGCCGGACGCTTGTCGAAGAACTCGTTCACGCGTTGCGCCGTCATCGCCCGCGGTGAGGCGCGGTCCAGGTAATCGACCCGGCTGTCGAACGTCTGAAGCTTGTGCTTTTCAAACACGGCGCGGCTGTTCGGACCGGGCGCCCCGTCGAGGTGGAACTGCCGCCGGCAGATTCCGGTGAAGTAGCCGCCCTCAGACCGCAACAGCTCGGGCAGCGTCACCACGTCGGCCGGCAAGGGCGCGGTGAACCGGCCCATCCGGGCGCTCACCGGACTTCGGCCCGTCAGGTAGGCCGTGCGCGACGGGACGCACTGCGGGGCCGACGTGAAAAAGCGCGTGAACCGCATGCCCTCGCTCGCGAAACGGTCGAGATTCGGAGTGTGGATGGTCGGGTTGCCGTAGCAGCCCATGAACTCGGCCGTGTGATCGTCGGAAAGGATCAGTACGATGTTCGGCCGGGCCGGCTGGGACTGCGCGGCCACGGCCAGGGGCGCGACAGCCGCCCCGAGTTGGCGTCTGGTAATGGACATGCTTCCTCGTTCAGAAATCGGGTTTCGCGGCGAACTGCCTTCGGTCCGGCCCATGCCGGGCCTGCTTGCAATCGATCCTTCTGAGGCTATCACAACCATGGCGGCGGCCCGCTACGGCCTGCTCCGCATGCCCAGCCGCTTTCCGCAGGACCTGCGGCCTCCTGTATCCTCGTGTCTATGACAACCGCCGTCCTCCTTCCTGTGCTGGCAGCCCCCTTTCTCACGCCGGCCGCCGGGCAGGACATCCTCCCGCTGCCGCCCCACGCGCCGGAACGGCTCCGGCGAATCGAACAGTTTCAGGAACTGGCGGCCCCGCTGACCGCGAAGTTCGAAGCCCACACCTACCGGAACGCGCAGGGAGAGACCATGCCCTACCGGCTGTTCAGGCCGGAGAAGGTCGAGGCGGGCGCGAAGTTTCCCCTGATCCTCTATCTGCACGGCGCGGGCGGACTGGGCATGGACAACGAGAAGAACATCAGGGGCGGCAATCTCCCCGGCTCGCATCTCTGGGCGCTGCCCTCCACCCAGGCGAAACAGCCAGTCTTCGTCGTAGCGCCGCAGACCGACAGCGGATGGGGCCCCCGGCGCGGCGCCCCTGTGGAGGCGGGCGTTGTCTCCCGAGGCGCGCGCCTGGCGCTCGAAATTGTCGATCAGCTTCGCGCCGGGCTCCCTGTGGATTCGAAGCGGATCTACGTCATGGGGAACTCGATGGGGGGTGCGGGCGCCTGGTACGTCATCGCCCAGCGTCCGGACCTGTTCGCGGCGGCGGTCCCGATGTGCGGCGGAGGCGACCCGGCCACGGCTCCGCGGTTCCGCTCCGTCCCGGTCTGGAACTTCCACGGCGACGCCGACAAGACCGTGCCCGTCGAGCGGTCGAGGGAGATGGTCGAGGCGGCGCGGAAAGCCGGCGGCGCCGTCCGCTACACCGAGTATCCGGGTGTCGGGCACAACGTCGCGCAATGGGCCGCCACCGAGCCGGCGCTCGTCGAATGGGTCTTCGCGCAGCGCAAGTGATAATCGGGAGTGAGCCCTCTCGATCCATGAAGGCCTCCCTGGTTCCGGCTTTCTGTCTCGTCCTTGCCGGCGCGCTCGCCGCGCAGACCTTCTCCCTTGCCCCGAAACCTGAGCCGCGCGGCCTGGACGAGTTGGGCCGGGAGACGCCGCGCGGCGCCGTGCTGGGCTTCCTCCGCGCCGCTCAGCGCGACCGCTACGAGGTCGCGGCCCGTTTCCTGCAACTGACCGATGCCGCGCGCAACTCCGAGGGGCCCCGGCTCGCCCGCCAGCTCCGCGCCGCCATGGACAGCGGCTACGGCGACACGCTCGACTTCATCAGCGCGCGCCCCGAAGGCAATCCGGACGATGGCATGGCGCCGGGCGAAGATCACGCCGGGGCCATCCAGATCGGGGAACGGCGCGTAGACGTCGTGCTGATTCGCGTCAACGACCCCCGCGCCGGAATGATCTGGCTGATCTCCCATCCGACCGTGATCCGCGCCGCGGCGCTCTACGAGTTTGTCGGCTTCCCGGCGATCGAGGAACGCCTGCCCCGCGCGCTGGTCGACCGCCGCCTGCTGTCGATGCCGCTCTGGCAGTGGCTGGCCGCCCTGCTGTTCGCCCCGGTCGCCCTCGGCCTGGGCTGGCTGCTGTTCAGCCTGGTCGGCGTTCTCTTCCGGCGGTATGACGCCGCCAACAGCTCCGTTTCATGGAAGACGACCGTCGGAGCGCCACTGGCGGCGTTGCTGGCGATGCTCGCCCATCTGGCTTTCGTCGACGCTCTCGGCGTCCCTCTGCTCTACCGCCACTACTACCTCCGCGTGGTCTCCGTTTCGTTCCTGTTGGCCTTGGCGTGGCTGCTGTGGCGCCTGATCGACCGCGCGGCGCTGCGGGCCGTGGCCCGGTCGCAGGCGACCGGCGAGCGGGCCGCAACCTCGCTGTTCCTGCTGGGTAAGCGCATCCTCAAGGCGTTCCTCGTCGTCGCCGTCGTGCTGGCGATCCTGTCTACTCTCGGCTACCAGATGAGCGGCGTGATCGCCGGCCTCGGCCTCGGAGGCGTCGCCGTGGCGCTCGCCGCGCAGAAAACGATCGAGAACCTGCTTGGCGGCGTTTCTCTCGTCTCAGACGAAGTGTTCCGGGTCGGCGACATCGTGAAGCTGGCGGACAAAACGGCCGTCGTCGAGGACATCGGGCTGCGCTCCACCCGGCTTCGGACTCCGGAGCGCGCGGAGCTGTCGATTCCCAACGGAGTGCTGGCCGGCCTGAACATCGAAAACCTTTCCCGCCGCGACTGTATCGTCATGCACCAGAGCTTTCTCCTCGTGCTCGACACCCGGCCCGCTCTGCTGCGCGCAACCGTCGAACGGATCCGCGCTCTGGTCCTCAACCATCCGCGCGTCGTCGCGCCGGATTCGCGCGTGCGCCTCATCGGTGTCGAGGACGCCGGCCACCGCGTGGAGGTGTACGCCGTCTTCCGCACCACGGACCCGCTCGAGTTCCAGGCGCTGCGTGAGGAAGTGCTGTTCGAACTGGTGTCCGCCGTGGAAGCGGCAGGAACCCGGTTCGCCTCCCGCGTCCCGCTGCCCTAGCTAGCGTCGGCTTGTCCCGCCCGGGTTCCGGCGCTATCGCACGGCCACCGGTTTGCCGTCCGCGATCGTGTTGTCGGGATGCGTGACGACGAGGTCGCCGGCATCGAGTCCCGACAGAACTTCCGCCACCAGTCCGTTGCGATGGCCAGCCTGGACCGGTTGTCGCCGCGCCACTCCGCCCGTCACTTTGAACACAGCCCACCCCCCGTCCGCGCGGAACAGGGCGCTCGCTGGCGCCTGCAAAACTTTCGCGGACTCCCAGACCACGAAACTGGCGTCAACGCGGTAGCCGTCCCCGAGCCGCTCCCATTCCGATGCCGGCGAAGTGATGTCCGAGATCACACGCACGCGTTGCTCCTCCACTCCGAGGGCGGATACTTTCGTGAATCCCCCCGGCTCCACCGTTCTCACACGGGCTTCGAGCGGCCGCTCTCCTCCCCACCGGGTCAGGATCACGCGTGTGCCGGGGCCCACCCGGACCGCATCGGCCGACAGCAGTTCGACCTCGACCTCTAAAGCCCTCGCGTTCCCAATTTCGAGCAGTGGTTCGCCCGCCGCCACCACTCCTTCGCTTTCTCGGACGACGCGCACGACGCGGCCCGCCGCCGGCGCCGCGACTCGGATCACTTCCGCACCGCCGTCGCGGGCCGGCCACGAATTCGCCAGCGCCGCACGGGCCGCCGCGAGTTCTCCGCGGGCGTTCTCCACCTCCGCCCGGACCGCCTTGACCGTGTAACCGGCTCCCGCCGCCGCGGCATCGGCCCGCCTTAGCTCATTTCGCGTTTTCTCGATCCTTTCCGCCGGCAGGTCCCCGGACCGGTGCAACGCCTCGTCCCGTTGCCGTTGCCCGCGCCAGTACTCCTGATCCGCCAGCGCCGCCCGCATCTGCTCATCCGCGGCTCGCGCCCGCGCTTCGGCCGCCGCCACCGCTGCCTCCGCGGCCCGGACCCGCGCCTCGCCTTGCTCGCGCGTCCTTGAGTCCAGCACGGCGGGCCGCGACGGCTCTAACACCGCCACTGTCTCGCCCGCGGCCACCGTGTCGCCGGCCTTCCAGCGCAGTCTGCGGGCGAACCCAGCCACCGGGGCCGAGACCACATACCGGTGGCGCAACCGCGTCTTGCCTTCCTCTTCGATGACGACCTGCATCGGTCCGATGGTGGTCGGAACGGCTTCCACCGGGACCGGCTCCGGGCGGAATCCGTAGAACAGACCCGCGCCAATTACGGCCGCGCCCGCCAGCCACCATATTCGCCGTCTCCACTTCACTCCCTGGGTCACTCCCTGGTCTTCAGAACTTCCACGAGATCAAGATGGTCGATCTTGCGCCGAACCACGGCCGCCGACAGGATTGACGCGCCCATCACGACGGTCGCCGCGAAAGCGTAGGTGAACGGACTGATCACGACGGGCACCCGAAACAAGTCCGTCCGCATGCCCGCCGCCATGACGGACACGAGCGCTCTCCCCGCCAGCAGGCCCGCCGGCAGCGCGATCATCACGAGCACAGCCATCTCACCTACCAGGATGAAGGAAACCTCGGCGCGTGTGTATCCCAGCACTCTCAGGCTCGCCAGCTCCCGGGCGCGCTCGCTAAGCGCCACCCGGGCCGTGTTGTACACCACCCCCACGGCGATGGTCGTGGCCAGGATCGTGTTGAAGAACGCAAATGTCAGCATCTGCCGCGCCATGGTCTCGTAGAACGACTCGAGCATCCTTCCCCGCGCCGCCGTCGCGGCGACCACCGGCATCTCCTTCAGCTTCGCGAAGATCGAAGTCGCCCGCTCCATGTCTGCGGCCATCCATGCGCCTGTGATCACATCTCCTTCCCGCATCAGCCGGTTGAGCGCGTCGCGCCGCATGTATGCCGCCACGCCCACATACTCGCTGACGACGCCGGCCACCGGAACCTGCCGCGCCGGGCGGGACCCTTCGAGCACCTCCACCGTCAGCGTATCCCCGGGCCGCACATGCAGGAGTTCGGCCAGATAATCGGTCAGCACCAGGCCCTCCTCCGGAAGTTCGATCACGCGCAGATCCCGGTCGAGCAGGCGCCGCAGTCCGCCCTCCGGTTCGAGTCCCTGAATGCCGGCCCGGTAGGAGTGCTGCTCGAAGCGCAGGCGGGCCGCCACCGACCGGGTGCCCTCGGCGTGCCGGACTCCGTCGAGGCTGGTGAGCGAATGGAGTGCGGCGCGGCTCACCGGTTCGGTGAAGGTCACGCTGATGTCGTCCCGCTGCGCCCGCTTGAACTGCGCGAACACCATGAAGTCTACCGCGTCCCGCCAGAATCCTCCCACCACCAGGATCCCCACCGACAGCGCGATTCCCAGCGCCGAGAGGATCGACTTCACCGGTTTCCGCTCCAGGTTGCGCAGGATGATCTTGGCCGGCGGAGACAGCCTCGCCCCAAGGCCGGCCCTCTCGATAAACGTCGGGCGGTAGCTCGCCGGAGGCGCCGGTTGCATGGCGGCCGCCGGCGGTTCCTGCGCGGCGCGAACAACGGCCGCGGCGGTTCCAATGATCGCGGCCGCGCCGCTGAACAACACCGCGGCGCCCGCCACAGCCGGGCGCAACTGGTAGTCGAGGTAGGGAAACCGGTAGAACTCGAGGTACATGGACAGCATCCCGCGCCCCATCCACGCCCCCGCCGCCAGGCCGGCCGCCGCGCCGAGGATGACGACCACTGCGGCCAGCTTCAGGAAGTGTGCCGCAATCGATCCCGTCGAGTAGCCGAACCCGCGCAGGATCGCGATCTGACCGCGCTGCGTCGCCATCAGCCGCGTCATCACGACGTTCAGCAGAAACGCCGTCACGGAGAGAAAGATCACCGGGAACATCTTCGCCATCTGCCGGAGCTGCCGGAACTCCTCGCTCAGGTAGCGGTGCGAGACCTGGTCCTTCCGGCCGTAGGCGCCCAGGCCTCCGTAGGCTTCGAGAATCCCGTCGATGGCGCGGATGATGTCCGGATCATTCCCGCTTGGCTCCATGCGCACCGAGTACTGGTTGAACGCGCCCCTCATATCGAACGCGGCTTCGAGGGGCGCCCTGTTCATCCAGAGGATCGCGTAGCCTTTGAAGTCCGGAATGATGGAGCCCGGCTGGAGCTGGTAGACGAACTCCGGGCTGTTGGCGATGCCTGTGATCTCCAGCGTCCGCCGCCTCCCGTTGATGGTGGCGCGCAGCGTGGCGCCCGGGCGCAGACGGTGCGCTTCCGCGAAGGCGTCGCTCACCATGGCCTCGCGGTCGCGGTCCGGCTCCGGCAGGCGGCCCGCCTTCACCTGAAGCAAGTTCAGATTGGAACGCGATGCTTCAGGCAGCGAGAGAATCTGTGCCGACACCGGCCCGTCGTAACCCGGCGCCTCGATCGTGGCCGGCGCCGCAACCCTCGCCTCCGCCCACTGCACGCCGGGGACGGCGGCGATCCGCTCCAGCAGTCCCGCCGGCGCCCGTTTGAGTGAGCCGAAGATGTCCGCGAACCGGAACTCCCGGTACATTCGAGCCTGCGCGGATTCGAGCGAATCGAGCGTGCTCTTGGACAGGACGTAGGTCGCCACTCCGGCGGCGGCCACCATCGCGATCGCCGTGACCTGTCCCTTCATGGACCGTATGTCGCGGAGCAGCTTCCGGTCCAATGCGCGCAGCATTCTTCTACCAGTGCAGATCTTTGGGCTGGCGGCGATGGGCGTTTCGCTCGATGCCCGATACTTGTCCGTTGCTCATGTGGACGACACGGTCGGCCATCCCCGCGATGTCAGCGTTGTGCGTGATGAGCGCCGTGGCGGCGCCGAGTTCGCGGTTTACAACCTCAATCGCATCGAGGACGAGGACGCCCGTCTCGGAATCGAGGGCCCCCGTCGGCTCGTCGCACAGCAGCACCTCGGGACGCTTCGCGATGGCGCGCGCGATGGCGACCCGCTGTTGCTGCCCGCCCGACAACTGCGACGGAAAATGGTCCATCCGGTCTGACAGCCCGACCAGTGCGAGCGCATCCTCCGGTCTCATCGGGTTTTCGGCGATCTCGGTCACCGCGGCCACGTTCTCCCGCGCCGTCAGGCTGGGAATGAGGTTGTAGAACTGGAAGACGAACCCCACGTGGCGCCGGCGGTAGAGCGTCAGTTCCTGGTCGCCGGCGTGGGTGAGGTCCCACCCTTTGTACCGCACCGTCCCGCCGGAAGCTCTGTCCAGCCCGCCCAGGATATTGAGAAGCGTCGATTTGCCGCTGCCGGACGGCCCGAGCAGGACAATCAGTTCGCCGGCGAACAGTTCGAGGTCGACGCCCCGCAAAGCATGCACCTGCACCTCCCCCATGTCGTAGATCTTGGTGACGCCCCGGGTTTCGAAGATCGCTTCCATAAAATGCAACAAGCCGCGCCCGGCCGGGCGCGGCTCGAAAAAAACAAACTGTCAGCCGCGGTTAAAGATGGGCGTCGAGGACGCTGGCCAGATCTCTCTTGCCCATGGCGCCGACGCGCTGGTCGACCACCTGGCCGCCCTTGAAAACCAGCAATGTCGGGATACCGCGCACGTTATAGCGCATCGCCGTGTTGCCGTTCTCATCGACGTTCAGCTTGCCGACCTTCACCCGGCCCGCGTACTCATCCGCGATCGCATCGATCGTCGGGCTCATCATGCGGCACGGGCCGCACCATTCGGCCCAAAAGTCGACCAGCACCGGCTTATCCGAATTCAAGACCTCCGATTCCCAACCCGCATCCGTGAAAGTGAGTGTGTTTGCTCCTGCCATAGCTTCTTTTCCAGTTTATCTGATGCCGCCCGGGGCTGTGAGGATTCGTCCGTTCCGGACGCTTCTACCGCAGCAGGCCGTCCAGAAATTCGCGCAGCTGGAAGTAGGCGGGGCCCAGTGTAACCACCAGCACGGCCGGAAAAATCAGGAAAAAGACCGGAAAGACCAGCTTCACCGTCAGCTTCCGGGCCGATTCCTGGGCCCGCTGGCGCATTCGCGTCCGTAGATAGTGCGAGTGCGTCCGCAGCGCCGGCCCCAGCGTCGTCCCAAACCGCTCCCCGTCGATGAGGACCGCGGCCAGCTTCCGCAACTCCTCCTCGCCGGTCCGTTCACCAAGCCGCCGCAGGGCTTCGGGACGGCTGGTTCCGGCCCGCATTTCAAGCGTGCAGAAGCCGAGTTCCGAACTGAGATCGGGAAACACCCGGCGGATCGCCGCGGCCGTGTCCTGAAGCGCCTGGTCGAGGGGTTGGCCCGCTTCGAGCGCCAGCACCATCAGGTCGAGCGCCGGCGGAATCGCCGAGCGGATCCGCGTGGCCCGCGCCCGGACCTGGACTTCGAGCACACGCGACGGTAGCAGGAATCCGAAGCCCGCCCCGCACAACGCTGCCAGGAGCCCGCCATCGCCTCCAGAGGCCGAACTCGCCACCACCGCTGTCAGACCGAGAACCACCGCGGTGGCGACCTGGATGCCCTGGAAGACCGCCGCGGCGTTCGCCGACCGGTATCCGGCCCGGAACAGCAGCTTGTGCAACTTCGCCGGCGCCGAGCCGCCCGGCGCGACGAGCCGGCTTGAAGACACCAGAAGCGCTGACAGCCAGTCGAGCGGAACGCCCGGCTCGGCATGTCCGCCCGAGCCCGGCGCCGGACTGGCCGGCCGCATCCGGGAGAGTAGGAAGCCGGCCCCCGTGATCGCCACCATCAGAAAGGCGAACAGCCCCAGCGAAAGGTCCCCGGCGCTCATAGCTTTACGTCCGCCAGCTTCCGGATGATGAAGTGGGCCGCCGCCAGCGCGCCAATCGAGAGCCAGATCAGCTGATTGCCTGTAGGATGGTTCCACAGTCCCAACATGCTGGGCGGGTTGACGTACGACATCATCGCGGCGATCACAAACGGCAGCGCCGTCAGGATGTTCCCGGTCAGCTTTCCGTGCGATGAGATGGATTTGGCTTCTCCCCGCAGCGCCGCCGCCTCGCGCATGTTCACGGCGAGTTTTCCGAGCACCTCATGAAGCTTGCCGCCGGTGCGGCTCTGAAGCTGAATGGCCGCCACGAAGATGCTCACCTCGACGATGGGAACCCGCTCGGCGAAGTGCTGCAAGGCCACGTCCCAATGCATCCCCAACCGCCGCTCCTCGACGATCCGCCGCAGTTCGCCGCCCAGGGGCTGGGGCGTTTCCCGCGAAAGAAGTTCCATCGCCGGCATCAACGCGTTGCCCGCCCGCAGGGAACGCGCCAGCGAGTCCAGCGCCTCCGGGAACTGCTCCTCGAACTTGCCGAGCCGCGCCGCCCGGCGCCGGCGGACCGCCGCGTAAGGGAGCGCTCCGGCCGCGATCGACAAAGCGAAGGCCACCCACGAAGCCACCCAGCTCATCCGCCATAAGATCGCAAATACCGCGGCCGCCGAGAGCAGCATCATCGCCGTCAGGCGGCCTACGGACCAGCTCATGCCCGCCTCCGCGATCTGGTGCCGCATCATTTCGATGCCGTCGACCCGCGCCAGGATCCCCTCCCAAAGAGAGATCGAGCTGAGCGAGTCTTCACGCAGGATCGCCGGTGCGTTGACCGGCCGCAGCCAGTCGAACGAAGACAGGCTCTGCGTCTCGTCTTCGCCGGCGGGGTTGCCGGGGTCTTCGGCGTCCGGCGGGACCGCGCTCCGGCCAACCGTCTCGCGGAGGAGCGTCATGGCCGCCGCCACCGCCGCGAAGACGACGAGGAACAGCAAAGCTGCCAGGAGCGTCAGCATCGCCTACTTCGCGCCTGGATTCACGCAGCCGGCCGCCGGCGCTGATGTCCCGAGCGACAGCCCGGACCCGGAGCCGGCAGCAGCCGTGGCCGTGCGCCCCGCCGCCGGATCGGATCTTCGAACGGCCGCCGCGGGAACGAGCGTAACCGCCCCGGGCGCTGCCTTGCTTCCCCGCATCATTTGGGACACCGTCAGTGAGGCCCGCTCCCGCTCGTCGCTGTCGAGCGGGTTGCGCAGCGCCAGCCGCACCCGCGCCACTGAGTCCGCCAGCCCGAGAATGTCGGCGTCTCTCGGCGACGCCAGCAGCGTGACCACCGGCAACGGCGGCCGGCCCGGCAGCGGATCCGGCTTCAGATTCACCTGCAAGACCTCCAGGTTCTGCACCACTGTCCTCAACTCGCCTGTGTTCTGATCGCCCAAAACCGCCTGCACGTCAACCCGGTGGCCGGGCTTCAGCGTTCCCACGAGGCCCGAGGAATCCGCGGCCAGAACCGAAACCGCGCGCCATCCCGACGGCACCGACATCCCGGCCCCCCGCCGCTTGGTCACGATCGTATCGGCCGTAATGACGTCCCCGGCGGCCAGGTCCCGGAACGTGACGTGGCCCGCCAGTTCTCCCGGTTCGCTGTAGGCGCCCGAGGGAGCCTGGGCTATTTTCGCCGTCCTGACGTCCCCCGGACTGAGGCTCGTGCCTCGAGGCAAGTCCCTGGCCGCCACTAGGACGGCCCGTTCCGCGTTGGCCTCCGCTGTGGGCGTGAACCGCCCGGCCACGAGGAAATAAAAGATGGCGGTGCAAATCGTGGACACCAGCAGAGCGATGACCAGGAGCGGGGCGATGCTGCGTTTCATAGGTGGTGGTCGCGGGACTAGTACGCTTCGAGGGATAGATCGGAGGAACAAGGATGGGACTTTACTGCGAATCGCCCGCCGACCTCAGACGGGACCTCGGCTGGCGGGTAAGGCGAGGTTCGTGGTACTCTGTCAGAGGAAAGTCCGGTCGGTCTCTCATGTACTACGTATTAATGGTGGTGCACGTTTTGGTGTGCCTCTTCTTGATTGTCGTGGTTCTGCTCCAGAGCGGGAAAGCAGCCGACTTGGCGGGCGCCTTTGGCGGAATGGGTTCCCAGACCGCCTTCGGTCCCCGCGGCGCGGCGACAGTCCTCTCCAAGGCGACCACGATCGCGGCGGCCCTCTTCATGATCACGTCGATGTCGCTGTCGGTGCTCGCAACCCGGCAGGGCGGGGGCGCCGCCACCGTTCTCGACGCGGTCAAGACCGCCAAGCCCGCCGAACAGAAGGCTCCCGCTCAGCCCGCCGTGCCGCAGATGGAAATCATTCCGGAAGGAACCGATCCGTCGAAGGCCGTCAAGATCCCGCTCCCGACTCCTCAGGACGTCCAGAAGAGCGGACAGAAGGGTGGCGCCACCACGACCATCCAGTTGCCCGTGGGCGGCGGAACGGGTCAGGCAGGGCAGGCCCCCGCGCAAAAGAAGTAGCGCGGAGTTCAAGCCGGAGTACAATAAAGTTGGGTCACCGCGGAGGTGGCGGAATTGGCAGACGCACTAGCTTGAGGTGCTAGCGGGAGCAATCCCGTGGGGGTTCAAGTCCCCCTCTCCGCACCAAACACTCTACTTCGGGCCCGGTGAGAGCGGGCGCCTCAGTGCCTACCGGGCGATCGACTTCACCTCCAGGTACTCTTCGAGTCCAAACTGCCCCAACTCGCGCCCGTTTCCGGATTGTTTGTATCCCCCGAACGGCGCCAGCGGGTTGAATCGCCCGCCGTTGATATCCACCTGCCCGGCCCGGATCCGCCGCGCCACCCGCATTGCCCGCTCCGGATCAGCCGACCAGACGCCGCCCGCCAGCCCGTAGATCGAATCATTGGCGATCGCCACGGCCTCCTCCTCCGTCTCGTAGGGAAGGATGCAGAGCACCGGCCCGAAAATCTCCTCCTGGGCGATCGTCATCTTCGAATGCACCCCTGCGAACACAGTAGGCTCCACCCAGTAGCCCCGCTCAAAGTCCGGCCGCCCGCCACCGATCACGCACCGCGCGCCCTCGCGGTTGCCCGCCTCGATGTAGCCTTCCACCCGCTTCCGCTGCGCCTCCGAAACCAGCGGACCCAACCTGGTCTTCTCATCCAGCGGGTCGCCCAGCCTGAGTCCCGCCAGCGTCTGGGCGGCCAGGTCCACGGCCCTCTGCTCTAGCCCCCGCGGAACCACCATCCGGGTCCAGGCCGAGCAGGTTTGCCCCGAGTTCAGCATCGCGTTCTTCACCCCCACGCTGACGGCCTTGTCGAAGGCCGCGTCGTCCAGGATCACGTTCGCCGATTTTCCGCCAAGCTCGAGCGTCACCCGCTTGACCGTTTCCGCGCCCAGCGCCATCACCCGCCGCCCCGCCCGCAGCGACCCGGTGAAACTCACCATGTCCACCAGGGGATGCGACGCGATCGCCTCGCCTGCCTCCGAACCCGTACCCGTCACAATGTTCAGTACGCCCGGCGGTACGCCTGACTCCGCCGCGGCCTCCGCCAGGATCATCGCGTTCAACGGCGCCACTTCGCTCGGCTTCAGCACCACCGTGCAGCCGGCCGCCAGCGCCGCCGCCACCTTGGCCATGATCTGGTGCAGAGGATAGTTCCACGGTGTGATCGCGCCCACGACCCCGATGGGTTCGCGAACCACCAGCGAGTTGCCGATCTCCTGCTCGAAGTTCGCCTCCCGGGCCAGCCTCGCGTACGATTTCGTGACCAGCACCGGCAGGCCCGCCTGGATCGGCCCCGCCATCGACAGCGGCGACCCCACCTCCATGGCGATCGTCCTGGCGATCTCTCCCGACCGCGCCTCAAGCGCCGCCGCCAGTCGCTCGAGCAGCGCGCCCCGGTCCTCTCCCGTCGTCTCGCCCCACTCCCCATCGAACGCCTTGCGCGCGGCCTCGGCCGCCCGGTCCACGTCCGCGCCGCCGCACGCCGGGACGCACCCGATCACCTCCTCCGTCGACGGCGAGATGACGTCGATCAGGCCCGGGGAGGAAGGCGTCTGCCAGACGCCGTCAATGAAGATCTGCTGATGCTTTGTCATGGATTCAGGCCTTTGCCTTGAGCGCTCGATGAAGAAGGTTCTGCGTGATGCGCTGAACCCGGGGCTCCGGACCCCGCGGCCGCACCCAGTGCGACCACGGCAGGATATGACCCGGCGGCGACGCCAGACCCTGCGCCCACCAGATTGTTGACGCGTTGAAGACGAAGTTGCCCCGGCCGCCCGGATAGATCGTGGAAGTCCAGTGCGATGGCTTCACGCCTCCCGAAAGTGCGTCTCCCTCGGCGACAATCTCCAGTCCGGGGATATCCGCCGGGTCGCCGTGAAACTCCCACCCGATCAGACCCGGGATCCCCTCTCCGGCCTTCATCCCTGTGCCCTCGAAGATCCAGTGCTTCGGATTTGTGCAGATCCAGTCGCCGCCGCCGTTGAACGGATACACCGAGTGCGCGCCCATCAGCGCGTTCGCCTTCGGGCCTTCCTGTGGGAACGGGAATTTGAAGAAGTCGCCGAACGATCCGTAAACCCCGCCGAAAACGCCCTCGCGTGAGATGATGCGGTTGGCCCGTCCGTCGGTCGAAGGCTGATACGGCGTCAGGCCGAACACGGCGTTTCCGCATAAGTAAAGATGGGTCAGCCCCCGCTTCACCGAGGCCAGCGCGTTGTCGTATTGCCGCTGGTCCCAGTATTCGTCGTGGCCCACGCTCAGAAACACCTTCGACCTGCCGAACTGCGCCGGGTCGATCATGTCGACGTTGGCCGTGTAGGTGACATCGTAGCCGTGCATCTCGAGCCAGTAGGCGAGCGGAAACTCCCACAGCAGGAACTCGCCCGATCCGATCGAAAGCGGATGATCGTAGATCTGCGCGTACTTGCCGTAAGGGCGATCAAAACTGGCCGCCACCCCCGGCGCCCAGGAGTGGCGCGGATCCGTGTACAGCGAGTAATCGTCCGGCCAACGGTTGTACGCCGCCCACGTGTTCTCGCTCACTTGAAACAGAATATCGGCCTTGCGCCGGTCCCTCACAACGAAAATCACGTAGCTTTGCCAGGCGTGCTCGTGCCGGGACTCGGCCACGCACTGCAACCGGCCCAGGTAGACCCCGCTCGGCCAGCCTGACGGAATCCGAAACTCGATCGACGGCGCCCACCGGCACTCCCGCAATCGCCTCGGACCCACTGGAGGCTCCGGTTGCGGGAACCCTCTCGCCGGGCCGAGTTGGGTCATATGACGCCCGCCCGCTCCCCCGTAGTAACCCATGCGATAAAGGTCGAGCGTGAACCGGCGCGCCGGATTCGTGCTGACGAAAAATCGGATCGTGTCGCCCGCCTCGGCGCTCTGATGCGAACAGTAACCCTCGATCAGAGATGTGCGAAACCCTTTGCCCTTGTCCGTCCGGACGCGCGTCAGTTGCCAGTCGCTCGTTCCCGGCTTCGCGTTCTCGGTCCGGACCACCCCGGACGCCCCCGCCGGCGCGGCCAGCGCGAACGAGGCGTGCAGCATCTCCCGGCGACGGATCAGGTCAGACATAGCTCACCTCCACAAATGGGCGACCTCCCGGATCGTGAACGGCGCCAGTTTCGCCCCTGAACTCTCCGGCAGATACTCAATCGTCACTCTGTCGCCTTCCACGATCTCGCTCCAGAACTCGCCGTCCCCGTGGACGCCGTTGCCGGCGTACGGACCCACAGCCTTCCTGCCGATATGAACCCAGACCATGCCGTTGGCGGCCTTGAAAGCTTGGAAATGGACCCGCATCGACTTCGCTCCGGGCGACCGGATCGCAAGCCGCCACACGCGCCGCCCGTCCTTGAGCGTCGTCCAGGTTCCCTTCTTCATCCAAGCCGCTGGAACGATGCGGTGCTCCCCGGTCCGCAGCGGCTCGCCCGCCGGTCCTGCCGCCGGCGGTTTGGAAGACCCCTGCTCGAATCGCGCTTCCGGTGCCGCTTTCAAACCCGCCGCCATACCCGGCGGCGGGGGAGTCTCTTTGTTCGGAATCGGAATCTGCGCCGCCAGTGCGCCCGCCACTGCCAGAACAATCCGCTTCATTCTTCCTCCCTGATCGGCGCCTGCCCGGCGATCTCGATGCCGAACCCCTCCAGACCCACGATCTTGCGCGGGTGATTCGTCAGCAGACGGATCCGGTGCAGTCCCAGGTCCGCCAGAATCTGCGCGCCGATGCCGACCTCGTGTTGCAGCAGTCGCCGCCCCTCCTGCGTCGTGTAGTGCATGAAATCCCGGCTGTGCGGAACCAGCCGCCCCTCGCTCAGCCCCAGACCCATGCCGGTCTTGTGCAGGTAAACCAGCACGCCCCGGCCCTCCTTTGTGATCCGCCGCATCGACCCGCGCAGCATCTCTCCGCACTGGCACTCCGTCGAGCCGAAAACGTCGCCGTAGGCGCAGTGCGAATGCATCCGGACCAGCACCTCGCCCGGCGCCTGAATATCGCCGTGAATGAAAGCCAGGTGCCGCTCCGCGTCAACCGTGGTTCCGTAAGCGATGCTGCGGAACGTCCCGCCCGGAGTCGACAGCACTCCTTCGCCCAATCGCCGTATGAACCGCTCCGTCTCCATGCGGTAGCGGATCAAGCTCGCGACGGAGATCATCTTCAGACCATGCTTTTCGCAGAACTCCTCGAGTTGGGGAACCCGGGCCATCGTCCCGTCGTCGTTCATGATCTCGCAGATGACGCCGCCCGGACCGAGTCCGGCCAGGCGCGCCAGGTCCACCGCCGCCTCGGTCTGCCCGGCCCGGACCAGCACTCCGCCCTCGCGCGCGCGAAGAGGAAAGACATGCCCCGGGCGCGCGAGGTCCGCGGGTTTCGTCGCGGGATCCATAGCCACGCGGATCGTGTGCGCGCGGTCGGCCGAGGAAATGCCGGTTGTCACCCCCTCCCGCGCGTCCACCGCCTCGCAAAACGCCGTCCCGTATGTCGACGTGTTCCGCGCTGTCATCAGCGGCAGTTGCAACTGGTCGCAACGCTCGCCGCTCAATGCCAGGCAGATCAGTCCGCGCCCCTGCGTCGCCATGAAGGTGATCATTTCGGGGGTGACCAGTTCGGCGGCCACCGTCAGGTCGCCTTCATTCTCCCGGTCCTCATCGTCCACCACGACGAGCATCCGGCCGGCCCGGAAGTCCTCGATCGCCTCTGGGATGCTCGCAAACGGCATAGAAGACTATCGTAGCGGGAACCGGAACCCCCCTCCCGGCCGCCTGCACTCTCCCGCCTGCCAGAGGCCCGCTTCCCGGCTACGGCTCGTCCGCGGGCCGCTCAGCCGACTTCTTCGTTCGCCCGCCGCAGCAGCGCCCTGAAGTAGGCGATGCAGTAGGCCAATCCCGCGCGCCGCTCCGGACCGTCGCCGGCGAGCGGCGGAATATGGTCCGGCACGATTCCGTCGGAGTACTTCACCTGCCGCAGCGCTTTCATGATCTGGTACATGTCCGTGTACCCTTCATCCGGGAACGTCTCGTGAAAGACCGGCAGCGGCGAACTCACGTTCCGGAAGTCGATGTCGAACAGCCTTCCCCGGCTCCCGAAATCGTGAATCATGCCGATTGAGTCCTTCCCCATCCTGTCGCCGCCCTCCATCCAGGTTCCGACGCACAGCCGCAAGCCCCAGTGCTTGCTCTTTCCCGCGATCTGCTCGGCCCGCTTGTAGCCGTCGTAGTGGACGAACAGCTTGGCGACCCCGTTCATCTTCGCCAGCGGCGGATCGTCCGGGTGCAGCGCCATCTTCACGTTCGCCTCCTCGGCCACCGGCAGGACGGCCTTCATGAAATACGTGTAGGTCGCCCAGATGTCCTCCGCCGAATACTCCCGGTCGAAGCGCTGCTTCTCGATCTTTTCCCGGAAGTCCTTCTCGCTGAACTGGCGCGTCTTGTAGCCCCGGTGCTCGATGATCGCCGTCGTGTAGGTGTTGGCCGGGTGGAAGTCGTAGTTGACCGCCGGGATCCCCAGCTTGCCCATGATCCGAAGAAACTTGCGGAACGTCTCGATGTGCTGGTCGCGGCCCGGCAGGCCCAGTTGGACCGACAGTTCGCGGTAGGAATAGTGGCACCCGCTGTAGATACGGACGCCGTAACTTGCAAACCGCTTCTGGATCCCGGCCAGCCGGTCCAGATCCGGCTCCTCGTGGTACATCAGCCGCGCCCACTTGAGGCCGATCTGCTTGCAGAACAGCAGGAAGTCGTCGCTGACGTTCCAGTTCAGAATGTGGCCGATTTTCAGGTTCGCCGGGTCGTCCTCCTCGATCACTTTCCTGCGCGGCGCGGCCAGGGCCGCGGCGGCGGGCATGGCCAGCGGCGCGGCGAATGCGGCGCGGCGTGTGAGTTCCCTTCGTTGCATGTTTGTCCTTCCTGTTCGATGAGGTCAGAAGCTGAGCCGCAGGCCGAACTGCATCTCCCGCGGCAGCCCGGCGCTGGTGATCACGCCGAACGTGCCGGTCCCGATGCCCAACCCGGGCGGATTGAACGGCGGCGTGTTGGTCGCGTTGTACATCTCCCAGCGGAATTGCAGGGTCTTGCGCTCGCTGATCCGGAAGTTTTTGAACAGCGAAAAGTCCAGGCTGGTCAGGCCCGGCGCCGTCAGCACGTTCCGTCCCGACGTTCCGTAGTGGCCGACCGCCAGCGTGAAGGCCGACGTGTCGAACCAGCGCCGCAGGCTGCGCTCGGAATCCGGCAGATTCCCGTTGGCGATCCGGTCCGGTCGCCGGTTGCAGCGCGAACACTCGTCGGCCACCGGCTGCACCGACTGCGTCGGATGCATCGGCATCCCCGTCTCCAGCGTCAGCACCCCGTTGGTTTGCCAGCCGCCGAACAGCGTCCCGGCGAGATCCTTGCGGTTACGGAAAAACGGCAGTTCGTAGAGCCACGACGCGGTGGCGCGGTGCCGCTGGTCGGTCTCCGCCAGACCCTTCTCAAGAAACAGGTCGAACGGGCTGTTGTGACGCTGGCCGGCGTTGCCGGCCCAGGCGTCGAACATCGTCTTCGACCACGTGTACGTCGCCAGGAACGTCAGCCCCTGCGAGAACCGTTTCTCCGCCTTGACCAGCATGCCGTGGTAGCTGCCTGACGCGTCCGTCGTGATCAGTTCGATGTTGCCCCACTGCGGGAACGGCTTGACACGCTCGCCCTTGAGCACGTTGATCGCGTTGAATGTGCGCGGGCGGTCGAAGTGGCTCGACTTCGACCCCACGTAGCCGATCTCGAAGACCATGCTGCCCGGCAGCGCCCGCTGGATGTTGAACGTCCACTGCTGCACGTCCCCCACCCCGTAGTTGTCGGGAACCGCCAGCACCTCGCGCGCCGAAGTCGCCGCCACGTTGTCTACCGTCGCCGACGACATCCGGATCCGGATCACCCCCGGATTGTTGATCTCGTTGATCCCCGCGCTGAACGGAATGTTCTTCGAACTCTCCGTCAGATTGTTCAGCATGTTCACGTTATAGAAGACGCCGTAGGATCCCCGGACCACCGTCTTGTTGTCGCGGAACGGACGGAACGCGAACCCGAACCGCGGCGCGAAGTTGTCGAGGTCCCGCTTGTACAGCGGAGCCGACACCCCAGGGGCGGGGAACAGGTCCTGCGTGGCGAAGTCGAAGTTGCGCGTTCCCCCGCGGATGTCCCGCAGCACCGAGTTGTACTCGTAGCGAAGGCCGATGTTGAGCGTCAGCCGCTGCGTGACCTTGAAGTCGTCCGCGATGAAGCTGTGCGACCGCCATCCGAACAGCCGGGTGAACTGCCCCGGCTTGAATCCCTGCACCTCGCTGTGCGCAGTGCGGACCTGGAACGGCTGGTCGAGCAGGAAATCCGCCCACGCCAGCGTTTCCCTCGCCGCCGTCGCCAGCCCCTGCCCGGAGTGAATGCCCGTAAATCCGAACTGCCCGGTGACAAACTGGTAGGTCTCCCGGCGCAGCAGGAGGTGGAAGAACTCGCTGCCGATCTTGATCGAGTGGCGGCCCTTCACCAGCGAGAAGGTGTCGGCGATCCGCCTCGACTCGTCCCAGATCGTGTTCGGAACCACGTTTCCGATTCCGCTGACCCCTGTGATGCTGACCGACGGCACACCGGTCGTGAAAGGATCGTTGGTCTGCCCCGGGATCAGCAGATCGCGCGCGATGTTGAAGTCCGAACCGCTCACCCGGTCGAGCGTCTGGAACAGGTCGCGGTTGTAGGAGACCTTCAGCTCGTTCAGTTTCGTCGCCGAGACCAGCCGCGTGTATTGCACGGCCAGGTTCTGCTGCCGCTTCGGCCGGTCCTGCCCGAAGAAGGGGTGCGGGTTGATCACGCCGCCGAATTCGTTCACGTCCTGGATCCCGTAGCGGCCGAAGATCCGGTTCTTGTCGCCAACGTTGTAGTCCATCCGCAGAAACATCTGCCGGTCGTCGACCGTCGTTCGCGCGCCCCCGGAATAGTTGTTGCTGCCGTCGAACTCCGCCGGCCCGAAGTTGCCCGGAGCCCAGAACTGGAACAGCCTTTGCGCCTGCGGCGCGATGCGCGACGCCGGTATCTGGTTGCCCGGAAACGGCGTGTTCGACGTGATGTCGCGGATCGGCGTCAGTGCGCCCGTCGGACTCCTTCCGGCGCGGAAAAACGGCTCGGTGAGGTCGCCCCGGAACATGCGCTGGCTCGGAAACACGGCGAAGCCCTGCGAGTTTCGCCGCTCCACGAACGCCTCGTAGTTGGCCGTGAAGAACAGCTTGTCGCGCAGGATCCGGCCGCTCACCACAGCGCCGTAGTTGTTGCGGCGCAGCGGCTGCTTCTTGGCGAGCGGGTTCTCGAAGAAGTTCCGCGCGTCCAGCTTCTCGTTCCGCAGAAAGTGGAACAGCGTTCCGTGGAAGTCGTTTGTCCCCGGCCGGATCGACGAGACGATCTGGGCGCCCGACTGCGTGCCGAACTCGGCCGAGTAGAAGCCCGACTCCACCTTGAACTCTTGCAGCGCCTCCACCGACGGTCTCAGCCTCATCGACGCGTGAATCGACGTCCGGATCGGCGCGCCGTCCAGAAGGAACCAGTTGTTGTGCACCTTCTGTCCCATCGCGGCGATGCCGAACCCGGGCCCGAAACCCGACGTCGTCACGCTCGAGGCCGGACCCCGGCTCATGCCCGCCCCGAGCAGCGCCAGCATGTACATGTTGCGCTTGCCCGGAATCGGAAGCTCGCGGATCTTCCGCTCGTCGATCAGTTGCCCGATCGTCGCGTCGTCGGTCGACAGGAGCGGCGAAGCCCCCTGCACCGTCACCTCCTGCGTTACCGCGCCGACCTCGAGCTTGAGGTCCACTCGCGCCCGCTGGCCCACCACCAGTGTGATGCCGCGCACTACCTCCCGCCGGAAACCCTGCTGCTCCACCGCGACCTCGTATTCACCGATATTGAGCGCCGGCACCTCATAGCCCCCGCGGTCGTCGGCGATCGTGGTCCTCCGTTCTTTGGTGCCGGTGTTGGTCACCGTCACTGCGGCGCCCGGCACCGCGGCCCCGCTGGCGTCGGTGATCTGTCCGAGGATGCTGGCGCGGTCGCCCTGGGCCAACGCCGTGACCGCGGCGGCGGCTCCCAGGGCCGCCGCGGCAAATATACGGAAATGAGTCATGAGCGCACTCCCTTCACCTGCCGGAACTTCCTTCCGCGGGTAGCAGTCAGTATATACGGAGCCGCTGCCGGCTGCTACCGCCGCGCTGGATGCGTCGTCCCCGGCGCCGTGTTCACCATCCACATCGAAAAGTCCCGCAGAAACCTCCGGAATCCCTCCAGGTGCTCCGCCGGAAAGCCGTACTCGGCGGGTGCGTTCGCCAGCACGGACTCGAAGCAGTCGAGCCAGATCTGCCGGGCCTCGAAATCGATCGCGAACGGCAGGTGGCGGGCCCGCATCGCCGGGTTGCCGTAGCGCTCGTGATACAGGGGCGGGCCGCCGAGCAGACCCACGAAGAACGCCGCGGACTTCTCCGAGGCCGCCCGCATGTCGCGCGGAAACATCGTCCGCAGAGGCGACTTCTCGAGCGCCGCGTAAAAGTCGGCGAGCATCCGGAAGATGTTGGCTTCACCCATCGCCGCGTAAATCTCCCGGCTGGGAGGCTGAATCTCCCGGGGGTCGATCGGAGGAACAAAAGGCTGGCGGATTTTGACGTTCAACTTTCCTCTATTGTATGGTCGCCGCGCCGGCCGCGGACCGCTTCCTTGCCCCGCGCATCGCCGTATAATGAACCGAATCATGAGCGCCAAGTTCAGTTCGCTGGCCCTTGTGGCCGTCTTTCCCCTGTCGGCCCAGAACTCCACTCAGGCCGGCCGTTTCCACGTCGAACACCCCACCCTTCTCAACCTCGGTTTTGAATGGTCCATCTCCGGCGACGACAACCGGAACGCGAAAGTGGACGTCCGCTTCCGCCCGGTTGGTGAATCCGCCTGGCGTTCCGCCTTGCCCATGCTCCGCATCGGCGGCGAGAAGGTCTACCGCCGCCGCGAGAATCTCGAGTACTTCGTCCCCCACGGGTTTGCGGGCAGCATCCTCAATCTCCGCCCCGGCGTCGAGTATGAGTGCCACTTCAAGCTGACTGACCCGGACGGCGCCGCCGGCCAGACGGAACACACCGTCAAGGTGAGGACCCGGACCGAACCCCAGCCCTACAAAGGAGGCCGGACCCTCCACGTCTATCCTCCCGGCTGGGAAGGCAAACGCGAAGAGCCCAGCTTTACCGGAATCCTCCAGGCCTACTACGGCGCCGGACTCGGTGACTGGAGCGTCGTCTGGGAACGCCGCGCCCAGCCTGGCGACACGCTCCTCGTTCACGCCGGGCTCTACAAACCCGACCGGCTGAACTACGTCGACCCCATGATGGCGCCCTTCGATGGATCGATGTCTCTGGCGTTGAAGGGTACGCCCGACAGGCCCATCACCATCAAAGCCGCCGGCGACGGCGAAGTCATCTTCGACGGCGACGGCAATCACCGCCTCTTCGACGTGATGGCGTCGAAATACCACATCTTCGACGGCCTGACGATCCGCAACACCGACGTGGGAATCTTCGCCGGTCAGAAGGAAGTCATCGGCGCTGTCGGCCTGACGGTGAAAAACTGCCGCTTTGAAAACGTTGGCTTCGGCGTCTGGACCGAGTACGCCGGGTCGAGCGATTTCTATATCGCCGACAATCTGTTCCTGGGCCGCGAGGATCGCATGCGCCTCATTGGCTGGACCTATCCCGGCATCATGAGCGCCGGCATCTACGGATCACACGGGCTCAAGAGCTACTACGCGGTCAAAGTCTACGGACCGGGCCACGTCATCGCTCACAACTCCGTCGCCTACTTCCATGACGGCATTTCGATCTCGACCTACGGAACGCCGGAAAAGGACCCCGACATGCGCGCCTCGTCGATCGACATGTACAACAACGATTTCCACATGCTCAACGACGACTTCCTCGAGACCGACGGCGGAGTCCACAATATCCGTGTGTTCAACAACCGCGGCGTCAACGCGGCCCACGGCGGCTATAGCTCCCAGCCGATCTTCGGCGGGCCCGTCTACTTCATCCGCAACCTGCTCTATCACGTCCCGAGCGGCGTTGCGTTCAAGTTCTCCGCCAAGCCCGCCGGCCTGCTCGTCTTCCACAACACCATCATCGGCGAGCACGTGATCACCGATCCTTCCTCCAACGTCCACTACCGGAACAACCTCTTCCTCGGCCGCGACACACCCGACCGCGGCATCATCCGCTGGGCCAACGCGACCGGCCAGTACAGCACCGATTACAACGGATTCCGCCCGAACCGCGGCGTTGCCTCCCAATACTCCTGGCTAGCCCCGAAACCGGGCCAGACCGCTTACGAGCCCTCCCCGCAGGACTGGAAGCACTTCGCCACGCTCGCCGAGTTCCGCGCCGCGACCGGACAGGAAACGCATGGAATCGAAGTCGACTTCGACATCTTCGAGAAGATGACCCCGCCCGACCCCAACCGCCGCCATGCCGTCTATCACGCCATGGACCTCAATTTCCGCCTGAAGCCCGCCAGCAAGGCCGTGGATGCCGGCGTGCCGATTCCGACCGTCAACGACGGATTCGCCGGCCGTGCCCCCGACCTCGGCGCGCTGGAGTCCGGCCAGCCCGAACCCCACTACGGGCCACGCTGGCTGACCTGGCAGCCTTTCTACCGGTGATGGCGCTGCCTCCTGCCATGAGCCAGATCGGGGAGGAATTCAAATGAGAAGGCGCGATCTCCTCGCCGCGCTCGGAGCCTCCCCCTTCGCGCGCTCTCAGTCCGCTGCCCGACCCGTCCGCGTCGGGTTCATCGGCGTGGGCTCGCGCGGCACAGGACTCCTGCGGACTTCCATGCAGATCGAAGGCGTCGATGTCCGCGCCCTCTGCGACATCAACGAAGCCAGTCTTTCCCGCGCCGCCGATCTCGTCGTCAAGGCGGGACGGGCGAGACCGGATGCCTACAGCCGCGGCGTCGAGGATTACCGCCGCCTTCTCGAACGTGACGACCTCGATGCTGTCATCAACGCCGGTCCCTGGGAGCTCCACACTCCGATGTCGGTCGCCACAATGAAGGCCGGCAAATACGCCGCCACTGAGGTCCCCGCGGCGACCCGGCTCGAAGAGTGCTGGGAACTGGTCGAAGTTTCCGAACAGACCGGCGTCCCCTGCATGATGCTTGAGAACGTCTGCTACTTCCGCAACGCCCTGCTGGTCCTGAACATGGTCCGGAAGGGCCTCCTCGGCGAACTCATCCACTGTGAAGGCGGCTACCAGCACGATGTCCGGTCCGCCTTCATCGGCCACGAGCGCCGCGGCGTGCCGGGCGAGATCACCTGGCGCGGCATGCATGTGGCCAACAGCAACGGCAACCTTTATCCGACTCACCCCATCGGACCCATCGCCCAGTGGCTCGGCATCAACCGTGGCAACCGCTTCATCTACCTCACTTCGATGTCGAGCAAATCGCGCGGAATGAAGGATTACGTCGCGCGCAAACACGGAGCCGGCCACGTCAACGCCCGCCGCGACTACGCTCTTGGCGATGTCAACACCTCTCTCATCATGTGCGAGAACGGGGAGACAGTCACCCTCTATCACGACACCACGCTTCCACGGCCCTATGACCTGATTCTCCGCGTGCAGGGAACGCGCGGAATCTACTCCGGCACGCTCGACAAGTTCTACATCGATAACATGAGCCCGAAGGAACACGCCTGGGAGGATCCGGAGCGTTACTACCGCGACTACGATCACCCCACCTGGAAGGCCCACGGTGACCGCGCGAAGAACCACGGCCACGGCGGCGCGGACTACGTGACCCTGCACCAGTTCTTCGCCGCCGTGCGGGACCGCCTCCCCACGCCGATCGACGTGTATGACACCGCTGCATGGAGCGCCATCACACCCCTTTCCGTGCGGTCCGTCGCCGCCCGCAGCGCGCCGGTGGACTTCCCGGATTTCACGCGGGGCCGGTACCGGACACGGCCGCCGGTGGCCTGATTTTTTACCTGTTTTTCCCTTGACAGGCGGTGGGAATCGGGTGCATTCTGTGGTCGGAAAGAAGGTTGAAATAGAACCTGGCTACCGAGGGGGCGGCAAGGGCCAGCCTCCGGCGTGAAATCGGTTTCGCGAACGTCCGGACCGAATCGGCGCGCAAAGAAGCGCCAGCACTGTAACGTGCGCAAGGATGGCGTGAAGACGAAATCGAGCCGGAGACTTCCCACGCCGCCCCTTTCGTGTTTCCCCGAGCAGGGAAATCGGCCCGGCTATCGCCGGGCCAGGTGGAACTGTTCGTAGTGAGCCTTGAGCAGATCCGCTCCAAAGTCCCCGTTGAAGTCCCTCCACACCGAGTGAATGTGATTAGCGTTGTTCTGTGTGTTGTCGTACTCGATAAGGAACGTGGGACCTTGGACCCGGTAGTAATGGGGCTGCCCCCGGTCCGGTCCTCCCATCCACGCAAAATGAATTTTGTCCGTCCCGCCCTTGCGGACACCTTCCATGCGCGCCGCTTCGAGATCCTCAGGCATGTTGCCGGCGTACTCGGCGATCAGAGCCATCAGCGTTTCGTTCTGCTTCTTCGTCAGCTTTGACGCCGCGATGCCTTTGGGATCGATCGGTCCCACCCTGACGTTCGCGCCGGTCGTGATGTCCTTCGGCGCTTCGTTGCTTAGTACCGCCAGCGCCTTCTGGCGGGCGTCGAGCGAATGCAGCAACTCCCGCGCCAGGTCCTCTTCGCGCGCCAGCGCCCGGAAACCCTTTCGCGGACCCTCCTTGACCTCCGCCGGATTCGCGCCGAAAAAGGTCGGCGACGTCGCCACGGTCCGTCCGTTGATCACGTTGTAGTTCAGCGCGACATGGTGGCCTTCGAATCGCCAGCCCCAATTACTCGACCCGGAGGGCTTGCCGAAGATCGTGTAGAAATAGCCAGCCGCGTCGCGCCGGCCCTTCGTGTCTTTCTCCTGGTCCCGCAGGATAGGCTCCAGGCTCAGAACGCCGCCCACCTTCGCGTATCCGCGGCTGCTCAGGCCCGTGCTGAGCAGCGCTCCCGCCAGCGCCCGCTGCCCGGCGTCCATCTCTTTGAGCGGCAGCCCCTTGCGTTCACGTGGGATGAAATGCCAGTTGAGGCGTTCCTTGTCTTCGAACCCGAACGTGGCTTTCGCCTGCGCCTCGGCTGGCAGCATGGCGAGAAAGTTCGTTGCCGCCTGCGCCATCGCTTCGGCCGAATTCGTCCTGTGGTAGGTGGCCGCCAAGGCGATGGCGCACATCGATCCGAGCGCCGCGCGGAGGAGATTCTGCTTCATCGTTCCAGCCTGCCTTTCGTCGCAAGTCTATCACGGCCGCCGGGCCGCGGCGCGGCGTCTCCCGGACCCCCGCCCCGCTCGCCAGGCTCCGATCGTCAGCCCTTCACCCGGTACTTCTCCACCGCCGCCATGTCCAGCGTCGCCCCGATGCCGGGCCCCGTCGGAACCGTGTAGTAGCCGGCCTGCATCCGGAACGGCTCCACCATCATGTCATCGGCCAGGCAGTGCGTGACCGTGATGCAATACTCGATCCCCGGATACGCCGCCGCCTGCTGCGCCTGGTACACCTGCGCGACCCCGCTCTGCGTCGCATACTCCACCCACAGCGGTACCTGCGTCGCTTCCGCCATCAACGCCCGTTTCGCCATGGTCCGGCCCAACGGACCTCCGATCACGAAGGCCTGCACGAGACCTTCGTTGACGAACGTCATCGGGTCCTCTCCCATGTGCTCGGCGATCTTCAGCGGAGACTTGCCTTTCAACGCCCGGAACGACGCCACGTTGCGGTACTGCACCGGCGATTCCACCGCGAAGTAGTTGCTGTGCTTGGCCAGGCCGTTGATGAAGTGCAGCGCCCGGCTCGGCGACCCCCAACTCGCGTTCGCGTCCGCCCAGATCCGGTATTCCTTCGGTACCACCGCGCACATCGCGGCGGCCTGCTCGAGCGGATCCTGCCACGGGCGCGCCTTGACCTTGTGCACCCGGTAGCCGAGGCTGGCCGCCAGCTTCGCCTCGGAAGCCATCAGGTCGGGCGGCAGACAGTGTGTCCACCAGGTGTGCTCGATCCGCGTCTTCGGCGAAGTCGAAAGCAGCCGCGCCACGCTCATTCCCGTCGCCTGCCCCAGTATGTCGTGGACCGCCATCAGCAAGCCCTGGATCGAATCGTCCATGAAGTACTCGACGGGAGAATGGCCGATCATCCGCTTGGCGATCGCCTCGGCTTGCGCCGCACCCGTGAGCGCCTCGCAGATCCCGGTCAGCCCCTCGTCGGTGTGCATGCGTACGAACACGGCGCTGTAATGGGTCTGGAACGTCCCCTGCAACCGGTAGCTTTCCTCCCACGCCGCGCGCACCCTCTCGGCCATCGGAATGCTCGTGGGGAAAATTTCGTACCGGGTGAATCGCAACCGGCCCGCCGCGGCCAGCGCCCGCGGCGCCGCCGCCAGGCCCAGTCCCGCGCCGAGCCGCAAAATGTCGCGGCGGTTTGGATCTTTCATGGTTTCCCAGTTTCTCAGATTCCCGGCACGGAAGGGTGGCCGGCGCGGCGGACCGCGGGCACGCTCTTCTTCGTACCACCCGGGATTCGGCTCGATCCTTCGATACACTGGAGTCGGTCCAGCCATGCTTCGCGCGTTCCTCCTCGCCCTGTGTTCTGTCACCCTCGCCGCCCAGCCGTCGCTGCACCGCGACGCCTTTGTCATGGATGGCCACATCCACGTCATGTCGCGCCAGCTTCTCCAAGGGCTCGACATCGGGCAACGTTACCAGGATGGCAGCGTCGACCTCCCTCGCGCCCGCGCCGGCGGCCTCGACGCGATGTTCTTTTCCGTCTACACGCCGGAGCCCTACTATCCCGGCCGCCACGAAATCGCCAACACGTTCCGCGTCGTCGAACTCGCCCTCGAACAGATCGAAAAAAATTCCGCCGTCATCGAACTGGCCCGGAACGCCTCGGAGATCGAATCCATCAACCGCCGCGGCAAAATGGCCGCCTTCCTCGACCTCGAGGGCGGTTTCGATCTCGACGGCTCTCTCCTGCTGCTCCGCGCCCTCCACCGCCTGGGCCTGCGCTCGCTGCAACTGACCGCGCACAACCAGACCAACGCCTTCATCGATTCTTGTTGCTCCCCCGCGAAATGGAATGGCATCAACGAACACGGCCGCGCCATCGTCGCCGAGATGAACCGCCTCGGCATGCTCATCAACGTGGCCCATGCCTCCGACGCCGCGATCCTTCAGGTTGTCGCCGCCAGCAGCCGTCCGGTCGCCTACACCCATGGCGGATTCCGCGGCGTCGTCGACAATCCCCGCTGCCTCACCGATGCCGCCGCCAGGGCGATCGCGGCTAAAGGCGGCGTCATCGGCATTCAATTCGGCAGCACGTTCAACAACCCCAGCTATGCGGCCTGGGTTCGAACCAGGCGGTCCGTTCCGGCCCCGGCCCCGGCCGGCTCGCGCCACGCCGCGAGGACGATCCAGGAGGTGGACAGCGAAGTCGCCCGCGGACTGCCGTTCGTGTTCAAGGGCGTCATTCCCGACGAATACTGGATGGGAACCGACCAGCTGGCCCGCGTTATCGATTACGGCGTCCGCCTCGTCGGCGAAGACCACGTCGCCCTCGGCTCGGACTTCGACGGCGGCCCGCCCCTCCCCCGCCAGATCCGCGACGTCAGCGACTACCCCGAGATGACCAAAGCTCTTCAGCAGATCGGCTATTCCGAGCGGCGCATCCGAAAGATCCTCGGACTGAACTGGCTGCGCCTCATCCGCGAGGTCACGGAAGCTCGCTAATCTCAACAACAGAAAAGGATTTTGGTCCACCCCGGCGGTGCACGCAAGAGGACGGCCGCCTTTGTGGTAACATTGCACTCCGTCTGCATTTCATTTCAACTACAGCAACCTCACCCAGGAGCCCAGCTTGAAAGTCTACGAAGGTAGTGACATCCGCAACGTTGCGTTGATCGGCCACCTGAACTGCGGCAAGACGTCCCTCACGGCTGCGTTCGCCTATGCCAGCGGCGTCGGCAACCGGCTCGGGAGAGTCGACGAAGGGACCGCGTTGACGGACTTCGACGAGGAGGAAATCGCCCGCAAGATCACGATCTCCAGCGCCATCGCCTCGCTCGAGTGGGGAAAAAAGAAGATCAATCTCATCGACACGCCGGGTTTCAATATCTTCACTAATGACGTCCGGCAGTGTCTCATCGCCGCCGACTCCTGCCTGGCGGTCGTCGACGGTGTCGGCGGCGTCGAAGTACAGACCGAAAAGACTTGGTCTATCGCCGAAGAGTACAACCTCCCGCGCGCCATTGTCGTCAACAAGTTGGATCGCGAGCGGGCCGACTTTGAACGCGCTGTCGAGTCGATCCAGGCCGCCTTCGGCCGTGGAGCCGTCGCCCTTCAACTGCCGATCGGAAAAGAGAAGGACTTCAAGGGCGTCGTCGACCTCGTCGCGATGAAGGCGTACACGTACTCCCCCGCCGGAAACGGGAAGGGAGCGGAAACCGACATCCCCGCCGCGCTTGCCGACGAGGCGAAGACCGCCCACGAAGCCCTCGTCGAGATGGCCGCTGAGGGTGACGACGCGCTCATGGAAGAGTTCTTCGAGAACGGGACCCTCCCCCTTGAGAAGATCCGGGCCGGGTTGCGCCATGGCATGAACGCCGGCAAGATCTTCCCGATCCTGTGCGCGTCCGCCTCAACGCTGACTGGCATCGACGCGATCCTGAACTTCCTTGCCGACTACATGCCCGCGCCTGTCGATCGTCCTCCCCGCAAGGGCAAAATCAACGGGGCCGAAACCGAGCGCGCCATCTCCGCACAGGGCCCGGCATCCGCCTTCGTCTTCAAAACCATGGCCGACCCCTTCGCCGGTCGCGTCAGCTACTTCAAAGTGATCTCCGGAGTCGTCAAAAACGACTGCCACCTCAACAACGTCCGCACCGGAGGCGACGAACGTCTCTCCCACATCGGCGTGCTGCAGGGTAAAACCATCATTCCGGTCACCGAGTTGAAAGCCGGCGACATCGGCGCTGTCGCCAAGCTCAAGGAGACCCTCACCGGCGATTCCCTCGCCGACAAGAGCTCCATGATCGCCTACGATGCCGTCGTTCTTCCTGAACCCTCCATCGCCTACGCCATCCACGCCAAGACCCGCCAGGACGAGGACCGCATGGGCAACGGCATCTCCCGCCTGCTTGAAGAGGACCAGTCCCTGCGGTTCTACCGCGACCCCCAGACAAAGGAGTTCCTCCTGGCCGGCAGCGGCCAGCAGCACGTCGAGATCATCTGTTCCAAACTCAAGAAGCGCTACCACGTCGAGGTGGAACTCAAGGCCCCGAAGATCCCCTATCGGGAAACCATTCGCGGTTCAGCTGACGTCCACGGCCGCCACAAGAAGCAGACCGGCGGCCACGGACAGTTCGGCGACTGCAAGATCCGGGTGTCCCCACTTCCCCGCGGCGAAAAGTTCGCCTTCGTCAACGAGATCTTCGGAGGCGCCGTGCCCAAGCAGTTCATCCCCGCCATCGAGAAAGGGATTCTCGAAGCCGCCGAACGGGGCTACCTCGCCGGCTACCCCGTCGTCGACTTCAAGGTGGTCCTCTACGACGGCTCCTATCACGACGTCGACTCGAACGAGCTCTCCTTTAAAATGGCCGGCCGCAAGGCCTTCCGTCTCGCCATGGAACAGGCCAAGCCGGCGCTGCTCGAACCCATTATGAACGTGGAAGTGCAGGCGCCGGTCGAGTTCGCCGGCGACATCATGGGCGACTTCAACTCCCGCCGCGGCCGCGTCTCCGGCATGGACACCAAAGGCGGCATCCAGATCGTTCGCGCCCAGGTCCCCATGGCCGAGATGCTCACCTATCAGACCGACCTGGTTTCCATGACGCAGGGCCGTGCGTCGTTCACCATGGAGTACTCCCACTACGACTTCCTCCCGCAGTTGCAGGCCGAAAAAGTGATCGCGGCCGCCAAAGCCGCCGGTGCGGGAGCCGAGGAAGAGGAAGAATAGCGCCGCGATGGCCGGCTATCCGGAAGCCGCCGCCGGTCTCCGCGTCGGCTCCCGCCAACTTCAAGACGTTGTGCGCGCCGTCTTCGCCGCCTGCGGAATGCCCCCCGCCGGCGCGGCGCTCCTCGCCGATTCCCTCGTCTGGGCCGACCTCCGCGGCATCCACTCCCACGGCGTCCTGCGCGTCGCCGAATACGTCGAAAAGCTCACCTCGGGCGGCGTCGACCCGCGCGGCCAGCCCCGGCTCGTCCGGGAGCGTGTCTCGGCCCTCGTCGTCGACGGCGGCAACAGCATGGGCCAGCTCGCCGCCGCCTTTGCCATGGACCTCGCCATTGAACGGGCGCGGTCCACCGGCGTCGCTGTCGCCGCCGTCGGCGGGAGCAACCACTGCGGCGCGCTCTCCTGGTATGCTGTGCGGGCCCTCGAACACGGCATGATTGGCGTGGCCGCCACCAACGCCCTGCCGACGATGGCGCCCTGGGGTGGAGTCGACAAGATCGTCGGCATCAATCCGCTTGCCGTCGCCCTGCCCTCCGCTGGGGAGGCGCCCGTCGTGCTCGACTGTGCCTTCAGCTACTCTTCCCACGGCAAGATCCGCGTCTTTGCGCAGAGAGGACTGCCGATTCCTCCCACCTGGGCCTTTGACCGAGAGGGACGCCCCACGACCGACGCCCAGGAGGCCATCGGCGGCTTGCTCCAGCCGATCGGGGAGTATAAAGGTGTGGGCCTTGCCGTCGTCTTCGGGCTGCTGTCCACGGCTCTTTCCGGCGCGAGCTACGGGACCGACCTCGGAGACATGACCACTGGACCCCTCCCCGGGCGGGACGGCCACTTTTGCATGGCCATCGACGTCACCGCCTTCACCGATCCGGACGCCTTCCGCTCCCGCGTGGACCGCGCCGTCCGCCAGATCCGGTCGAGCCGCCTCGCCGCCGGACACAACACCGTTTATGCTCCCGGCGGCCTCGAACAGGAGACCGAGGCGCGCCACCGGCGCGACGGCATCCCGCTTGATCCCGTCACCGTCGACGCCATCGACCGCTGCGCCCGCCAACTCGGGACTGCGGGTCTCTCGCCCGTTTCTCCAGCAAGCTGAGCCGGCGCGTGGCGCTCCTGCTGACGGCGGTTGACGGCGCGTGTGCGTTAGCGTACCATCCCCGATACGCCTTGGAGCGGCATGGAGACAGTGGATCCCAAACCCGGCCCCGCGGCAGCTGCCGCCGATCCGCCTCCGGCGCCGGAAAGCTCGTTCCCGTCGTTCCTTGCCTACGCCTATCTTCTCCGGGTCCCCCTTCTGACCTGGCTGTTTGTGCTCCTGTTCGGACCCCTCGCCGCCGGGGCCGGCCTGCTCAAGAACCTCCTGCTCGGCGGAATCTCCGCCCAGGTTTGGACGCTGCTGACGGCGCTTCTGGCCTGCCGCTGGGCCCAGGGCGCCGCCGAAACCATCGTCCGCTATGGAGCGGAGCGTTTCGGCGTCCGCTTCAAACCGCCCGGCATCCTCCCCTTCGCCGCCGCCGGCGCCCTCTGCGGCTGGGCCGGCGGGCCCGCATTCCTTCTGGCCGGGCTGCTCGCCGCCGGCTATGCCCTCACGACCCAGAGCCGCGCCGTCGCCCTCGGAGCCGGCGGCCTCGCTCTCCTCGTCTTTGTCGCCCTCGAATCCTGGCCCGGCGCCGTCCTCGGGGCCTTCTCGTTCGCTATACTCGCCTGGTTTCTGCAAACCCGCGGATCCCGGCTCGCGGACCTGGACGCCCTGATCTGGAACCCCTCCGACGTTCCCCTGATCCGCCTCGCCGTCGACTTCGCGCTGTTCGGAAGCCCTGCATACGTCCTCGGCTGGTTCATGGCGACCCGCGCTAGGCTCGGACCCGGAGTCGAGGTCCTGCCCCTGATGTTGGCCGCCGCCGCCGGCTGGCTCCTGTTCTGGTTCGTGCCCTGGTGGATACTTTCTTCCTCGCGGGTCGACCGCGTCCAGGCATGGGCGGACCGAATGCTTGCCTCCCTCCTGCGCCGCCCTCTTCGATGGCTTCGTCCCTACCTTGCCGGATACGCCGAATACGACCAGACCGGCGCGTTCGTCAGGATCCTGGAAGGCCACTGGAGCCTGATTGTCCTGGACATGTTCGCCCTTGGCGCCTTCGTCTGGTTCGGCGCTGCCAAGTCGGAATTCCTGGCCTCGGGCGGCGGGGCGCCGCCGCCGGTGTGGTCGCCCGGTGGCGCGCCCGCCCTGGCGTTTCTGTTCATCGGAGTCGCGATCCTGTGCCTGCTCGGCTCCGGCGTCACCTTCGCGCTCGACCGGTTCCGGCTGCCGCTGCTTGTTCCGTTCGCGCTCCTGGTTGTCCTCGGATCGCGGCCGCCCACCGACCACGTCTTTCCCGTGCGCCCCCCTCCCGCCGTGACCCGGCCCTCCGCGCCGGACCTGCTCGCCGGCCGCGACCGCGTCATCGTCGTGGCAACCGCCGGCGGTGGCGTTCAGGCCGCCGGCTGGACCGCCCGCGTTCTGAACGGGCTGGCGGCCGAGGAGCCCGGCTTCGTAGGGAGCCTCCGGGCCGTCAGCGCCGTCTCGGGCGGTTCGGTCGGCTCGATGTACTTCCTGCGCAACGTCCTGGACGCTAAGTCCGCCACCGGCGAGCAGGCGCGCCGCACCGTCTTCGACGGACGCTGGCGTGCCGCCGTCGAGCCCAGTCTCGACGTCTTCGCCTGGGGCCTGATCAACCGCGACCTCGCCGTCGCGCTGACCGGCCTGTTCCGCGGAAAACGTTCTGCCGACCGCGCCTCCGCCTTCGACGATCTGTTGGCCAGCCGGGCCCGGCTGCGCGGCGTGTGGATGTCGGACTGGTCCGCCGGCGCCGGCCGGACGCTTCCAGCTGTCATCTTCAACGCCTTTGAGATCGAAACGGGCCGGCCCGCCGTCATCTCGACCAGCTCCTTCCCGCCCGAGCCGGACCTCGTGGACCTGCTCGCCCGCCACGACCTGCCCGTCGTCACCGCCGCTCGTCTGTCTTCTTCGTTCCCCTTTGTCAGCCCGGTGGCTCGGCCGGACCGCCCCGGACTCGAGCCGCACCTCGCCGACGGCGGCTACTTCGATAACTACGGTCTCGCCACCCTCATCAAGTGGCTTCGGGCTGGGTTGAAAGACCGCCATGTTCCCGTGCTCCTGGTCAGGATTGTTTCCTTCCCGGATCCGGATATCACCAGCCCGAAACACGTCGGCTGGGGCTACCAGTTGTACGCTCCCCTGGTCGGCATGCTGAAAATGCGCGCGATGTCACAGGGCGTCCGCGGCGCTCTCGAACTGGAAATGCTTCAGGAGACCCTCGACCTCTCCATCGCCGATTTCACCTTCCACGGGAAGACGCCGGATGGAAAAAGCGCCTGCTCCTCCCCGTCCCTATCGTGGGACCTGAGCCCGGACGAAATCTCCTGCTTCGACACGGTCTGGGCGGCGATGGCGTCCCAGCGCGCACAGGTTCGCCGCTTCCTCGGGAAATAGGCGTCAGGGACCCTCTGCGGGGGCACGCTTCACAGCTTGTGACTGGCGGCCGCGGCGGCCCGGCGCGCCTTCCCGCTCCCGACCGGGCGCATCCGGTGCGTCCTCCGGTTGCAAACGGCTACAGATTTGCTACAATCAAAACTGCGTCAAACGAGCCATTCTCCTCCACCTGACGCGATCACAACTTGGGAGGCGGATCCCGGGAGCCCCGCTCCGGCTGTGGAACCGCCGTTTGGACCAGTCATAACATGGCAAGGAAACCAGGCAGGAAATACACCGCCGCGGCCAAACAGATCGAGGCCCGGCCACACACCCTCGAGGAGGCCGTACCCCTCGTCCAGAAGGTGAAGTTCGCCAAGTTCGACGAAACCGTCGAGGTCCACATGCGGCTTGGCGTCGACCCCAAACACGCCGACCAGATGGTACGCGGCACCGTCGTGCTTCCCCATGGCCTCGGCCGCGCGGTCCGCGTGCTCGCCATCGTCGGCGCCGACAAGATCAAGGAAGCCGAGGAGGCCGGCGCGGACTACGTCGGCGGCGAGAACATGGTCCAGAAGATCCAGGCCGAAAACTGGACCGCCTATGAGACCGTCATCGCCACGCCGGACATGATGCGCTCCATGGCCCGGCTCGGCAAAATCCTCGGCCCCCGCGGCCTGATGCCGAACCCGAAAACCGGAACCGTCACCACAGACGTAGCCAGAGCCATCCGAGAAGCCAAGGCGGGCAAGGTCGAGTTCCGCGTCGACAAGACCGGCGTCATTCACGCCCCGGTCGGCAAGACGAGCTTCGCCAACGCGAAGCTGCTTGAGAACGCCCAGACCCTCATCAACGCCGTCGTGCGCGCCAAACCCGCCGCGGCCAAGGGCAAATACGTCCGCAGCGCGACCGTGTGCTCGACCATGGGTCCGGGAATTCCTCTCGATGTGACACCCTACAACGCGAAGGTGGGAGCGTAACGCCATGAAAGACAGGAAACGGAAACAACAGGATGTGGACGCTCTCAGGAAGATCTTCACGGACAATCCCAACGTCTTCCTCACCGCGTTTGAAAAGATGACGGTCGCCCAGGATTTCGAGCTGCGAAAGGCCATCCGCGAAGCCGGCGGGACCTACAAGGTCATCAAGAACACACTGGCCGAAAAGGCCGGCGCCGGCACGCCCGTTGAAAGCGTGACCAAAGGTCTGGCCGGCATGTCGTCGATGGCCTACACGGCGGGCGACCCGGTGACGCTCGCCAAGGCGCTCACGAAGTACGCCAAGGACAACCCGATGTTCACGTTCAAGGCGGGCGTCGTCGAGGGGCGCGTCTTCGATATCGGATCCATTCAGGCCCTGGCCGCGATGCCCTCGAAAGAGGAGATCTACGCCAAGCTGCTTTATGTCATCAACGCGCCGGCGCAGCGGCTTGCCAGCGCCATCGCGGGCGTAGGCCGGAACCTGGCCGTCGTGGTTGACCAGGGCGTGAAGGAGAACAAGTTTTCCGCGTAGGGCTCTCCGCGGGTGGCGCGTGCTTCGCACTGCCGGTGCGCGCGGCTGATGTGCTGTGCGGTGTAGTTTTGTTTGAGGTTTAGGAGTTT
>Ga0073934_10001241_pt1 | contig 63296 bp, 53 predicted proteins | sample LarsenN4metaG_FD_76834 | JGI IMG/M metagenome (GOLD analysis project Ga0073934, IMG submission 76834) | Hot spring sediment bacterial and archeal communities from British Columbia, Canada, to study Microbial Dark Matter (Phase II) - Larsen... ... | reverse complement strand
TCGTCCTGCTCGCCCTGCTCGTCGCCGGTTTTGGCGCCTATCGTTACATGCTGGGCGTGCCGGGCACGCCGTATCAGGGGGCCCTTCCGGCGCTGACGCCGGATGAGCGCGACCTCGCCGCGCGCTTGCGGCGGCATGTCGAAGCCGTCGCCGCCGCCGAGCACAATCTCGACCAGTATGATGAGCTGGAGAAAGCCGCGCGCTACATCGAAGGCGTGCTGCAGGATTACGGCTATCCGGTGATGCGCCAGGTCTTCACCGCCCGCGGCAAGGCGGTCCGCAACATCGACGTGGTGCTGGAAGCCCCGAAAAAGGATATCGACGTCATCGTCGTCGGCGCCCATTATGACAGCGCGCAGGGCACGCCGGGCGCCAATGACAATGCCACCGGCACCGCCGCCGTGCTCGAACTCGCGCGCCTCTTGCGCGACCTGAAAGACAACGCCGCAAAGCGCATCCGTCTTGTGCTGTTCGTGAACGAGGAGCGGCCCTATTACGGGACGCCGGACATGGGCAGCCTGAATTACGCCCGCCTGCTGCATGAGCGGGGCGAGCGCGTCACTGCGATGTACTCACTGGAGACGATCGGCTATTTTTCCGATCAGCCCGGCAGCCAGAAATATCCGGCCCCGTTCGGCGCCGTCTTCGCCGACAAGGGCGATTTCATTTCCTTTGTCGGCATGCTCAATTCGCGTCCGCTGCTGCAGACGACCATGCGTTCGTTTCGCTCGCATACGCAATTTCCGACCATCGGCGGCGTCTCGCCCGGCTTCATTCCAGGCATTGCTTGGTCGGATCACTGGTCGTTCACGAAATACGGCTTTCAGGCGGTGACGGTCACCGACACCGCGCCCTATCGCTATCCGCATTATCACCGGCCGACCGACACGCCTGACAAGATCGACTACGAAAAGCTGGCGCGCGTGGTGAAGGGCATGGAGCGGGTGATCCGGGATCTGGTGAACAACTAAGGCTTCACCAGCACTCCGCCGCACATCGGTTTTGCGACGCCCGTCGTCGTCGGGAAGGTGATGGGCAAGCCACGCAGCCTGCGCACCGCCATATAGGCGAAAGCCTGCGCCTCGATCGCGTCGGCATTCCAGCCGACCGTATCCGCGGTTTCGACTTTCGCCGGCACCAGCCGCTCGGCCAGCATGCGCACCAGCGTCACATTGTGCACGCCGCCGCCGGTCACGATCCAGGTCTGTGGCGGCTCGGGCAGCAGCGGCACAATCGCCGCGACCGACGCCGCTGTAATGGCCGTCAGCGTCGCCGCTCCATCTTCAAGATTCTTCTCCGCAAGCCGCGCTTCCGTCGGAACGAAAGAACGGAACTCGTTGCGATCAAGCGATTTCGGCGGCTTCGCAGAGAAAAACGGATGCGCCAGGACACGTGCGACCGCGCCCTCATCCACCCGGCCCTGCGCGGCGTTGACGCCGGCGGCATCGAAGGCATGACCGGCACGCTCGCGCATGAAATCGTCGATCAGCGCGTTGCCCGGCCCCGTGTCGCAGGCAAAGGGATAGGGATCGCCGTCGATATAGGTGATGTTGGCCACGCCCCCGACATTGAGCACGGCAATCGGATGCGGCCGGTCGAGCGCCTGGGCCAGCGCGCGGTGATAGACCGGCACCAGCGGCGCGCCCTGCCCGCCAGCCGCTACATCGTCGGCGCGAAAGTCGTAGACGACGGGAATGCCGATTTCTCTTGCCAGCGCCGGCCCGTCGCCGATCTGGATGGTCAATTTGCGATCCGGCCTGTGCAGCACGGTCTGGCCGTGGAACCCGACCACATCGATGGTCCTGGGATCGATGGCATTGGCGTCGAGAAAAACCCGGACCGCGGCGCCGTGCAGGACCGTCGACATCTTTTCGGCTTCGGCGATCACGTCGGGGCGTGCCATCCGGTCGGTCAAGGCCTGCGCGGCCTCCATGGCCTGCCGCAGCAGAACCTCTTCCTCGTCGCGGTAAAAATGCAGCGCCGACGGCCCGAACCGCAGATGCCCCTCGCCGTCGGTTTCCAGCGCCGCCACGTCGATTCCGTCCATCGACGTGCCGCTCATCAGCCCGATTGCCCGGTAAAGTGCCACTCCGCCCCCGCGGTTTGAATCCCCCGCCGGACCTGTTACACCACCCCGCCCGGCCGAGCGAGCCCGGACCCTTACACTTTTCCTGTATGCCGATGACTGCCTTCAAATCCGATTTTCTCAACATCCTGTCGCAACGCGGCTTCATCCACCAGATTTCCGACGCCGAGGGCCTCGACGCGCTGGCGTCCCGTTCGGAGGTCGTGGCCTATGTCGGCTATGACTGCACGGCGCCATCGCTGCATATCGGGCACCTGCTCTCCATCATGATGCTGCACTGGCTGCAGCAGACCGGCAACAAGCCGATCGCATTGATGGGCGGCGGTACGACGCGCGTCGGCGATCCCTCCGGCCGCGACGAGACCCGCAAGCTCCTCACCTACGAGCAGATCGACGCCAACAAGAACTCGATCAAGACAACCTTCGCGAAATTCCTGAAATTCGGCACCGGCAGGAGCGACGCCGTGATGGCCGACAATGCCGAATGGCTGACCACGCTCAACTATATCGAAATGCTGCGTGAGGTCGGCCGGCATTTCTCCATCAACCGCATGCTGACCATGGATTCGGTGAAGCTCAGGCTTGAGCGCGAGCAGGAATTGTCCTTCATCGAATTCAACTACATGATCCTGCAGTCCTACGACTTCGTCGAGCTGGCGCGCCGCTATGGCTGCAACCTGCAGATGGGCGGCTCCGACCAGTGGGGCAATATCGTCAACGGCATCGAGCTTGGCCGCCGCATGGGCACGCATCAGCTCTATGCGCTCACCTGTCCGCTGCTGACCACCTCCTCCGGCGCCAAGATGGGCAAGACCGCAGCCGGCGCGGTGTGGCTCAACGCCGACATGCTGCCGGTCTACGATTACTGGCAATTCTGGCGCAACACCGAAGACGGCGACGTCGAGCGATTCCTCAAGCTGTTCACGCTGCTGCCGCTGCAGGAGATCGCACGTCTCGCCGCGCTACAGGGCCAGGAGATCAACGAGGCGAAGAAGGTGCTGGCAACGGAAGCGACCGCGCTGATGCACGGGCGCGAACTGGCCGAACAGGCGGCAGAAACCGCGCGCCGGACTTTTGAAGAAGGCGCGCTCGCGGAAACGCTGCCGACCATCGAAATCGGCAAAGCCGATCTCGACAAGGGCGTCGGCGTACTCACCGCCTTCGTGCAGGCCGGATTCGTAACGTCAACCAGCGAGGCGCGCCGTCAGATCAAGAGCGGCGGCCTGAAAGTGAACGATGCGACTGTTGCCGATGAGAAGATGATGCTCTCGGGCAGAGACCTGACGCCCGAAGGCGTGATCAAGCTCTCGCTCGGCAAGAAGAGACACGCCCTGCTGAAGCCGGTGTAAAAACTCAGCGCGTCGAGCTTGTCGCCGCCGGCGCGTCCTCGCGGAAGCCGCTGGTGCTGGTCGTGCCTTGGGTATTGGCACCAGGGAATTCGAAGAATTTGCGCAACAGCCCCGGTGCCACCGCTGAGATCGGATTGACGCGCAGCGTGGGCGAGCTCGGAGAACCGACGACCTCGTAAGTGATTCCGACCAGGCCTTCGTTGCTTCCGCCCAGGAACAGACCAACGATCGGCAACTGGCCGAAGGCGTTATTGAGGCCGTAGAGCGGCACGAAGGTGCCGCGCATGCGCACCTCGTTGCTGGCATAGTCCACTTGCCCGTCGACAGTCGCGCCCACCGTCGGACCCCGCACCACGCCTTCCTTCACGGTGAGCTTGCCGGGCGTGCGGGTGAAATCGACGCGCAGCCGCGTGAAGTCGACGCCGGCGGTCGCGTTCTGCGCCTGGCCGACGACACGGTTCAGCGCCGACTCGCCGCGGATCTTGAAGTCGCGAATGTTCAGGATGCCTTCGGACGGCGCATGGTCGGGCGTCGGCGGATCCATTGCCACCCACATCTGTCCGCCATGCATGCGCGGATAGGTGTCGGTGAAACGGAACAGCGCGCCGGCATCCAGCGTCTCGAAATAGAGCACGTTGCGGCCGCGGGCCGCCGCGCCGCGCAGATCGCCGGTGAAGGGCGTATCGCGGCCGATCTTGGAGTTCAGCGCGAAGCTGCGGATTTGCCCCGCCCGGCGTGACAGCTTCAATTCGACGCCACGCAAGGTCTCGCCGTTAAAGCCAAGCACCGCGCCGAGCCGCAGGTCGAGATCGAAATCCCCGGAACGCTTCGGCTTCTGTTCCGGATCGCTGCCCAGCGCCGATTTCACAAAGCCGCGGCCGTCATAGACATCGCCGCGCATGACCACCCGCACGGTGCCGTCGCCGGTCTTCTCTGCGCGCAAGGTCGCCTTGTCGCCTTCCGACAGCGCGAAGACCGGGAAATTGGCGTTGGCCAGATCGCCGGACGCGTCGAATTCGATCGTGCCGCGCACATTGGTGCCCGGGCCGTCGATCACCAGATCTTCGAAACGCGTCGTCTTGTCCTTGCTCGACAGCGTGAAGGTGGCGCGGGCCTGCTTGCCGGCCGGCTTCACCCAGCCCGGCATCAGGTTCTCGATCTTGGCCGGCGTGAGATCGGCTTCCACGGCGAGGCGCGTTTCCCTGTCGCCCGCGTATTTGCCGGAAATCTTCACCGGCACCGGACCGCTCAGGGCCGGCCCCGTATCGAAGCCGAAGCGCGTGCGCGCGGCTTCGTCGAGGGTCGCCTGCAGACGGATGTCGGCGTCGGGCGATTCGGCATTCTTGCGGAAATCGAGGACCGCAGGCGTGCCGTTGATCCGCACGTCACCGCGGATCTGATAGCCCTGATTTGTGGCGGCCACTTTCAGCGCCTGCGCCTCCACCTTCTGGCCCATCATCATCTTGTCGGCGGCGAAACCGGCCAGGTCGAAGGTCATCGCGTAGCTGGTGGCGCCTTTCGGCGGGTCTTTCATAATGGGAAGACCCAGCGTGACCTGACCGGTGAAATTGCCCTTGCTGGTCGCCGGGTCGAGCGGCAGGCCGGCATGATCGCGCAACCGTTCGAGCGACAGCAATTCCGCCGCGGCCTGCACCGGGCCGTCGACACGGAAGCGCACACGCGCCGGCGGCGCCTTGGGATGCGTATCGGGAATTTCGAATACGCCGTTGCTGAGCGTGAGTTTGCGACCGCCCGACATTTCAACGACGCCCCGGTTGACGGTGACGACCACGTGCCGGCCCTTGATCTGCGTCTTGATGTCGGCCTCGCTGATCGGCGGCAAACCGTCGACCGGCGCGATCACCGCATTGCGGAGGGTCACTTCCACGGAAAGGCCGTCGGCCGGGAGCGGCGGGCCGCCTTCCTTCAAGGTTTCGATCGGCGCATTGGTCGCAATATCGACCCGCTCGATGTCACCCGCCTGCAGATTCTCCAGCACCCAGGTGCGCACTTTGGACGCGATGAAAACCGGCCAGACTTTCTTCGCCGCCGCGCTCGACATCGGCGTAATGGCGAGCCCGACGGCAAGCCGCGGCTCGCTGCCGGAGAAATCGACACTGCCGTTGAGCAGCCCGCGTACATTGGCCCCGCCGATGTCGCCTTGCTCGACGTCGAGGCGTCGGCGCATGAAATCGAGATTGGCGCGCACCAGAATGCGATTGAGAACGAGCGGCTGCGGATCGTTGCGCTCGGCCGCAAGCACGACGGACCCGCCGGTGAGAGTCAGCCGCCAGGGCGCGCCCGCACCCTGCGGCGCATCGAACCGGCTCAGCAGCGTGATGCGATTGGCGCCGGAATGAATCTGCAGCGGCGCGATGAGCGTCTTGCGGTTGGCGTCCCAGTCGAGCGTCACCTCAGCCTTGTCGATGTGGAACGAGCCGTCGACATCGGCGGGATCGCCGATGAGCCCGGCATCGGCGACGATACGGCCCTCGACACTTGCCGGAAGCGAATCCGGGCCGATTTCCGCCCGTATGACAGCCGACAAGGGAATGTCGGATTGCAACTGCCCCTCGTCCAGGCGGGTCGCCAGGAACAGGTCCTTGGTCGAGACCTTGCGCGCCTCGATCTGGATATTGCGGCGCTGAAAGCCGCTCGGACGCACCGCTGCGGTCAGCAGCCATGGCCGCTCCTCGTTGTCCGAACCGAGCGTGACCGCAATCGCACCCCCGCCGAAACGGTTCACGCTGAAATTGATCTTGTCGAAGGTCCAGTGCTTGTCGGTGCGCAGATCATCGACCTTGAGTGTGCCGTCCTTGAGACCGACCTCACCCAGTCCCTCGCCGTCCAGCCCGAGCGCGGAGAGGCGGTCGAGCCAGCCGATGAATGCCACGAACCGCTCAGCGCCGGTCGCCACAGCGGCGCTACCCGCCGACTGATCGGTCGCCGCAGGAGCAAGCGCGGCACCCGGCTTGACAATGGCGGGCGTCACCGCCAGCGGCCTGCGTTCGGCGCCCGTCGAAATCGTGATCTGGCCGTCCTGTTCGATGCGCACTGCGAGCTCGGCACCGACGAGGCTGACGCGCCTGGCGCGCACACGCCCGACCAGAAGACCGGAGCCGGAAATCGACACTTCCGCCTTCGGCGCGCTGGCGACGACGTTCTGGTCGGCATCGCGGATGAGGATATCGCGAATGCGCAGGGAAGCACGGCCGCTCTGATCGCGCTCAATCTGGGTGCCGCCGATTTCCACCTGATGGCGGCGGCCGATATTCTCCTCGATGGCGGCCGCCACGAACGGCGACGCCAGATTGAGTTCGATCGGCCCCGCCATGAGCCGCAGCCACAAGCCACCCACCGCCAGACCGGTGACTGCCGCCGTTCCGCCGCCGATGATCAGCAGCCGGCGCACCAGCGGACGATTCAGGCCGCCGCGAATCCGCCACCATGCCCGTCGGCGCTGGCGGATCTGTTCGGGCGTTTCCGGCGTCTTGGCCCGCGCGGCACAATGCTGCAGGAACGTGTCCTCCAGCGTGCGCAGGGCCTCAAATCGCGGACCGTGTTTCAGTTCGGTCATGCCAGTGCGGGCGTCCCCCGGGCCGTGACCCTGGACCTAGCGGTTTCGTCGGTGCAGTCGGCGCGACCAAATAATGAGCTGGGCGTCGGCAGACGCCCTCCCGCCGGTGCCCCCATGCGGTATGGAATTTTCAGGTTGACCCCCCGAAAGCGACGAAAGGAAGGCATATGCCCGGTTCCCCCAAGGAGGGCGCGAAGGCGCCAGCATTTACCCTTCCGCGCGACGGGGGTGGCGAGATTTCCCTGTCGTCCTTCAAGGGCCGCAAGCTCGTCCTCTATTTTTACCCGAAGGCCGATACCGAAGGTTGCACCCGCGAGGCGGTGGATTTCTCCAGCCTGGCGAAAGCCTTCCACAAGGCTGGGGCCGATATTCTCGGGGTTTCCGCCGATCCGGTCAAAAGGCTTGATCGCTTCCGGGACAAGCACGACCTCGCGATCCCGCTTGCGTCCGACGAATCCCTGAAGACGCTTCAGGCCTACGGAGTCTGGGCGGAGAAGTCGATGTATGGCCGCACATTCATGGGGATCGTCCGGACCACTTTTCTGATCGGCCCGGACGGGAAGATTGTGCGGGTCTGGCCCAAGGTGTCGGTGCCGGGTCATGCCAAGGAGGTTCTCGAAGCCGCGAAGGCGCTGAAATAACCCTTATCACGCAAGTATTTGCGGAAAATTAACCATGGGCCGCTCAAATCGGCGCGTTCAGTCCGGCCCGCCTGGTCCGGCAGGGAGCGTCGATGTCCTACCGGTCCAGTCCGCATGATCCGCGCCGCGAGGCGTCCCACTATCCCGACGGCTGGGCCTACGAATATCCCTCTGCCCAGGGCCATCCCGCCCACCCCGCGTCTGCCAGGCAGCCGGCGCAGCGACCGCCGCAGGGTGGTGCACAGCCCCGACGTACGCCTAATGCGGGCGACTACACCCTCGTGCATGCCGGGCGTCAGGTCCGGGTCGGCCCGGTCGCCTTCTGGATTGTCGTCGGCGCGCTCGTGTTTATGGCCGGCTGGACGCTCCTCACCGGCACGTATTTCGCCTTTCACGATGACGTCCTGAAGCGCCTGATCGCCCGGCAGGCCGAGATGCAATACGGCTACGAGGACCGCATCGCCGAATTGCGCTCCCAGCTCGACCGCATCAGCAGCCGGCAGCTGCTGGACCAGGAGCATTTCGAACAGAAGCTCGAACAGATCGCGCGCCGGCAGACCACGCTTGAATCGCGCGCCTCTGCGCTCTCGACCTTGCCTGACATGACGGCCACCGGCTCGATCCGCCAGCCTGCGCGCGGCACCACCGATCCGACCCGCGCCGCGCCGCTGAAACCTTCGCCCATCAACGACACCGTCATATTCCGCGCCCCGCCTGACCGCGAGGCGCGGCTGGAATCGCGCCAGCTTGCGACAATGAACGTGCGAACGGCCGCGAAGACCCGCGGCGGTGTCGACGGCATGCTGGCGCGGATACAGGAGGCGCTCGACCGCGTCGAGCAGAAGCAGTCCGCCGTCCTCAACGCGCTGGAAGATTCCTATGACTCGCGCACGCGCCGCATCCGCGCGGTGCTCACCGACCTCGGCCTCGATCCCGGCAAGGCGCCTCCCCCACCGGCCACCGGCGGCCCGTTCGTGCCCGCCACCGCGCCCAAGGAAGCGTTCGAACGCCAGCTCTACCGCATCAATCTTGCCCGCGCGCATGTCGAACGGCTCAATCGTACCTTGACGACGGTGCCGGTGCGCAAGCCGGTCGACGGCGAGATCGATTTCTCCTCCGGCTTCGGTATGCGCGTCGACCCGTTCCTGAAAGCACCGGCCATGCATACCGGGCTCGACATGCGGGGGGAGACGGGCGACCCGGTGCGCGCCACCGCGACCGGAACGGTTACGCATGCCGGCCCCAATGGCGGATACGGCAAGATGGTCGAGATCGACCACGGCAATGACTTGAGCACCCGCTATGCGCACCTCTCGGCGATCGAGGTGAAGGTCGGGCAATCGGTCCGCATCGGCCAGATCATCGGCCGGATCGGCTCGAGCGGCCGGTCGACGGGTCCGCACCTGCACTATGAAACGCGTGTCGACGGCGAACCGGTCGATCCGCAGAAATATCTGCGCGCGGGCGTGCGGCTCGGCGCCCATTGAAGCCCGCCCGGCGTCACATTAGATAAAAATTCCAATACCACGCATCAGATCGATTGGAGCTGAGGCCGCTCTGACGAGGGAAGTGCCATGAATGCACCGTTTCCCGTCGTCAATGTCCGGTGCACGCAGTTCTTCGGCGGCCACGAAAACGAACCGACGAGCTCGGTGAATCGTGCGAAAGAACGGCTACGGCATACGGTGCTTGTCGCCATCGCCATATCGATCGGCGCGGCTGCTTCCAGCCACGCCAAGACTCACCCGTCGATCGGCGCCTTGACCATTGACGATATCGGTCAGGCTTTCAGGGGAAAGACCTGCACAACCGTGGCGGGAGCAAAATTCACCTTCGGTCAGAATGGCGAATACTCCTATGAAGGCTTGTGGAAGAATGCCGGCCGCTATTCGATCGGTGCTGGCAGCATCACAATCCTGCTGGACAGCGGCCTTGAGCGATCCTTTGCCATTTCCAGAAAGGGCGGTGTCTTCTACATGGAAGAGACAGCTATTTCTTGCCGTTGACCTCGCCTTGCAAGGCCGAATTCAAAATAGGCCCGGCGCACATCGATGTGTGCCGGGCCGAGCGCCGCTTGAGGTCATTTCGCCTTTTCGATCTTGGTCACGGTGAACTGGCCATTAATCTTCTCGGCGTCGAACTTGATCTTGTCGCCGGGCTTGACGGCCTTCAGCATCTCCGGGTCCTGCGCGCGGAAGACCATGGTCATGCCGTCGTCCATGTCGAATTTCTTGATCGGGCCGTGCTTGATCGTGATCTTCTGTGCCGACGCATCCACCTTCGTCACCTGCCCGTCGATCGTCGCAGTTTGACCGGATGCGGTTGCCGGCATCGCAGCAAGCGCGAGGATCGCCGCGAGAGTCAGCCAATTGCGTTTCATTTTGTGTCTCCTTCGTTTTGGGTGCGAACTATTTGACAACGACGGTGCCGATCATCCCGGCCTCGCGATGACCCGGAATGAGGCAGCCGTATTCGAATGTCCCGGCCTTGGTGAAGCGCCAGACGATCTCGCCCGCCTTTTTCGGTTGCAGGCGTTTGGAGTTCGGATCGTCATGCTCCATTTCCGGGTTCTTTTTCATCTCCTCGGCATGCTTGAGGTTCTCATCGGTGGTCGCCAGCACGAATTCATGGTCGAGCTCGCCGTTGTTGCGCAGCAAGAACTTGATCTGCTCGCCGCGCTTGACTTCGATGCGATCGGGCACGAAGACCATCTTGCCGTCGCTCTCGCGCATGGTGACCTGCACGACTCGCGCAGGTTTTTTCGGATCTCCCGGCGCGCCGGCAGAAAAACCGGCGTGGCTGTGGCCATGGCCCGGCGCACCGGGTCCCGCGAAAGCCGGGCTCGCCAGCGCGAGCGCCGCGATGAATGTCAGTATCGTCACGAATTGGGCCATCACGTTCATGTCTCCTTTGCTCGGAACGATGGTTCAGTGATTGCTGTGGCCGCCTTTTGCGCTCGCGGCGCCCGGCTTGACCACATTGAATTGCAGGTCTGATTTCCTGTTCTTCCCGGTGTCGGTCCGTCGCGCGGGCTCGCCGGCGGAGGGCGTGACCGCATATGCCACCGTCCCCGGCGGGTGCTTGAACCAGCCGGGATCCTTGTAGTCATTGCGCGCCAGTCCCTCGCGCACCTTCACCACGGTGAACATGCCGCCCATTTCCATCGGACCGAACTGGCCGAACCCGGTCATCATCGGCAGCGTGTTGTCGGGCATGGGCATTTCCATTTCGCCCATCTCCGCCATGCCGGCGGAGCCCATCGCCATGTAATCGGGCGTGAGCTTGCGGATCGCGCGCGTCAGGTCGCGCTGCTGCACGCCGATGAAATTTCGCACCTCGTGCCCCATCGCGTTCATGGTGTGATGCGATTTGTGGCAATGCAGCGCCCAGTCACCCTCCTCCGTCGCATCGAACTCGTAGGCGCGCATGGCGCCGACCGGAATGTCGATCGTCACCTCCGGCCAGCGCGCCTCCGGCCGCACCCAGCCGCCGTCGGTGCAGGTGACCTCGAAATGATAGCCGTGCATATGGATCGGGTGATTGGTCATCGTCAGGTTGCCGACCCGCACCCGCACGCGGTCATTCTTGCGCACGACCAGATGATCGATGCCGGGAAAGACCCGTGTGTTGAAGGTCCAGAGATTGAAATCGGTCATCTCCGTGACCTTCGGCATATAGGCGCCGGGCTCGATCAGGTAGGACGAGAGCAGAAACACGAAATCGCGGTCGACCCGCATGAATTTCGGATCGCGCGGATGGATGACGAAAAAGCCCATCATCCCCATCGCCATCTGCACCATCTCGTCGGCATGCGGGTGATACATGAAGGTGCCGCTCTTCTTCAGCACGAATTCATAGGCGAAGGTCTGACCCGGCTTGATATGCGGCTGGGTCAGCCCGCCGACGCCGTCCATGCCGTTCGGCAGCAGCATGCCGTGCCAGTGGATCGTGGTGTGTTCGGGGAGCTTGTTGGTGACGAAGATGCGCACCTTGTCGCCTTCCACCGCCTCGATGGTCGGTCCCGGCGACTGGCCGTTATAGCCCCACAGATGCGCCTTCATGCCCGGCGCCATTTCCCGCACGACGGGCTCGGCGACGAGATGGAATTCCTTCCAGTCGCCATTCATGCGCCAGGGCAAGGTCCAGCCGTTCAGCGTCGCAACCGGCTGATAGTCGGGCCCGCTCGATGGCACGAGTGGCGGCTGCATTGTGTTCGTCTCGGTCGTCGGCGCTTCCGGAACGCTCGCGGCCTGCACGGGCCCGCTGATGGCGCTGGCGCCGGCCAGCACAGCCGCCGAGCCGAGTAGTCCTCTCCGAGAGATCATATTGGTCTCCTGTATCTCTAATGGCCGCCGGCTTCGCCGCCTGCGGCGGCTGCCATGGCACTCGACGCCTCGCCACTCCCCGCAACCCCGCCGCCCACAACGGCAACGCCGAGATCGACCGAGGCCAGCCAGAAATCGCGCTGCGCCTCGATCGCCTGGTTGGTTGCAGCGATGCGCTGGCGCGCTTCCGTCAGCAGCGAGAACACATCGATCTGCATGGCGTTGTAGCGAAGCAGTGTCTCGTCGGAGATGATCTTGCGCAGCGGCAGCACCTCGTTGCGGTAGTGCCGCGCAATATCGTAAGCCGAGCGATAGCTGCGATAGGCGTCGCGCGCCTCCGAGCGCACATTCACTGCCTTTTCGGTCAATTTGTTGAAAGCCTGCATGTAGGTTTCCGCTGCCATGCGGACGCGCGATTCTCCGAGATCGAAGATCGGAATCTGGATTTCTGCCTCATAGCCGCGCGTCCGCAGCTTTTCGCCGGTCTCGCCCTCCTTCTGTGTTTTTCTAATCCCTGAAAGTTCCAGCAAGTTCACAAAACGCGAGGCCTGGCTGAGGTCATAAGTCTTGGCCAGCGCCTCAAGTTCGAGACGTGCAATCTGCAGATCGACGCGGCGCGTGACTGCTTCGGCCTCGATGTCCGGCAGCGCCTGCGGCGCGCGCGGCAATTGCGGAAGCGAAGCGGGGATCCGGAAATCGAGATCGCCGCCCCACAAGCCGAGTGCCCGAATAAGCTTCTCGCGCTCACTCGCCGCCTGCTGGCGGGTGCGCGCCAGCTGCGCCGTAATATCCGCGTAGAAGACTTGCTCCCGTGCCTGATCGAGCTTGTTCATGGCGCCGGTTTCGCCAAGACGCCTGGCGAGCTGGGTTGCGGTCTCGGCAGCCGACTTCGCCTGGTCGAGAAAGCCCGCAACTTCGCGCGAGGCAACGGCGCGGTAGTAATTGCGCCGCGCCTCTGCCGCGACCCGCAAGGTTTCCTCCGCCGCACGCAATTGCGCCTGATGGAAACGGTCGGCAGCGACCGACGCACGCGCCGGCAAAGTGAGTAACGCAAGGATATTCGCAACAATCCGCCTTTCGATCTCGATTTCGAACGGATTGGTCAAGCGCTCCACCTTGAGCGTGGGCGCCGGCGGCAGACTGGCCTGGATCATTTCAGCTTCGGCAATGCCGAGTGCGTTATAGGCCGCCTGCAGACCGCGGTTGTTGAGGAGTGCGATCTGCACCGCGGCATCCGCGGTGAGCGGCTTGCGCAGCAAGGATTCGATCCGCGCCCGCGCCGCATCCGCTTCATCCGCCGTGCGGATGGCGACGACATCCTTGCGCAGTTCTCCGCCGGCGATGCCCGCCACCAGATCCATGCCGCCATTGGGTGAAAACGTCTTGCACCCCGACAGCAGCAATCCGCTCAGGACAAGCCCGCACGCCCATTTGCTTCGACGAGCCATGACCGTCACCGCTTCGGCTGCGGCGCGACCCGCTCGTTCTGCTCGCGCCAGGATGACGGCTCCACCGGACGCTGGCTGACATAGGCCCCGAGCGTGGATTGATACCGGGTTGCCGGCACGGGCGCCGCGGGGTCGGCCGGATCCGCAGCGGCAATTGGAATGGACGCGGGCTTGCACGCAGCGGCAAGCAGCGCGAGCGCGAGCGCAATGGCTTTCATGACAAACGTCTCGATACAATTGGCAGGCCGCGAGGAACACGCCTCAACGCGGCGGTGAAGCCGTAACCGGTCGGACGATGCTGCGGAGGAAACGGCTTCGAACAAACAAACCGCTTAAGCCGCACCGCTTCGCCACACGATGGTCACAGCCAGAGGAATGCAGTCCGCAGCGCGCTCACACGTGGCCGTTTGCGGACAGACTCCTCCCTTGAGACGTCTCAGCGGGGCGGTGGATCGTCGGACGTAAGTGCGGCCGAGGTCAGCTGGATCGGCGGAAACACACCGTAATCCGCGCGTGGCAGCGGCGTGTCGAAGTTGAAACTCGCGAAAATGAAGGCGACTGCGGTGCAGGACGCCACGCAGCAATTATGCAGCGGCGACCAGGGCTGCTGCTGAGCCTCCTGGCCTTCCTTGTGGCAAATCGCCTTAGCCGCCGCCTGCTCCACGGCCTCGCCGTGATGATGCGCGCGATGTCCGGCCCCATGATGGTGCGGCTTGGCCACGGCGACGGGCGTCACCGGCACATGCTGACCGGCCTGGGCATGGCGCGGCGCGAAGCCGTTCGCCATGGCGAGCGCCACAGCGACAGCAACCACAACAATCTTTCGTGCGCGAATCCGCATGCTGTAGCTCATCAAGAATGATTATAGCGGCGCAATTGCGACACAGTCACCAATATTTTTGCGCGGGAATCCGTACCCGGGTCGCAGGCCTCGCTCAGCGCCTTCTGCTTCTTTGCGAATTTCCTGCACACTGATTCACAGCGTCATCCGATGTGACCGCCTGTACTCTTGACACCGCGGGACAGGAGCAACACGTTTGCAGGGCTGATCCTGCCAAGGAGCGGCGTAGCCGGGCGACCGGCGAAGAGATCGGAGGTTGGAATGGAACCACCGATGCAGGAGGCCGCGACAACCGTTGCGGCAATCGTTCGGGCCTCAACGTAGCGGCTTGACACGCGGACGGCATTCCGGGAGCGGTCGCCTGGGGCCGCATCAGTAAGGCAAGGCCCCGCTTCGACCCTCCCGGCATGTATTTTCAGGACGAGTGCGGATCGCGCACGCTTGAATGGCACATTAATCGACGTCGTCGACCTGCTCCGGCCCGCCGCCGAAGGCGCGCTGCGCGAGCGCGGCTTCCATGAACTGATCGAGGTCACCATCGAGCACACCGCCGGTGTTCGAGGTCGACACGCCCGTCCGCAGATCCTTCACCATCTGATAGGGTTGCAGCACATATGACCTGATCTGGTGACCCCAGCCGATATCGGTCTTGGCCGCATTCTCGGCTGCCGCCTTCTCCTCGCGCTTCTTCAGCTCGAGTTCGTACAGGCGGGCGCGCAACATATCCCAGGCCTGCGCGCGGTTGCGATGCTGCGAGCGGTCGTTCTGGCAATAGACCACGATATTGGTCGGGATATGCGTCATGCGTACCGCCGACTCGGTCTTGTTGACATGCTGGCCGCCGGCACCGCTGGCGCGCAGGGTGTCGATGCGCACATCCGCTTCGTTGATGTCGATCTGGATGCGATCGTCGATCACCGGATAGACCTGCACGCTGGCAAACGACGTGTGCCGGCGCGCATTGGAGTCGAAAGGCGAAATGCGCACCAGCCGATGCACGCCGTTCTCTGTCTTCAGCCAGCCATAGGCGTTGCGGCCCTTGATCATGACCGTCGCCGACTTGATACCCGCTTCTTCGCCTTCCGTTTCTTCGAGCCATTCCACCTTGAAGCCATGCTGTTCGGCCCAGCGCGTATACATGCGCATCAGCATATTGGCCCAGTCCTGGCTCTCAGTACCGCCGGCGCCGGCATGCACTTCCAGATAGGTGTCGAGCGGATCCGCTTCACCCGACAGCAGGGCTTCCAGTTCGCGCCGCGCCGCATCGGCCTTGAGCTTGCGCAGGCCCTCTTCCGCTTCCGCAATAGTCGATTGATCGTTCTCGGCCTCGCCCAGTTCCAGGAGCGTGATCTGGTCGTCCAGTTCCTGCTCGATACGGCCGATGGATTTGATCTGGTCGTCCAGCGCATTGCGCTCCTGCATCACCTTGGACGCGCGCTGCGGGTCGTTCCAGAGGTCGGGGTCTTCCGCCTGCTTGTTCAGCTCGGCGAGCCGGGCAGTCGCTGTGTCGAGGTCAAAGATGCCTCCTCAGCAGCCCGACCGACCGCTTGATATCCTCGACAATGCTTTCGATTTCCGCGCGCATGAATCCGCTTCTGCAAACCTGTCCCGCGGCGCCGCGCCGCAGGGCCGCCCGGATGTAGCGGCCCCTCCCTGCAATGGCAACGATTATGTCAGTACAGCCCGCCGGTCCCCGAGCGGACTGCGCGCCCGGATTCCTCAGGCACGGCGCCGAAAGAGCGTCCGTCGGCATCGCTGAAGCCGATGACGGAGGAGGAATCGGGCGGCGCTGTGCCCGGCTTGAAGGCTTCGAGGATCACGCGCTCCGAGCCCGGGCCGGCGCGCAGACCGCTCTTGGCGTCGATGCGAATGAGCTTGATGCCGGCTGGCACGCGGAAGGGGACCGACGGCTTGTCGGCGAGCGCCACCTTCAGAAATTCCGTAACGATCGGCGCCGCCATGTGGCCGCCGGTCGCGCCGCGGCCCAAGGGCTTGGGCTTGTCGTAGCCGAGATAGACGCCGACCGCGAGGTCGGGCGAGAAGCCGACGAACCAGACGTCTTTTTCGTCGTTGGTGGTGCCGGTCTTGCCGGCGACCGGCTTGCCAACCTGGCGCACCACCGTCGCGGTGCCGCGCTGGACCACGCCTTCCATCATTGAGGTGATCTGGTAGGCAGTCATCGGATCGATGACCTGCTCGCGGCGGTCGACCAGGGTCGGCTCGGGCTGGTTCGCCCAGCGGTCGGCATTGCAGCCGCGGCACTCGCGCTGATCGTGCTTGTAGATGGTGTGGCCGTAGCGGTCCTGGATGCGGTCGATCAGCGTCGGCTTGATGCGGCGGCCGCCATTGGCGAACATCGAATAGGCCGCGGTCATCCGCAGCACCGTGGTTTCGCCGGCGCCGAGCGCGAACGACAGATACGGCGGCAGATCGTCATAGACGCCGAAACGCTTGGCATATTCGGCGATCAGCGGCATGCCGACATCCTGCGCGAGGCGCACTGTCATCACGTTGCGCGAATGCTCGATGCCGAAACGCAGCGTCTGCGGACCGTAATATTTGCCGGCTGAATAGTTTTCCGGCCGCCAGACGCCGAGGCCCGGGCCCTGATCGATTTCGATCGGTGAATCCATCACCACCGTCGACGGCGTGTAGCCATTGTCGAGTGCGGCCGCGTAAACGAAAGGCTTGAAGGAGGAGCCCGGCTGCCGCAGCGCTTGCGTCGCGCGGTTGAACTGGCTCTGGTCGAATGAGAAGCCGCCGACCATCGCCAGCACGCGGCCGGTGAAGGGATCCATCACCGTGATCGCGCCGGATACTTCCGGAATCTGTCGCAGGCGATACTGGTTGTCGCCGACTTCCTTGCCGTCCTTGCCAAGCAGCGGCTCGACGTAGATGACATCGCCCGGCTCGAGGACTTGATTGACCTTGGCCGGCACCTTGCCGCGTGCTGGACCGCTGGCCGCTTTCGCCCATTTCACGCCCTCAAGGCCGATCAGCCCGACTTGCCGCGCCTTCACCACCGCCCCGCCCGGCTCGCGCGCGGGCTGGAAGCCGATGCGCGCCGACTGGTCGGAGGTTTCCAGGACGACGGCCAGTTTCCAGCCGATGTCGTTCAGCGCCTTGACCTCGGCGAGCTTCACGCCCCAGTCGCCGGAAATATCGATCTTCTGGATGGCGCCGCGATAGCCGTGATTCTCGTCGTATTTGACCAAGCCATCGACCAGCACCTTGCGCGCCAGAATCTGCATCTTCGGATCGAGCGTGGTGCGGACCGAGAGACCTCCCTCGTAGAGCTTCTTCTCGCCGTAACGCTCGTAGATCTCGCGCCGCACTTCTTCAGCAAAGTATTCGGCGGCGAAGATATGCGCGCCGGTCGGGCGCGCTGTAACGTTCAGCGGCTCCTTCTTGAACTTCTCGCCGTCGGCCGCCTTCACATAGCCGTTCTCCACCATGCGATCGATGACGTAATTGCGGCGCTCGATGGCGCGCTCGCGCTGGCGGAAGGGATGCAGATAGGTCGGCGCCTTCGGCAGAGCGGCGAGATAGGCCGCCTCCGGCACGGTCAATTCATGCACCGACTTGTCGAAATACAGAAGCGAGGCTGCGGCCACGCCGTAGGCGGAAAAGCCGAGATAGATCTCGTTGAGATAGAGTTCGAGAATCTTGTCCTTGGTGTAGGTGCGCTCGATCTTCATCGCGAGCAGCGCTTCCTTGATCTTGCGCGTGAAGGACAGCTCGTTGGTCAGAAGGAAGTTTTTTGCGACCTGCTGGGTGATCGTGGAGGCGCCTTGGGGGCGGCGGGAAGAGCCCAGATTCTGCAGATAGAGGATGCCGGCGCGGGCAATGCCGTTGAAATCGAGGCCGCCATGCTCGTAGAAGTTCTTGTCCTCGGCCGAGAGGAAGGCGTTGATCACCAGTTTCGGCACCGCCTGGATCGGAAGATACAGACGCCGCTCGCGCGCATATTCGGCGACCAGCGCCCCGTCGCCCGCATGCACGCGCGTCATCACCTGCGGCTCGTAATCCTGCAGTTGCGAATAATCCGGCAGGTCCTTGGAATAATGCCACATCATGCCGGCGACGCCGGCGATGCCGACCAGAAACAGAATGGTTCCGGCCGCGAACAGAAACCCGAAAAAGCGGAGCATCAATTTCATAGATCAAGACCGTTCCGGCGGACGTCCCCCGCCGCATCCCGTTGTTAAACGTCTCTATCGGCAAAACGCCACTCGCCGCTTTTCCACGCGCCGGAAGGCCTCCGTCGCGTGTTTTTATGGTCAAACTGAGGCTTTTGGCCTCCCGACCGCCCTCTACCGCCGTGCCGGCGCCGCCCCCGCCCCGGCCATGCGCGGCCGGAAGAAGGCGTCCACCCCCTGTACCATGCTTTCGGCGGCCTTGGTGCGCCAAGCCTCGGACATCAGCAATTTCAGGTCCTGCTTGTTGGTCATATAGCCCAGTTCCACCAGCACGGACGGCACGTCCGGCGCCTTGAGCACAACGAAACCCGCCGATTTCAGCGGTTTCTTATGCAGCCGCATCACCGATTTCATCTCGCTCACCAGCGTCTTGGCGAACTGGCTGGAATAGCCCTTGGTTTCCCGCTGGGCGAGGTCGATCAGGATATCGGCCACGTCCCCCGGCTCGCGCGACAGATCGATGCCGGCCACGATGTCCGAGCGGTTTTCGGATTCCGCGAGCTTCGCCGCTTCGGAATCGGAGGGCTTGTCGGACAGCGTATAGACCGTCGCCCCCTGCGCATCGCCTTCCTCCCTGGGCAGCGAGTCGGCATGGACGGAAATGAAGAGCGCAGCCTGCCGCTGGCGCGCCATCTTCACGCGCTCCGCCAGCGGGATGAAAGTGTCGTCGGTGCGGGTCAGCACCACGCGGTATTTGCCGTTCTTCTCGAGCTGATCGCGCAGCGTCATGCTGAAATCGAGCACGACGTGCTTTTCCATGATCTCGCCGTCGGCGACCTTGGCGCCGGTATCGGGCCCGCCATGGCCGGGATCGATGACGATGAGCGGCCGCGGATCGCCCGTGGGCTGCGCCGCTTCGACCCTGCGCGGATCGACCGCCGGCGTCTTGATCTGCTCCCGCGCCTGCTGCGCCATGGTGCGCATGAAGCTCTCGCGATCGGTGGCGGTCAGGTCGAGCACCAGCCGCGCCGGCTGCCCGTCGCGCGGCTCCAGCACGAAGGCGCGCTCCACCCGGACAGGCTTGGCCACATCGACGACGAGGCGCGAGCCGCCTGCCATCACCAGACCGTAACGGAAGGCCTTGATCAGGCCGCGCCCCGTCTCCCCGGCCTTGCCCGGCAACTGGAAGATGGTCTGCGGCAGGTCGACGACCACCCGATAGGGATTGGACAACGTGAAGGCCCGCACGTCCATTTTGCGGGTTAGATCGACAATCAGCCGGGTTTCCTTGTCGTCGCCGGCCAGCCGCGCATCGGTCGCGATGGGCAGGGAATCGAGCGCCTGGGCATGCGCAGGCGTCGCCGTTCCGGCAAAGCCGGCAGCCAGAGCGGCAATATAGAGTGCGGAGAAAGCCCAGCGGCCGGCCACGAGTCGCCCTCCCGCGCTACCAATAACCCATTAGGCCGGGCGGTGGTTAACAGGAACTTACCTCTCCACCACCGTTTAGAGAGCCTGTGTGGCGGTAGAGAGACGGCGGGCGGTTCGGGATCGGCGGGCCGCTTCGCGCGTTATTTCGTCCCGACGGTCGTCGGCGCCAGGAGGCTTTCGATGCAGGACACGATGAGCGGAATGGGATGGGGAATGGGAGCGTTATGGCTCCTCGTGGTCCTCATCCTGGTTCTCGGCATCGCCGCCCTCATCAAATATGTCTTTTTCAAATGACCAGGTGTCGTGAAAAGGACATGCCGCTTTGCCCCTCGCGGAACCGTCATTTGACCTTGCGCAAGGCCATCCGGTATTGACCGGCGTATCGGAGACACGATGTCCCTCGTCCGCACCCTCGCCGCTCTCTTGATTGCGCTGTCGGTGGCGCTGCTGCCGGCCAGCCTTGGCGCCGGGCGAGCTCTCGCATCCGCAGGCTCGGCGATGACCATGGCGATGGACGATTGCTGTCCCACGCCTGACGAGCCCTGCGACAAGAACGTCAACGACTGCGCGTTCATGGCTGCCTGCGTCCTCAAGAGCTTCAATTTCGCCGTGCAAGAGGTTGCAGGCACTGTATTGCCGCTTTTCCAGACATTGGCGCTGGCATTGGCCGCGAGCACGGATCTGCCCTCGCATAGCGGCAGTCCGCCGCTGCATCCTCCCCGTAGCTGACCTTCCGCTGACGTTCGTCGTTGCGGCGTGACGCTTTGCGCGCGCAACACTGTCTGCCGCGCGCATGTCTGCGCCGCGGAACAACAGGTCATGAGGATGCCGACATGAATGCAAGATCTTTGACGGTGAGCCTTGCGCTGGCCGCCACACTCGCCCTGACCCCACCTGCTTACGCGGGCGCGGACGACTACGCCTTCGAGCCCATCACGCAAAACATAAAGGCCGGCGACGACGTCACCGTCGCCGTTCGCCTCGTTCACAAGCCGTCGAGCAAGCCGGTGCCCGACGCCGTCATCTTCCGTACGCGCATGGACATGGCGCCCGACGGAATGGCGGAGATGGAATCCCCGCTCGACCCGCAGCCAGTTGCGGAGCCCGGCGTCTACGCCTTCAGGACCGATCTCGGCATGGAGGGGCGCTATCTCCTGAGCATCGCCGCCAAGGTCCAGGGCGAGCCGGAGACGGTGATCGGCAAGATCACTTTCACGGCGAGCAAGTGACGGAGACGGGATCATGAATCTCCGCAGCAGTTTCATCGTCGCCGCGGCGCTCGCGATGAGCGCCACCGGCGGATATTTCTATGCCGGGCTGCCGCTGGCCTTGCTGGCGACAATGTCGCCATCGCACGACACGGCACGCCTCGCGCAGACGGAACGGACAATTCTCTATTACCGCGATCCGAGTGGCGCGCCTTACTGGTCCGCGACCCCGAAGCAGGATGCGCAGGGCCGCGACTATCGTCCGGTCTATGACAACGAAGACGTCTCGTTCGATCCGGCGCCGGCCAAACCGCAGACCGCCAAAGGCGAACGCAAGATTCTCTACTACCGCAATCCGATGGGGCTGCCGGACACCTCGCCGGTGCCGAAAAAGGACTCCATGGGGATGGATTACATTCCCGTCTATGACGGCGAGGACGACGACGACGGCAAGACGGTGAAGGTCAGCCTCGGCAAGGTGCAGCGCACCGGCATACGCACCGAACCGGTCGCCATGCGCGCGTTGACCCAGCCTGTGCGCGCCGTCGGCAGCGTGGTCTTCGACGAACGGCGCCTGCATGTCGTGACGCTGCGTTCAGACGGCTATATCGAGGACCTTTTCGTCAACACCACCGGGCAGACGGTGAAGGCCGGCGAGCCCCTCTTCCGCGTCTACAGCTCGCAGATCCAGCAGGCGCAGATCGACCTAATCGTCGCCATGCGCGCGGCGCAGCGCGGCACCGCCGGGGTCGATTCCGAACGTGCGCTGGAGGGCGCGATGCAGCGGCTGCGCAATCTCGGCGTGCCGGAAAGCCGTATCCGCGAGGTGCGCGAAACCGGCGCCAACCCGCGCACCATCGACTGGCCCGCGCCCGCAAACGGCGTCGTCATCGGCAAGCGCGTCATCAACGGCCAGCGCGTGACGGCGGGCGACGAGCTCTACCGGATCGCCGATCTCTCACGCGTCTGGGTGATCGCCGATGTCGCGGAATCCGACCTTGCCGGGATCAAGGCCGGCACGCGCGCGACCGTAACGTTCCGCGCCTTCCCGGCCGAGCCGATGCAAGGCGAAGTCACATTCATCTATCCGGAGCTGAAGTCCGAGACGCGCACCGCCCGCATCCGTATCGAGGTGTCAAATCGGGACGGACGGCTGCGTGCGGACATGTATGCCGACGTGGTCCTGCAGGCCGGCGAGGATACCGGCGCGGTCGTTGCGATCCCGAGCGGCGCCATGATCGACAGCGGCACCCGGCAGCTCGTGCTGGTCGCCAAAGGGGACGGCCGCTTCGAGCCACGCGCGGTGAAAGCCGGCCGCCGCGGCGACGGCCATGTCGAAATCCTCGACGGCCTGAAAGCCGGCGAAGAGATCGTGACCTCGGCGAATTTCCTGATCGACGCCGAGAGCAACCTGCGCGCGGCGTTGCGCAGCATCGCGCAGCAGGAGGCGCCGAAATGATTGCCGCCCTCATCCGCTGGTCTGCGCGCAATCTGTTTCTGGTCGGAATCGCAACCGCCTTCGTCACGCTCGCCGGACTGTATGCCGTCTCGCGGGTGCCGCTCGACGCCATCCCCGATCTCTCCGACGTGCAGGTGATCGTCTACACCGAATATGCCGGCCAGGCCCCGCAGGTCGTGGAAGACCAGGTCACCTATCCGCTCACCACCGCGATGCTGAGCGTGCCGAAATCGCGCGCAGTGCGCGGCTTTTCCTTCTTCGGTGTGTCCTTCGTCTATGTCATCTTCGAGGACGGCACCGATCTCTACTGGGCGCGCTCGCGCGTCCTTGAATATCTCAATTCCGCTGCGCGACGACTTCCGGCAGGAGTCGTCCCCTCGCTCGGGCCTGACGCCACCGGCGTCGGCTGGGTCTACCAATATGTCGTGCACGGCGCCCAGAAGAGCCTCGCCGAACTGCGCACGCTGCAGGACTGGTATTTGCGCTATGGCCTCGCCAAGGCGGAAGGCGTCTCCGAAATCGCCAGCGTCGGCGGCTTCGTCAAGCAATACAGTGTGGTGATCGATCCGCGCCGCCTGCAGGCGCTGAACGTGCCGCTGACGAAAGTGCGGGAGGCCCTGCGCGCAAGCAACATGGATGTCGGCGGCCGCACGGTGGAGCTCGCGGAAACCGAATTCGCCGTGCGCGGCCGCGGCTATATCAAGAGCCTCACCGATCTCGAACAGATCGTGGTCAAGAGCGACCGCGGCGTTCCCGTGCTGCTGCGGGATGTCGCCCGCATCGAGCTTGCGCCCGACGAGCGGCGCGGCATCACCGAGCTGAATGGCGAAGGCGAGGTCGTTTCGGGCATCGCCCTGCAGCGTTTCGGCGAAAATGCGCTGACTGTCATCAGCAATGTCAAGAAGAAGCTGGCGGAATTCGCGCCCAGCCTGCCGCCGGGCGTGACGGTCGAAGCCGTCTACGACCGCTCCGAGCTGATCTATCGCGCCATCGACAATCTCAAGCGCACGCTGATCGAGGAAAGCCTGATCGTGGCGCTTGTCTGCGTGGTGTTCCTGCTGCATGTGCGCAGCGCGCTCGTGGCGATCATCACCCTGCCGATCGGCGTCCTGATCGCCTATCTGTGCATGTATCTCCTGGGTCTCAGCTCCAACATCATGAGCCTTGGCGGCATCGCCATTGCCATCGGCGCGATGGTGGATGCGGCGATCGTGATGATCGAGAACGCGCACAAGCATCTCGAGCGCGCCGCGCCCGGCCGGTCGCGCGCCGCCATCCTCATCGAGGCTGCGACCGAAGTGGGCCCAGCCCTGTTCTTCAGCCTGCTCATCATCACGGTGTCGTTCCTGCCGATCTTCGCGCTGGAGGCGCAGGAGGGCCGGCTGTTCAAGCCGCTCGCCTATACCAAGACCTTCGCCATGGCGGCGGCGGCGCTTCTGTCGGTGACGCTGGTGCCGGCGCTGATGCTGCTGTTCATCCGCGGACGCATCATGCCGGAGCACAAGAATCCGGTGAATCGCTTTTTGATCTGGATCTACCGACCCTGCATCGTGCTGGCTTTGCGCTTCAAGGCGGTGACGATCCTCATCGCGCTCGCGATCCTCGCCGGGAGCGTCTGGCCGGCGATGCGGCTCGGCACGGAGTTCATGCCGAACCTGAACGAAGGCACGCTGTTCTACATGCCGACCACCCTGCCCGGCCTGTCGGTCACCAAGGCGGCGGAACTCGTGCAGACGCAGAACAAGATCATCAAGACGTTTCCGGAAGTCGCCTCCGTCTTCGGCAAGGCGGGACGCGCGGCCACCGCGACCGACCCGGCCCCGACCGAGATGTTCGAGACCATCATCAACCTCAAGCCGGAAAAGGACTGGCGGCCGGGCATGACGGTCGACAAGCTGATCGCCGAGATGGACAAGTCGCTGCAATTTCCTGGCGTCTCCAACGCCTGGACCATGCCGATCAAGGCGCGTATCGACATGCTCTCGACCGGCATCCGCACGCCCGTCGGCGTGAAGGTCCTTGGCACCGACCTCGCCGAGATCGAGAAACTGGCGCGCCAGATCGAGGGCGCGATCCGCACTGTGCCGGGCACGTCGAGCGCCTATGCCGAGCGCGTCATCGGCGGCTATTACCTCAATATCGATCCCGATCGCGCGCAGCTCGCCCGCTACGGCCTCATGGTCGGCGATGTGCAGAATGTCGTCGGCATGGCGCTCGGCGCCGAGCCGGTGACGACCACGGTGGAAGGGCGCGAGCGCTACAGCGTCAGCATCCGCTATCCACGCGATTATCGCAGCGAACCGCAGGCGATCGCCTCCGAAGTGCTGATCCCGACTGCCGACGGCGGCGCCGTTCCGCTCAAGCAGGTGGCGCAGGTGAGCCTGGCGCAGGGGCCGGCCAGCATCCGCACCGAGAATGCACAGCTGGCGGCTTATGTCTTCGTGGATTTTCGCGACCGCGACGTCGGCGGCTATGTTGCCGACGCGCAGAAGGCGGTGGCCGCGCAGGTGGACTTCCCGCCTGGCTATTACGCGATCTGGAGCGGTCAGTTCGAATATCTGGAGCGCGCCAAGGCGCGGCTAGCCATCGTGGTGCCAGTGACGATCCTGATCATCTTTCTTCTGCTCTATCTCAACTTCCGGCGCGTCGCCGAAAGCCTGATCGTGATGCTGTCGGTGCCGTTCGCGCTCGTCGGCGGCATCTGGCTGATGTGGTGGCTGAACTTCAACCTGTCGGTCGCGGTCGCGGTCGGCTTCATCGCGCTGGCCGGCGTCGCGGCGGAGACCGGTGTGGTGATGCTGATCTATCTCGACCACGCCTACCGGGAGCTTGAAGCGCAGCGTGCGGCCGAAGACCGCCGCCTCACGCGGGGCGATATCCATGTCGCCATCATGACCGGCGCGGTCGAGCGCGTGCGTCCGAAAATGATGACGGTCTGCGCCATCATGGCCGGCCTCCTCCCAATCATGTGGAGCCACGGCACCGGCGCCGAGGTGATGCAGCGGATCGCGGTGCCGATGATCGGCGGCATGGTGTCGTCGACGCTGCTGACGCTGATCGTGATCCCGGCGATCTATGCGGTGGTCAAGGCCGCAACCCTCGCCGACGAGCCGGCGGCGGGGATGGCATCGGCGACGGCAACGCAATAAGCTGCCGACGAAGCCAGCGCCCGGCCACGGCGACCGCGGTCAATTCCGGCAGGAAGGCCGGCCTGTTCGAGTTTTTGTCAAATGTTGAATGTTCTATTGCCGGGATTCACAGATGTGGAAGTGCAGCCTTCACGAGTGGAGGACTCCCATGACTCGCCGCGTCTTGATGACTGTCTTGTTCGCCCTTGCCGCCGCATTGTGCTTGCAACATCCGGCTCGTGCCCAAACCGACCCCCTGCCCTCCTGGAACGAGGGCGCGGCAAAGAACGCCATCATCACGTTCGTCAATCGCGTTACGCGCGAAGGCAATATGGGCTATGTGCCGCCGGAGGCGCGCATCGCCGCCTTCGACAATGACGGCACGCTCTGGTGCGAGCAGCCCTTCTATTTCCAGATGGCTTTCGCCTTCGACCGCATCAAGGCGCTGGCGCCGAAACATCCCGAATGGAAGACGCAGGAGCCGTTCAGGTCGCTGCTGCAAGGCGACGTGAAGACGGCGGCGAGTGCGGGCGAAAAAGGATTGCTCGAGGTCGTGGCCGCGACGCATTCGGGCATGTCCACCGAGGACTTCGCCGACGCCGTGCGCGACTGGCTCGCCTCCGCCCGGCATCCGCGCTTCCATCGTCGTTATACCGATCTCGTCTACCAGCCGATGCTGGAGGTGATGCACTATCTGCGCGCCAACGGCTTCAAGACCTTCATCGTGTCCGGCGGCGGCATCGATTTCATGCGGCCCTGGACCGAGCACATCTACGGCATTCCGCCGGAACAGGTGGTGGGCTCCTCCGGCGTCACCAGATTCGAACTCAGGGACGGCAAACCCGTGCTGATGAAGGAAGCCAAGGTCGAATTCGTCGACGACGGCCCCGGCAAGCCGGTCGGCATTCACCGCTTCATCGGGCGGCGTCCGCTCATCGCCTTCGGCAATTCCGATGGCGACTTGCAGATGCTGCAATATGTGTCGGCGGGCGATGGCGCGCGGCTCGTCATGTATGTGCATCATGACGATGCCGAGCGCGAATACGCCTATGACCGCACCTCGCAGATCGGCCGCCTCGACAAGGGGCTTGACGAGGCGGCGGCGAAAGGCTGGCCGCTGATCAGCATGAAGAACGACTGGAAGGTTGTTTTCCCCCCGACAAGCGGCGGCGGCTCGGTCGGTGAGGCGCCGCGCTGATCCTCCAGAAACGGACACCGCCCCGCAAGCGAAGCCTGCGGGGCGGCTGTCCTGCAGTGGCGGCTGCGATCAATCCATCAGATCGGCCGGAACCTTTCCGCCATTGGCGGCGAGCTTGTTCATCACCTGCTTGTGCAGCCAGATGTTCATCTTGGCGGAATCGTTCATGTCGCCGGTATAGCCGAGTTCCTTCGCCAGTTCCTGACGCGCCTTCAGGCTGGAATCGAGATCGAGCACCTTCATCAGGTCGACGATCGACTTCCTCCAGTCGAGCTTCTCTTTCTTCTTGGACGCCATTTCAGAGACGACCTTCTCGACATCGACCTGAGACATCGTCGCACCGCCGCCGCTGGCCGCCGCTCCGCCCGCCTTCGCCTCGCCCGAGCCGAAGATCGCATTCATGATTTTTCCGAAAATGCTCATTGGGGGTAACCTCCACATTGAATGGAAAAACTTGTGTGTCGCCTCCGGGCACAAGTTCTCATCGACCAAGCGATCCAGGGACGGCAGAACTCTAACGCTCTCACCACGACATGTTCGAGACGACTGACGCGGAAAAGCGGCAACGCGATTCACATTCACGTCACATCGCCGGCAAATAGCGCTGAGGCGATGCCGGCCCCGCGGCCTCCTGGCCGGTTGTCCGCCATTGAATTATTCAGAAGTAACAATATCTTGAGTAATAAGAACGGGATCCGGAGGGCCGGCAATTTGGACATTGCCATTCCTTGCCCTGCCCCCTAATAAGGACGTGCTGACGGTTTTACTGGTCCGGTTGTACCGCGTTCGGGCATCCGGCACGCCCGCCTCGACGAAGGCTCCGGAGAGGTCCGGCGGCAGAGGCGGCGGGCGCCACGGTCGACACCGACCCCCTGCAAGGGCAGGCGGCGGACGACCTGATCGGCCGATGCCCGGGGATTTGAGGTTTTGAGTATGACCGGTCCCGGCGCTCCTGCGAGCGTCGTTTTCGACCAAGCCGTGAGCAACGACCAACTGCGGTTGCGCCGTGACGCTGCAGCCGCCCGCCACGGGTTTTGAACATATGGCACACGCGCCATCGGGGCTTTTACAATCCAAGCCAGCCCAGCGCCGCAGCGACCGCCGCGGCGTTGCCGATGCCGTCCGCAGCCAGACGACAATTCCCTCTCTTTCACACATGACAGCCGGCCGCGCGCCGCTGCGTCGCGATCCGCATTCGATGCGGTCCTGCACGCAAGCCCAGCGGCCCGAGAGACCTTTCTATGCCCAACAAGATGCTTATCGATGCGACCCATCCGGAGGAGACCCGGGTGGTCGTGCTGCGCGGCAATCGCGTCGAGGAATTCGACTTTGAATCGGCGTCGCGCAAACAACTGCGCGGCAACATCTATCTAGCGAAAGTCACCCGCGTCGAGCCGTCGCTGCAGGCGGCGTTCGTCGATTATGGCGGCAACCGCCACGGCTTCCTCGCCTTCTCCGAAATCCATCCGGACTATTACCAGATCCCGGTTGCCGACCGTCAGGCGCTGCTGGAAGAAGAGCGCCTCTCGCGCGAGGACGACGAGAACGGCAATGGTGAGAATCGCGGCGGACGCCGGCGCGGACGCCATCGGCATCGCCGCCGCGGCGCCGACCGTAATCGCAACCGCGACGTGATGCGCAGCGAACCGGTGTCCGGCGATGACGCCGCGCGGGGCGAATTTGCGGGCGAAGACCTGCACGAAACGGTCCCGAACCCGTTCGCTGATCCGCAACAGCACAGCCACGCGACCGGCCCCGCGATCGCGCATGAGGACGGCGCGCAGGGCGTCGCGTCCAGCGAGAGCTCTTCCGAGCAGCCATCGTCTCTGCCGCAGACGGCCGAACCTCCTGCGGAGGATGTCGCCTTGCCGCCGCTGGCCGAGGTCGTCGTGCCGACCAGCGAAGAAGTGCCGCTGCCCGCCGAAACCTTGTCCGCCGAAGCGGCCATCCAGCCCGAAACGACCGAGGAAGCGTCCGACGCCAAGGCCGAGACCAATGGCGACGGCGACAACGGCGACGAGGATGACGAGGACGAAGACGACGGCGAGGACGACGAGGAGGAGGAGGAGGAAGAAGCCGTCGAATCCGTCGGCGGCGACGCGCTGGAAGAAGTGCAGGAACGCGCGCCCCGCTATCGCCGCCACTACAAGATCCAGGAAGTCATCAAGCGCCGCCAGGTGATGCTGGTGCAGGTGGTGAAGGAAGAGCGCGGCACCAAGGGCGCCGCCCTGACCACCTATCTCTCTCTCGCCGGCCGCTATTCGGTGCTCATGCCCAATACCGCGCGCGGCGGCGGCATCAGCCGCAAGGTCACGAGCGCGGAAGACCGCAAGAAGATGAAGGAAGTGGCGGAGGAGCTCGACGTGCCGGAGGGCATGGGCGTGATCCTGCGCACCGCCGGCGCCAGCCGCACCAAGACCGAGATCAAGCGCGACTTCGAATATCTGCTGCGGCTGTGGGAGAATGTGCGCGACCTGACGCTGAAATCCACCGCCCCCACCCTCGTCTACGAGGAAGGCTCGCTGGTGAAGCGCTCGATCCGCGATCTCTATCACAGCGACATCGATGACATCATCGTGGAAGGCGAAGGGGCCTATCGCGAGGCCAAGGACTTCATGCGCATGCTCATGCCGAGCCATGCCAAGAACGTCCACCTCTATCAGGACACGCAGCCGATCTTCACCCGCTTCGGCATCGAGCCGCAGCTCGACGCGATGTTCTCTTCGACCGTCCAGCTCAAGTCGGGCGGCTATATCGTGATCAATCAGGCCGAGGCTCTGGTCGCGATCGACGTAAACTCGGGCCGCGCCACGCGCGAGCATTCGATCGAAGAGACCGCGCTCAAGACTAATTCGGAGGCGGCCGCCGAAATCGCCCGTCAACTTCGTCTGCGCGACCTTGCAGGACTGATCGTCATCGATTTCATCGATATGGACGAGAACCGCAACAACCGCACGGTCGAACGCAAGCTCAAGGAAGCGCTCAAGAGCGACCGCGCCCGCATCCAGGTCGGCCGCATCTCGCATTTCGGCCTCCTGGAAATGTCGCGGCAGCGCATCCGCTCCTCGATGCTGGAAAGTTCGACCGAGGTCTGTCCACATTGCGGCGGCACCGGGCATGTGCGCTCCGTCGCCTCGGTGGCACTGCAGCTCGTGCGTTCGCTGGAGGAGACGCTGCTCAAGGGCGCGACGCACAATCTTATTGTGCGCACCCGCTCCGACGTCGCGATCTATGTGCTCAACCACAAGCGTGCGCATCTGCGCATGCTGGAAGAGCGCTTCCGCGTCGCCATTACGATCACCACCGATCCCACCCTCACCGGCCATCCGCCCTTCGCAATCGATCGCGGCGAACAGGTGATGACGCTGGAACAGGCGAAGGCGCTGATCACCGTCAAGCCGGACAGCGTCATGCCCTATGCCGAGGATGAGGAAGAGGAAGACGAGGAAGTCCTCGAGGAGGAAACGGAAGAGGCCGTCGAGCCCGAAGGCGAAGCCGCAGATGCCGGACAGGGCGAACGCAAAGGTCGCCGCCGCCGGCGCGGACGCCGCGGCCGCGGGGGACGCGAGGCCGAAACCCGCGAGGCTCCCGCCTACACTCACGACACCGTCGCCGAACATGCAGTCGAGCATGGCGAGGATTTCGAGGCGGCTCCCGACGAGGAATCCGAGGACATGGCAGCCGCGGCCGGCGCTGCCGAGGGCGAAGGCCGCGAGATGCGCGATGGCGAAGCCCGCCGGCGACGGCGCGGACGCCGCGGCGGACGCCGCAATCGCCGCGGCCGCGAAAACGGCGACGCCTACCCGGCACAGCCGGAGGGGCATGCCGGCGAGCAGCCGGCATATGAGCCGCACGAAGCCACGACGGCGGAAGCGCCCGCCGAGCCGCAACGCGAGGAGTGGCCGGCGCCCGCGCCGGCAGTCAGCGCGCCGCCCGCAGCCGAATCCGAGGAAAGGCCGCGCCGCCGCTCTACCGTGCGTGAACCCGCGCCGGCGACCTGGGAAGACAGCATCGGCGTCGACACGAAGCCGCCGGCGCCCGCCCCCGAAGCTGCACCGGCGCCGCAGCCGGTCGAGACGGCGGACACGGACAAGCCGCGCCGTTTCGGCTGGTGGTCGAAGCGGGGCTGAGATTCGTGCCGCAGCCCGGTGATGTCGCACGGCGCAAGCGCCGCGGCGGGAGTCGTTGATGAAAACCGCATTCGTCGAGGCCGACGCCAGGGCGGCGGTCGATCATTACGCCGGCAAGGGCATCAACGAGGACTTGGCCCTGCGCGTCTACACCACGCGCCTGCTCGGGCGCGACCCGAGGCTGGTGCTGCATGGCGGCGGCAATACCTCGGTCAAGACGCGCCTGAAAGACCTGCAGGGTGAGGAGACCGACGTGCTCTGCGTCAAGGGCTCGGGCTGGGACATGGGAACGATCGAGCCCGCCGGCCTGCCCGCGGTGCGGCTCGCCAATCTGAGAAAGCTGCGCGCGCTCGGCGCCCTGTCCGACGAAGACATGGTGAAGGTGCAACGCGCCAACCTGATCGATCCGATGGCGCCCAATCCGTCGGTGGAGACGCTGTTGCACGCTTTCGTGCCGCACAAATTCGTCGACCACACGCATTCGGCCGCGGTGCTCGCCATCGTCGACCAGCCCGACAGCCGCGCATTGTGCGAGGAGATCTACGGCGGCCGCATGGGCTTCGTGCGCTACATCATGCCCGGCTTCGGCCTCGCCAAGGAGGCTGCCGACGTCTTCGACAGCAACCCCAAGGTCGAAGGCCTGATACTTGACAAGCACGGCATCTTCACCTTCGGCGCGAGCGCGCGCGAATCCTACGAGCGCATGATCGAAATGGTGACGCTCGCCGAGGAGCGGCTGAAGAAGAACCGCAAGGCCGTTTTCGTCACCGCGCAATTGCCGCAGCGTGCGGCGGCGCTTGCCGATGTCGCACCGATCCTGCGCGGCGCCGCCTCGCTCAGGGACGACAAGGTCGAAGGCGCCTGGCGGCGCCTCATCCTCGATTTCCGTTCGAACGAAGCGATCCTGAATTTCGTCAACGGCGCCGACATCGCACGCTACAGCCAGGCCGGAGTGATCACACCCGATCACACCATCCGCACCAAGGATTGGCCGATGATCGCGCCCGCCCCCGCGGACGGCAGGCTCGACGATTTCCGCCGCGCCGCGCACGAGGCCGCAACCAAGTTCATCGAGAACTACAAGGCCTACTTCCACCGCAACAACGAGCGCGTGGGCGGCACCAAAAAGATGCTCGACCCGCTGCCGCGGGTGATCCTGGTGCCCGGCCTCGGCCTGTTCGGTCTCGGGCGCAGCAAGAAGGATGCGAGGATCGCCGCCGATCTTGCGGAAGCCGCCGTCGAAGGCATCACCGACGCGGAAGCGATCGGCACCTTCTCGCCGATCTCGGAAGCCGACATGTTCGATTGCGAATACTGGTCGCTGGAACAGGCCAAGCTCGGAACCGCAAAGGAACCCCCGCTCGCCGGCCAGGTGGCCGTCATCACCGGCGCGGCCGGCGCCATCGGCTTCGCCACCGCAAAGGCCTTTGCGGTGGCGGGCGCGGAAGTCGCCCTGCTCGATCTCGATGAGCATGCGGCAAAGGAAAAAGCGAAGGCCATCGGCGGCGCGGCGCTTGCGGCACATTGCGACGTGACCGACCCCGCCTCGGTGCAGCGCGCATTCCGCAACGTGGTCGAGCATTTCGGCGGCGTCGATATCCTCGTCTCCAATGCCGGCGCCGCCTGGCAAGGCCGGATCGGCGAGGTCGACGAGAGCGTCTTGCGCAAGAGCTTCGAGCTGAATTTCTACGGCCACCAGCGCGTGGCGCAGGCGGCCACGAGGATCATGCTGGCGCAGGGCACCGGCGGGTGTCTGCTGTTCAACACCTCCAAGCAGGCGATCAATCCGGGGCCGAATTTCGGCCCCTATGGGTTGCCGAAGGCCGCCACCCTGTTCCTGGTCCGGCAATATGCGCTCGATTACGGCGCCGAAGGCATCCGCGCCAATGCCGTCAATGCCGACCGCGTGCGCTCGGGGCTGCTCACCGAGGAGATGATCGCCTCGCGCTCCAGGGCGCGCGGCCTGACCGAGAAGGATTACATGTCCGGCAACCTGCTCGCCCGCGAAGTCACCGCCGAGGACGTGGCGCAGGCCTTCCTGCATCAGGCGCAGGCGTTGAAGACCACCGCCGACGTGACCACGGTGGATGGCGGCAATATCGCGGCGGCGCTGCGATAAACGCCCCAAATGTCGGGTTCCGGAACAATAATCGCCCTCGTGCTTTTCCCGTATTCGTGTTAGGGACGCGGGTTCTATCGAAGCGGAGAAGTGACGTGGCTAAAGGTACTGTGAAGTGGTTCAACCCGACCAAGGGCTATGGATTCATCCAGCCCCAGGGTGGCGGCAAGGATGTGTTTGTTCATATTTCAGCGGTCGAGCGCGCCGGCCTGAGCACGCTGAACGAAGGGCAGACGGTCGAGTATGAGGTCGTGGCCAATCGCGGCAAGGAATCTGCCGAAAATCTCAAGGTCTGATTGCTGCAGCCGGCCGGTTTGTCTCCAAGCTATCCGGCCGGTGATACGGAAAGCCGTCGCGGCTTCGGGCGCGACGGCTTTCTGATTCCCGGCGTCATGCCCTCGCCTTGCGCTCCGCCGGCCGCAAGGTGAACGTGCGCAGGCGCCCGCGCCGCAGCACGTCGAAAGCGAGATCGCGGCCGATGCGGGCGGCGTTCAGCAGGCGGATCAGGTCGTCGACGCCAGTCACCGCCTCGCCATCCACCCGCACGATCACATCGAGCGTTTGCAGGCCTGCGGCATGCGCCGGCGCACCGGTTTCGAGGCCGGTGATCATCGCGCCCGTCCGGTTCTCGATCTCCGCAGCCCGCGCCTGCGCGCGCGGGATCGCCGCGGTCTGCCCGGCAACGCCGATATAGCCGCGCCGCACCCGGCCGTGCCGGATCAGCTCGCTCAATACGAACTCGGCGGTGTTGCTGGCCACCGCAAAGCAGATGCCCTGCGCACCGACAATGATCGCGGTATTGATGCCGACGACTTCGCCATGCGAAGAGACCAGGGGCCCGCCGGAATTGCCGGGATTGAGCGCGGCGTCGGTCTGGATCACGTCCTCGATCAGCCGCCCGCTTTGTGCGCGCAGGGTCCGCCCGAGCGCGGAGATGACGCCGGCCGTGACGGTCGATTCGAAGCCTAGCGGATTGCCGATGGCGACCACGAGCTGGCCGCGGCGCAGCTTTTTGGAATTGCCGAGCGCGGCGGACGGCAGATTGTGACCGGCATTGGCGCGCAGCAGAGCGAGATCGGTGTCGGGGTCGTCGCCGATGACGCGCGCCTGGATGTCGCGGCCCTCCGAATCCGTCAGCCGTACCTCGCGCGCGCCGTCGACCACATGGCTGTTGGTCAGCACCAGGCCATCGGGCGCGATGATCACGCCGGAGCCGACGCCGCCCCGCCGCTTGGCCTTGTCCCCCTTGCCGTCGTCGCGCCGCGTCTCCACGCGCACCACCGCCGGGCCGACCTTGTCGGCCACCGCAATCACGGCATTGGAATAAGCGTCAAGGATCGCCGCCTCGCCTTCCGTGACGGCGGCGGTTCGCGGACTATCCTGCTCGTCGAAATCGGTCAGGGATGCGGGGAAGATATCCAGCATCGCGCGCACTCCGGGCTGTTCGGGAGGCAGATATAGGTCTGCGTTCCACGAACGGAAGATGGGCGGGCGCTGGCGTCGCGGTCCGGCGTGAATTACAATTTTTTCGGGGTGTCTCCGCAGCCGGCCATTGCGGGGCGAATCGACGGGGGAGCGGGATGGCAAGACTTGCAATCCTCCTTGCGGCGCTGGCGCTTGCTTCATTGGCGCAGGCGCAAGAGCGGCCCTATTGCACGCCGGAAGCCTACCTTCCGGACCAGATCGAGAAATCGATGAAGGCGTGCCATGCGCTCATCGCGGATCCGCGGCAGAAGACAAAAGATAAAATCCAGTCCATCAAAATCTCGGCGATCTCTACCTGCGCAAGCAGGAATATTCCTCCTCGCTGCAGAACTTCAATCAGGCGATCGCATTGCTGGCAACGCAGAAGATCGTTCCCTATCGGGGGTTCGGCGGTCCTGCGCCACGGGTCGGGGAGATTGACGACATTCAGGCGTCCGGTGTCTATAGCAGCCGCGCCTGGCTCTTCGTGAACCAGAAGGACCACACCCGGGCGATCGCAGACTACACAAAGTCCCTGCAAATCCGTCCGCGCGACACTGGCGTCCAATATATGCGCGCCATGAGTTACGAAGCACTCGGACAATATGATCGTGCGCTTGACGACTTGAATCAGGTGATCGCGGCGACATCGGCCAACAGCAATTCACGCGACACCAAAGCACGGGGCAACCTCTTTCTGAAGAGGGCGGAGTACGATCGCGCCATCCAGGACTTCAACAGGACGATTGAGCTGGACACCAATGGCAGACCAGACAATCTCGACAAAGAGGTGTTGGCCAATCGCGCCGCCGCCTATCTCGCCAAGGGCGATGTTGAACGCGCGTTGCAGGATCTGGACAAGGCGATCGTCGGCAACGAGAGAGTGGCGCGGTATCGCAACCATCGCGGCCTGGCCTACCGCAAGAAGGGGGACATCGACCGCGCGTTCGAGGAATTCGATGCGGCGATCAAAAGCGCGTCCTCCAACGACAATCGCGCCGAATTTCTGGTGAACCGCGCCGACATCTGGAAAGAGAAAGGCGAGTGGTTCAAGGCGTTCGAGGACTATCAGAGCGCGCTCACCATCAACCCCTCGCATGCCGCGGCTGCGGCAGGCCGCGACGCAGCGCGGCTGGCGATAAGCCGGCCGGCACCGAGCGTTGCCGCTGCGCCGCCAGTTGTATCACCCGGCGTCTCCGTTCCGGCGGCGAAACCGGCTGCGATTGTCAACGAACGACGCGTCGCGCTCGTGATCGGCAACGGCTCCTACCAATCGGTGGCCGCTCTCCCCAATCCGCGGCGCGACGCGGAAACCCTCGCACAAGCGTTACGCGGCGTCGGCTTCCAGTCGGTGCAGGTCGCGGCCGATCTAACGCGCGACCGGCTTGCACAGGCGTTGCAATCCTTCGCCGCCGAAGCCGACCGCGCAGACTGGGCGGTAATCTATTTCGCCGGCCATGGCATCGAGATCGGCGGCGTCAACTACCTGATCCCGATCGATGCGCGGCTGAAGGCCGATCGCGATGTGCCGCTCGAAACGGTGGCGCTCGACCAGGTGCTGTCGACCGTCGCCGGCGCAAGGAAGCTGCGTCTTGTCGTGCTCGATGCCTGCCGCGACAATCCCTTCGCGGCAAAGATGACGCGCACGATTGCCGGCCGCTCGATCGGCCGCGGGCTCGCCAGCATCGAGCCGGAAGGCGGCACGCTCGTCGCCTTTGCGGCGAAGCACGGCCAGACCGCGCTCGACGGCGCACAGGGTGGCAACAGCCCCTTCGTCTCGGCTCTGGTGAAGCATCTGCAAAGCCCGAATGTGGAAATCAGCAAGATGTTCCGTCTGGTGCGCGACGATGTCCTCGCCTCAACCGGGAAGCAGCAGGAGCCGTTCATCTACGGTTCGTTGCCGGGACAGGATTTCTTCTTCAGGGCGCAGTGACGCTTAAACCCTCGCCGCGGCGATCCGCGCGCTCGCCTTGTCGCCGAATTTCATCGCGTCGAGATTGACGATGGGCGGGCGGCCCTTCGCCAGCGCCTTGTAGAAATCGCCCTTCGAGACCGGACCGACCTCCGCGATCATATGCCAGTGATCGCCACCGTCGCGGCTCTCGTAGATCTGCCCGTCGGTGTCGCCGGCATAGAGCGCGAAACCGCCGTCCCAGGCTTCCAGTGTCAGCCCCGAAAAGATCGCACGCTGGCCGTCCGGCAGGCCGCCGAGCAGACGCTCCCAGGTCTTCCCGCCGTCGCGGCTGCGCGCGATCTTGGTGCGCGCGCGCCCGATCTTGTACCAGTGCGGCGGCCAGCCAACGGCCCCCGCGACGAACAGCAGATCTGGATCGTCGGGATGCATGACAAAAGCGTCGGGATAGTCGATGCCGGGCGGATTGAGCCCGCGCCGCCAGGTCTTGCCGCGATCCTCGCTCGCCATCGCGCCGGCAAGCCCGTTCGAGATCAGGATGCGGTCGGGGCGCTTGGGCGTGACCAGCACGCGGTGGAGATCGACCTCGCGCGGGTCGGAATCGATCGGCATCGGCGTGAAGCTCTTGCCTTCGTCCTCCGAAACCAAGAGCGCGCCGACCTCGATGCCAACGAAGAGCCGCGAACCATCGACCACAATGTCCTTCACATGGCCGAGATGCGGCGCCGGCGGAAAAAACCAGTGCTCGCAGCCGGGCACCTCGCGCAGGGCCGGCAATTCGCGCCAGCTCTCGCCGCCGTCCTCGCTCACGTAAAGATGCGCGGGCATGGCGCCGGCATAGAGCCGTTCGCGGCCGTTGAGCACACCCGCACGCACCGACCAGATGTCGTATTGGGTCAGGCCATTGTTCTTCCATTGCCAGGTGACGCCGCCGTCGTCGCTGCGGGCGACGCCGACGCCATGAATGCCGGCGACGAGCGCGCCGTTCTGCATGCGGGTCAACGCGGAAAGCGCGCAGCCCTGCAACGCGCGGTGCGCCAATGACCATTCCCCCGCCGCGTCGCGCTTGAGGACGAAGACGCCGTCGGCGGTGCCAACGATCAGGGTGTCGGACGGCGCCTTCCAGCGCTGGATATGATCGCCGCTCGAGGACAGCAGCACCGGCGCATTCTGGTCGCTCATGTCATACTCCCGCAGGCCCGTTTGCGGCCCTGTTTAGGCCGGCCGGCGGCAAAGGCAAGCGCCCACCATATGTGACACCTGTGGGGCTAGCGTGCGGCGTGGTGAAACAGGTGCCCGAAGAAATACGGCCCCAGCACATAGATCGTGGTCCAGGCGAAGGCCCCTACCGCATTGGCGGCCAGGAACAGATGCCAGGGCATCGCCATCGAGCCTGCGATGACGCCGTTGAGCTGCCGGCAGAGCGGCAGGAAACGTGCGACGGCGACGAACCAGAGCCCGCCCTTGCGGAATTTCGCCTCCAGAATATCGAGCTTGTCGGCGGTCAATTTGATGTAGGGCCCGAACTTTTCCAGCAGCCGGTGCCCGCCATAGCGGCCCACGACATAGCCGGTGGAATCGCCCAGGATGGCGGCACAGAACACGGCCACATACACCGCCACGATCGACAATTCGCCCTGCGAGGCCAGAAGCGCGGCGGCGATGACCCCGGTCTCGCCCGGCAGCGGCGCGCCGAAGGATTCGAAATAGATGATGACGAAGATCGCGAGCGCCCCGTAGGCGGCGATATGCGGGATCAGCCAATGATAGCCTTCATGGAGATAATGCATGCGCGGCGATCATCGGCGACTCTGCGCCCGCCTGCAATCGCGGCCACGCCTAGTCGCTTGCCAGAATGACGTTCTTCACAATCGGATAGATCTGGCTCTCCCATTTCTTGCCGCTGAACACCCCGTAATGCCCGACGCCAGGCTGCAGATGATGCTTCTTGCGGTAGGGCTTGAGCTTCGAACACAGATCGTGCGCGGCCAGCGTCTGCCCGACCGCGCAGATGTCGTCGCGCTCGCCCTCCACCGTCAGCAGCATGGTCTTGCGGATCGCGCTTGGGTCGACCTTCTCGCCATGAAAGGTCAATTCGCCGAGCGGCAGCAGGTGCTCCTGGAACACGTAGCGCACCGTCTCCAGGTAGAATTCGGCGGTGAGATCGAGCACCGCGAAATATTCGTCGTAGAACGACTTGGTCGCTTCCGCCTTCTCGATGTCGCCCGCCACCAGGTGATTGTAGAGATCCTGATGCGCCTTGGTGTGGCGGTCGATATTCATGCTCATGAACGCGGCGAGCTGCACGAAGCCGGGATAGACTTTGCGGAACGCGCCGTCGAAGCGGAACGGCACGCGCGCGATCAGATTCTTCTCAAACCAGGAGATCGGCTTGCTCTTGGCAAGCTCGTTCACCTTGGTCGGATTGACGCGGGTGTCGATCGGCCCGGCCATCAGCGTCATGCTGCGCGGCTGCGCCGGGTGATCGTTCTTGGCCATCACCGCAGTGGCGACAAGCGCCGCGACGCAAGGCTGGCAAACCGCGATCACGTGCGCACCCGGCCCGATCACTTCCAGAAACGTGATCAGATGCTCGATGTAATCGTCGAAGCCGAAGCGGCCGGCATTGACCGGAATGTCGCGCGCATTGTGCCAGTCCGTAATAAAAACATCGTGCTCCGGCAGCAGGGTCTTGACGGTCGCGCGCAGGAGGGTCGCGAAATGGCCCGACAGCGGCGCCACCAGCAGCACCCGCGGCTGCGCGGCGTCGATGTCCTTCCTGAAATGCAGCAGCGTGCCGAAGGGGCTGACATGCGCCGCCTCCTCCCGCACCTCGACCTCGCGGTTGCCGACCATGACGCTACGGATGCCGTAATCCGGGCGGGTATGGGTCAGGCCGGCGCGGGCGATGAGCTCATAGGCGGCGGTGAGATTGCGCAGCGCGCCATTGGCGAGGTTTGGCATGGCGCGGTGGGTCGCGGAAGCGGCAGTCGCCGCCAGCGCCCGGACCGGCACCATCACGTCGGCCTGGGCCTGATAGGCCTGATAAAGCATGCGGCAGAGCCCCACCCCCGGCTGTTGCGCTGCAAAAGCCTAGTGCAATTTCTTTTGCGCTGCGAGATAATTTTGCTGTCTGGGGAGAAGCGGCCGGGCCGCAAACACGGGGGCAGAAGACCATGGCCGACGCCACACTCACCATTGCCAGCCGCAATTACGGTTCCTGGTCCCTGCGGGGCTGGCTGATGTGCAAGCTGGCCGGCCTCGATATTGAGGAGGTCGTGGCGGCGACCGACGACCCCAATACGCGGGCGGAATTGCTGCTGCTCTCCCCGTCCTTCCTCGTACCCTGCCTGACCCACGATGGCGTGCGGGTGTGGGACACGTTGGCGATCGGCGGCTATCTCAACGAGATGTTCCCGGACGCCGGCCTGTTGCCGCGGGAGCGCCTGGCGCGCGCGCATTGCCGGTCGGTCTGCGGCGAGATGCATTCCGGTTTTTCCAATCTGCGCTCGGCGCTGCCGATGAACCTGAAGGCGCATTATCCCGGCTTCAAGGTCTGGGCCGGCGCCCAGGCCGACATCGACCGCATCGTTGCGATCTGGCGCGAATGCCTGGACAAATATGGCGGGCCGTACCTGTTCGGCGAAAATCCGAGCATGGCCGACGCCATGTATGCGCCGGTCTGCGCGCGCTTTGTCACCTACGATGTCAAGCTCGATCCTGATTGCGAGGGCTATTGCCGCACCATCATGGCGATGCCGTTCATGCAGGAATGGATCGCCAAGGCGAAGCAGGAGCCGGACGAAGTGGAAGAACTCGACGTCGAGTTCTGATAGACTTCGGCAAAATTCGCCCTGTCGCTAAACGCGGAATTTACCCGACGCGCGCAAGTCTGCCGCCGCTCACACCTGCGGGAAGACTCCATGCCGGACACGCTCGACGTCACCCCCTTCATCGTCGGCGCAACGCCGCCGCAAATCGCCGCCATCCTCGGCGCCATGCGCGCGGTGGCGGAGACCGGCCACCCGCTGAGTGAGGCGGACACGCGCACATTGGCCGGCGCATCTCTCTATATGTTCGGCCAGCGGGAGCCGCTCAGCATTGCCGGGTTGAGGCCGGTGACGCCGGCCGCGCTCGCCTCTGCCATTGACGAGGCCTTGCGCGAAGACGCGCTGAAATTCGTCACCATCATGGCTTTCGTCGACGGCCGGCTCGACAAGGCCAAGATCGCGAAGGTCGCCGACTACGCCAATTCGCTCGGCCTTCACGAAGGCTATCTCGACGACATCACCGAAGCCGCGCAGGGTCACGTGCAGGACGCCCTCGCCCATATGGTGCGCTCCAACCTCCAGAGCATCACCGGCAAGGACTTTGGCGCGAATGCCGACGAGACCGCCTGGCTCGTCCCCTACAAGGACAAGCCGGAGCCGGCGCTAGTCGCGCGCTTCGAACAATTGGCGAGGCTCGCGCCGAACACCTTTGGTCACGCCTTCTACGAGCACTATCATGGCAACGGCTATGATTTTCCCGGCGCGCCGAACGGGCTGAATTTCGCCTTCGGCGTGCCGCACGACAGCGCGCATGTGCTCTCCGGCTACAACACCACCGCGCGCGGCGAGCTTCTGGTCTCCACCTTCACCGCCGGCATGCATCCGCATTTCCCGATGGCCGGGCACATCCTGCCGGTGATCTTCTCCTGGCATCTCGATATCCAGATCAACCCGGTGGCGAAGTCGGCGCAGGGTGCGCTCGATCCCGACCAGTTCTGGCACGCCTGGGCGGCCGGCAAGGCCGCCACCGTCGACACCTTTGCGCCGGACTGGGATTTCTGGGTGCATGTTGCAACGCCGCTGACCGAACTGCGCAGGCGCTGGTCGATCCCCGAAAACGGGCTCGATCATCACGACCTGGCTTTGCGCTAGCGGTGAACGCGCCGCTCCATTCGGCGGGCGGCGGCGCAGGAACCTGAAGAAGTGGAGTAGCTCGCCGCAACTTCGAGATGGCCTTCAATGAAAACCCGACGCCTCGTCAGCTCCGGCTCTCCATTCGAGTCCGAAATCGGCTTTTCCCGCGCCGTGCGGGTCGGCGATCATATTGCGGTCGCCGGGACTGCACCGATTGCTCCGCAGGGCGGCACGGCAGGCGCCAGCGACGTCTACGCGCAAACGCTGCGCTGCCTGCAAATCATTGAACAAGCGGTCAACGATGCCGGCGGCAAGCGCGAGCACATCATCCGCACGCGGATCATGCTGACCGACATCGCGGGATGGAAGGACGCGGCGCGGGCGCACGGCGAATATTTCGGCGCGATCCATCCGGCCTGCACGTTCGTGCAAGTCGTGCGCTTCATCGATCCGAACTGGCTGGTCGAAGTGGAAGCCGATGCGATCGTGGCGTGACGTATCGCAGACCGATTGAATTCTGTGCCGTCGGTCCTAACGCCCGACCGCCCGCGACACCCCCCGCCAGAGCGCATCCTTCCATTCGACCAGCGGCGGAGAATCCAGCGTGACCGGCGGGACGTCGGTCTTCTTTCCATCCGCGGCCAGCCGTGCGATCCAGATCTCGCCGTCGGTGAAATAGTAATCGCCCTCGCCGTTGCGGCCGTTCAGTGTCGGCCCGACGCCGGACACCTGATAGATCGCCGTCACCAAGCCGGCCTTGACCAGATCGGCGATCAGGCCGTCGCGCTCGGCGTCGATATCGGGCGAAATGTGATGCGTCACTTGTCCGGTATAGCGACTGAGTCCGACGCCGCGGTCGTAGGTGACGGCGCCGAGCCAGACCGGTCGCCCCTCCTCGCCTTTGTCCAGCACCAGCCAGAAACGCACATGATGCCGCCGGTCGGCGCTCTTGCCGTCCGGCTTCTCGAAGGCGAGGTCTTCCTTGCGCCCATCGTAATAGAGCGGGCTCACCGGCGCGGTCTTGTACGGGCGATCGAGCAGCACACTGCCGACGATCTCGATGCTGGTCTTGAGCGTGATGGGGTCGGCGGGATACCAGCCAGCGTCGTGCATGGCGCGGACGATATCGTCGCGCGAGCCGACGAGTCCGACATTCAGCGCGTCCCCCGGAATGCCCTGCGCCGTGTGCGTCACCATCGGGCGGCCGGCAAGACCCTTCTGGTGCTCGTAATGGGTCCAGGCCGCGGGCAGAACGATATAGGCGAGCAGTCCGTAGACCGCGAGAACGAAGAGCGCGGTGACGATGATGCGGCGGAATGCCGGTCTCAGGTGTGCAGCCACTTTCCAATCCGCGCAACTGCCTCCCGCATGTCGGCCTGCGCGCCGGCATAGCAAAAGCGGATGAAGTGATGCCCGTTGACGGGGTCGAAATCGATGCCCGGCGTTGCGGCGACATGCGCCTCCTCCAGCATGCGGCGCGCGAAATCGAAGCTGTCGCGCGAAAAGCGCGTCACGTCGGCATAGAGATAGAACGCGCCATCGACCGGCAGGAACTTGTCGAGCCCGATTTTCGGCAAACTCTCGATCAGGATACGACGGTTCTCCTCATAGCCGTGCTTCACCGCATCCATTTCCGCGCGTCCGTCGAAGGCGGCTTCCGCCGCGATCTGCGACAGCGTCGGCACCGAGATCGCGAGATTGCCCTGCAGGCGCTCGATCGGACGCACCAGCGGCTCCGGCGCCACGATCCAGCCGATGCGCCAGCCGGTCATGCAGAAATATTTGGAGAAGGAATTGATGACGAGCGTCGAATCCGAAATCGCGAGCGAGGTCGCCGCGGGGAATGCGTAGTCGAGCCCGTGATAGATTTCGTCGGAGATGAAGCGGATGCCGGCGTCCTCCGATGCGCGGATCAGATCGGCGAGCGCCTCCGGCCGCATCATCGTGCCGGTCGGATTGGCCGGGCTCGCCACGATCGCGCCGGCGAGCGGCGTCTTGCGATGCGCAGCAAGCAGCGTCTCCGGCGTGATCGCCCAGCGCGTCGCCTCATTCGTCTCGATCAGCAACGGCTCGCAGCCGAGCGCCGTGAGAATATGCCGGTATGGCGGATAGCCGGGATTGGCGAGGCCGACGCGGTCGCCGGGCTGGAACATCGCGAGAAAGGCAAGGATGAACCCGGCCGACGAGCCCGTCGTCACGATCACCCGCGCCGGATCGACGTCCTGCCCGTAAACCTCACGATAATGTCGCGCGATGCGCGCCCGCAGCGAGCCGATACCAAGCGCCTCCGTGTAGCGCAGCGGCCTCTCGAGCCCTCGTCGCGCCGCCTCGATCGCCGTGCGCGGCGCAGGCGCTGCCGGCTGCCCCACTTCCATATGAATGACGTGATGGCCCGCGGCCTCGAGCCTGGTCGCCGCCGCGATCACGTCCATGACCATGAAAGGCGGCACGTCGCTGCGGGCGGAGGGTGTCAGCAGAAGTTTGGCTCTGTCCAGCATCCGAATTGGTCCGGCCGGACGCGGCTGGAACCGGCCTGTCGCCCCGCTGTTGCCGTATTCGCACGGCTTCTGTCGCCTGTCCCTGACATGAACCGTGCGTGATTTGACGTCATCAGGCCGCCTCTCTAGGTTGCCCCGAAAGGCCCCGTATTCAGCGACATGACAGCCGTGGAATCCCCTATCAGGACGCGCCGCTTTAGGCCAGCGTCCCGCGCCGTCTCGGTTTTGACCGCCGCATCGCTTGCCGCCGCGAACCTGCCGCAGCAGGCGGCGGCGCAGGGCAACATGCCGGTGATCCGCGACACCGAAATCGAGCAGCTTCTGCGCGATTACACCCAGCCGATCCTGAAAGTTGCGGGCCTTGCCAGCCAGAACATCAAGGTCGTGATCATCAACGACCGCAACTTCAACGCATTCGTAATGGACGGCAAGCGCATCTTCGTGAATACCGGCGCGCTGACCGAATCGCAAACCCCGAACCAGATCATCGGGGTGCTGGCGCACGAAACCGGACACATTGCCGGCGGTCATCTGGCGCGGCTGCGCGACGAGCTCGCCAATGCGCAAACGATGGCGATCATCGCCATGCTGCTCGGCATCGGCGCCATGGTCGCCGGCGGAAGCAATAGCGGCGCCGGACAGGCGGGCGCCGCGGCCATTGCCGGCTCGCAGCACGTGGCGCTGCGCACCGTGCTGTCCTACCAGCGCAACCAGGAAGAACAGGCCGACCGCGCGGCGGTGAAATTCCTCAATGCCACCGGCCAGTCGGCCAAGGGCATGTACGAGACCTTCAAGCGCATGGCCGACCAGCTGATGTTCACCGCGCGTCACGCCGACCCCTATGCGCAGTCGCATCCGATGCCGGCCGAGCGCGTCGCCGCCCTCACGGAGATTGCGAAGGAAAGCAAGTTCTGGGACAAGAAGGATCCCGCCGAATTGCAATTGCGCCACGACATGATGCGGGCGAAGATTTCCGGATTCATGGAGCCGCCTTCGACCGTGGCGCGGCGTTATCCGCAGAACGACAATTCGCTGCCCGCCCGCTATGCACGCGCGATCTCCACATACCGGCATGGCAATTTGCAGAATGCGGTTGCGCAGATCGACGCCCTGATCGCCGTGCAGCCGAACAATCCCTATTTCTACGAGCTCAAAGGCCAGGCGCTGCTGGAATCCGGGCGCGGCGCCGAGGCCGTCCCGCCCCTGCGTCGCGCGGTTCAGATGCTGCCGAACGCGCCGCTGATCCAGATCATGCTGGGTCAGGCGCTGGTGTCGACCGGCAATGCGGCCAGTGCCGACGAGGCGATCGCGATGCTGCGCAATTCGCTCGCGCGCGAGCCTGAAGCGCCGGCGGGCTATCAGCAGCTCGCCATGGCCTATGGCCGCAAGGGCGATCTGGCGCAGGCGGACCTCGCCTCCGCGCAGGCCGCCTTCTATCGCGGCGACATCAAGACCGCGCGCGAACTCGCCGCGCGCGCCAAGACGCGTTTTCCCGTCGGCTCGCCAGGCTGGGTGAAAGCTGACGACATCGTTTCCACGAAACTGCCCGAGTCGGCGCAAATGCGACGGCGCTGATACGCCAAAGGATGATCCCATGAATTTTCCCACACGTCTTTTTGCCATGGCCGCCCTTTTGGGCGCGACCGCGTTTTCGCTGCAGGCGGCGCACGCGCAGGGTTTCTCACCCGCACAGCGCACCGAGATCGAAGCCATCATCAAGGATTATCTGCTGAAGAATCCGGAAGTCATGCAGGAGGTGATGCAGGAGCTGGAGAAGCGCCAGGCCGTCGCCGAAGTCGAGAAGGCCAGGGGCGCAATTGCCGCCAACAAGGAGGCGCTGTTCAACTCCACGCGCCAGGTCACGCTCGGCAACCCGCAGGGCGACGTCACCATGGTGGAGTTCTTCGACTACAATTGCGGTTATTGCAAACGTGCCATGACCGACATGATGGAATTGTTGAAGAGCGATTCCAATCTCAAGGTTGTGCTCAAGGAATTCCCGGTGCTCGGCGAGGGTTCGGTGCAGGCGGCGCAGGTCGCCGCCGCGCTCGCGCTGCAGGACAAGAGCGGCAAGAAATATCTCGACTTCCACCAGAGGCTCCTGTCCGGCCGCGGCCAGGCCGACAAGACCCGCGCACTCGCTGCCGCCAAGGAAGCCGGCGCCGACATGGCGCGGCTGGAAAAGGACATGAATGGCCAGGAGGTGCGCGCAGCGCTGGAGGAAAGCTTCAAGCTCGCCGAGACGCTCGGGCTCAACGGCACGCCAAGCTACGTAATCAACAACGACGTGGTGATCGGCGCGGTCGGCCTCGCCGCCCTCAAGGAGAAGATCAACAGCGCCCGCTGCGGCAAACCCGCCTGCTGAGGAGACGGGGCCAGATCGTTCTTTTAACTATGTTTTTGGTCGTCCCGGCGGGACGGGGGCGCGGACGGCTTCAGGCTTCCCCTGAGGCTGTGAGCCCCCTATAACGGGGCCCGCGGGACGCGGCGCCCCGCCCCATTCCCGGTCTTCCAGTCCGACAGCCTCTCCCATGGCCAAGACGATCTACGTCCTGAACGGACCCAATCTGAATCTGCTCGGCACCCGCGAGCCGGGCATCTACGGGCGCGCCACGCTGGCGGATGTCGAATCGCTTTGCCGCCAGACCGCCACGGCGCACGGGCTTGCCGTCGAATTCCGGCAATCCAATCATGAGGGCGACATCGTCACCGCCATCCAGGAGGCGATGGCGAAAGGCGCTGCCGGCATCGTCATCAATCCGGCTGGCTATACGACCACTTCAGTCGCGATTCTCGACGCGCTGATCGCCTGCGGCCTGCCGGTGGTCGAGATCCACATCAGCAACATTCATGCGCGCGAGGCCTTCCGCCAGAACTCCCTGGTGTCGAAAGTCGCCAAGGCCGTCATCGCCGGCTTCGGTGTCAACGGCTATGCGCTCGCGATCGGCGGTCTCGCTGCGATGATCGAACAATCGAAGAAATAAATGTGGGGTTGAAGGACGTGGCACGCGGTCCGCAGAAAGACGACAAGACCAGGAGCAAGCTCGCGGTCGATCAGGACCTGATCCGCGATCTCGCCAAGCTGCTCGACGAGACTGGCCTCTCCGACATCGAGATCGAACAGGACGGCACTCGCATCCGCGTCGGCCGCGGCGGCAGCCGTGCCATTGCGGCGCCGGCCATTCCGGCGCCCGCGGCCGCGGCGACCGCACCGATTGCAGCGGCGCCCGCCGATCCCGCCAAGCATCCGGGCGCCGTCCCCTCGCCCATGGTCGGCACCGCCTATCTTTCGCCCTCGCCCGGCGCCAAACCGTTCGTCGATGTCGGCTCGGTGGTGAAAGCCGGCGACACGCTGATGATCGTCGAGGCGATGAAGACCATGAACCAGATTCCGGCGCCGCGCGGCGGCACGGTCACGCAGATCCTGGTCGAGGATGGTCAGCCGGTCGAATTCGGCGAGCCGCTGGTGATTATCGAGTAATGTTCGAAAAAATCCTCATCGCCAATCGCGGAGAGATCGCGCTCAGGGTGCTGCGCGCCTGCAAGGAGCTCGGTATTCCGACGGTCGCCGTGCATTCGACCGCCGACGCCGACGCGATGCATGTGCGGCTCGCCGACGAAAGCGTCTGCATCGGCCCGCCGCCCGCGCGCGACAGCTATCTCAACATTCCATCGCTCCTCGCCGCCTGCGAGATCACCGGCGCCGATGCCGTGCATCCGGGCTACGGTTTCCTGTCGGAGAATGCGCGTTTCGCGGAAATTCTGCAGGAACACAATATCGGCTTCATCGGCCCGAAGCCCGAGCATATCCGCCTGATGGGCGACAAGATCGAGGCCAAGCGCACAGCCAAGCGCCTCGGGATTCCAGTCGTCCCCGGCTCGGAAGGCGGCATCACCGACGACGACGAGGCGCTCCGGATCGGCAAGGAGATCGGCTATCCGGTGCTTGTCAAGGCGGCGGCCGGCGGCGGCGGCCGCGGCATGAAGGTCGCCTATTCCGAATCCGAGCTCAGCGTGGCGCTGTCCACCGCGCGCTCGGAGGCGAAGGCCGCCTTCGGCGACGATGCCGTCTATCTCGAAAAATATCTGCAGAAGCCGCGCCATATCGAAATCCAGGTGCTGGGCGATGGCCGCGGCGGCGCCATTCATCTCGGCGAGCGCGACTGCTCGCTGCAGCGCCGGCACCAGAAGGTGCTCGAGGAAAGCCCCTCGCCCGCTTTGAACACGCAGCAACGCGACAAGATCGGCGAAGTGGTCGCCAAGGCGATGCGCGACATGAAGTATCTTGGCGTCGGCACCGTGGAGTTTCTTTACGAGGACGGCGAGTTCTACTTCATCGAGATGAACACCCGCATCCAGGTCGAGCATCCGGTGACCGAGATGATCACCGACATCGACCTGATCCTGGAGCAGATTCGCGTCGCCGCCGGCGGCGACCTGCCCTGCGCACAGGAAGACGTGAAATTCCACGGCCACGCCATCGAATGCCGCATCAATGCGGAAAACCCGTTCAACTTCCGCCCCTCGCCCGGCACCATCCTGCATTATCATCCGCCCGGCGGCATGGGCGTGCGCGTCGATTCCGCGGCCTATCAGGGCTACAAGATCCCCCCGCATTACGATTCGATGGTCGGCAAGCTGATCGTGCACGGCAAGACGCGGCAGGAATGCCTGATGCGGCTCAAGCGCGCGCTCGACGAATTCGTGGTCGACGGCGTGGAAACCACCCTGCCGCTGTTCCGCACCCTTGTGCGCAATCAGGACATCCTCGACGGCAATTACTCGATCCACTGGCTCGAGCATTTCCTCGCCGAAGGCGGGATGGACAGCTAGCGCGTCGAAGCGAACTGCTGCGTCTATTGGACGAGTTCGCCTTCCATGACGAAGCGGCGCTCGGTGGGGCCAGGAAACTGGAGACGGAATGTTCCGGCGCCCTTGAGCTTCTCAAGCTTTCCGGTACCGGCAACCACCTGCCACACCCCGTTGTCCAGGAGCTTCGGCTTTCCATCCGGCCCGGGAATGAAAACCGCATGGATGATCCATCGCAGGTAGGCCTTGCTGCCATCCATCGTCGCGAACTCAAGATAACCGCGCGCTTCGCCGCCGACGCCCGGCACGATGTCGTGAGCGCCATACTCTTGAGCCGCGGCATTGGCGAGCGGTCCCTGACCTTCAGACCTGCCTTCCCGCCGGACCAGCAGAAAGAAGCGCTTGCTAGCATCGCCGAATTCGAGCCGACTGGCCTCCTTTTGAGTAACAAGCGCCTCGAACTTCACCTGCTCCGCCTGGGCAGCCGACGCTACAAAAAGCAGAGGCGTCGCGACAGCCGAAACCATTGCAAATCGGATCATGGGTTCCTCCTCTGATTATCTCAAACGCATCCCCCATCACCCAAGCCTCACCAGCGTTGCGGTCCCCCACAATATGAGCGCGATGCCGGCGGCGCGGCCAATCCAGTGACCGGCCGGAGCAAGCTTCTCGATCAACACAAAGGCCGCAAGTCCGCCGATCCAGAGCAGATTCATCACGCCGCCGACGAACAGCAGCAGCATCAGCAGCCAGCAGCAGCCGAGACAATAAACGCCATGGCGCAGTCCCATGACGAAGGCGCCCGCACTGCCCTCGCGCCATTCGGTCATGATGAAATCGAGCGGCGAGCGGCAGCGGCGGAGACACGCCTGCTTCAGCGGCGTCCACTGATAAAGTCCCGCGGCGATCAACAAAGCCCCTGCCAGGGCGATGCTGGTCATTTCCATCATCGACGACAGCAAAGCCGCCTCCTCCATCGCGAACTGCAGGGCGACGGCGACGGTACTGAACAGAGCCCAGACGACGACGTATCCAAGCACGAAAGATGTAGTGCCGACATTCGCGCTCGCCTGCCGTCGCCGCGATATCGTCCCGTAAAGCAGGATCATGGGCGCGGCGCTGGGCAGCATCATCGCCGCCATCATCACGGCCCACATGCCGAATACGACGACGGCGTAGCCGAGTGTCCAGGGCTCCATCCGCATCGGCATGAGCATGCCGTCCATCTCGTGCATGCTCATGCCGGCGCCGGTGAGCAGATAGACCCAGGACAGTGCGATCACGGCCGACAGCGCCGCCGCGGCCAGCATGCGGTCGCGGCGCAGGATTGACTCGATGGCGGCGCTGACAGTCACGGCAGTCGCGGCTTCTTCCGGCAGAAGGCAAGCCCGTCAGGCCGCGACGCCTTGCGGCGTCTGCACGACATGCGCGAGCGTGCTGTGCGTGCCCATGGTGTCGAACTTGATCGCGCCCATGCTGCGGATATTCGAAGAGGCAATTTCGCCCTCGATATGCTCGAACCCTTCCGGCATGACGACCTTGATCCGATGCGGCGCTCCGGTCACTGGATTCTTGATCGGCTCGACATCGCTTTCCAGCACGCCGGGAATGCCGACACGGGCGACGCGCGCATTCTTGTCGAACTGGAACGTCACCGGCGCGAAGATCGGATCGTGCATCTTGGTCACGATCAGGCTGAAGATGTGGAAGAGCGTTCCTTCCGCCGAGTTCTGACCCGACATGATATTGAACAGCGCCTCGCGTTGTGCGGCGCTGGCCCGTTCATCGATGATGGGCTGCGCCTGTCCGTTGCCCTCGTGCAAGGGACCGGGAAACGAGACGGTGACGAAAAAGCTCAGGCCGTCGAGCTTGACGTCGTTGCAATGGCCCTTGGCGATGCGCATGCCAAGGAAGCCCTGACAATTTCCGTTCGTGGGCCTGGCGTTGAAATCGCAGGGGCATCCGAATGCGCAACTGCAGTTCTTGATCCACTCGCCTTCGAGGCGCCAATCGGCCATGGCCATTCGAGTCCTCCCTGAATGCAATTGTTGCGTCAGTGATCCATTGTCTGTGCAGTCTCTCAGCCGTCCGGAGCCGCAAGCCTAGCCTGAAAAACGGGTGGCAGCCGCACCCCGCCTTTCGCGACCGTTTCACCTTTTGTTGATGACACGATGGCCGCCGTCCGCTCCGCCGCCCCTGCGGCAACGCCAGTCGTAACCGTTATCTGAAAATCCTGTATATTCGCCATCATGGTGCCGGTGGTGACGAGATTCGCGGCTGTCCGGGGCGGCATGCTTGCTCTGGTCCTTCTGGCCGCTTCCCTTGCCGGTGCGCAGGCGGCGTCCGGCGACAAGGTGCTTGTGGTCGAAATCAAGGGCGCCATCAGCGTCGCCGCGCAGCGGCAGGTGACACGCGCCATCGAGCAGGCACGCAAGGAGAACGCATCCGCGATCTTGATCCAGCTCGACACGCCGGGCGGCCTCGTCACCTCCACGCGCGATATCATCCGCGACATCGTCGCCGCGCCGGTTCCGGTCATCGTCTATGTGTCGCCGAGCGGCGCACGGGCGGCCTCCGCCGGCACGTTCCTCGTCTATGCGTCGCATCTGGCGGCGATGGCGCCGGGCACCAATCTCGGCGCGGCGACGCCGGTGCAGATGGGCGGGATTCCCGGCGTGCCGCAACCCAAGGACGACAAGAAGCCCGCCGAGCCGAGCGCCGCGGAAAGAAAATCGATCAACGATGTGGTCGCGCTCCTGCGTAGCCTCGGCCAGATGCGCGGGCGCAATCTCGACTTCGCCGATAAGGCGGTACGCGAGGCCGCCACCCTCACCGGCGAGGAGGCGCAGAAGCAGGGCGTGGTGGAAATCGTCGCCGGCAGCGTCGCGGATGTCCTGGCGCAGGCGGACGGACGCAAGGTCGCCGTCGGCGGCAAGGATCAGATGCTGTCGACCCGCGAGGCGACCATGATCGCCGTGATCCCGGATTGGCGCACCAAGCTGCTCGGAGTCATCGCCGGTCCCAATATCGCCGTCATCCTGCTGCTGATCGGCGTCTATGGTCTCCTCTTTGAATTCTGGACGCCGGGGGCGATCGTGCCGGGCGTGCTCGGCGGCATCTGTCTCCTGCTGGCCATGATCGCGCTCTCGGTGCTGCCGGTGCATTATGGCGCGCTCGGCCTCTTGCTGCTCGGCGTCGCACTGATGATCGGCGAAGCCTTCACGCCGGGCGTCGGCGCGTTGGGCATCGGCGGGCTGGCGGCGTTCCTGGTCGGCGCCTTCTTCCTGTTCGAGCCCGAAGGCGCCGATTTCGATCTGCGGGTCTCGCTGCCGGTGATCGTCGGCGCGGCGATCGCCAGCGCGGGCCTGAGCTTTCTCGTCCTCGGCGCCGCCATCAGGGCGCGCAACCGTCCGGCCGCGGTCGGCGGCGACGACATGCTGGGCGCACGCGGCATTGTGCTCGACTGGCAGGACGGACAGGGGCATGTGCGCGTGCACGGCGAAATCTGGCAGGCGCGCAGCGACAGGAATTTCAAGCACGGCGACGGCGTGCGGGTGCGACGGCGCGAGAGCCTCACCCTGATCGTCGAATCCGAATAGCGCACATGCGAAGAGTCCATGGAGGCGAGCATGCTCGATTTCTTGTTCAATCTTCCGGCGGTCTCCGGACTTTTCCTTCCGGTCGCCATCGGCATCGTCATCCTGCCCTATTCCTTCCGGATCCTGCGCGAGTACGAGCGCGGCGTGGTCTTCATGCTCGGCCGTTTCTGGAAGGTGAAGGGCCCCGGCCTGATCATCGTTCTTCCCTTCATCCAGCAAATGGTCCGCGTCGACCTGCGCACCCGCGTCTTCGACGTGCCGCCGCAGGACGTGATCTCGCGCGACAACGTCTCGGTGAAGGTGAACGCGGTGCTTTATTTTCGCGTCATTGATCCGGAAAAGGCGATCATCCAGGTCGAACATTTCTACGAAGCGACAAGCCAGCTCGCGCAGACGACGCTGCGCTCGGTGCTCGGCCAGCACGACCTCGATGAAATGCTCGCCGAGCGCGGCAAGCTCAATCTCGACATCCAGAAGATTCTCGACGAGCAGACCGATGTGTGGGGCATCAAGGTGTCGAATGTCGAGATCAAGCACATCGACATCAATGAGAGCATGATCCGCGCCATCGCCAAGCAGGCGGAAGCTGAACGGCTGCGCCGGGCCAAGGTCATCGATGCTGAAGGCGAATTGCAGGCGGCGCAGAAGCTCGCCGATGCCGGACAGATTCTCTCCGCGCGCCCGGAGGCGATGCAGTTGCGCTATTTCACCGCCCTGCAGAACGTGGCCGGCGAACGCTCCTCGACCATCGTCTTCCCGCTGCCCATCAACCTGATGGAGAGGCTCAAGGGATAGCGGCGACGCTGCGTTCGGGATCGAGCAGGTGTTCCACCGCCTCGCAGGCGCGGGTCAGGCTGTAGGGCTTGGGCAGGATCGCCGAACGCGGAACCGTCTGCAGCCTTTCCAGAAGGCTCCAGCGGCCGGAGGCGAAAATGACCGGCAGATCCGGCCGCATCTCGCGCGCACGCGCGGCGAGATCGGCGCCGCTCATCTCGCCCGGCAGATTGATATCGGTGAACAACAGATCGACCGCCTCGCCCGCGGTCAGGCGATCGAGCGCGTCCTCGGCATTGCCGGACACGCTCACGCAAAAGCCCCGGTCTTCCAGAGCGATGCTGATCATTTCTGCGATCAGCCCTTCGTCCTCAACCAGAAGGACACAGACAGCCTTGCCGGTCTCGTCCATTCTAGACTCGCCGAATTGGACCCCGTCCATGGACTTTCCCCGTGACGCAACCATACATAGGAGAAAGGCTGTCCGGACGATTTGTTCTTAAAGTGTCGGGAATTTAACGGCAGCAAGGATAACGGGGTGTTAAGCTAGTCCATGGCCAGCCGCGAAACCGCCCGCGATACCGGCTTTGTCGAGATCACCCCGGAGGTGCTGCTCAAGGCCTATGCCTGCGGCATTTTCCCGATGGCGGAAAGCGCCGACGACCCCTCGATCTACTGGATCGAGCCGGACGAGCGCGGGATCATCCCGCTGGAAGGGTTCCATGTTCCGCGGCGTCTCGCCCGTACGATCCGCGGCGACCGCTTCAGCGTGTATATCGACCGCGATATTCCGGCGGTGATCGACGGCTGTTCCCGGCCCGCGGCCGGCCGCAGCCGCACCTGGATCAACAACCGCATTCGCTCGCTCTATCTGAAGCTCGCCGAAATCGGGCATTGCCATTCGGTCGAGGCCTATGACGGCGATAGGCTGGTCGGCGGGCTCTACGGCGTGCGGCTCGGCCGGGCCTTTTTCGGCGAGAGCATGTTCCACACCGCACGCGATGCGTCGAAAGTCGCGTTGGTGCACCTGATCGCGCGGCTGCGCGCCGGCGGCTTCACCCTGCTCGACACGCAATTCGTCACCGACCATCTGAAGACCTTCGGCGCGCTCGAAGTGTCGCGGTTCCATTATCACAAGATGCTGGAAACGGCGCTCACCGGTGAAGCGGATTTCTTCGCGATCGGCGACGGGCCGGTGTCCGGCGCGGACACGCTCGCGCAACTCGCGTAACCGCGCGAAAAATTCTCTCGCTCTCAGCTAGCGGATCGGCGCCGGGAAAGGATTCGGCTGCTGCTGCGGCCGCGGCTGCGGGGGGCGCTGCTGCGCCGGCGGCTGCGATTGCTGCGGCGGGCGCGGCTGCTGCTGGCGCTGCGGCGCGGGTTGCGCTGCCGGTGTGGGCGGCGGCGGATCCTCCGCCACCTTGGTCAGTGGCTGCTTACAATCGGTCAGCCAGATATCGTAGATCGGATGTTCCACCGCGTGCAGGCCGGGACTTGCCGCAAACATCCAGCCGGCGAAGATGCGCCGCACCTCACCCTGCAAGGTAACTTCGCTGACTTCGATGAAGGCGTCGGTGTTCGGCGTCTCCGTCGGCGGGCGCGTATAGCAGACGCGCGGCACCACCTGCAGCGCACCGAACTGCACGGTCTCCCCGATCGCCACATCGAACGAGATGATGCGGCCGGTGATCTTGTCGAGACCGGAAAACACCGCCTGCTGGTTCTCGATCTTCTGCGTCGGCGGCTCGGAAATGATCTCGTCGCCCGGCTGCGGGGCGGTGTTGGCCGGCTGCGGCGTGCCGCGCGGCTGGCGCACGCCCGCGGGCAGACCTGGGGTCGGCGTAGGCGCGGCCTGGCGCGAGGGCTCGGGCGCTGCAATGCCGCCCGGCGGCGGCGCCAAGGGCTCGCTCTGAATGGCTTGCGACGGCGGCCGCCCCGGCCCGATTCTGCCGGAGGGATCCAGTGGCTGCTGCTGCGTGCGTGGCGGGGGCTGCCGCCGGTCGAGGAATTGGTCGTCCCGCGGTTCGACCGCCGGCGGTCGGCTCGGCACATTGGCCGGCGGACGCGGCGGCGGATCGCCGAAAATCGTGCCGAACTGCGCCAGAGCCGGCGTGGCCATGCAGCCGGCCAGAATCGCCGCCGAAGCGAGAGCCGTGCGACCGGCCCCGGTCAGTCGTTTCAGCGCAAAAGGCATGGAAAAATCCCGGTCAAACCGCTGCCCCGCGGGTACTGGCGTCCGGTTAACACGCCGAATGCGGCGGCGGAAGGGCGAGGCCGGGAGTGGCCTGGAACCCGTTGCGGCAGACCGCCCCTGTCCCGCCCTGCGGGACAGAGGCTCCAGAATCCGCCTTGTCGCTCCGGACCGGAACGCGCATTGTGCCCGCGCAACAACTCGTCCCGGGATTTTGATCCCGAGAAGACGACTGACAAGGGAGGATTTCCAGATGTCGTGGACGCATGTCCGCAACGCGCTTGCGAGCGCGCTTGCGATGGCCGCGGTTGCGGCGGCCGCACCCGCGCAGGCGCAGGATTACCCGACCAAACCCGTCACCATCGTGGTGCCGCTCGCGGCCGGCTCCGGCATGGATTCGCTGGTGCGCCTCTATGCCGACAAGCTGCAGACAGCGCTCGGCAAGCCGGTGGTGGTGGAGAACCGCCCGGGCGCGGCGCTGATGCTGGCGGCACAAGCGGTCGCAACCTCGCCCGCCGACGGCTACACGCTGCTGGTGTCGACATCCTCGGCGATGGCGATCAACCCGATCCTCTACAAGAAGGTCAATTACGACCACGTGAAGGACTTCGTGCCGATCTCCTTCTACGTGAAGTCGCCCTTCATCCTGGTGGTCAATCCCGATCTGCCGGTGAAGTCGGTGCCGGACCTCATCCAATATGTGAAGGAGAGCAAGACGCCGCCAAGCTATTCCTCGCCCGGCGCCGGCGTCGCGCAACACCTGTCCATCGAATACATGAAGAAGCGGTTCGGGCTCGACATCACGCATGTCCCCTACAAGAACACGCCGCAATCGATCCAGGACATCGCCGCCGGCCATGTGCAGCTCGGCTTCGCCGAAGCGGGCGCCTCGCTGCCGCTGATCCGTGATGGCAAATTGCGTGCGCTCGCGGTGTCGGCGACGAGCCGCCTCCCCTCGCTGCCCGACGTGCCGCCCTTCTCGGAGGCGGCCAAGGCGCCGGATTTCGAAGCGGTGTCCTGGCACATGCTGTTCGCGCCGGCGGCAACGCCGAAGCCGATCGTCGAGCGACTGCACAAGGAAATGAAGAAGATCATGGCCGATCCGGAGATGATCAAGCTCACGGAGAAGATCGGCCTCATTCCGGTGGACACGCCCGACATCCCCGGCATTCAGAAATATCTCGCCGCCGAGCGCGAGAAATGGGGCTCGCTGGTCAAGCAGCTCGGGCTTGCCGGGACGATGTAGCTGCGACACTTGCGCGGCCGGCTCAGGCTGGCCGCGCGATCCGCTTCGACAGCGCGGCCAGTCCGGCAAGCGCCAGCGCGCTTACGCCTGCCCCGGCGATGAACGTGGCGGCAGGCCCGAAATGGTCCCACAGCAGACCGGCGATCACGCTGGCCGCCAGCAAGGCAATGCCGCTCGCGAAATTGAACAGACCGAACGCGGTGCCGCGCAGATCAGCCGGCGCGGTGTCGGCGATCAGCGTCGCCAGCAGACCTTGCGTCAGCCCCATGTGGAGGCCCCATAGGGCCACGCCGAACAGGACAATCGCGACATGATCCGCAGCCGCGAGCACAAGATCCGCGGCGATCAAGGTCGCGATCCCGATCAGCAAGACTCCGGTGCGGCCCAACCGGTCCGAGACGACGCCCGCGGGATAGGCTGACAGGGCATAGACGACATTCATCACCACAAGGATGAGCGGCACCAGCGCGACGGGCATGCCGAGATGCTGCGCACGCAGGATGAGGAAGGCTTCGCTGAAACGCGCCAGCGTCAGAACGCTCGCCAGGCCGACCACCGCCCAGAAAACGGAGGAGAGACGCCTTGCGTCGGCAAGCCGCAACTGCGTCCCGTTGCGTTGTGCATTTTCGTGGCGCGCCGGTTCCTCCACTGCGAACACCATCAACGCGAAGGCCACGAAAGCCGGGATTACCGCGATCCAGAAAACGAAGGTGAAATTGCCGAGCGTCAGCGCCATCAGCCCGATGGCCGCAAGCGGACCGACAAACGCGCCGACGGTATCGAGCGACTGCCGCAATCCGAAAGCGGCGCCACGGATCGGCGCCGGGGTCAGATCGGCAATCAGCGCATCGCGCGGCGCACCGCGAATGCCTTTGCCGACGCGGTCCACAAAACGGGCGGTCACGATCCAGCACAATCCGGTCGCCAGCGGGAAGACCGGCTTGGTGAAGGCCGCGAGCCCGTAGCCGATTGCCGCCAGCAATTTGCGCTTGCCGAGCCAGTCGCTGAGTGCGCCGGAAAAAATCTTCACGATCATCGCGGTCGCCTCCGCGAGGCCTTCGATAAAGCCGACTGCGACCATGGAGGCTCCGAGGACGCTGACCAGATAGACCGGCAACAGCGCGTGGATCATCTCCGAGGAAATGTCCATGAACAGGCTGACGAACCCGAGCGCCCAGACGCCGCGCGGGATGTCCTTGAGCCGGGAGCGGGCCGGAACATCGGCGGACATCAAGGACGCTCCCTGGTTCAGGGTGGCGATATGCGCACCAAAAAACGCCCTCTAGGACGCGACCTCGACCTTCGGTTCGCAATCAACCGGAAAATTCACCGAATTGGCAATGAAGCACTGCCCGTGCGCCTCGCGATGCAGGTCGCGCGCCTTGTCGAGATCGCCGGCCTTGATCGTGACGCGCGGTCGCAGCGTCACACGCGCGAAGCGCCCGCCTTTCGCGGCGTCCTCGATCATCGTGCCTTCCGCCTCGTCGATGTAGCGTGTCACCGCGATGCCGGCGCGCGCGCAGAGGCCGAGATACCAGAGCATGTGGCAGGAGGCGAGCGACGCAACCAGCAGATCCTCCGGATTATGCCGCGCCGGATCGCCGCGAAAGGCCGGATCAGAGGAAGCCAGCAAGTCGGGCTTGCCGGGAATGCGAATGATGTGGTTGCGCGAATGCGCCGAGGTGCGTTCCGTCCCGTCTGGATCGGACCATTCCAGGCTCGCGCGGTAAGAATGGCGCCCGCCGGCCATAGGGCTCAGCGCCCCGGCGTCCAGGCCTTGTAGTCGCCGGTGGCTTTCGGGCGACGGCCGTGCACCAGCGTCGAGCCCGAGGGACGATAGGCGCCGGGCGTGCCGGTCATGTTCGGACGATGCGCCTTCTGCCAGGCGCGCGCCCGGTATTTCTCTTCGGTCGGTGGCACGTCGACGATGTGATGGATCCAGCCGTGCCAGGCCGGCGGAATGGTCGTCGCTTCGGCATAACCGTTGTAGATGACCCAGCGCCGCTCAAAGCCGAGCACCGGATCGATCTTGCCGCCCTTGGTGCGGTAATAGCGGTTGCCATATTCGTCGGTGCCGACAAGCTCGCCATAGAGCCAGGTCCAGACTTGAGTGTTGAGCGTCTGGCCGTTCCACCAGGTGAAGATTTTCAGCAGGAAGTTTTTCATCGCGCACCGCGGGTTGGTCCGCGTCTCATGCCATTGCGGCTGCGCCCTGTCCATCGGATTGCGCAGGGGTCGCACGCGCCATTGCGCACCTGGCCGTCCCGTAAGTGGCTGGCAGACGAATGAGAATCGGTGCGCGGCGGGTTGCTGCATCCGGTCACCGGCGGCTGAAAATACCTCCCCCTCCAGCTTGGCGCGCCGCCGCATGCCCTCCTCCGACGCAGCATTTCCGCGCCTTCCCGGACTTATAACCGCAAGCCACAGGGGGTCGGTTTTTGCGCTTGGCGAATCCGGAAAAGCACGCCGATACTTGGCGCACCCGGACGCGAGTCGTCCCCGGAATTAACAGGGAAACCACCAGATTTAGTGTTTGATTCAGACTCTCCGACTATTACTTGACGTATGTGGCGAGTCTGTCCTAGGTTTTGCGTCCACCTCGGCGGAAGTAGTCCGAAGTCTCCGGCCGCGGCTTCAACAACAGCTTGGAGAGACCGGATTCCTGCCGGGAGCGCCTTGGCGGGGCTGGGCTTTGCTTGCCCTGCGGTGGCTAAATACCACCGCCGGACGACGAAAAGGGTGGCCGAACCAACGGCTTCCCGCGTTGCGTACAGGATGAGGCGAACGACAGAGAAACGGGCCGGACGGCGCAGGCGGACAGAACCCGCGCCACGGTGCAAGGCCGGTGCAATAATGCCGGCGCAAGAACGGGGCATAAGAACACGATGAAGATCGAGCGGCGCTACACCAAAGAAGGCCAGTCTCCCTATGCGGAGATCGAATTCCGGCTGACCACGAGCGAGATCAAGAATCCCGACGGCTCGGTCGTGTTCCGGCTCGACAATGTCGAGGTCCCCGAATTCTGGTCGCAGGTGGCGTCGGACGTTCTGGCGCAGAAATATTTCCGCAAGGCCGGCGTGCCCGCACGCCTGAAGAAGATTGAGGAGAATTCCGTTCCCTCCTTCCTGTGGCGCGCGGTGGCCGACGAATCGGCGCTCGCCGACCTGCCCGAGGGCGAACGCTTTGTCGGCGAACATTCCTCCAAACAGGTGTTCGATCGGCTCGCCGGCACCTGGGCTTATTGGGGCTGGAAGGGCCACTATTTCGACAGCGAAGCCGACGCGCAGGCCTTCTATGACGAGCTGCGCTACATGCTGGCGATGCAGATGTGCGCGCCGAACTCGCCGCAATGGTTCAACACCGGTCTGCACTGGGCCTATGGCATCGATGGTCCCTCGCAGGGCCACTACTATGTGGATCACGAGACCGGCGAGCTGACGAAATCGGATTCGGCCTACGAGCATCCGCAGCCGCACGCCTGCTTCATCCAGTCGATCAGCGACGACCTGGTGAACGAAGGCGGCATCATGGATTTGTGGGTGCGCGAGGCGCGCCTGTTCAAATACGGCTCAGGCACCGGCTCCAATTTCTCGCGCCTGCGCGGCGAAGGCGAGAAGCTGTCGGGCGGCGGCAAGTCGTCCGGCCTGATGAGCTTCCTGAAGATCGGCGACCGCGCCGCAGGCGCGATCAAGTCGGGGGGCACGACGCGGAGAGCGGCAAAGATGGTGGTGGTCGACGCCGACCATCCCGATATCGAGCAGTACATCGACTGGAAGGTGAAGGAGGAGCAGAAGGTCGCCTCCCTCGTCACCGGCTCGCGGATCAACCAGAAGCACCTCAAGGCCATTCTCAAGGCCTGCGTGAATTGCGAAGGCTCCGACGACGACTGCTTCGATCCGGAGAAGAACCCGGCCTTGCGCCGCGAGATCAAGGCGGCGCGCAAGATGTTCGTGCCGGACAACTACATCCAGCGCGTGATCCAGTTCGCGCGTCAGGGCTACAAGGATATCGACTTCCCGGTCTACGATACCGACTGGGACTCGGAGGCCTATCTCACCGTCTCCGGCCAGAACTCCAACAACTCCGTGCGCGTCACCGACGACTTCCTGAAGGCGGTCGAGAGCGACGGCGACTGGAACCTGACCTGGCGCAACAAGAAGGGCGCGGCGAAGACGCTGAAAGCGCGCGCGCTGTGGGAGAAGATCGGCTACGCCGCCTGGGCCTGCGCCGATCCCGGCCTGCAATATCACACGACGGTCAACGACTGGCACACCTGCCCAGCCTCGGGCGAGATCCGCGCGTCGAACCCGTGCTCGGAATACATGTTCCTCGACGACACGGCGTGCAATCTGGCCTCGCTGAACCTGCTCACCTTCCGCGACAAGGTGTCGAAGCAATTCGACGTCGAGGGTTACGAGCACGCGGTGCGGCTGTGGACCATCGTGCTGGAAATCTCAGTGCTGATGGCGCAATTCCCCTCCAAGGAAATTGCCCAGCTCTCCTACGAATACCGCACGCTCGGCCTCGGCTACGCCAATATCGGCGGCCTCCTGATGTCGTCGGGCATCCCCTATGATTCCGATGCCGGGCGCGCCATCTGTGCGGCCCTCACCGCGATCATGACCGGCATTTCCTACGCCACCTCGGCGGAAATGGCCTCCGAGCTCGGTACCTTCCCCGGCTTCGAGAAGAACCGCGAGCACATGCTGCGCGTCATGCGCAACCACCGCCGCGCGGCCTATGGCGCCGCGGTCGGCTACGAGCAGGTGGCGACCGCGCCGGTGCCGCTGGAAGCCTCGCACTGCCCCGATCCGAAGCTCGTCGCGCATGCCAAGTTCGCCTGGGACAAGGCGCTCTCGCTCGGCGAGGAGCACGGCTACCGCAACGCGCAGGCGACCGTGATCGCGCCGACCGGCACGATTGGCCTCGTCATGGATTGCGACACCACCGGCATCGAGCCCGACTTCGCGCTGGTGAAGTTCAAGAAGCTCGCCGGCGGCGGCTATTTCAAGATCATCAACCGCGCCGTGCCGGAAGCCCTGCGCGCGCTCGGCTATTCCGAAAGCGAGATCGCCGAGATCGAGGCCTATGCCGTCGGTCATGGCAATCTCTCCAATGCCCCCGGCATCAACCACTCGACGCTGAAGGCGAAAGGCTTCACCAAGGATGCGATCGAGCTGGTCGAACAGGCGCTGCCCAAGGCCTTCGACATCAAGTTCGTGTTCAACAAGTGGACGCTGGGCGAGCAGTTCCTGCGCGACGCGCTCTCGGTCTCGACCGCCGATCTCGCCAACCCGAATTTCGACCTGCTCTCGCATCTCGGCTTCACCAAGCGCGAGATCGAGGCCGCCAACATCCATGTCTGCGGCGCGATGACGGTGGAAGGCGCCCCGCACCTCAAGCCCGCGCATTACGCGGTGTTCGACTGCGCCAATCCCTGCGGCCGCACCGGCAAGCGCTATCTGTCGGTGGAGAGCCATATCCGCATGATGGCGGCGGCGCAGCCTTTCATCTCCGGCGCCATCTCCAAGACCATCAACATGCCGAACGAGGCCTCGGTCGAGGACTGCAAGTCGGCCTACATGCTGTCGTGGAAGCTGGCGCTGAAGGCGAACGCGCTCTATCGCGACGGCTCAAAGCTCAGCCAGCCGCTGCAGAGCCAACTCATCGCCGACGAGGAGGACGAAGACGAGGATATCGAGGCCTTCCTCGACAAGCCGCTCGCCGCGCGCACCTCGGCGCTCGCCGAGCGCGTGATCGAGAAGGTGGTCGAGCGCGTCACCGTCATCCGCGAGCGCGAGCGCATGCCCGACCGCCGCAAGGGCTATACCCAGAAGGCGGTGGTGGGCGGCCACAAGGTTTACCTCCGCACCGGCGAATACGACGACGGACGGCTCGGCGAAATCTTCATCGACATGCACAAGGAAGGCGCGGCGCTCCGCTCCTTCATCAACAATTTCGCCATCGCGGTCTCGCTCGGCCTGCAATACGGCGTGCCGCTCGAGGAATATGTCGACGCCTTCACCTTCACCCGCTTCGAGCCGTCCGGCCCGGTGCAGGGCAACGACTCGATCAAGTACGCGACCTCGATCCTCGACTATGTGTTCCGGGAGCTCGCGGTGTCGTATCTGTCCCGCTTCGACCTCGCCCATGTCGACCCCACCGAAGGCTCCTTCGACGCGCTCGGCAAGGGCGTGGAGGAAGGCAAGGCCCCGGCCGCGCCGGCGTCCAAGTATCTGTCCAAGGGGCTGACGCGCTCGCGCACCGACAAGCTCGTGGTGATGAGCGGCGGCACGGCGCAGCAGGCCGCAAGCACCCCGCAGCCGGCGAGCAATGTCACCGCCTTCTCCGGCGCCGTCGCCGGCGCGGTGGCGCTGAAGGCCGAGCCGGAGGCGAAGCTGTCGCCGACCGAACAGCTCGAGCAGATCAACCGGCAGGACGCGACCCTGCACGCCAAGTCCGCGGCCGCCGAGAAGCGCGCCGAGGCCAGAGCCAAGGGCTATGAGGGCGAGGCCTGCGGGGAATGCGGCAACTTCACCCTGGTGCGCAACGGCACCTGCATGAAGTGCGATACCTGCGGGTCGACCACGGGGTGTTCGTAATCGGAGTCGCTTAACCAACCAACGTCGTCATGCGCGGGCTTGTCCCGCGCATCCCGCTTGGGGACGCACTGTGCACACCCAAGCGGGATGGCCGGGACAAGCCCGGCCATGACGAGTGAAATTCATTGCCCACGAAAGGAACTAACAATGTCACGCTTCCGTTTTCTCAGTCTCCTTGTCGCAGTCGTCGCCCTCGCGCTCGCGAGCTTCTCCCCCACAGC
>Ga0073934_10001240_pt1 | contig 63371 bp, 48 predicted proteins | sample LarsenN4metaG_FD_76834 | JGI IMG/M metagenome (GOLD analysis project Ga0073934, IMG submission 76834) | Hot spring sediment bacterial and archeal communities from British Columbia, Canada, to study Microbial Dark Matter (Phase II) - Larsen... ... | reverse complement strand
GAGGAAATCGTTCAAGGCTCCGCATTCATCCGACTCGAAATGAGAGAAGGAAATGTAACTGAGCCGGCTGAGCGGAATCACCGCCTCGATGGCCTCGCGCACCAGCGGAAAGAGTCTCCGCAATCCCGTGTGGAACAGCAGGCAATGGTCATCCACGATCAGGTATTGGTTGAAGGAGAATCCCCCCGGCAGGTCGCGAACGGGCGTACTGACCCGGTAGATGCCGCTGGCGACTTCCGTGATGTCGGTATTGGAGTCGGAATTGGTGATCATACTACGTGTCCGACCGGTCTGGCGCGTCGAGTCATGGTGGGCGGTACAGGACTCGAACCTGTGACCTCGTGCGTGTGAAGCACGCGCTCTAACCAACTGAGCTAACCGCCCAAGCTTGTGATTTTACCATGCCGTCGCAGGCATCAATTGCGGCTGGCGCCTTTTGGCTTCTCGCCAAGAGCGCCTGGATACCACAACAGATCCCTTCTGGCAAAGGTCCGACTTGGGAAACTCGCGGCCCGCTCGCCGCCTCCGGGCGCCCCCTCACTCGTCTCGCCGGACGGAAGACCCGGCGCGACCGCCGAAGATGAAATCGTCTACCATGAAGGCTGATCATGGATCGAAGGTCTTTGTCGTCGCATTCGGTGCGGGCCGTAGTGTTGCTGGCTGTGCCAGCCCTGGCGTCGGCTCAACTCACAGTTGAGCAGAAGCTCGCCGACTTTAACCAGATGGCCGCTGTCTTCGCCAAGCAGTACGCGCCTTACGACTGGAAGGTCCGCACCGCCGGTTTCGATCTGTTTGAGCTGAAGCCCTGGCTAGACCGCGTCCGGGGCACCGGCGACGACCTCGAGTTCGCCGACCTCGTCTACCGCTACACCGCGTCCCTGCGCGACGGCCACGTGCAGCCGTTCTTGCCATCCACTTTCCAGGCGTACCTGGGATTCACGGTTGACATCTATGACGGCCGGTTCCTGGTTGACGAAGTCGACCGGCGCTTTCTGCCGGCGGCACGGTATCCGTTCACCGTAGGAGACGAGCTTGTTTCGCTGGACGGAGTAACCCCCGAGGAGTGGGTCGCGCGGCTCAGCCATTACGCCGAGTCCGGAAATCCCCGCACGACACGACGGTTCGCGGCCGACTACATCACGTTCCGCGTGCAGGCGATCAACCCGTTCGCGGCGCGCATTCCCGTGCGCTCGGTCGTCGTCATCAGGCGGCAGAGCGGCGACGCGGAGACATACGAGATTCCGTGGCTCCGATTCGGCACGCCTATCGAGAACTTCGGCCGCGTGCCGTCTCCCCGGACGGCAGGCCGCCAAACCGTTCCAGAGCCCGAAGAGATCCGCAACGCGCCGGAATACAGGCAACTCCTGTTGCGCCTCCAGCAGACCAGACTCCGCCGGCCGGACTACCACTCCGTGCGCGGCTTCGCCGACCCGGTCCCCTACTACCGGCTTCCGGCGGGCTACCAGGTTCGCCTGGGACGCAGCGCGGCCGATTCCTACATCTCCGGCACGTACCAGAGCAGCGGCTTCCGCATCGGCCACATTCGCATCGCCGACTTCGACACCAACCCGCAGGCGTTGGTCCAGTTTGCCGGGGAGATCGCCTTCTTCGAAGCCAACACGGACGGGCTTGTCATCGACGTGACCCGCAATCCCGGTGGAAGCGCCTGTTTCGTGCAGGCCCTGCTGCGGTACCTGATTCCGACCGAGTTTCCGACGGTCTCCTACCAGCTTCGCGCCACGGCCAACTGGGTGGCAGCCTACTCGTCGTTTCTCGAAAGGGCGCGGGCGCTCGGCGGCGACGCCGTCACCATCCAGTTGTACGAAATGCACCTGGACGCCCTGAGGAAGGCTCTCGCTGAAAACCGCGGTTTGACCGGACCGTTGCCAATCTGCTCGGCATCGATCGCCGAAACCCCGGTGACCGACCGGACCGGCCGCTACGCAGGCTACACCAAGCCGATCGTCACCCTCGTCGACGAACTCTCCGCCTCCGGGGCTGACGCGTTCCCCGCCACACTCCAGGACACCGACCGCGCCACAATCTTCGGATTCCGTACGATGGGTCTCGGCGGCGTTCTGCTGAGCATCCCCACACCCCTGACCACCTACTCCGAGATCGAAAGCGGGGTCACTTTGGGAATGATGGTCCGCAGCCGCGATGTCGTGACAAGCGAGTTTCCGACGACGCCGTTTGTGGAAAACGTGGGCGTACGCCCCCACGCCTACTACGACTACATGACGCGAGACAACCTCCTTCAGCAGGGGGTCCCGTTTGTGAACGCGTTTACAGACGCGATTGTCGCCGCCATCCGCGCGTCCCGATAGGAACGGCCCGAACGGTCCTTCATGGTACGATCGCCGGAGATCGCCATGGACCGACGAATGTTTCTTCTGTCAGGAGCCGGCGCGGCCGCAGCGCCGGCCTCCGTCTGGCAGGCTGGTTTGGTCGCGCATCTGCTGCCGACAGCCAGCCACGAGCGAATCCTCCTGAAGGCGTCCTTCACACGCAGGGTGGACAGCCCGTCTCTTCGGATCGGACGCCGCGTTGTTGCCGGGATGCCCAGCGACACGCAGGGCGAGTTCTGGCAGTTCGACGCTCCCGGCCTGTCTCCCGGACAAACCTACACGCTGGAACTGTTTGACGGGCGAAAGCGCGCTCTCTGCGATCCATGGACGGTCAAGACCTTCCCTGCCCCGGGCGAAGCCGCGCGGCATTTCCGGATCCTCATCTACACTTGCGCCGGCGGTGACGAGCGGCTCCGGACCCCGGCCGGCGTCGCGAATTTTCTTCCTCTGGCAACCCGTCAACGCCTGCTCGACCGCGCCCTGTCCTTCGCGCCGGACGCGATCGTCGCCAACGGCGACCACATCTATTGGGACCTCCGCCAGACCGGCGCCCCGCCCCGCTACCCGGATGAGATCATTGCGTCCATCGGACGCTTCAACCGCACGCTGCCCGTCCTCGGCACTCCCAACGAGGATGTTCTCAAGCGTGTCTGCGACCAGCAGATCGGAAAACTCTATGGTGTACGGTTTCGGAGCACGCCTGTGTTCTTCCTTCAGGATGACCACGACTACTTTGAAAACGACGACGCCAATGACCGCATGGTGACCTATCCGCCGGATCACTTCATGTTGCAACTGGGCCGCGCCACGCGCCGCCTGTTTTTCCCCGAATTTCTTCCCGACGCGGAGCGTCCAGCCGGGCTGCCCGGGGCCTCCGCGCCGGACCGGCCGCCGGCGACGGGTGAGAGCTTCGGAACGATCCGGTTCGGGAACCTGGCCGAAGTGGCGCTGTTCGACTGCCGCCGCTACCTGTCCCTGGCAGGCCCGAACGCGTGGATCGTTCCGCCCGAGGTCGAAGACTGGCTGAAGGCCCGCGCCGGCGACACTCGCGTGAGCCATTTTGTCAACCTCTCTTCCATGCCGCCGGTGTTCAGCGCGGGCAAATGGGGCGACTGGTATCCCGATATCCTCGGTCCGGATGGAAAGCTGACCACCCGAATTCAGAAACCCTACTATCAAAGTGGCTGGCTCAAGCAGCATGACCGCCTGATGCAGGCTCTTTCCGGCTGCCGGGAGCGCATCCCGGTCTGGATCAGCGGAGACATGCACGCGCACGGCGAAGCGCGTCTGCTGCGCGGCGGGGAAACCGACTTCAGCCGGAATCCCGTCAACGTGTTCCTCTCGGGAGCGCTGGGCACCGGCAACGGCTGGCCCTCCGGCGGCCGGCGTACGCGTCCCTACCCGTCGAAGACGATCGAGGTCGAAGAGCGTCTCCCCGCGCTCGAGGAGAACGGCTTCCTGCTGGTTGATTTCACAGCCGGGCAGATCACCATCCGGTTCTTCCGGTGGCTGCCGTCGCGCGGCCAGGAGGCGATCGACACTCTCGAGCCGTTCCGCACCACCGAACTGAAGCGCGCCTGACTCATTTGCCCCACGGTTTTTCCCCCCGTGCCTCGTCACCGCGCCGATAAGGAGGTCATGGCGTCGCAAATAACCGCTGCTGCTGCTGCTGATTTTCGTTCCGTCCATGCGCCCGACCCGCTCCGGCTGCCCCGCAGAGCCGACCTGCCGGGGCGGTTCCGCCGGATCGCCCCTCCCCGACCGGCTCAGACGGCCGGACCGCAGGCGGATCCTCCTGCGGCTTCCACCGGGGCGGCGCCGTGGCGCGCCGGAGCAGCCGAGCTTTCGCGCGAATCGGCCGCCCTCGAAGTGAGAACCGCCGAGGGCGATACGATTCGCATCTCTCTCCGGGCCTTGCGCCGGTCCGCGACCGTCGCCGGCGCCCAGGAGCACGACGGTTCCGTGCGCCAGCGCGAGTTTCAACAGACGGAGACTGCGTTCGGCGTCAAGATCAATGTGACCGGTTCCTTGAACGAGAGAGAAGCCCAGCAGATCGGCGAACTGCTTGACCGCCTGGTTTCCACCGTCCGGAATGACACTCCGGCGCAGACCGGCCCCTCCCCGGCGTTCAACGCCGTCAGCAGCTTTCAGTTTGGCTACCGGTCCTACCGCAGAACGGAGACGTTCGAAGCTACGGGATAGTTCCCTGGCGAGGACGTCAGCCGGACGGCGCTAGGCCAGGATCGGCTTTACCACGTTGCCGTGGATGTCGGTGAGCCGGAAATGCCGGCCCTGATACTTGAACGTAAGCCTGGTGTGGTCAATGCCGAGGCAGTGCAGAATCGTCGCGTGCAGGTCGTGGACGTCGACCGGGTCCTTCACGATGTTATAGGAGTAATCATCCGTCTCGCCATACGTGACGCCCGGCCTGATCCCCGCGCCAGCCAGCCAGACCGTGAAACACCGCGGATGGTGGTCGCGGCCATAGTCGGTCTCGGTCAGCTTCCCCTGACAGTAGACGGTGCGGCCGAACTCACCCCCCCAGACAACCAGCGTGTCCTTGAGCAGGCCGCGTTCCTCCAGGTCCGTGATCAGCGCCGCACAGGGCTGGTCGATGTCGCGCGCCTGCCCGGGAATCTGCGCCGGCAGTTTGTTGTGCTGATCCCAGCCACGATGGAAAAGCTGGATGAATCGGACCCCCCGCTCGGCCAGCCTCCGCGCCAACAGGCAATTGGCGGCGAATGTGCCAGGCCTCCGCGAGTCGGGTCCGTACCTCTCGAATACACGGGGCGGCTCCTTGGAAAGGTCGATGAGATCCGGCACGGAACTCTGCATCCGGAAGGCCATCTCGTACTGCGCGATGCGCGTGTTGATCTCGGGATCGCCGATCTCCTCGTACTTGAGTTGGTTGAGCTGATTCAGATCGTCGATGAACCTCCTCCGCGCCGACTCCGGTATCCCGTCCGGATTCCTGATATGAAGCACCGGGTCGCCCACGCTCCGGAACTTCACGCCCTGGTACTTGGTCGGCAGGAACCCCGAGCCCCAGAGACGGTCGTAGAGAGGCTGGTCAGCCGGGTTTCCCGAACCTTGTGACACCATCACGACAAAAGCGGGCAGGTCTTTGTTCTCACTGCCCAGGCCGTAGGCGAGCCAGGCGCCGATGGAGGGTCGCCCGGCGAGTTGAAACCCCGTCTGAAAGAACGTCACCGCCGGATCGTGATTGATCGCCTGCGTGTGCATCGACTTGATGAAGCACATCTTGTCGGCGGTCTTCGCCAGGTGGGGCAGCAGGTTGCTCAACCAGGCTCCGCTCTGGCCGTGCTGCGCGAATGAGTAAATCGTCGGCGCCACCGGAAACGTCGTCTGTGTGGCCGTCATTCCGGTCAGCCTTTGGCCGCGGCGAATCGAATCCGGCAGGTCGGTGGCGCGCCGCTTCGCCAGTTCTGGCTTCCAGTCGAACAAATCCAGCTGCGATGGGCCACCGGACTGGAAGAGATAAATGACCCGCTTGGCCTTGGCCGGAAAGTGCGGCACGCCCGCCAAGCCTCCGGTTTCATTCGTTCCGCTTACCGCGCCCGGCAACAGCGAGGCCAAAGCCGGAATGCCCAATCCGGTGGCCGTTCGCGAGAAAAAATACCGCCGCGTCAGACTCTGCGCCGACATCGTTACTCCTTCGTCACCGTTTCGTCGAGGTTCAGCAGCATGCTGGCCACCGCCGTGTAGGCGGCCAGTTCCGGCCGGTCGAGGCCGGGCTTGATCTCGGATTCTCCCTGCGCCAGCAGTTTGTCGGCCGCGGACGGATCGCCCTTGTACCGGTCAAGGTGATAGTTCAGACTTGCCGACAGGACCTGATGTTCGCGCTCCCGCGGAGGACGCGCAGTGGCCAGCAGAAACCCATACTCCAGTCGCGAAGCAGCCGTCTGCCCGCCCTCGAGGATCATCCGCTCGGCCATCTTTCGGGCGGCTTCCAGATACTGCTCGTCATTCATCAGCGTGAGAGCCTGAAGCGGCGTATTCGTCCGGTTCTCGCGAACGGTGCAGGCTTCCCGTCCCGCTGAATCGAACGTCATCATGCCCGGAGGCGGAACGGCCCGCTTCCAGAACGTGTAGAGCGACCGGCGGTAGAGAGCCTCCCCGTGATCGCGCTGGTAGTCGGAACCGCCCGCCAGTTCCTTCCACAAGCCCGCGGGCTGGTAGGGCTTGACCGACGGGCCGCCCAACTTCTCCTTGAGCAATCCCGACACAGCCAGGGCCTGATCCCGGACCATCTCCGCGGGCAGCCGGAAGCGCGGCCCCCGGGCAAGAAGGCGGTTTTCCGGATCCTTTTGAAGCAACTCAGGCGTGGCCGCGGAGGACTGCCGGTAGGTGGCGCTCATGACGATCGTCTTCATGAGCTTCTTAACGTCCCATCCGCTGTCCATGAACTCCACCGCCAGCCAATCGAGAAGGTCGGGGTGCACGGGCCATTCGCCCTGCGATCCGAAGTCCTCCACCGTCTTGACAATTCCGGTTGCGAACAGCATCTGCCAGAACCGGTTCACCGTGACGCGCGCCGTGAGAGGGTTGTCTCGGCTCACAATCCATCGGGCCAGCCCCAGGCGGTCCAGCGGGGCGTCTTTGGGCAAAGGCGGAAGCGCGGCCGGTACAGCCCGCTCCACCTTTTCTCCCGGCCGGTCATAAGCGCCGCGAATCAGCACGTGGGCCGGCTGCGGCACGGACTTCTCCTGCATGATCATGACCGTGGGCAGCGAATCGAGAAAGAAAGCCCGCTTCCGCTTCAAAGCGGTCAGTTCCTCCCACTCCTTGTTCCCTTCGAGAAATGCCCACTCGAGCTTGTCGCGTTGGGCCTGCGTCCTCTTCTCCGGCGGAATGCGCGCCAGGTCCGGCAGAGAGGCCGTCAACGCCAACGCGGCTGCCTCGCGCGCGGTGAGGACCTCATTATAGACGCGCACGTCGTCGATCCGTCCCCGGAACCGCAACCCGTTGCCGGCGCCGATCCGCAGTGGTTCTTTCGCCTGGAAGGACTGGTTCAGATCGTCGACGATGTAGCGGAGTCTCGCCGGCCGGCCGTCGATGTAAACCTTGACGCCGTCCGCCACACGCGTGGCGTCGTAGGTCATGGCGACGTGATGCCATTCGCCAAGCGGCAGCGCTTCTTCCGTCTCCACGCGCAGGCAGTCGTCAAGCCAGCGCTGGACCAGGTTCACCTGGATTTTGCCGTCCTTGAGATAGAGACCATATCCGGTCTGCTCCTCGATATCGATGGCGCGTGTCACGATCGCGCCGTCCCGCGCCTCCGGGTTCACCCAGGCGGCGAGCGAGAACTTGCTGTAGAAGCCGAACGGGGCCAGGTTGCCCGCGTCGACGAAGTTCTTCCCGTCGAACACACCCGCCTGTCCGAGGATGCCGCCGTCCCAGGAAACCGCCGCCTTGCCCGCCAGTGTTCGCCCGCTGAAGTCCTCGCCGTGCGGAGACCCGTCCAGTTTGAACCGGGCCAGCAGATTCCTCCGTGGAGACCAGTCCGCCCCGGGACTCAGGGCCGCCTCCCAGGCGCGCTGCGCTTCGGCCCGCTTCCCGGCCGCCGCTTCCCATCTTCCTTCCAGCAGAGCGATCTCCCGTTCCAGCCGGGACAACTCCTCCTGCTGTTGCACTGTCGGCGCCGGAATCATCGGTGGGGAGTTGCCGTACTTGAAGACCTTGCCTTTCTCGGGAATGTTGTTGAAGAAAGCGTAGAGCTGGTAAAACTCCTTCTGGGTGAACGGATCATACTTGTGGTCGTGGCAGCGCGTGCAGCCCATCGTCAGCCCCAGCCACACGGTCGACGTCGTCTCCACGCGGTCAACGACATACTCGACGGCGAACTCGGCGGGGATGGAGCCGCCTTCCCCGTTGCCGCGATGGTTCCGGTTGAAGCCGGTCGCTATCTTCTGATCGAGCGTTGCGTTAGGCAGAAGATCGCCGGCCAGCTGTTCGATCGTGAACCGGTCGAACGGCTGGTTCCGGTTGAACGCCTCGATCACCCAGTCGCGCCACCGCCACATGAAGCGTTCGGCGTCGGTCTGGTAGCCGTTGGTGTCCGCGTAGCGGGCCGCATCGAGCCAGCGGGCGGCCATGCGCTCCCCGTAACGGGCTGAGGCGAGCAGGCGGTCGACCACTTTTTCGTAGGCCTCAGGGGAACGGTCCGCCAGAAACGCCTCCACCTCGGCGGGCGTGGGTGGAAGCCCCGTCAGATCGAACGTCACCCGCCGCAGCAGGGTGCGCCGGTTGGCCTCCGGCGATGGCTTGAGGCCTTCCCGGTCCAGACGCGCCAGCACGAAGCGGTCGATCTCGTTGCGAACCCAGTTCTCCTGCGACACTGCGGGCGCCGCCGGACGGCGCGGCGGAAGAAAGGACCAGTGCTTCTGCCACACCGCTCCCTCCCGGATCCATCGATCCAGGGTCGCGATCTCCCCGGCGGTCAGCGCGGGCGCGCCGGTGTAAACCGGGGGCATGCGAAGTCCCTTGTTCTCGGCCGTCACCCGCTGCATCAGCTTGCTGGCCGCCGGATCGCCGCTTACGATGGCCTTCCGTGCGCCCTCCTCCGTATCCAGACGCAGGTTGCCCTTGCGGTTCAGGTTGTCCGGGCCATGGCAGGCAAAGCACCGGTCGGAGAGGATGGGACGGACTTCCCGGTTGAAGTCCACCGGAGCGCCCGCGGCGGGCCCGAAGGCGAGTATGAAACCGAAAAAGATCCTCATAGCCGAAAAAAGACTACCCCGCATGAATTGTAACTCGCCGGTTCCGCGCCATGCGAGCCCCCAGTTCGAGCGCGCACTTCATGCTCTCCGGACCGGCGAGGTTCCGGCCCGCGATGTCAAACGCCGTTCCGTGATCCACCGAGGTCCGGATGATCGGCAGGCCGATCGACACGTTTACTCCCCGGTCGAAATCGAGCAGCTTCATGGGAATGTGGCCCTGGTCGTGGTACATGGCGACGACCAGGTCATAGTGGCCCCTCACCGCGCGCAAAAACACGGTGTCGCCGGCGTGCGGCCCGTCGGCATTGATCCCGCGTTCCCGCGCCGCCCGGATCGCGGGAACGATATATTCTCCGTCCTCGGTTCCGAACAGGCCGTGCTCGCCGGCGTGCGGATTCAGACCGCACACAGCGATCCGGGGGTTTGGAATCCCGATCAGCGGCATCGCTTCCGCCCCCAGTTCGATCGTGCGAAGGATTCGTTCCACACCGAGATGACACGCCTCGCGAAGGGAAACATGCGTCGAGACGTGGACCACACGAAGCCGGTCGCTAACCAGGAGCATGCGTGAATCCGCGCTTCCGCACAATTCCGCGATGTACTCGGTGTGGCCGGAAAACGCGATTCCGTTGAGAGCCACGGCCTCTTTGTTCAGCGGCGCTGTGACCATTGCGTCCGTCTCCCCGCGCAGGCACATGCGTGTGGCTTCGGCGACATAGCCAAGCCCGGCGAGCCCGCATGCGGCATCCAGCTTGCCGATCCGGTCGGGTGCGAAGTTCCGCATCTGGCCCTGGTCGGCGATCTCCGCCTCCATCCGTGCGCCTGTGATGCGCTCGGCGCAACGGATCACCGGTTCGTCTCCGACGACCACCCAGCGCGCCAGCGCCGCGATCCCGGGATCGGCCAGTGCCTTCACGACGACTTCGGGGCCGATTCCCGCCGGGTCGCCCAAGGTCACTGCCACGCGCGGAATCATCTTTCCCTATTGTCCCAGGACCGCGATGACCTTGGCGATCGCATCTTCGGCGCCGAAGCCGCCGGACTTGGTAACCACGGTCGTTCCTTCGGCTGGACCACCCACCAGCCGGCCGATCGGCACTCCCGGCAGGAGTTCGCCTTCCAGGCGGATGGCGTTGACGCCCAGGGCCTCGCAAACCAGCCGGGCGGTGTCTCCGCCGCAGAGAAAGAGCCCGCCACACCGCCGTTCGACCACGTCGGAACAAAGCATCCGAACCTGTGACTGGCTGGGCCGCCGCGTGTCGACCTCGTAATGAATGTAGCTCGCCGGCGCATGGGACTCGATCCAGCGAACCTGGCACCGTGTGACCTCGTGGTTCGAGCCGACTGCAAGCACCGCCACGCCGGGCTGGTGAACCCCGGAACGCCGGAACGCCGGTTTGATTCCCGCGGCGGCCGCCACAGCCCGGGCCAGACCCGCCGATCCCACAAGAAGCGGAATGGGACGGCGCACCAGTGCTTCCGTCGCGATGCGCTCGAGATCCTCGGGCGTCTCTGCGTCCCGCACCTCGCAGCCCAGACCGCGGAGATCCACACCTGCCGGCCAGGCGACCCCGCCGCGGACCACACGGCCCTGCTCGGGAAAGGCCGGGCAAAGGATGGCCGGCCGGAGAGGTATCGCCGCCAGTTCGGCGCCCACGTTGCCGCGCATCATCGAATCGATCTTCTTGTAGTAGACATCGGCCGGAGGCAGGCGCCTCCACAGCGACGCCACGACGTCGGCGGCGTCGCCAGGTTCCAGCCCCCGCGAGTCCGTCGAGAAGACCATGACCTCGGCCCGCGGCGAAGGCTCCCGCAGCACAACAACGGCCCCTGGAAACGCGGCGCCGGTGTCGCAGGCCCCCGTCAGATCATCCGCGACAATGTCGATCCGCACGTTACCATCAGAGCATGAACTCGGTTCAACAGCTTCTTGGACTTGCCTCTCCTCCGGTCGCGATCGGCTTCCTCGACTCCCCGCCGCCCGGCGTGCCGCCGTTGGCAGCCGGTTCGGCGCCGGCCGGATGCAGCTTCTGGAGACTGGCGATGCAGGGCCAGACGTTTTACACCGCCCCCGCCGACCACTACAACTGCGCCATCGGATCCTATACTCACGCCATTCCGCTGCCGCCCGAGCGCGCCGGGGAACTCCAGGAGACCATCGGGTTCATGGTGGCCAACCGGTACATCGACATGGCCGAGGTCCCGCGCATCCCCGTCTTGAATAAAACACCGGGCGTCATTGCCTACGGCCCGGTTGGAACCAGTGCTTTCACAGCGGACGTGGTCTTGATCGCCGCAAAACCCGGAGCGGCGATGATGCTCTACGAAGCGGCGCTGCGCGCCGGTGCAGGCAACGCCCTGACCAACGTGATCGGGCGGCCCGGCTGTGCGGCCCTGCCGCTGACGATGCAGTCCGGCTTGGCCGCCCTGTCATTCGGCTGCAAAGGCAATCGTACGTTCACCGGACTGCCTGACTCGGAGATGTACTTCCTGATTCCCGGCGGCAAATGGAAAGCCGTGGAGGCACAGCTGCCGCCGGTCCTGGCGGCGAATGCGGCGATGGCCGGGCACTACGAGGCAAAACAGACGCGATTCCCGATCCTGCCCTGAATCATCGGCCGTAGGCGCGGTCGATGATCTCCAGCCCCGCCAGCGCGTCCTCGGGCGGCGCCAGAACCGGACCTCCCGTTTCGATCGCTGTCCGGAAATCCTCGATCACGGCGTCATGAATCGCCGGGCCGGGTCCCAGCGAATGGTCCTCGACGCCGCCCGGCCGATGCAGCACCAGCGCCCCCGACGAGTCCTTCGATTGCAGCGGAGACGCCGCCGCCGACCCTTCTGTGCCCCACAGCTCGACCGACGCGGCGGTTCCTTCCGGAACCCGCGCGGTCCAGTAGGTGGATACAGTGCCGTGCGCGCCGCTGCGGAACCGGAGCAGCAAAGTCGCTTCGTCCTCGACGCTCTGGCCCTCGCGGTAGCCAAGGACCGCCTCCGACCGCTCCACCGGGCCGCAGAGGTATTGCAGCATGTCGAGGCAGTGGCTGCCCAGATCCATCAGGGGTCCGCCGCCACTGATTTCGGGCTGGCGCCGCCACTGGCCCGGAACAGGCGGCGAGTAGCTGGCAAACACAATCCGCGCTGACACAATGCGGCCGAGGACTCCATCCTTCACCCACGAGCGCAGCCGGCGGTGGCGCGCATTGTACCGCTGGTAGTGGCACACCATCAGTCGAACGCTGTGACGGCGGCACCCGTCGATCATCGCCCGCGCCTCCGCCGCTGAACAAGCCAGAGGTTTCTCGCACAGCACATGTTTGCCCGCCGCGGCCGCGCGCAGCGTCATCCCGGCGTGGGACGCCGGAGGAGTTCCGATGAACACGGCGTTCACTTCCGGGTCGTTCAGCAACGCGTCCGCGTCCGAGTACCACCTTGGCGCGCCGAACTCGCGGGCGAACGCCTCCGCCTCGGCCGCGTTGCGGCGCATCACGGCCGCGATCCTGTGCCCGGCCACACGGCTCATCGCCGGCGCGACGTGCCGCCGGACAATGTCGCCGGGACCGATGATTCCCCAGTTGAGTTGCATTTCCCCTCATCTTCGCATCGATCGGGGCGGGCGGCTTCTCCGGGCGCCGCCCGGTTGGCGATAGAATCGTTACGTACTCTCCGAGGTATCGCGTGCGCCTATCTGAAATCTGCGTCAACCGTCCGGTCTTTGCGTTCATGCTCATCATGTTTCTCGTCGTGATGGGCGTCTTCAGCTTCCTCGGCCTCGGCGTCGATCTGTTTCCGCAAAGCGACCCGGCTACGGTCTATGTGCGCCTCAGGCTGCCCGGCGCAAGCCCCGAGGAAATGGTCTCCCAGGTGGTGCTTCCGATCGAGGAAGCGGTGGCCTCTGTCAGCGGAATCGAGGAATTGCGCGCCTACATTCTCGGGGGAAGCGCCAGCATCATGGTGACGTTCATCCTGGAGCGTGACATCAATTCGGCCGTCGAGGATGTTCGCGAAAAGGTGAGCGGGGCGATGCGGCGCCTGCCGCCGAACATCCTGCCGCCCGTGGTCCAGAAGGCGGAGGTCGACCGGGAACCGGTCGTGACCCTGGCGGTGAGCGGCCAGAGGTCCATCCGCGAACTGACCGAAATCGCCGACAAACAGATCCGCCGGGCGCTCGAAACCGTCGACGGCGTCGCCACGATCGACTTGAGCGGCACGCGCGCCCGCCAGATCAATATCTTTCTCGACATGAACAAGCTCAACGCCTACTCGATGACCGCACAGGAGGTGGAGCGCGCCGTACGGACGGAAAACATCGAGATGCCGGGAGGCCGCATCATCCGGGGACCGACCGAGGTCGGCGTCCGCACGATGGGACGCGTCGAGAGTATCTCCGATTTCAACGACATCATCGTCCGCAACGTCGGCGGCGCGCCGGTCCGCTTGCGCGACGTCGGCTACGTCGAGGACGGAATGGCCGAGAAGCGCAACTTCGCTTACCTGCACGACAAGATGGCTGTGACGATGGAAGTCCAGCGGCAGACCGGCATGAACACGGTCAAAGTGGTCGACGGGATCCTCGCGCGTGTCGAGCAGGTGAAGTCGCAGCTGCCGCCCGGCGTGAAAGTCGACGTTATCAAAGAAGGCGCGACCTATATCCGCAATTCCGTAAAAGCCCTCGAGGAACACCTCCTGCTCGGCAGCCTGCTCGCCTCCTTCATCGTCTGGATCTTCATCCGCGACTGGCGCACCGTTCTGATCAGCTCCCTGGCCATCCCGACCTCGATCATCACCACCTTCAGCCTCCTCAAGCTGATGGACTTCACGCTGAACTCGATGACGCTGCTCGCCCTTACCCTCGCCGTGGGCATCGTGATCGACGACGCCATCATCGTCCTCGAGAACATCTACCGCTTCATGGAGGACAAGGACATGCCGCCCAAACAGGCGGCGATCCTGGCGACCAATGAAATCGCCCTCGCCGTGATGGCAACCACGCTGTCGCTCGTGATCATTTTCGTTCCCATCGCCTTCATGAGCGGCTACGCCAGGAAGTTCCTGAACGAATTCGGATGGACGATGTCGGTCTCCATTCTTGTCTCGATGCTGGTCGCTTTCACGCTAACCCCATCCCTCAGCGCCCGCCTGCTCAGGCGGAAGAGCCATGGGCCGAAGCGGCACGAGCACGGCGAGCCAACCCGCATGGAGCGCGCCTACCTCGGCCTGCTCAACTGGTCTCTGAATCACCGCCTTGTCATCCTCGCCGTCTGCGCGCTCACCTTCGGGTCCACGTTCTACATCAACCAGATCATCAAGCGCGACTGGATGCCCCAGGAAGATCAAAGTGAGCTCGGCCTGTTCATCGAACTGCCAGAGGGCTCGTCGCTCGAAGCGACCGAGACCGCGGCGCGCGACATGGCCCGCAAGATCGAACAGATCCCCGGCGTCAGGATGGTGGTGCCGCGCAGTTCCACTTTCATGGATCGCGTGACGATGGCGTTCACCACCATCCTCCTCGAACCCCAGGACCAGCGGCCTGACATCGAAACCATGGCGCAGAAAGTCCGTGAGGCGATCCGGGAGTACCAGCCCCTCCGGCCTCGCGTCAACTTCCCGAACGCGCTCGGCGGCCGCGACACGTTCGCCCCGATCCGCGCCATGCTTCTCGGCCCGGATATCGGCAAACTGATGGAACTGGCCAAAGCCTCCATCATCGAAATGCAGAAGGAACCCTCGCTCACGGACCTCAAGGCGAACCTCAACCTCAACAATCCTGAATTGCAGGTGACCATCGACCGGCAGTTGGCGTCGGACCTCGGCGTCCGCGTCTCCGACATTGCCGGCGCCGTCCGGCTTCTCATGTCGGGCGAGGACCAGATCTCGAGTTTCAAGGAGGAGTCCGAACAGTATCCCGTGATGATGCGCCTGATGCCCGGCCAGCGCGATGACTCCGCTGTTCTCAGCCGGCTGCTGGTGCCTTCAGCCAAACTGGGCCTGATCCGCCTGGACTCGATCGCCAAACTCGACCGCGGCCTCGGACCAAGCCGTATCGATCGTTTCAACCGCCAGTTTGCCGTGGGTCTGTATGGCAATGTCGCCCAGGGACACGGCTTGCAGGAGGCGGCTGCCGCGGCGCAGGCGGCCGTCGACCGCGTCGGGATTCCCTCCGGCTACCGCATGCTGTTCTCCGGCCAGGTGAAGGTCCTCGAGGAGACTACGGCCAACATGATGCTGGCCATCGGGCTGGCGTCCATCTTTATGTATATGGTCTTGGCGGCGCAGTTCGAAAGCCTCATCCATCCGTTCGTCATTCTGCTGACCCTTCCCTTGTCCATTCCTTTCGCCCTGCTGTCGCTGCATTTTACCGGACGCTCCCTCAACCTGTTCAGCGCTCTCGGTGTTCTGCTTCTGCTCGGCATCGTGAAAAAGAACGGGATCTTGCAGATTGACTACATGAATCATCTCCGCGAACAGGGAATAGCGCTCCGCGAGGCCGTGCTCGAGGCGAATCGCGTTCGCCTGCGGCCGATCCTGATGACGACCCTGTCGATCATCGCCGGCCTGATTCCCACGGCGGTGGGACAGGGGGTCGGCGCATCCCAGCGCTCCGCCATCGCGATCACAATCATCGGCGGACAGGCGCTTTGCCTCCTCCTGACGTTGCTCGTTGTTCCGGTGAGCTATTGCGTCATCGAGGATGCCCGGGCCTGGCTGACCAGGAAACGCGCCGCCGGATCCGCGGTGCCCGCGTCGGCGTCCGGAGACTGACTCCCGCCTCGCCGGCCCCCCGTCTCTTTGCAAAATCTTTACATTCTCCCGGAATCCGCGCCGGGCTCAGCGGCGTTTAATAGGGTGTAAGGAGAACGCGAATGACAAAAGTACTAACCAAGCCCGAGACCCGCCGCGAGATGAACGCCGAAGTTCACTGCTACATGTGCTCCCACAACGTGCAGGCGGTCGTCCTCGTGGACCGGCGCTCGGCGACGGTCAAACCTGGACAAAAGTGTTCGCGCTGCCACTCGGCCATCGACTCCGGCTACGTCTTGCGCCTCCAGCGGGAGGCCGTCTCCGCCTGAGTTCCGTCCGCCGTCGTTTGCCTGGGCAAATCTGCTATAGTTGGGGTTGAGGGGGCTTCCTGATGCGAAAAAAGAACTTGCCGGCCGAACAACCCGTGGTCGCCAGGGAGATTCTCGAACAGGCCAAGCTCTCCGCCGGTGGGGATACGCTGCGCCGGCCGGCTGCCAAGTGCTCCGTTTGCGCCTCTGAAGTCGTGGCTCCGACGTCCAACGAGCAACTTTGCTGGGTGTGCCGCCGGTTGAAAATCAGCGCCTGGCGCGACTCCGACGTTCAGATCAACGCTCAGGAATAAAGGCGGATCTGCTCGCCAGCCCCCTCCGCCATGGCCTGCTCGTAGACATGGGAGGCGACGGCGACGTCCTGGACTCCCAGCCCGTTCGACTTGAAAATCGTCACTTCCGCCGGGGAAGTACGTCCTGTCCTGCCCGCGCAGACGTGACGGAGTTCCGTGATCGGAGCAGCATCCCACTCCTCCGGCCGCAGGGCCAGAACCAGATCGCCTGATTCCATCTTCGCCTGATCCATGGCATCGACCGCGATGAGGTCGGCGCGCCGGATGAGCTCTGCGGGAAGTTCCCGCCGCTGCGGGTTGTTTGAACCGGCGGCGTTGATGTGCGTGCCCGGACCGATCCATTCCTGTGACAGCACCGGATCCTTGGCGAACGTGATTGTGGTGACGATGGACGCGCCTCGCACGGCCTGCTCGGCCGTCTCGAAGGCGGTCGCGCCCACCTCCCGTGCAAACGCTTCACGCCGCTCCTTGTTCCGGCTCCAGACGCGAACCTCCCGCAGACGGCGTACCGAACGGATCGCCTCCACCTGCGTCCGCGCCTGGAACCCGCTTCCGATGACGCACAACACGTCCGCCTCGACGGGCGCGAGGAGATCCGTCGCCACGCCCGATGCCGCGCCGGTGCGGATCTGGCCCAGGTGATTCGCCTCGACCAAGGCGAGCGGCCGGCCCGTGCCCGCGTCGTAGAGTTGCACCAGGAACCACGCGCCGTGCTTGACGTGCGTCGAATAGATCTTTGTACCGAAGTAGTTCCCGTAGCTGCCGGCCAGTTGATGCAGGACAGCCCCGCCGGCTGTGAAGAGCCGGCGCCGGGGCTGATTGACCGCCGCGCCTGTGTTCAGGCCCTCAAAGGCGCTCCGGACCAGCCTTATCGCCTCCGCCATCGGCAGCAGGCGGCGGACGGTTTCTTCACGAATGAGCAGCATGCGATGATTGAACTTATCATCGCATGCCATCGTATTACTATCGCTATACAGGCGACGCGGAGAAGGCATACATCGACTCGCAACGTTTGATCCAGTCCCTGTCGGGGCTTACCTACCTGACTCCGGATTACTACGACAGCGCAGGCGAGGCGGAAAGACTCCTGGCTATGCCCGCCCGCCCGATATGGAGAATAGGGCCGATTCCCGGCGAGACGCTGCCGGAAGTGGACGTCTCCCCCCGCCGCGTGGTTCCCCGTTTTGGCAAGACCGGCGGGGGCCGCGAAATCGCCGTCCGCGGAGCGATTCCTTACCCGGAAGCGGCCAGATTGAAGTAGCCGCAAGGCCCTGCATAATGGAGATCCATCATGGCCTGGACGGATTGGCAGAATAAGCACACCGCGAATCTATGGACGGCCGCGCTCGACGAGCTTCAGGCGGGAATCGAGGCGTTCGCCGCTCGATCCCTCGCGGGGACCAGTTGGCGCATCGAGCGCACGGCATGGGACAGCCCTGACATCACGCTGATCTGGACGGCGAACGGTCTGGAGCGGAATGTGCACCTTTATTTGACCGGCTCGGAGTGGCCGCTTGAGCTTCACTATGAGGGCGCGGCCTGGAGCGACGAGGCGGAGGAAAGGAACCTCTCTACCTGGCCGCCAAGACGCTCGCAGGGGATAGTCCCGCTGCAGGACATGGCGGACCTGCGGAAAAGCCTCGATCGCGACCTGCCGGTCGCGGTCAACAATGTCAACGGACTGGCGCTTCAACGGGCAGCGGGAGGCCAGCCCCCGCTCTGACGCTATCGCGTCGCCGGATCGGCGGTCTCCGTGCTGACTCCCAGATCAGCGAACGCCTGCCGCGCTCGCTCGACGTCGAACTTGCCCTCGCGCGCGAGCCGCGACAAGGTTGCGCAGACGATCGAGTCGGCATTCACCTCGAAGAACTTCCGCAGCACATCCCGGTTCTCGCTCCTCCCGAAACCGTCGGTTCCGAGCGTTTCCATCCGGGAACCGATCCAGGGAGCCAGCTGGTCGGGAACGATCTTCATGTAGTCGGTCGCCGCGATGATCGGCCCGTCGTGGCCGTCCAGCACCTCTTCGATCACCGGCCTCCGGGCGGGCTGATCCGGGTGCAACCGGTTCCACCGCTCGACGCCAAGGGCCTGCCGGCGGAGTTCGTTGTAGCTGGTGACGCTCCAAACGTCCGTCTGGACCTGGTAGCGCGCCGCCAGAATCTCCTGCGCCTTCAGGGCCTCGTTCAGGATCGGGCCGCTCCCGAACAGCTGCGCCACGGCGGGACCTTCCGCGGCCGGCCGGTAGCGGTAGATCCCGCGCAGAATCCCTTCGCGCACGCCCTCGCCCGCGGGCATCGGCGGCTGCGGGTAAAACTCGTTGTAGATGGTCAGGTAGTAGAAAACCGATTCGTTCTCCTGGTACATCCGCCGGATTCCGTCTTGCACGATCACGGCGATTTCGTAGGCGTAGGCCGGGTCATAGACAGCGCATGTCGGAACCGTCGAAGCCAGCACGGGCGAATGGCCGTCCTGATGCTGCAAGCCCTCGCCGTTCAGCGTTGTCCGCCCGGCCGTGCCGCCCATCAGGAATCCTTTGCCGCGCGAGTCGGCGAAGGCCCAGATGAGATCGCCGATGCGCTGGAATCCGAACATCGAATAGTAGATGAAGAACGGTATCATCGGCACGCCATAGGTCGAATAGGCGGTGCCGGCGGCGGTGAAACTGGCCATCGATCCGGCTTCCGTGATGCCCTCCTCCAGGATCTGGCCGTTGCGCGATTCCTTGTAGTAGAGGAACATGTTGCTGTCGACCGGGGTGTACAGCTGCCCCTGCGAAGCGTAGATCGAGAACTCGCGGAACAGTGACTCCATGCCGAACGTGCGCGCCTCGTCCGGGATAATCGGCACCACCAGCTTGCCGAGAGCCGGGTCCTTCATCATCGTGCGCAGCATCTGGACGAATCCGGCGGTCGTCATCGCCGGCCGGCCGGACGACCCCGCCAGGATGTCGGCGAACATTTCGAGCGGCGGGGCCTGAAATGCCGCCGGGTTCGGCTTCCGCTTCGGCATGTATCCGCCAAGCGCTTCCCGCCGTTCGCGCATGTACTTCAATTCGGGTGAGTCTTCGGCGGGCCGGTAGAAGGAGATCTTGCTCACCGTCTCGTCCGGGATGGGAATGTCGAAGCGGCGCCGGAAGTACTCCAGTTCCTGCTCGTTGAGTTTCTTCTGCTGATGGGTTGTGTTGCGGCCCTCGCCCGCCTCCCCCAGGCCGTAGCCTTTGACCGTCTTGGCGAGGATGACGGTCGGCTGACCTTTGGTTTCCACCGCCCGTTTGTATGCGTTGTAGATCTTTACCGGATCGTGGCCGCCGCGGCGCAGCCTTCCCACCTCTTCGTCGCTCAGATCGGCGACCAGTTCCAGAAGCTCCGGATACTTTCCGAAGAACTCCTTCCGGATGTAGGCGCCGCCCTTGGCTTTGAAGTTCTGGTATTCGCCGTCCACGCACTCGCTCATCCGCTTGAGCAGGAGACCGCTCTTATCCTTGGCGAGGAGCCGGTCCCAGTCTCCGCCCCAGATGACCTTGATGACGTTCCATCCGGCGCCGCGGAAGATGCCCTCCAGTTCCTGGATGATGCTGCCGTTGCCGCGCACGGGTCCGTCGAGCCGTTGCAGGTTGCAGTTGATGATCCAGATCAGGTTGTCCAGTTTCTCCCGCGCAGCCAGCGTGATCGACCCGAGCGATTCGGGCTCATCCGTTTCGCCGTCGCCGAGGAACGCCCAGATCTTGCGGTTGGTCACCGGAATCAGGTTGCGGTTCTCGAGGTACCGCATGAACCGGGCTTGATAGATGGAATTGATCGGACCCAGTCCCATCGATACTGTGGGAAAGTTCCAGAAGTCCGGCATCAGCCACGGATGCGGATACGACGACAGTCCGGGCTCGTCACGCAGTTCGTGACGGAAGTTCTCGAGATGCTTCTCGGTCAGCCGCCCTTCCAGGTAGGCGCGGGAATAAACTCCCGGCGATGCATGGCCCTGGAAGTAGACGAAGTCCCCGGCCTGGTCGCCATGACTGGCGTGGAAGAAGTGATTGAAGCCGACTTCCGTCATCGTGGCCTGTGAGGCATACGTCGAGATGTGGCCTCCGATGCCGTCATCGTACTTGTTCGCCCTCACCACCATCGCCATGGCGTTCCACCGCGACAGGCTCTTGATGCGGCGTTCGATTTCACGGTCGCCCGGGTAGGGAACCTCTTCCTCCTCCGGAATTGTGTTCAAGTACGGAGTGTTGAGTTTTACGGGCGAACTGACGCCCAGCATGTAGGCGCGATCAGCCAATTTGTCGAGCAGAAACCGGACCCGGTCGGGTCCGTATTCGTCGAGTACCTGGTCGAGCGATTCCAGCCATTCGCTGGTCTCTTGGGGATTGAGATCCGATACTTCGGACTTGGCTTTGAGCATTGCTGATTTCCAGAACAGCGGGGGAACGAACGAAGGTCCTTCCACCAACAATATCGTCTTCCAGGGGTGCTCGGCAACCGTACCGCGGTTACAATGAGGGCAGACGGATGGCTGAAAACCTCATTCCGTTTCGCTGGCCCGAGGGCTGGTCGGACGCCAACCTGCTGGCTGAAACGCCCTTCAATTGTCTCCTGGTCGAGGGCACACAGTCCGGCGCGCCGGTGCTGAGCGGAATTCGAGTGCTCACCGCTCCGCCGGCCGAAGTGCACCTGCTCGAAGGAGTCGCCCCCGGAACCAGGGCGTCACGGAAAGGAGACGGCTCCGCCGATTCCGGCCCGACAGGCAAACCCTGGATTGACGCCAACGGCTGGCAGATCGAACTCGCCCGCGCCCTCCATCCCGGCAAGACGATCTGGGTGGAACACGAAGCGGGCCGCGATCTCCTCCTGTCGGTCGCGGATGCGGCGGCCTACGGGGGACGATGGGTCGTCACCCTGCCCCGGACTGTCCGGGACGGGATCGAAAACGGGGAGGGGGCGGCGGAGTCGGCCTGGAAGGCACTCACCGCGGCGGTCCGGTTCTTTACCCGTCATTCCGGATGGGAAAGCTTCGAACCGGTGGCCTCCGTCGGTCTGCTCTCGGATTTCGGCAAGGACGTGGCGTTCCTCGCCGGGGAGTTCCTGAACCTGGCCGCCCGCCGACCCCTCCCCGTGCGGATCCTGACGGCGGACTCCATGGCCGGCTTGCCCTGTATCGTTCATATGGATGAACACCCTCCAGACGCCGCCCGGCGGGACGCCCTGCTCGGTTTCGCCGAAGCGGGTGGACTCGTGATTTCCTCCGGAGCGCTGACATCTTTGCCGTACCGGGGTCCCGCGCCCGGATACGCTTTCGCCCGGGTCGGCAAGGGACGCGTCGTGCGGCCCGTCGAGCCCTGGTCGGATCCCTACCAACTCGCCGCGGACGTCCACCTGCTGGTCACGCGCGAGCAGGATGTCATCCGTCTCTACAACGGCGCCTCCCTGAACGTCCGTTATCTCCAGGACCGCACCGGGACTCGAGGCGTCGTACACCTGCTGAATTTCGCCGGAACCCCCGGCGCCCATCCGGTCACCGTCGCACTCGCCAGGCGCTGGAAGCGGGCCCGGCTGCTTGGCTTTGACAGGGCGGAATCCGCCGCGATCGAACCGGTCCGCTACGGAATTGAGATCCCGCTGCCCGATTTCTCCACCTACCTCGCCATCGAACTGGAGGCTTGAACACCATGAACCTCAACAGGAGAACCTTCCTTGCCGCCGCCGCGGCCGCCCCGCTGGCGAGGTCCGCTCCGTCGGCGCCCGTCGCGATCGCGCCGTGCTCGACCTACGGCGCCGAGCTGCTGCCCACACTGGAGAAGATGTTTGACCGGATCGGAGGCCTCGGCCGCCTCGTATCCGGAAAGACCGTCGCGATCAAGATAAACCTTACCGGCGCGCCATCTTACCGCCTCGGGCACTCGCCCGCGGAACTGGCCCACTGGACCCACCCCGCGGTCATCGGCTGCACGCTCAGCCTCATGGACCGGGCCGGCGCCCGGCGCATCCGGCTGCTCGAGAGCCCCTGGAACACAGCCGAACCTCTCGAGCACTATATGCTCGAGGGAGGCTGGAATCCGCGCGACCTGCTGAACGCGGCCGCCCGGGTAGAAATGGAGAACACCAATTTCCTCGGCAACGCCAAAAAATACTCCCGCCTCATGGTGCCTGGCAAGAGCCATATCTTCCGCGGCTTCGACCTCAACCATTCCTACGAAGACTGCGACGTCTTTGTCTCGATCTCCAAGCTCAAGGAGCATGCCACGACCGGCGTGACGATCTCGATGAAGAACTGCTTTGGGATCACGCCATGCACCATCTACGGGGAAGGTGCGCCCGTCGACGGACCCTCCGATGTCCCCAGGGGCGGCCGCGGACCGTTTCACCACGGCAACCGGCAGCCGAGCGCCACGGCCCTTCCGGAGAACGATCCATCGTCCCCGCGGGAAGGCGGTTACCGGGTTCCCCGCGTCGTAGCCGACCTGGCCGCCGCCCGGCCGATTCACCTTTCCATCGTCGACGGCATCGAGTCCATGGCCGGGGGCGAAGGACCCTGGATTCGCCGTGTTCGCCGGATCAGCCCCGGCGTGCTGATCGTCGGAACGAATCCCGTCAATGTCGATGCGGTCGGAACCGCGCTGATGGGATTCGATCCGATGGCGCGGCGCGGTACGCCCCCCTTCGAGCGCTGCGATTCCACCCTGGAGCTCGCCGAAGCGCACGGCCTGGGCACGCGCGACCTGCGTCAGATTGAAGTCGTCGGCGGCACCATTGATCAGCTCCGCCGCGAATTCCGCACCGCTTGATTCAGGACTCATGCCATGATCATCCTCGTCAGAATTCTCGTGAAGCTCGTCGCCCTCGCCTTGACGCTCTGGCTGGTCGCCAGCGCCGCGCTCTTGGTCTCCATGCAACTTCCGCCGGAACAGTTCGCCGCCATTGTGGCCAAGGCGCCGGGCCGGGTCGTCCAGAGTGTTCTTCCGTTCCGCCCGTTGTGGACATGGTCCCGCAGAGGCGCTCTCCAGGTCGGCGATCAGGCCCCCGACTTCGACCTCGAGCGGCATGACCGCTCGGGCCGCGTCCGCCTGACGTCGTTCATGGGGAAGAAACCGGTCGTGCTGGTTTTCGGCAGCTATACTTGACCGCCCTTCCGGCGGGAGGTTCCCGTCCTCAACCAGATCGCGCGGCAGTACAAGGAACGGGCGGAGTTTTTCGTCGTCTACATCGTCGAGGCTCACTCGAGCGACGTCTGGCAGCTGCCGGTCAACAACCGAGACGGGGTCGTCTACGCTTCTCCGCGGTCGCAGGAGGAACGCGCCGCCACCGCCGATGCTTGCGTCCGCAATCTGAAGATCGAGTTTCCCGCGCTGCTCGACAGCTTCGACAACGCCACCGAGCGCGCCTACACCGCCTGGCCGGACCGGATTTACGTCGTCGACAAGAATGGCCGGATCGCCCACAAAAGCCAGCCCGGCCCCTTTGGATTCAAACCGGCGGACGTGGAGGCCACCCTGGCGCGGCTCCTGCCGTAGCCGCTCCGGACATGCTCAAAGGACCGCCAGCGCAGCCGCAAGAGGGCGCCCCCGCGCCGTCTCCGGGCCGACGCCAAGGATCCAGCCCTCGTAACGGGCGGCCCGCAGCTCAGCCTCGCTTAGCGCCGGCTCGAGATGGGATAGCAGTGATCCTTCCCAGTCCGAGTCCCGCAGCCATGCGGCGATAGAGTAGGCGTCGTGCTGGTCCCCGTTCCGGCCCTCCCGCAGGTACCGGTCGCGGTACAACGACGGATATGCCTCCACCAGCACAGAGCGGCCCGCGGGTGTCTTCCACCCGTCGAACGGCCAGAAGTGGACCTACCCGCCGAGGTTCCTCCGCAGGAACCGCAGCCACGGAAGACCCGCGTGGGTGGAGTAGGCCACCGTCCCCGGACCCTCAAAATGAAAGACCGACCGGGCTCGCGCCCGGACCTCCGCCAGCCTCCTCCACTTCGGACTGCCGGTCCGCTCCGCCCCGGCGCCCATGCTGCCGTCGCGGACAAAGCACACATACGTGAATTCGCCGTCGGTCGGCCAGAAGCGGTGGAAGTCGTCGAGGAATTCGTCCCAGTCCGGCGGCAGTCCGTACTTCAGGAAGTAGGCGGACGGAAACGAAAAACTGTGATCGATGCCGGCGATGGTCGGCTCCGGTTTCGAAAGCTCCTCGAGCAGCCAGTCGGCCAGGTGCCTCCGGGTCCAGTACTTCTTCGGTCCCAGCGGGGGCTCCACTTCCTGCGGCTCATGCTCCCCGTCGCTCGAATAGACCCGGATCCCCTTGTTGCTACAGTCCGGCGTCATCGCGCCCGAGTAGTCGATCCCGATGTAGCGCGTGAACAAATCAGTCCATGCCCGCCGCGGCGTCCGGCCGCCTGGTCTGCGCCCGCAGAAACGCCATCAGGTCGGTCATCTCCGCCGCTGACAAGGTCTCATCAAACCCTTCCGGCATCAGCGAGACGGGCGCGCGGTCCACTTTGGTGACCTCTTTCCGCGGGATGCGCACTTCGTCGTTCGGACCTGTGATGAGACGGATCGCCTCCGCCGTCGAGTTCCCCATGAGCCCTGAATAAACCTCGCGCGCCGTCTCCACGCGGTAGATCTCGTGCCCCGGCACAAAACTCTCGCTCGGAAGCACGATCGCCTCCAGGATGTCGTGGGGCGACCGGATCGCCCCGATCGAGGTCAGATCCGGACCGACGTGCCCGCCTTCCAGTCCGATCGTGTGGCACCCCGAACAACCCGCCTTCGCGCCGAAGAAAACCTCGCGACCCCGCCGGATATCGCCGCCCGATAGCGCCGTCGCCTCCAGCCTCTTCAGTTTTTCCAGCCGCTGCGCCCGTCCCGCCTCCAGCCGCGCCACCAGCGGCGCCGCGGCCGACTGCACCGCGGCCGGAAACTTCCGCACCAGTTCCTGCACGCGCTGCGACCCGATCGAGCCAAGCGACGCCTCCACTTCCCCCAGCGCCTTCACAAACGCCATGCCCGCCGTCTCGCTCCCGCCCGCGCGGAACGCCTCGAGCAGGTTGGGCAGCACGAGGGGATCGGCGGACTTCATCACTTTCTCAGCCACCTCCAGCAGTTGCGGCTCGCTGAACGTCGACCGGCTCAGCACCTGCGCCGCCGCCAGTTTGGTGTTGGCCTCCACCTTCGGTTCAAGCCGGCTCGTCAGGTAGGCGAAGTCCGCGGCGGACAGCCCCGGATGCCGGCTCCCCAGCGCGCTGAGCGCCGCGACCCTCACATCGTCGGGCTCGGCGGCCCTCGATGCTAACGCCCGCAGCGAAGCGTCGAGAGCGGAGACGCCGCGGGCACGCGCCAGCCCGATGGCAGCGACGCGAACCTTCGGGTCGCTGTGGCCGAGCAGCCGTTCCAGTCCGGCGGTCCATTCCTCGGGAAAATTCTTTGAAGAGCAGCGCTCAGCTGCGCCCAAAAGGAAAAGCTGTCTCCTGCTGTCGAGCGAAGGATCTCCGAGCGACTGGCCCGCCGACTTCCGAAGGTTCCCGTCATCGCAAAATGCCGCCATGGCCTCGCCGATCATCTCCGCCTCGGCGTCATTGAACTGGGGGGACCGGAGCCGGGCGTCCAGCGCCGCCACAAAGCGGCCGCTCCAGGAGGGATGCCTTGAGACCACCCAGAGCGACGTGCGCCGCAGTTCCGGGTCGGCGTCGTTGACGAACGGAAGGACATGCTGCTCGCGGAGCGGACTCCGGTCCATCTGGTCCAGCGCCACCAGAGCGGCTTTGCGGACGGCTGGCGAAGCGTCGGTCAGCTTCGGCAGCAACGCCGCGCTGTCGCCGATCTGAATCAGCGAGTAGATGATGGCGTGCTCCACGAAACGGTCTTCGGGACTGGCCGCGGCGCCGATCAGAGCGGGGACAGCCGCACGGTCGCCGATCTGGCCCAGCGCCGTCGCGGCCTGGCGGCGAACCGCCGCGTCTCCTCCCGAAAGAAGCCGGATCAACGACGGAACCGCCGCCCGGTCGCGGGCCATCCCGAGCATGCGCGCGGCCGCCTGCCTCACCTCGGGCCGGGCATCGTCGAGCGCGGCCCGAACCGCCTCGAGAGCAGGAGCCGTGCCGATCCGGGCCAGTGCGAACACCGCCGAGGCCGCACCTTCTGTCGTCCTGGCCGACACCCGCTGTGCCTGGAGGGACGCAACCGCGGCTTCGCCGGCTGCGCTCAATGCCTCAAGAGCCCGGTCGCGAACAACGGGCCGGGGATCATCCAGGTGCCCGGCCGTCAACGTCTGAATCTTTGTCCCCCGGGGATCGTCTACGGCTGGCGCGCCCTTCCGCCGGACCCGGTACAGCATTCCTCGAATATCCGGTTTCGACACGCGCGACAGAGGACAGCCATGGATGAACCAGGCCCCGGTATCCACCACGATCAGACTGCCGTCGGCGTCCTGCATCACGTCGGTCGGATGAATGTCCGGGTCCGACGAGACCCAGAAATCGGAATCCTCGGTCTTGTAGGTTGCCCCGGACCGCGTCAGCCGGTGCCGCAGGACTCGATGCGAGTTGAAGTGCGCCGTGAACAGGTTGCCGTGGAAACCGGGACCAAACCCGTCGCCCCGATAGCGCAACAGCCCGGCCGGCGCCACGCGGGCGAACCGCGTCATTACCGGCATCAGGTCCCCCGTGCGCTTGAACTCGTCGATGCTCGGGTGGGGCTTCGGATACACGCCACCTTCGACAAAGTGGAGGATCGCGTCCCGCTGGCCGTCGCGCGGATCGGTGTAATAGGTCATCGTCGCGAACAGGTCCCCGCCGTCGGAGAAGGCGATCTCGACCGGGTTGTCGAAGCCGCCCCCGGCGAACGGCTCCAGTCCCGTGCCGTCCGGGCGAACCCGCCAGATCCGCGAGGCTTTGCCCTCATAGGATCGGCCGTCCCGCGTCTTGATCTTGAATCCGTGGCGCCCGTCGGTCAGGTAAAGATACCCGTCCGGACCCATGATCGGCCCGTGCAGGCTCGCGGCGTTCGCCGACAGATTCCAGCCCTCGACGATGGTTTCGCGCACATCGGCCACGCCATCGCCGTTCAAGTCTTCGAGACGCAACAGTTTCGGCGGCGCGGCGACATACAGGCTCCCCCGGTGAAATACGGCTCCGGCGGGAAGCGTCAGCCTGTCAGCAAAAACCGTGCTCTTGTCGTAGACGCCGTCGCCGTCCGTGTCCACGATCTTCGTGACGACGTAGTTGGGGTCGGCGGACATCTCAGGAGTCTTCATCGTGCGGCCCGACGACTCCGACATGTAGATGGACCCGTCCGGCGCGATCGTTCCAAGCATCGGGTAGTTGACGATCCCCGGTTTGGCGGCCAGTTCGACCGTGAAACCCTCCGGCACGCGGATCGACGCCAAACCCCGGGCTTCACCGGTCTGGGACGGCCTTGATGTCCACAACAGAAACCCTCCGCCCGCAAGGGCGGCAATGACGGCGGCGGCTTTCTTCATGGCTCCTCCCAGGGTACTTCTTCACCCCGGGGTCGGACAATCACAGCCTGCCGCGTCGCCAGACGGCGCCGTGGCTTGGACGCTCCGGTCAGGCGACCTTGGGAACCGGAATCTTCGTCCGGAAGTAGGCGAGCGTCTCTTCGAGTCCTTCGTCGAGACTGACGCGCGGCTCCCACCCGAGGATCCGCTTGGCCTTCGAAATGTCCGGACGCCGCCGTTTCGGATCGTCCTGGGGCAGAGGCCGGAACTCGATCGGCGCGTCGCTGCCGGCCGCCTCCTTGATTTTCAGCGCGAACTGGAGAATCGTCAGCTCAGTGGGATTGCCAAGATTGACCGGATAGCGCTCCTCTGACAGCAGCAGCCGGTACAGGCCGTCCACCATGTCCCGAACGTAGCAGAAACTCCGCGTCTGGCTGCCCGAACCGAATACCGTGAGTGGCTCGCCGCGCAGCGCCTGATCGATGAAGGCCGGAACCACGCGGCCGTCGTCCAGTTGCATCTTGGGCCCGTAGGTGTTAAAGATCCGCGCGATGTTCGTTCTCAACTGGTAGGTACGATGATAGGCCATCGTGATGGCCTCTGCATAGCGCTTGCTCTCGTCGTAGCACGACCGCGGCCCCACCGGATTGACGTTTCCCCAGTAGGTCTCCACCTGCGGGTGTTCCAGCGGATCGCCGTAGCACTCCGATGTGCTCGTGACCAGGTATTTCGCCTGATACTTACGGGCGATCTCAAGGAGGTTTTGCGATCCTTTCGACCCGACTTCGAGCGTCTCAATCGGATGTTCCAGGTAGTCGACCGGACTGGCGGGAGAAGCCAGGTTCATCACCGCATCCACCGGCCCGGGCGGCTCGAACGGCTTCACCACATCGTGCTCGATGAAGCAAAAGCGCGGGTCGTCACCAAGATGACGGATATTCTCCGGCGATCCGGTGATGAAATTGTCTACTGCGTAGATTTCGTGGCCCTCGGCCAGCAACCGGTCGCATAGATGCGAACCGATGAATCCCGCTGCCCCTGCTACCAGAATGCGCAAGCCATCTCTCCAGTGGGAATAAGTCTCCCCATCCTGTCTCGCAACAGGACGCTCCCTACTTTTTGTTCTTCGGTCTTGATTTCATTGTATCTGATCGGCCGGAGCCGCTTGCTTCTACAGGAAACGGGGTGAACGCGATGCCCTACACAACCGACCCCGGTGCTCCATAATGACAAGTGACCCAAAATGCACGCCCCCCACTGGATTGAGACGCTGATCCTTGCCGTGGCCGGCCTCGGTTCGATCTTCCTGTTCTGGAAGAGGTTCGGCCACGTGATCGCAACCATTCGGGGCGCCCGCCGCGACCCCGGCTTCCAGCTTGGCCCCCTCGGCCCCCGGATTCGCGACTTCCTCTTCGAAGTGATTCTTCAAACCAAAGTCATTCGCGAGCGCCCCCTGCCGGGCCTGGCGCACGCCTTCGTGTTCTGGGGCTTTTGCGCGTTCGCTCTGGTCACGCTCGATCACCTGGCCGCGGGATTCGGTTTCAGGATCCTCGATCCCTCCGGATTCTTCGGCCGAATCTATTTTTTTGTGGCGGCGCTCTTCGCGGTCGCTGTCATTGTGTCCATCCTGGGTCTGGCCGCGCGGCGATTCCTGGTCCGCCCGAAGTGGCTCGGATCGAAGTTGTCCTGGGAGTCCGGCCTGATCGCGGCTCTCATTCTCACGCTGATGACGACCTACCTGGCCGATTACTGGTTGCATTCCGGCCGCGCCGTCTGGTGGATCCACACTGCCTCGCTGATCGTATTTCTGCCGACTGTTCCCCGGACCAAACACATGCATCTCCTGTTGAGCCCGTTCGCGATCTTCCTGTCGCGCGGCGGCTTCAGCCGGATCCCGCCCCTCGAAGGCGACGAGGACTTCGGGCTCGAGAAGGGAAAAGACGTCACGCAATTGGTCGCGCTTCAGGCCTACTCCTGCGTCGAGTGCGGCCGCTGTAGCGAGCATTGCCCCGCCCACAATACGGGCAAGGACCTCGATCCCAAACAGATCATCCTGGGTCTGCGGGCTTATCTCAACGAGAACGGCAGTTCCGGCGAGGCTCCGCTCATCGGCGTTCATCTCTCCCAGCGCGCCGCCTTCCAATGCACGACCTGCGGCGCCTGCGAGCACCAGTGCCCGGTCGGCATCGAGCATCTGCCGATCATCGTCGGCCTGCGGCGCGGAGCCGTCAACACCGGCGCCTGGGAAGACGACTACGGCGGCAAACTGTTTCGCGAACTCGAGCGCGGAGGAAACCCTCTCGGAATGTCCGCCATGGAGCGCGACAAGTTCATCCGGAAAGCGCAGTTGCCCCTCTACGACGGCTCCCAGGACTACTGCCTGTGGCTCGGGTGTATGGGATCGTATGATCCCCGCGGACGCGAAATCATCGAGTCGCTCGTCGAGGTCCTGCGACATCTCGGTGTGACCTTCGGGGTTCTCAAGAAGGAACGCTGCACCGGTGACGCTGCCCGCCGGCTCGGCAACGACCTCGTCTTCAGCCAACTGGCCGAGCAGAACCTGGAAAGCCTCGCCTCCGCCGGAGTCAAAAAAATCCTTTCCATCTGCCCCCACTGTGTCCGGACCATCTCCGAGGACTGGAAGGACTACGGGCAGGCTCCACCCATCGAACATCACAGTGAGTTCCTCGCGCGCCACCGGGACCGCCTCCCCCCTCCCCCCGGAACCGAACGCGTCGTCTATCACGACCCCTGCTACCTCGGCCGCTACAGAGGTTCATACGATGATCCGCGCGCCGTCGCCTCCATGGCCGGCCCCCTCACCGAACCGGAACGGAGTCGCGGCCGATCCTTTTGCTGCGGAGCGGGAGGCGGTCTCGCATTTCTCGGCGAAGAGCAGGGTGAACGGGTTTCCGCGGAGCGGACCAGGCAGCTGACCCAAACCGGAGCCACTTTGGTGGCCGCCGCGTGTCCATTCTGCAACACGATGTTCCGCGACGCCTTGGCGTCAACCGGAGACGGCGCCCCCCGTCTCCTCGATATCGCTCAGATTGCGGCGGGAGGGATCAGGAAATGATGTTGGCTTCGATCGCGATCACCGTCCTTTCGGGACGCCCGGAGATGGTCTCGGGCGGCTCCGCGCTGGTGGCTGTAAACAGCGTGGGGGACGTCCGGGTGACTCGAAACGGCGAGGACGTCACGGCTTCCTTCAAACCCGCCAACGGACAACTGGTGGGCCTGGTGGACCGTCTGGGCCCCGGAAAGAACAGGATTGAAGCGGCGGGAAAAGACGGCCGGGCACGGCTCGACGTCGTAAACCATCCCATCACCGGGCCGGTGTTCTCCGGGCCCCATCAGACTCCGTTCTTCTGCGAGACCGAGGCCGCCGGACTGGGTTCGCCCCGCGATGCCCACTGCTCCGCGAAGACACGGGTCGAGTATTACTACCGGTCGACAGAACCGGTGGCCGACAGCGTTCCCGCCGCGCCATCCTGGCCGCCCCGCGGCTACAAGCGGCTGGATCCGGCCGCCGCGCGGCCGTCCGATATCGCCGGCGGCCTCATTATCCGGCGCGAAATTGGCGTCATCAACCGGGCCATCTACATCATCACTTTCCGCCACGATCCCGCCGAGCCGCTGCCCAACCCCTGGAGCCGCGGCCGCTGGAACGGGAAGCTCGTCTACTCGTTTGGCGGCGGATGCCGCGCCGGATACCGCCAGGCGCGCGTCGCCTCCGGCTTCGACAGTTCCCTGCTCGCCGAGGGCTACGCCACGGCCGCGTCTTCTCTCAACGTATTCGGCAACAACTGCAACGATGTGTTGTCGGCCGAAACCATGATGATGGTCAAGGAGCACTTCATCAAGAACTACGGCGTGCCCGTGTTCACCATCGGCAGCGGCGGCTCGGGCGGATCGATGCAGCAGCACCTGATCGCCCAGAACTACCCGGGCCTCCTCGATGGGATCACGCCGGCCGCCAGCTACCCGGACATAGTGTCGATGGTTCCGCCCATTATGGACTGTGCGCTGCTGGCCCGGGCCATGGAGGGCGGTTCGCAGACATGGACCGAGGAACAGAAAACAGCTGTCTCCGGGTTTGCGACCTGGAAAACATGCCAGAGTTGGATCCGGAGCTTCTCGCCCGCTTTGATCCGCCCCGGCAGCTGCGACTCCTCGATCCCGGAGTCCCGCCGGTATGATCCGGTCAGGAATCCGAAGGGCGTACGTTGCACGCTGCAGGACAATCTGGTCAACATCTTCGGCCGCGATTCGTCCGGTTTCGCGCGCCGCTGGCTGGACAACGTCGGCGTCCAGTACGGCCTCGTCGCTTTCAACGAAGGCCGCATTTCAGCCGAGCAGTTTGTCGAACTCAATGAACGGGTCGGCGGCTACGACGCGGACGGCAACCTCGTTCCCCAGCGGACAGTCGCCGATCCAGCCGCCCTACGCGCGGCCTATGAAACCGGGCGCGTGAACATGGGAGCGGGATCTTTGGGGTCGATTCCGATCCTCGACTTTCGCCGCTACGTCGACCCCGCCGGCGATATCCACGACAGCGTGCGCAGCCTTTCGACCCGGGCCCGGCTCACCCGCGCCAACGGCAGCGCCGCCAATCAGGTCATCCTCACGAATCCAGCCGGAAACGCCGTCCGCCTGATGGACCAGTGGCTCGAAGCGATCGCCCGGGATACCCGCGGCGGAGGCAGAATGGAGAAGGTCGCCCGCAACAAACCGGCGGAACTACGCGACGCCTGCTGGACCCCACAGGGCGAGCGGGTAACGGACGCCGCGCGCTGCGAGGCGATGTTTCCCATCGCGGGCGACCCGCGGATGGCGGCAGGTGGCCCCTTGGCCGGAGACGTGCTCAAGTGCGCGCTCAAGCCAGTGACCGCTTCCGGCTACCAGCGCCCGCTCACCGCGTCCCAGCTGGCTCGGATGAAAGCTGTGTTTCCCCACGGCGTCTGCGACTACGGCAAACCCGGCGTGGAGCAGAAACGCCCACCCAAACCTTGGCTCTCTTATGATTAGTTGATTTAGTTATCAACTTCAGGTTGGCAATTCCAGGCGCCTCCGCTCGGCTCACTCGCGGCCGCGAAGGTCGCGGGCGTGAATCCCGCTTCTCCCAAGTTCGATTCAGCGTTACTATTGAGGCGGAGGTCAACGAAGATGACCCATGCAATCGAATTGACTCCCGCTGAACTGGATCTGCTCGAGGAACTGTTGGAACGCGAGGCGCGGCAGCTGCCCGTTGAGATCCACCACACCGCTACCGCCAAGTACCGGGAGCGCTTGCGCCGGCGCAGCGAAATGGTCGAGGCGATTCTAGGCCGGATCCGTTGTTCGATTTCCCACGAGTTGGCCTAGTCAGGTCCGGTGAAGATACTTTTCCAGGAATGAGCCCACGCTGCGGGCGAAGTCTTCGTCAGGCGCTTCGTAGTTGGTGGAAATGTGCGCGGCGATCGCCTTGACCGCCGCGTCCACATCGCGCCGGCAGATGGCGTCAACCACCGGCTGGTGCCCGGCGGCATGCATTTCCCGCTCGAGCAGCAACTGTTGGACTGTGATGGCGGCGGCGTTGCGCCGGTAGTAGGGGGAAAGAATCGCCGCGTTCGAGACAATATAAAACGGCCCGGCGACCCGCACCAGGAGCTTTTCGAGTTCATCGTTGCCGGCCAGCCGCCAGATCCGCCGGTGCAACCCCACATCCAGTGCGTCCTGCTCGGCCAGGCTCAAGTCCGGCCGCCGCAACTGCTCCGCCGTCCATCTGAGTTCGCTCGCCGCTTCCTCGGTCAGATTCGCGATCGCGCCCCTGACGGCAAGCTGTTCGAGCGCGATCCGGATGGGAACCAGCTTGGCGATCGTCTCCTCAGTGAATTCGGCGACAAACTTCCCGATCTTGGGCTTATCCACCAGCAGGCCCTCCGCCGCCAGTTGCGTCAGCGCCTGGCGGATCACGCTCCTGCTCGCTCCGAGCTTCGCGACCAGCACCTCCTCTTTAAGGTGTTCGCCGGCCCGGTAGACCCCGGTGTAGATGTTTTCCCGCATCTTGCGGTACACCTTCTCCGCAAGGTAATCAATCTTGCGCTTGCGCTCTGTTCTCGAGCGGGCCCTCTCGCCGCGCTTCTTCCCGTTTCGTTTCGCAGACGTGGCCATTATCTTGTTTCAAACGACTCTTTGAAATAGTGTACAGAAATCAGCCGCCCCGGAAAGAGGTCTTCGTCTGTTCCGCATGGCGGAACGCCGACTCCCCTACCGTGTCAGGTCTGAAATCGCGATCTTTTCGAACACCAGGTCCGCACGGCTGCCTTCGTAGACGATGCCGATGTGATCGGCGTCGATCTGCGACACGCTCGGATAGCCGCGGCCGCGGCCTTCATCCAGCAGGAGGCGATTGTCGGCCGGCCACGTCAGTCCGTCGTCAAAGCTCACCTGGATGGTCTGATGGGTCCGCGCCCTCTGCGATTGGGGGTTGGCGAAGACGAGCACCGGGGCCCCCTGTCTCCGCTCGATGCGCCGCAGACTGGCGTTGCAGTTGGGCTCGATCAGGGTGTTCCGGTTGGTGGGATGCGGCTTCCAGGTTCTCCCCAGGTCCGGCGTCACGTACACCGCGCGGAAACGCTCATGGTCGTTGCGCATGTTGAGCATGATGGAGCCGTCCGACAGCAGCGCCGCCTGGCATTCGTTTCCGCCGCTGAAGGCCGGCGAACCCACGCTCCAGCTTGCTCCGTGATCCCGGCTGTGCATGATGGTGGCGAAGGGAACGCCGTTTTCGTCCCGGCCTTGCATCGGCATCACGAGGGTTCCGTCCGAAAGATGGATTCCTTGTTGCGGAGCCGGGGCCAGCAGCCACCAAGCCTCCTTCTTCAGCTTTCGCGTAAGGTTCTCCGGCCTGGTCCACGTCAGCCCGTCGTCGCGGGAGCGGACCATCATCAACTGCGCGCTCCTGCCGATCTCGAAACCAGGCTCCGAGCCATCCCCATCCCACTGGTGTTTTCCCGGCTTGCCCCACATCCACACCGCGAATACGAAGATCTCGCCCGTCTTCGGGTCAATCACAAGGCCCGGGTCGCTGACCCCGTTTTCCTCCTGCGGCTTGCCTCCGTAGGTTCCCATGTCCATGATGACTTTCGCCGGCTCCCACGATTTTCCTCCGTCAACGCTGCGGCTGAGACCGATGTCGATGTCCTCCTGCAAGTCGCGCGATCTCCGGCGGCGCATGTCGTAGACAGCCAGAAGCGTTCCCCTCGGCGACGTCGCCAGCGCCGGAATGCGGTAGGTGTGGACGTCATCGTCCCCGTGACGGCGCAGGGCGATGCCGATTCGCTTCTGACGAGCCGCGGGCCCATTCGGCTGAGCCGCCCCGTTCGCCGCCGCAAGCCTGGCCGAAACTTTGTGTGAAAGATCCGCGTCCGGTTTCAGCCGGCACGACAGCCAGAAGTGGTTGGGACCCGCTTGCAGCGCATGCTCTCCCTCGAAGACGACCCTCGCCGCAGGCCCCGCCTCGACGCCGAAACGAAGATCCGTCGCAAACTCGGCTTTCGGGCCGGTGGCGAACACTTCGAAACCCTCCAGGTCGTTCAGCGAACTCGTCCCCTCCGTCGAAAACTCGAGCGAATTCAGCCTGGCGGCGCCGCCCGTCTCGACCGTTACTTGAATTATCGTGTTTTGCGGATTGCGGATGAGAACCGGATACGCCGGGTCGGTGACCGTCACCTTGAGCGGACCACCTGATGAGCCGCAGGAAGCCAGGAGGGCGAGAACCGCCGGAAAAAACATCGATCTGTACTTCATGTCCTCAATGAGCTTACTCCCGTGTCCGCCTTGCGTCCAGGAAGGGTTGGATGTAGCCTTGGGGAATAGTGCCACTGAGGTCCCTTCTCTCCGTCTTGTTTGCCTTGGCCCCGATCGCCCTTGCGCAGATCACGGGAGGGTCCTTCACCGGCGTCGTCACGGACGCGTCGGGACTTGCCGTAGTGGACGCGAAGGTCGATGCCCGAAATCTGAGTACGAATACGATCACCCGAACGTCCACCACCGAGCAGGGGCTCTATGACTTCCCGTTGCTCCCTGCCGGGCGCTACGTCCTTACCGTCGAGAAAAGCGGCTTCCAGCGCGCCACCACCGGCGAGTTGCAGCTGAACTCGGGCAACCGTTCCCGGATCGACTTTGCGCTGAAGCTGGGCGAGGTGTCGCAGTCGGTCGAGGTGATCAGCGAGATCCCGCTGGTGAACTCCACTTCTCAATCCCTGGGCACCGTCATCGACTCACAAAAGGTTCGCGATCTGCCTCTCAACGGCCGAACCTTCACCCAGCTTCTGGTGCTGCAACCCGGAGTGAGCCTTTCCGGAGGCAACGCCAACCGCGGAGGCGTGGAACTGAACGGATCCTCCGGCCTGGGAAACAATTGGCTCATGGACGGGGTCGACATGTCGTTCGGCGAAAACAACGGAGTCGGCATCGGCGGCGTGGGCGGCAGCGGAACCGTGATCAACTCGATCAGCATCGAGGCGCTCGAAGAGTTCAAGGTGACCACCAACGCGTTCTCGGCCGAGTACGGCCGGGCCACGGGAGGCGTGATCAACCTGACCACGAAGTCCGGCACCAACCAGTTCCACGGCACGGTGCTCTATTTCCTCCGCAACGACAAGCTCGACGCCAACAATTTCTTCTCCAATCGCGCCAACCTCGGCAAACCTCCCCTTCGCCACAACCAGTACGGCGCCAACCTGGGAGGCCCCATCAGGAAGGACAGGCTGTTCTTCTTTTACAACTTCGAAGGCGACCGCATCCGGCGCGGGCGGACGATCTCCGGGACCGTACCCACCCCCCTCTACTTGAGCCTGCTCAAGAACCCAAGGATGCGCGACCACCTCGCCAACATGCCCAGGACCTTCGAACCGACCGCGAACCCCTGGATCGGCCAGCATTTCCGCAACGACCGGCAGCGCGTGAACGAGGGCACCAACATCGGCCGTGTGGACTACATTCTCGGAAACCACCGCTTCTCCGGCCGGGTCAATGTCAACAACCAGGACGTCTTCAATCCGCAACTGCGCGAAGACGTCCGCCAGCAGTTTCCGCTCCGCCAGCGCAACGCCATGGTGTCCGATTTCTGGGTGCTCTCCCCTCGGACGTCGGCCGAGGCTCGGTTCGGCTTCAACCGGACCAGCGTCGTCCGCGGCCCCGACGACGGCCGCCAAAAGCCCGGGCCACAGGCCGGCTATGTCTCGATCGGGGGCCTCACAGGCGGCAGCGATCTCCAGGACCAGTTGGGTACCTTCACCGACGTCTACACCGGAGTCGCCAACCTGACCCATATCCGCGGATCGCACACGTTCAAGGCCGGAACCGAAATCCGGTCCACCGACAGCTTCCGCCATCAGTTCGGCAACCCCCGCAACTACTACAACACGCTTCAGGACGCCATCGAGGATCGCCCGTTTCAGGTGGAAATGTACTTCGGCAACCCACGCAACGGCTACGCCTTCGGTGGGTTCGCCGCCTTTGTCCAGGACGACTGGCGCGTCAACAGACGGCTCCAGTTGAATCTGGGGCTGCGCTACGAGTACTACGAGCCGTTCAAGGGCTCGATCGGACTGGCCAGCCGCGACCCGCTGGGCCCCCGAGGAAAGAAAGGCGATCCGATCTGGAACCCGGATCGCAACAACTTCGGACCCCGCTTTGGCTTGGTCTGGGATCTCTTCGGCAGCGGCAAAACGATCATGCGTCTGGGCGCTGGCATGACCTACATAGCCCCTCAACCCTTCTTTTTCTACGACGCCGCCTGGATCAGCGAACGCGTGCCGTTCGCGCCCCAGGTCGCCGTGATCGACATTCCGGCCAGCCTCCAGCCCGTGACCTTCCCATTTCCCGTCTCCTTCATTCAAAGCGTAAGAGACGATCCGTCGCTGGTGCCGCGCGGCCTCCAACCCGGGCTTCTCGCACCGGACCCTGCCCACCGCGACGAGTATGCCCTGCAAGGTAACTACTCCATCCAGCAGCAAATCGGGTCCTCGTTCGCCGTGCAGGCTTCCTATGTTCTCAACAGGGCCGTGAAGCTTTACAGTTCCCGCCTCATCAATCCCATCAACCCGGCGACCGGACGCCGCGACCTCGGCCAGGACATCGGCGCGGCGTGGCTCCAGGAGTTTGGCGCCAACATGACCTACCACGCCCTGCAACTCGGCGCCAACAAGCGGCTCAGCAGCGGGCTGAATTTCGACCTCTACTACACGCTCTCCAAAGGCATCCAGTACAACAACGCCGACAACTCGTTTGTCCGCGACACGGTGACACAGGACTTCACGTGGGTGGCGGGCTCCCGCGGTCCGAAGGTCACCGATGTGCGCCATCGCATGACTGCCGTGTATTCCTACCAGATCCCGACAGGCTCGTTCGCCCGCCAGGGTGTCCTGAACAGCATGTTCGGCGGCTGGACTGTCCAGGGAATCATGGGCTATCGCAGCGGTTTCCCTCTCAACGTCGTCACTGGAAGGGACAACGTCGGCAACGGCCGCCCCGATGGACAGCGTCCCGATGCCGTCCCGGGGCAAAGCCCCTATCTCCATTCACAGGACCGCCTGCTCGTGCTGAACCGCGCTGCGTTCGATTTCGACACCGTGCGCACCCAGCGCCGTTTCGGCAACCTCGGCTACAACACCGTCGTCGGTCCCGGCGCCTTCACCTGGGACGCTTCGGTCAACAAGTGGTTCACCGTGACGGAAGGCCACCGGATTAACTTCCGGTTCGAAATGTTCAATTGGATGAACCACACGGTCCTCTCCAATCCGGTGACCAACGGCTCGGCCGCAAACTTCGGCCAGATCACTTCAGTCGCCGTGGACCCTCGCAACATCCAGTTCGGGCTCAAGTATCTCTTCTGATTCTGACCGCCGGCCGCTCCCCGGCATTCGAAAACCGTCCGGCTACGGCCGGATCCCCTCCACTTTCGTTCGCACGCGGTACAATCCGGTTCGGGCGGTCATGTACAGCGTCCGGCCATCGGAATCTCCCCACGCGCAATTGGCAGGCACCTCGGGCGGCTGAATCCGGCCCAGTTGTTTCCCATCCGGCGAGAAAACCCAGATGCCCCCGGGACCGGTTGCCCACACGTTACCGCGGCTGTCCACCTTGAGCCCGTCGGGCAGCCCGTCGGCGGTCTCTCCGGTCACGTCCTTGAACACTTTGCCGTTCACCAACCGGCCGTCCGGCGCGACGTCGTAGACCATCCATACTTTGCGAGCCGGGTCCGAATTCGCGATGTACACCTTCTTCTCGTCCGGCGAGAAGGCGATCCCGTTCGGCCGCGTCATGTCCTTGATAAGCAGTTCGAGCCGGGTTCCCCGAAGCCGGTACACCCCGTTGAACTTCAGTTCCTTCGCCGGATCGTCGTCCTGCTTGGCGAATCCATACGGCGGATCCGTGAAATAGAAATCGCCATTCTTCCGGAACACCCCGTCGTTCGGGCTGTTCAGCCGCTTGCCCTCGAATTTCGACGCCAGCACCGTGATCTTCCCGTCGCGCTCCGTGCGGGCCACCCGTCCGGCCGCATGTTCACACGAAATCAGCCGGCCCTGCCGGTCGAGGGTCAACCCGTTGGCGCCGACGAACCGGCCCTGGTCATACTTCTCCGTGTACACCGGCTTTCGGAACTCACTCACGCCCGCGCCAGGGGTCCATTTCAAGATGGCGTTCGCGGGGATGTCTGTAAACAGCAGGTGATCCTTGACCATACCGGGCCTTCCGTGAACTGCATGCCCCCGGCCAGCTTCTCGATCTTCGCGGCGCCATCGATCAGCGCCTCGAACGCCTTGTCTGAAATCACAATCTGCGCCATGAACACGATTGACACCAACATTGGACTCTCCCTGACGATGATCTATTCCGCCGGCAGCGCAAACGTGTAGATCGCCTGCCCCGCCGAAACCGTCACAAACTGCCGCCCTCCCCGCGCCCAGCTGATGGGACCCGAAATCACGACTCCGCCCAGTTGCCGCTTCCAGAGCGCCTTTCCCGTAGCGGCGTCCAGCGCGAAAAAATACCCCTGCGGATCGCCGCTGAACACCAGACCGCCGGCCGTGGCCACCAGGCCCGAGCTCGGCGGACTCACAAGCGGGAACCGCCAGCGCGTCTCGCCCGTGGATGGGTCGACGGCGACGATTGCTCCGGTCGGGTTCGTCGTCGCTCCGCTGAACGTGCTCGCCTGATACCACTGCCCTTCCACGTATTGTTGACCCGTTCGCCAATAAACGTGACACCCATCCGTGGTCGGGAAATAGTACAGACCGGTCTTCGGACTGTACGCCGAGGGATGCCAGTTGTGACCGCCACCGCCGCCGGGGCAGGCGACATTACCCTCCTCAGTCGGATCTTTGCCGGGGATCAGAATCGGGCGGCCTTTCGCGTCGATCCCTTTCGCCCAGTCGACTTTCGTGTACGCCTTCGCGGCCAGCAGTTCCCCCGTGGTCCGGTCGAGCGCGTAGTAGAATCCGTTCCGGTTCGCCATGATGACTGCCTTCACCTTGCGCCCCCCGCGCGTGACGTCCACCAGAACCGGATCTTCGGTCGCATCCCAGTCGTGCACGTCATGAGGTGTGTACTGAAAATGCCACCTGCGCCGGCCTGTGTCGGCGTCGAGCGCCACCAGGCTGCACGTGAACAGGTTGTCGCCGGGACGCACATCCCCGTTCATATCGGGGCCCGGATTGCCGGTGCCCCAGTAGATCAGATTCAGCTCCGGGTCGTAGGTGCCAGTCACCCACGTGGATCCCCCGCCCTGTTCGTATGCCTTCGAATCAGCGGGCCATGTCTCACCCCCGAACTCGCCTGGAGCGGGAACTGTCCAGAAACGCCAGACGCGGCGGCCAGTCTTGGCGTCGTAGGCGTCGATAAACCCGCGTGTCCCGAACTCGGCGCCCGCAATTCCGACAATTACCTTGTCCTTGGCCACGATCGGCGCCACCGTCGCCGAGTAGCCTTTCCGCGGATCCGCAATGGACGTTTCCCATTTCACGGTTCCCGTCGCCGCGTCCAGCGCCACCAGCGTCGCCTCGACGTTGGTCTTGAATAGTGTGTCTCCGGAAATGGCGAATCCGCGGTTCACGTTGCCACAACACACGTTGATTCCCGCAGGAATCGGCTTCGTGTAGGACCACACCGGCCGGCCCGTGGCCAGGTCAAGCGCCCAGGCGGCGTTCTCGGGCGCCGTGACGTACATCAGATTGCCGCGAACCAGCGGCGTGGTCTCGTTCTTTCCGGCGATGCCCGTCTGAAAAACCCACTCCACCTGAAGACGCTTGACATTCGACACGTTGATGGCGCCCGCCGGCGAGTACCGCCACGCGGCCAGGTTGTTGCCGTAGCTGAGCCAGTCGGCGTCCGGGACCTGCGCCGGCGCAACCGCGGCAAGGGAAAGGAGGAACAGTGCTTTCATGGCTTACTCTCCGCGCAGGGACAACAGGTACACCAGCAGGTTGTTCAGTTCCCCCTCCGCCAGGTTTCGGTAGGAAGGCATGATCGAAGTGAACTCGCGATCGCACGTCGTCTTCTCGTCGCGCGGAAACGAATAAAACTGCCCGGACATCGTCATCAGCTGGCACGAGAAGTTGTCATAGCCCCGCTGCACTCCGGTCACGGCGGCCGCGCCCGGCGGGCGCGCCGTTATCTTGTAGAATCCCGCCGTGAGATCGGCGTTTGGATCCACCAGCGACTGGCGCAGGTAGGCCAGGCTCCGTTTTCGCCCGATCCGGGACAGGTCCGGACCGGCCGGACTGCCCCGCTGACCCACGCGGTGACACGCCCCGCATCCTCCCTTACCCCAGAACAACGCCTCGCCCGCCGCCTTGTCCCCGGACGGCGGCGGATCCTGACGTACGGTTACCGATCGCAGATACGCAATCAGCCTCCAGATGTTATCCTCGCCGAACCGCGCCGCGTACCCCGGCATCTCCGTGCCGGCGACGCCGTTGGCGATCACCCGGAACAGGTCCCGGTCGGTGCTCCCGGCGGCGTAGACCCCGCTCGTCAGATCCGGTCCCCGGCCGCCCTTGGCCCCGATTCCGTGGCACGGCGCGCACAGGATCCGGAACAGCCCGCGGCCCACATCCGTCTCCTTTTCATTCCCGGAAAAGGGGTTTTGCGCCTGGAGAAGCGAAGCAGCCAGCAGTGCCGGCAACAGAGATCGCACGTCACGTTATGATAACCGAGTCCGCCGCCCGCCGCGATCCCCGTGCGTCAACCGGAAGCCGCCTGCCCCTCCAGCAGAACTTTTAGCGTGCCTTTTTCCGCCGCCGCCGCGAACGCCTCCGGCGCCCGCGCGAGCGGATAGCGCGCCGCGATCAGCGGCGCCAGGTGCAGCTTCGGCAGCATTCTCATGGCCGGTTCAAACCGCCCGCACCGGGATCCCACCAGCGTGATCTCGTTGACGATCACCGGCGCCATGTCCAACGCCACAGCGTCATGAATGGTCGATTTCATCACGACGGTTCCCCGCGGGCGCACCATCCCCACCGCCGCCGCCAGGCCCTCCCGCGATCCCGTCGCATCCACCACGACCGGAAACCCCGCGCGTTTCAATGCGGCCCCCGCGACCACTGTCTCGCTCACGCCGGCGTCGCGGGCGATCCGCAGCTTGCTTTCATGGCGGCCCACCAGCGTCACCTTCGCGCCGGATACTTGCAGCACCTGGGCGATCAGCAGCCCGAGTTTTCCGTCACCCAACACGGCCACCGGCTCCCCCCGCCGCATCTTGACCTGGTCCAGAATCTCGCAGGCGGCCGCCACTGGCTCCGTGAAGACCGCATGCTCGGAAGGAATCCGGCCGGCCACGACATGCAGGTTCTGATCCGGCAGCGTCAGGTATTCCGCAAACGCGCCCGGATGCCGAACGATCCCCAGCACCGTCCGGTTCGGACAATGCCGGCCCAGGCCCCGCGCGCACCACTCACACCGGCCGCAGGCCAGGTTGATTTCGCCGGTGACTCTCTTTCCCGTCAGTTCCGGCGTGTCGGATGCCACGACTTCGCCGACGAACTCATGGCCCGGCCGGCCGCGGAAACCGTAGTAGCCCCGTTGGAGTTCCAGGTCCGTATTGCAGATGCCGGCCACGTCAAGCCGCACTAGGGAGTGTCCGGCGCGCCTCCGGGGCCGCGGACCCTTCACGACCTCCACGCGGCCGCCTTCCAGATGGACCGAGAGCATCAGAGCCCAGTATAGTGCCCCGCTATAATCAGGAATTCATGACCCCTTCCGAACTCGTCTGCTACGAGCCCGCCTGCCGCGCACGGTATCCGGTTGACGAGGTCATCTACAACTGTCCCCGCTGCGGCGGACTGCTCGAGGCGGTTCACGACTTCTCCGCCCTTGATCCGGCGTACGCCAGGCGCCTGTGGCGCGAACGTCGCCTCAGCAACGCCCCGCTCGACCGCTCCGGCGTCTGGCGCTACCGCGAGCTGCTCCCGTTCCTCGACGACCCTGCCCGGCAGACCGTGACTCTTTGCGAAGGCAATACTCCCCTGCTCGACGCGCCCCGCGCGGCCCGCTACGCGGGCCTGGACAGGCTCGTGTTCAAGCACCAGGGGTTCAATCCCACCGGATCCTTCAAGGACAACGGCATGACCGCCGGCGCATCTCAGGCCAGAAAACTCGGCATGCGCCGCGTCGCATGCGTGTCCACCGGCAACACGTCCGCATCCATGGCCGCCTACGCCGCGGCCGGGGATCTTCAACCAATCATCTTCATCCCCCACGGAAACATCAGCTACGGTAAGCTCGCCCAGGCCCTCGAGTATGGCGCCATCACCTTCCAGGTGGAAGCCAATTTCGACCAGATTCTGAAACTCGTCCGCGACCTTGCTGAACGGCTCGGGATCTACCTTCTCAACTCCATCAACCCCTTCCGGATCGAGGGTCAGAAGAGCATCATCATCGAAATGATGGACCAGCGCGACTGGAGCCCCCCGGACTGGATCGTCGTGCCAGGCGGTAATCTCGGCAACGTCTCCGCCTTCGGCAAAGCGCTTCGCGAACTGGTTGAATTGGGGTTTCTCCCCCGCTCCCCCCGCCTGGCTGTGATTCAGGCCGAGGGGGCGGCTCCCTTCTACGACTTCATGAAGGATCCCCGCCCCGGCCGCTTCGTCCCTGTCCCCCATCCCGAAACCCTTGCCACCGCGATCAAGATCGGCGACCCCGTGTCCTGGCCCAAAGCTTGGGACGCGATCACCGCCACCGGCGGGCTCGTCGCCAAGGTAAGCGAACAGGAAATCGCCGACGCTAAAGCGCAAATCGGTTTGTGCGGCATCGGTTGCGAGCCGGCGTCCGCCGCCACGCTGGCCGGGCTTCGCAACCTTGTCGCTTCGGGCGCCATCCCCTCGGATGCCGACGTCGTCGCCGTGCTGACGGGAAATGTCCTCAAAGATCCGGATTACATCTACCGCTACCACACCCGCGACCTGAAGGGGCCCGGCGGCGCAGCCCTCGTCTCGACCTTTGCGAATACGCCTGTCGTCGTCCCTAATGACCCCGACAGCATCTCCCGCCTCTTGAATTCGGAAAAGTAGAATAGTACCATTAGTACCTGACCACCCAAATAAGGAGTCGTCATGTCCGGCCGCATACTGGTAGCCGACGATGATGCCGTCTGCCGTCTGATGGCCCGCCGCATCCTCGAGAAGCAGGGTTATCTGGTGGAAACGGCCTCGACCGGGCTGGAAGCGATTGCCGCGTTGCGCCAGGCGCGCTTTGACGTGGTTTTACTCGACGTCCAGATGCCGGGAATGAACGGGCTCACGGCGGCCCGGCAGATCCGCGCCATGCTTGTGCCGTCACCCCTGATCGCCGTCACCGGCGCCGTAACACCCGCCGACCAGGAACTATTCCGCCAGGCCGGAATCGACGACATCCTGGCCAAGCCCTACGCCGTCGACACGTTGCGCCAAGCCGTTTCGCGCTGGATCAGCGAGGCGTGATCAGTCCTCCCAGCTTGCCGCCCTCGCCGCCGCCGTCCCGCGGGAACCGGGTTGAGTAGGCTTCCAGGTACTTCAGTCCGGCGCCCGTGTTGTAGATGACGATTCTCTCCTCCGGCTTGAGGAAACCGGTCTCGAGAAGTTTCCGCAGCGCCGCGACACAGGCCGCGCCCTCCGGCGCAACAAACAGCCCCTCGTCAGTGGCCAATTCGATTCCCGCCGTCAACATGTCATCGTCGGAAACCGCGATGGCGCACCCGCCGCTCTCGCGGACCGCCCGCAGGATCAGGAAGTCTCCGAGCGGTTTCGGCACACGAAGCCCGCTGGCGACCGTCCAGGCGTTCTCCCAGAATTCGCTCCGCTCCGCCCCCTGGTTGTAGGCCCGGACCACCGGCTGGCAGCCCTCCACTTGGACCGCGATCATCTTCGGCCGCTGGCTCGAAATCCAGCCCATCTGCTCCATCTCTTGAAAAGCCTTCCACATGCCGATCAGCCCCACGCCGCCTCCCGTCGGGTAAAAAATCACATCGGGCAGCTGCCACTGAAACTGCTCGGCGATCTCGTAGCCCATCGTCTTCTTTCCCTCGATCCGGTAAGGCTCCTTGAGCGTGCTCACTTCGAACCACCCTTCCTGCTTCTTCCGCTCGCCCACGATCCTCCCGCAATCGCTGATCAGGCCGTCCACCAGCGTCACCTGCGCCCCGAACGATTTGCACTCGATGAAGTTCGACTGCGGCACATCCTTCGGCATGAAAATGTGGCACTCGATCCCCGCCGCCGCCGCGTAGGCCGCCGAAGCGCTTGCCGCGTTGCCGGCCGACGGAATCGCGATCTTCTTTACGCCCAGTTCCGCGCACATCGACACCGCGCATGACAGGCCGCGGGCCTTGAACGACCCGGTCGGGTTGATGCCCTCGTCCTTCACCCACAGGTGCCGGGCGCCCAGGCGCGCCGCCAGCCTCCTGGTTTGAATCAGCGGAGTGTAGCCCTCGCCCAGCGAGATCATACACTCCGGCCTCGATACCGGAAGCACCGGAGCGTAGCGCCACATCGACGCCGGCGCGCGCATCAGCCATTCCCGGTTCCAGTTGTTGCGCGCCTTTTCGAGATCATAGCGGACCAGCAGCGGTCCGCCGCACTGGACGCACAGATTGTGTGCCTGGCCGGCTTCGTGGCGCAGTTGACACAGGCTGCATTCAAGATGAGTGAGTGTTGTCATGAATTTTCCATGATAACGTCCGCCGGCGGCGCGCCAGCGCCGGCGATTACGTCACGGCAGCGACGGCTTCCAACCAGCCGGGGCTGGAGAGCAGCCCGGTCAGTCGGATTTTCGCGATGCCGCCGCTTTCTTCGCACCAGGCGCGGCCGGCTTGCCCGCTGTCCCGCCATCGGCCAGCAACGCGATGATCTGCTTGCGCACGTTGTTCTCCTCGTCCTTGAAGAACTCATCCTGGCCGCCGAACTGCGCCCGGATGATCCCCTTGCGGTCGATGAAAACGAGCTGCGGAACATACATGATCAGCATGGAAGGATGCTGAAGGAACGAATTGGCTTCGTCCCGGGAAGCGAAACCGACCGGAAAGCGGATGTCATGGTTCTTGACGTACTCCGGGATCAGCATGTGCGACATGTCATTGGTCGCCACGCCCAGCGCCTGGAACCCGCGCGGGCCGAATTCGTTCTGCATCTTTTGCAGGATCCGCGAGCACCGCTGGCAGTGCGGGCACGTCGTGATGAGGAACTCGAGCGCCACTACTTTGCCCCGGTAGTGGGACAAGTCGATCACCTGCCCGTCCGGCTTCCGGAAAACGGCCGCCGGCGCCGGCCGGGGAATGTCTGCCGCCAACGCCGCGCCGCCCCACAGGGCGCCGAGAATCACCAGTTTCCTCAGAACCATAGCTTCAGTTTATCCCGGCCGCCGGCCCGGATGCCCGCCGCCTACAGCGTCACGACCGGAATCGACGCCGATCCATAAATCCGCCCCGCTTTCACGGTCGCCACCGGCATCAGCCGCCGTTGGACCACCCGCGTCTGCTTGACGGAATCGGTGAGGACGAAGTCGCCCTCCACGAGCCGGAAAACGGCGACGTCTCCCTCGGAACCCTCCCGCAGGGTCCCCAGCCCGCGCAGCGCTCCGAAGGCGGAAGCCGGATTTACGGTCGCGCGGGCCACCACGTCTTCCAGCTTCATGCCGAGGTGCAGAAACTTCGACAGCGTCGTCGCCAGGTCGAGCACCGGGCCGTGCACGTTGTACTGGTGCACATCGCTTGATATCGTCCCCGGCCACAGATCCTGCTTAGTCGCCGCCTCCGCCACCTGCCACGCGAAGCTGCCCGCGCCGTGACCCACGTCGAGCCGGATGCCGCCGTCGACCGCCCGGCGAACCTCGGGCAGCACGCGCATCCGGTCGTCCAGGATGCCCCCGGGACCCTGCCGATAGGTATGCGTGATCAGGTCTCCACGCTTCATCATCGCCAGAATCTTCGGCAGAGCCGAAAAACTCCCGCCGATATGGACCATCAGCGGCAGGTTCACCGCGTCGGCCGCCTCCCGCGCCATCTTCAGCGCTTCCAGATCGTGCCGGCCAGCGATGTTCTCCGTCATCCGGATCTTGACCCCGACGATCACGTCGCGGTTCTGCTCGATCGTCTTGATGGCGAGCTTCGGATTCGCCAGGCGTAAATCCACCAGTTCTCCCCAGGGATTGTCCGGCGACAGCGTCGATTGGCCGACCACGCTGATGTTGAGCAGCGCGACCACCCGCGTATCCACCACGTTGATCACGTACTTGCGCAGCCCGGGGAACGTGTGAGCGCCCGCCGAGCCCGCGTCGACCGCCGTGGTCACCCCCTTGGCGATGCAGTTGGGATCGGCCGGAATCCCCAGCGGCGCCACGCCGTCGTAGACGTGGACGTGCGTGTCGATCAGCCCCGGCGTCACCACCAGTCCCCGCGCGTCGATCACCTGACGAGCCTGCGCCGCGTCAATGCGCTCCGCCACCCGGGCCACCTTGCCGTTTCGCAGCGCGACGTCGCGCACCGCGGAGAGATTCTGGGCCGGGTCCACGACATGGCCGCCCTGGACCAGCACATCGTAGGCCGGGCTCACGGTCTGTGTGTAGGACAGGCCCAGCGCGCTCTGAAAAAGGAATGTCCGGCGGGCGTACGATTTCATTTCATTCTCCCGAGAACACGGTCCGCGGCCGCCAGAGTCTCCTCGGCGTCCCGCTCGCCATGCGCCGTCGACACGTAGAACCGTCCGTCCGGCAGAAGGTAGACGCCTTCCTCGAGCATGCCCTTCACCCACTCGGCCAGCTTTTGCTTGTCGTCGGCGAGAACGTCGCGGTACTGGTGCAGGTCGGTGCGTTCGGTGAAGTGCACTCCGAAAGCCGCCCCGAATCCGCAGACATGCACCGCCACGCCGTGCGCTCTCGCCCGTTCCGCGATCCCGTCCATCAGCAGCCGCCCGATCCGGTTGGCGTGGCGTAGCGGCGCTCCTCCATCCTGGGCCAGAACGTCAAGCGCCGCCATCGCCGCCGCCAGCGACATTGGATTGCCGTTGAAGGTTCCGCCGAACGCCGCCCCGTTGTACATCTGCATCATCACGTCCGCCCGCCCGGCGACCGCGCTCAGCGGCATGCCCGCCGCGATCGCCTTGCCGTACGTCGCCAGGTCCGGCGTAATCCCGAACGCCTCCTGCGCCCCTCCCGCCGCCATGCGGAATCCGGTGATGATCTCGTCGAAGATGAGCAGCGCCCCGTGCGCCGCTGTGATCTCACGCAGCGCGCGCAGATAGCCCTCCCTTGGCATCAGGCACCCGCTGTTGGCCAGCACCGGCTCCGTGATCACGGCTGCGATCTCGTGTCCCCGGGCCGAAAACAGTCTTTCCACGAACGCGGCGTCGTTCCACGGCGCCACCAGGACGTTCTCGACCGCGTTGGGAACCGCCCCGCGCGATTGCGGCGCGGTTCGCGGGGCCTCGGGCGGTCCCATCGCCTCCAGAGGCGCCCGGTAGCTCAGCAGCACCGAGTCCATCCATCCGTGGTAGTGCCCTTCGAACTTCAGTATCAGGTTCCGCCCTGTGAAGGCCCGTGCCAGCCGCAGCGCGCACTGGACCGCTTCGCTGCCGCTCGATGTGAACGCCACCCGCTCCGCGCAAGGCGCCATCCGCTGCATCCGCTCGCCGACTTCCGGTTCCAGCCGGTGCTGCGCCCCGTAGGTGTGGACCCCCATCGCCTGCCGGGCCACCGCCTCACAAACCGCTGGATGGCGGTAGCCGAGAATGTTCGGACCCCACGCCAGCGTGTAGTCGATGTACTCGTTGCCGTCGACGTCCCGGAGCCGGCACCCGCATCCGTCCTCGAAATACAACGGGACCGGAAACATAGCCCGGAACGGGCTGCTGACGCCCCCGGCCAGCGACATCCTGGCGCGGGCGAGAAGTTCTTGCGAGGTTGCCCAGCGATCGGCCATAAACTCTTGTAGCATGATCCGGCCGCCGTAGTATGAAATTGGCCCGCGACGCACCCGCCGCGCCCCTCGCCCGTCCCGGCCGCCCTCAGCGCAACAGCAGTTGCAGGAACGCCTCCGCGGCCGGGTTGAGTTTCTTCTTCTTCGCCCGCAAGATGCCGAGAGGGCGGGCCAGCCCTTCCGCCGCCAGCGGCGTCACGCTGAGCCGCCCCTGCTCGACGTCGACCCGCACAATCGGCTCCGGAAGGATGCTCAACCCCGAACCAAGCGCCACCGCTTCTTTCATGCTCTGAATGTTGTCGAAGTGCACCACCTGGTGCACCGTCACGCCAGCGTCCTTGAGAAACCGCTTGATATCGCGCGAGATCGGCAGGTCATCGTCGAACGCAACGAAATCCTCGCCCTCCAAATCCTTTGGTGCCACAGATTCCCGGCCCACGAACGGGTGGGATGGTCCTGTAACTACCACCATGCGCTCCTCCCTCCATGGCGTCACAGTCAGCCCCCGCCGCGATTCCGGATAGCTCACCAGCCCCAGATCCGCCCGGTCCTCGAGCACCGCCTCGTAGACGCGCTCCGGTCGCAGGTACTCGACACGCAACTCCCCCTTCGGAAACGTGCTGGAAAAACGCTGTTCGAGGGCGCTCATCTCCGAGAGTCCCACCGAATAAATCGAAGCCACCCGGCAAACCTTCGCCGCCCGCCCACACTCCTGGTCCAGGTCCGCCCGAAACTGCGCGTACAGCCGAACGACTTCTTTACAAAAGTCGTAATACAAACTCCCGGCGGGAGTTAATTCCAGCGGCCGCCGCGTCCGGTCAAACAGCTTGACATTCCACTGCCGCTCGAGTTCCTGGAGATGCTGGCTTGCGGCCGACTGGCTCAGGTTGTTCATTCCGGCCGCCTTGCTGACGCTTCGACTCGCCGCCATGTCCCGGAAAAGTTGAAGGTGCTCCAAATTCACGACGCCATTGTAATATAAGAAAATCCGATTTTGCAATATCATCACTTTTCAAGAAACTGATGTTGACGAACCGCCGGGCGGACGCTATACTTGGCCTAACGCGCCACAGGAATCTGTGCCGTGCCCCAGAGTTGTCCCATGAAAGACCATCACGAGAACCTGAACGGCCATCCTCTAGGACTGCCCCCCGCACAGGGGATGTACAACCCGCGCCTAGAGAGGGACGCCTGCGGCATCGGCTTTGTCGCCAACATCGAGGGGCAGGCCTCCCACGACATCATCGAGAAGGGCATCGAGATCCTGATCAACCTCACCCACCGCGGCGCCTGCGGATGCGACAAGGATACCGGCGACGGCGCGGGCGTGCTGATTCAGATCCCTCACGCGTTCTTTGAACGCGAATGCGCCCAGCTCGGCTTCCGGCTCCCCGAACCCGGCAAATACGGGGTCGGGATGGTCTTCTTCCCGGTCGAGCACAAGCCCCGCCTGGCGGTGGAGGGCATCCTCGAACGGATCGCCTCCGAGGAGGGGCTCGAGGTGATCGGCTGGCGCGACACACCCGTCGAGGCGGACGCCATTGGCCGCTTGGCGCGGGCCTCCCAGCCCTACATCCAGCAGTGTTTCGTCGCGCCGAAGACGGAGATGTCCACCGATCAACTGGAGCGGAAACTCTACGTCATGCGGAGGCGTGCCGAACGGGAGATCGCGGCGTCGGACATCAAGGACAAGGACTTCTTTTACGTTCCGTCGCTGTCGGCGCGCACGATCGTCTACAAGGGCCTGCTGCTGGCGCCGCAGATCACCGAGTTCTACCGCGAACTGGCCGACCCCGCCGTCGCCAGCGCGCTCTGCCTTGTCCACCAGCGGTTCTCAACCAACACGTTTCCCTCATGGCAGTTGGCCCATCCGTTCCGCTACATCTGCCATAACGGCGAAATCAACACGATCAAGGGCAACGTCAACTGGATGAATGCGCGCGAAGGCGTGCTCCGCTCGGACCTGTTCAACGGCGACCTCAGGAAGATCTTCCCGATCGAAGTGCCCGGAGGCAGCGACTCGGCGCAATTTGACAACGCCGTCGAACTGCTGACCCTGGCCGGCCGCGGCGTCGAGCACGTCATGTCGATGATGGTGCCGGAGGCGTGGGACCACGATCCCACGATGCATCCGGACAAGCGGGCCTTCTACGAGTACCACGCTTCGCTGATGGAGCCCTGGGACGGCCCGGCTGCGATCGCCTTCACCGACGGCAACGTCATCGGCGCCACGCTTGACCGCAACGGTCTCCGTCCGGCCCGCTACATGGTCACTCATGACGGCCTGCTGATCATGGCCTCCGAGACCGGCGTGCTGCCGGTGCCGCCCGAAAACGTCAAGTTCAAGGGACGCCTCCAGCCGGGCAAGATGTTGCTCTGCGACTTGCGCGAAAAGCGGATCATTCCCGACGACGAAATCAAGCGGCGCCTCTGGTCCCGGCAGCCCTACGGCGAGTGGATCCGCAAGCAGCAGATCACCCTCGATTCGCTTCCCGAGCCGCCGCGCTTCCACCCCACCGATTTCGACACGATCCTGCAACGGCAGCGCGCCTTCGGCTACACCGATGAGGACTTGAAGACCATCCTCAAGCCGATGGCGGAAAAGGGCGACGAACCGGTTGGGTCGATGGGCACCGATACGCCCCTTGCCTGCCTCTCCGACAAACCCCAGCCGCTGTTCCACTACTTCAAGCAGCTGTTCGCGCAGGTGACCAACCCCGCCATCGACCCGATCCGCGAAGAGCTCGTCATGTCGCTGTGTTCCTACATCGGCACCGAGCGCAACATCCTCGAGGAGACGCCCGAGCACTGCCACACGCTCAAGCTGCCCCATCCGATCCTCACCAACTACGACCTCGAAAAACTCCGCCGTGTCGCCCAGGGAGACTTCCTGGCCACGACGCTCAACATGATGTTCCGGGTGGAAGGAGGCGAGAAGGAACTCGAACGGGCTCTTGAGGCCCTCTGCCGCCGCGCCTCCTGGGCGATCAAGTCGAACTACACGGTCCTGATCCTCTCCGACCGGGGCGTCGACGAGATGTATGCGCCCATCCCGAGCCTGCTCGCGCTCTCCGCCGTGCACCATCACCTCATCCGCGAGGGAACCCGGACGCAGGTGGCCCTGGTGGTCGAGTCCGGCGAGCCCCGCGAGACTCACCATTTCTGCCTCCTCATCGGCTACGGAGCCAGCGCCGTCAATCCCTACCTCGCCATCGAATCGCTCGAGGCCATGCACCGGGACGGCCTCCTGCCCCCCGGGATGACCTTCGAAACGGCGCTCAAGAACTTCAAGAAGGCCATTCAGAAGGGCATGCTCAAGGTCTTCTCGAAAATGGGCATCTCCACGCTGCAAAGCTACCGCGGCGCGCAGGTGTTCGAGGCGATCGGCCTCAGCAAAGCCCTGGTCGCGAAGTACTTCACCGGAACTGAATCCCGCATCGAGGGAGTCGGGCTCGACGTGCTGGCCCGCGAGGCGAAGATGAAGCACGACCTTGCCTTTCAGCCGGTGACCGAGTCCGATACCGAACTGCCTGTCGGCGGCAGCTACCAGTACCGCGTCCGGGGCGAGCATCACATTCTCAACCCGCTGACCATCTCCCGCCTCCAGCACGCGGTGCGGTCCGCCCCCACGCCCACTGACCAGGGATTCAAGACGTTCCAGGAATACACCCGGGCCATCGACGACCAGTCCCGCCAGCTGTGCACACTGCGCGGCCTCATGGAGTTCAAGCCCGCCGCCCGGCCGGTTCCGCTGGAAGAAGTGGAGCCCGCCGCCGAGATCGTCAGGCGCTTCGCCACCGGCGCCATGTCGTTCGGATCGATCTCCAAGGAAGCCCACGAAACGCTCGCCATCGCCATGAACCGCATCGGCGCGCGCTCCAATACCGGCGAAGGCGGCGAGGACGAGAGGCGGTTTGCGCGCGATCCCAATGGAGACTGGCGGCGGTCCTCGATCAAACAGGTCGCCTCAGGCCGCTTCGGCGTCACGTCGAACTACCTGGTTAACGCCGACGAGCTTCAGATCAAGATCGCCCAGGGCGCCAAGCCCGGCGAGGGAGGCCAGTTGCCCGGCCACAAGGTGGACGAAGAGATCGGGCGTGTTCGTCACTCCATCCCCGGCGTGGGTCTGATCTCCCCGCCGCCCCACCACGACATCTACTCCATCGAGGACCTCGCCCAACTCATCTACGACCTCAAGAACGCCAACCGCGACGCCCGCATCTCCGTCAAACTCGTCGCCGAAGTGGGCGTCGGAATCGTCGCCGCCGGCGTCGCCAAGGCTCACGCCGACGTCGTGCTGATCTCCGGCGACTCCGGCGGCACCGGGGCTTCTCCGATTACCTCCATCAAGCACGCCGGCATTCCCTGGGAGCTGGGTCTCGCCGAAACCCAGCAGGTCCTCGTCATGAACGACCTCCGCAGCCGCATCATCGTGCAGACCGACGGCAAGCTCTGCACCGGCCGGGACGTGGCCATCGCCGCCCTGCTGGGCGCCGAGGAGTTCGGCTTCTCCACCGCTCCCCTGATCACGATGGGCTGCATCATGATGCGCAAGTGCCATCTGAATACCTGTCCGGTGGGTATCGCAACCCAGGATCCCAAGCTGCGCGCCAAGTTTAACGGCGCGCCCGAGCATGTCATCAACTTCTTCTTCTACATCGCCGAAGAACTCCGCCAGATCATGGCCAGGCTCGGCTTCAGGAAAGTTGAAGAGATGGTCGGCCGCGTCGACAAACTCGAAATGCGCCATGCGGTGGACCACTGGAAAGCCCGCGGCCTCGATTTCTCCAGCATCTTCTACAACCCTGAGGTTCCCAAGCGTGTCGGACGCCGCTGCCTCATCCCTCAGGATCACGGCCTCGATCAGGCCCTCGACCACGAACTCATCGAACGCGCCAGCGCGGCGCTGGAAGGCCGCGAAAAAGTCCATATCGAACGGCCCGTGCGCAACGTCCACCGCACCGTCGGCACCATGCTGAGCGGCGAGATTTCCAAGCGCTACGGCTCGGCCGGGCTTCCCGACGACACTATCCGCATCAAGCTCAACGGCTCGGCCGGCCAGAGCTTCGGCGCGTTTCTGGCCCGCGGCATCACACTTGAACTCGAAGGCGACGCCAACGACTACACCGGCAAGGGCCTGTCCGGCGGCCGCATCATCGTCTATCCCCCGCGCGGCTCGAACTTCGTCCCTCAGCAGAATATCATCGTCGGCAACGTGGTCCTCTACGGCGCCACCAGCGGCGAGGCCTTCTTTAACGGCATGGCCGGCGAACGGTTCGCCGTGCGGAACTCCGGCGCGACCGCGGTCGTCGAAAGCGTCGGCGATCACGGCTGCGAGTATATGACCAAGGGCACGGTCGTCGTCCTCGGACCCACCGGCCGCAACTTCGCCGCCGGAATGTCCGGGGGCATCGCCTTCGTTCTGGATGAGGACGGCGGCTTCGTCCGGTCGCAGTGCAACCGCTCCGGCGTCGACCTGGAACCTCTCACCGACCCCGCCGACATCAAGACCATCCTCCATCTCGTCCGGCGGCATCACGAGTTCACCGGGTCGGGCCGGGCGCTCTGGGTTCTCGAAAATTGGGCGGCGGTCGAGCCGAAATTCGTCAAGGTCTTCCCGGTCGAATACAAGCGCGTGCTCGGCGTCTCGCGCGGCCAGGGGGATGGGCCGCGGCTGATTCCCCCGGCTGCCTCGATCCGCCAGCCTTCAGCCATTGCCGGCGATTAGGAGACAAGGCAGGAAGTGGGAAAAGACACAGGATTCATGGAGATCGCCCGCGAGGTCCCCAGCCGGAGACCGGTCGCCCAGAGGGTGAACGACTATTTCGAAATCTACCAGGATTTCAGCGATGACAAGGTGCGCGCCCAGGGCGCCCGCTGCATGGACTGCGGCGTGCCGTTCTGCCATACCGGCTGCCCGCTGACCAACATCATCCCGGACTGGAATGATCTCGTGTACCGCGGCCGCTGGCGCGATGCGATCCGGGTGCTGCACTCCACGAACAACTTCCCGGAGTTCACCGGCCGTATCTGCCCGGCGCCCTGCGAGGCCGCCTGCGTGCTCGGAATCAACGAGCCTCCCGTGGCCATCAAGGTGATCGAGCGCGCCATCATCGATCACGCCTGGAAGGAAGGCTGGATCAGGCCCGAACAGCCGAAGCACCGCACAGGTAAGAAGATCGCCATTGTCGGTTCCGGCCCGGCGGGCCTCGCCGCAGCCCAGCAGTTGAACCGCGCCGGCCACTGGGTCACCGTCTTTGAGAAAGCCGACCGTATCGGCGGACTGCTCCGCTACGGGATTCCCGATTTCAAGATGGAGAAGCACCACATCGATCGGCGCGAGGCCCAGATGGTGGAGGAAGGCGTGACCTTCAAGACCGGCGTGCACGTCGGGGTTGATCTTTCGGCCGTCGACCTCCGCGCCGAGTTCGACGCCGTCCTGCTGGCCGGCGGGGCGGAGAGCCCCCGCGACCTGCCCGTGCCCGGACGCGAATTGAAGGGCATTCATTTCGCCATGGAGTTCCTGCCCCAGCAGAACAGGCGCGTCGCGGGCGACACGATCCCCGAGTCCAGCGCGATCCTCGCCACCGGCAAAAACGTCATCATCATCGGCGGCGGCGACACGGGCGCGGACTGCCTCGGCACTTCGCACCGGCAGCGCGCAAAATCGATCCGGCAGTTTGAAATCATGCCCAAACCGCCGTCCTCCCGCTCCCCGCTGACCCCGTGGCCCCTGTGGCCGCTGATGCTCCGCGAGGAGAGTTCGCACGAGGAGGGAGGCATTCGCGAATGGGCCATCGCGACCGAAAAATTCACCGGCAATGACGAGGGCCGCGTCACCGCGCTTCACACCGTCCGCGTCGGTCCCCCGCCCAAGTTCGAACGCGTGCCGGGAACCGAGCAGGTGTTTCCGGCCGACCTCGTTCTTCTTGCCATGGGCTTCACCGGCCCGGTCCGCAACGGCCTTCTTGATCAGTTGGAGGTCGCCATCGACCACCGCGGCAACGTCGTCGCCGACGAAAACTTCATGACCTCCGTCCCGGGTGTGTTCGCTGCCGGCGATCTGCGCCGCGGCCAGTCTCTCGTGGTCTGGGCCATCTCCGAGGGCCGGAAGGCCGCCCGGGGCGTCGACCAGTGGCTCATGGGCGCCTCGCAGTTGCCCGCGTAGGCAAGGCAATCCGCGAGCCGATGGCTAGCCGTGGCCGAAGTACATCAGCCAGCCCAGCCCGAATAGCGCCGCCAGAAAACAACCGAAGCAATACAGGCCGTAGCTGATCCGCTCTCGGTCCGTCTTCTTCGTCACGATTCCCAGCACCACCGAACACAGCACTGCAAACAGGAGGCTTGCTTCGAGATGCGACAGGTTCATCTTGGGCATCAGGTCTTTCTCCCCGTCACCAGTTCGTAGACGTCGACCATCGCCAGCACGTTCATCAGTCCGGCGCCGACCAGAAACTTCGTTCCGTAATCGTGAACATGTCCGGCCACGTCCGGCTGCGAATACCCCAGCCAGATGGTCAGCAGGTAGAAAATGCCGTTGGCCAGGTTCCCGATGAACCCGCCGCAGTAGATGACCGTCGTGAACAGGTCTCCGGTCTGGGGCGAGAACAGCGCGCCGCGCATCATCAGGCCCGCCAGAAAACAGATCAGGATGCAGAAAAACAGCAGTGCCGCGCGCGTGGTCCGCTTCAGCAGGAAATGCCCCGCTCCCGGCACCAGCCAGGCCAGTGCGACCACCGGGAGCCATTGCGCGATGCCGACGTTCGGTTTCGACATACTTATTTCAGGCTAGCACGCTATAATCGCGGCAAGTACGATGGTGCAAACGACTTCGGAGGAACGGGCCAGGCCGGCTTGCCTCCGGCCCGCCCCCGGCGGCGCCGCTGTCCTTCTTGCCGTCACGGTCTGCTGTTTCTCTTGGTGTGCGGCGTCCGCAGCGGTCCGTATCCGCCTGGACGATCCTGCTGATCGGGAGGTCTTCCGGCAGTGGTTCACCTTCCTCGCCGAGGACCAGTTCTATCGGCCTCCCGCCGCGCTGCCCCGCGAGATTTCCGACTGCGCCGGTCTGGTTCGCTATGCCTACCGCGAATCGCTCCGCCGCCATGACGGTCCGTGGGCGGCCTCCCTCGGACTTCAGTCGGTCCTGCCGTTGGGCTCCGTCCGCCAGTGGAACTACCCGTTCGGACCCGGCAAGCGCGGCCTGTTCGTGGTCGATGACGGCGGCGCCATGGCCGAGTTCGCAGATGCCCAAACCCTGATGCGGCTGAACGCCTTTCGCATCGGCGCCACGCTCGACGCGGCCCGCCCCGGCGACCTGCTCTTCTTCCGCCAGACGGGCCAGCGTCTTCCGTTTCACGTCATGATCTTTCTCGGCCGCAGCCATTTCGAGCAGGGCCGTCTCAACTACGTCGTCTACCATACCGGACCCGACGGGAACGCCCCGGGCGAGGTTCGCCGGCCGTCAGTCGGCGAATTGCGGGGCCACCCGAATCCACAGTGGCGCCCCTTGGACGGCAACCCTCACTTTCTGGGAGTCTTCCGGTGGAACATACTCGGCGATTCATGATTGTGCTGCTTGTCCTGCTCGCCTGCCCGGTGGTGGCGCAGCGGGAGGAGAGCTCGGTATTCTTCAGCATCTCGAGCGATCGTACTTTTTCGCCCGAGGAGACCGCCACCGTCCGCCTCTGGGGACACGGATTCGACAAGCTCCACTTCCGGCTCTATCGCGTCAACGACCCTGTTGCCTTCTTTGAGAAGCTCCAGGACGACCATCAGTTCGGCGGCGAGGCCCCGCGCCAGGACCCCGCGTCCCTGACCATCCTGGAGCGGATCCGCTCCTGGAAACGGTCGCTGCGGACCGGCGCCCGCAACCTGCTCCGCGCCCAGTTCAGTCTGGATGCCCGCATCCGCTACCGCGACTGGCGCCTCGCCCGCCAGGCTGCCAGCCGCACCTTTACGCGCTCGGTCCAGGATTACGCTCAGGTTCCCGTCCTTAACCCCCAGCAGGTTGTCTCCACCTGGGAACAGCCGTTTTCCCGCGAGAGTCCGTGGTCCTCGGAATCGATCCCGGTTCCAGTCAAGGGCAAGGGATTGTATCTCGTGGAGGCGACCGACGGCAGGATTCAGGCCTACACGATCGTCTCCGTCACCGGCATCGCGGTTGTCGCCAAGGGCATGGCCGGCCGGTTGTGGTCACGCGTCGTCAGCCGTGACACCGGCGCCCCGGTGAAGGATTGCCCTGTTCAGGTCTACACCGCGGACCGGCGTAAAATCGCCGCCGGAAACACCGATCGCGACGGGCTTCTGGTTACCCCCGCTGAGAATGTCAAGTCGGATTCCCTGCTGGTGCTGGCGCGGCACGGCGGCGACTTCGCCGCCGTCACCATGTACGGCAGCGCCGTGTCCAACGCCCCGCACGAACGCCTGAAGGGCTACGTCTACACCGAGCGCCCCATCTACCGGCCCGGGCACACAGTCCACTACAAGGCCGCGCTGCGCATTCCCCAGGTGCTCGGCTTCTCCATCCCGGCCGGCGAGGCGTTGGTCGAAGTCCAGGACGGCGACGGAAAAAACGTCTTCCGGAAAGCGCACACGCTCTCCCCCAACGGAACCCTGAGCGGCAGCTTCCCGCTTCCCGCTGTCGCCAGCCTCGGCTACTACAGCATCGAGGTGCGCCACGGCGATGCGTCCAGCGCCGGCGGCTTCCAGGTCGAGGAGTACCGCAAGCCTGAATACGAAGTGCGCGTCACGCCCGGTGTGCGGCGCGTTGTGCAGGGCAACCCCGTCCCGCTGACCATCGACGCGCGCTACTTCTACGGTGAACCCGTGGCCGGAGCCAAGGTCACCTGGGTGGTGCATAAGGAGCGGCACTGGTCGTATCGCGATGACGACGATCCGGTCGAAGCCGGAGAGGACGACTCGCCCTGGACGCATCGCGAACAGGTGAGCGAGAACTCCGGCGCCCTCGACGCCGAGGGCAGGCTCGAAATCTCCGTGCCGACCACGCCGGAGAATTTCGATCAGCGCTACCGCGTGGAAGCCCGCGTCACCGACGCGGCCGGCCGCGAAATCGCCGGGGCCTCCCACGTGCTGGCCACCGTCGGCGACTACTGGCTCCGCCTCTCCACCGACAAGTACGTTTACTCGCCCGGCGACCAGGCCCGTCTGACCGTGGAGGCCCGCGACTATGACAACAAGCCCGTCGCCGGCGCCACCTACACGCTCGAAATCCTCCCCTACCTCGGCGCAAATCGAACCGGACCGCCGCTCAGCCGGTTCTCGGGCGCAACCGGCCCCGGCGGCGATGCCGTCATCGCCGTCCCAGTCCAAAGCGGATGGTTCCGGCTGGTTGCCCGGTCGCGCACGCCATCCGGCCGGGTCATGGAGGCCGACGGCCATCTCTGGGTTTCCGGCGGCGCCGTAGACTGGTCCGGCGGAGAACAGCGGATCCACATCGTGCCCGACAAGAAGTCGTACAAACCGGGCGATGTTGCTCGCATTCTGGTCGCCGCCCCGGCCGGTTCACACCTCTGGATCACCGCCGAAGGCCGCTCGATTCATCAGTCGCGCTTTGTCACGTCCACCGAGTCCACCGTCACGGTCGAGTTGCCCATCCAGCGCGAGTTCATCCCCAACTTCCACTTCTCGGCGGTCGCCCTGCGCCGGAATCAGCTCTTCCAGGGAGTCAAAAGCATCCGGGTGCCCCCCCTCGAACAAACACTCCAGGTGAGCCTCGCCCCGGCCAAATCGGAGTACAAACCCGGCGAAGCCGGCGTTTACACGCTCCAGGCGAGCGACGCCGCCGGAAGGCCGGTCTCCGCAGAATTCAGCGTCGGCGTCGTCGACGAGGCCGTCTACGCCGTCCGCCCCGACACGACACCCGATATCGTCAGCTTTTTCTATGGCCGCGAGTACAACTGGGTGAACACGGAAACCTCGCTGCGGTACTACTTCCACGGCCAGGCGGGCCGGAAGCGGATGCAACTGGCCCGCGTCCGCCCGTTCCACGCCCGCGCCCAGCTCAAGCCCGACCGCCTGGTTACGCCGAAGGTTCGTAAGGCGTTTCCCGACACGGCGTTCTGGTCGGCCGAAGTCCGCACCGATGCCGCCGGCCGCGCCCTGGTCAGGCTCGACTTTCCTGATGCTCTGACCACATGGCGCGCCACGGCCCGCGGCATCACCCCCGACACCAGGGTCGGCAGCGCGGTCAATAAAGTCATCGTCCGCAAGAACCTGCTCATCCGTCTGTCTGCTCCCCGATTCTTCCGCCAGGGCGACACGGTCACCGTCTCGGCCATCGCCCAGAACTTTCTTGCCAGCGGGAAGCAGGTCCGCGTCTCGCTTGAGACCAAGGGGGTGGAACTCACCGGAGCGTCCACCCGCGACATCACAGTGCCCAGCCGGGGAACCGGCGTCGTCGACTACCGCCTCCGCGTTCCCGCCGGCGCCCAGGCGGTGCTCCTCGCCAAGGCCCTCACCGACGAGGAATCGGACGCCCTCGAATTGACCATTCCCATAATCCCCTTCGGCACGCGCATGTCTCAAACTCTCGGCGGCTCGTTTCACGGCTCGGCCTCGCAGGCGGAAACACAGTTTTCATTCCCGCCTGATGCGGAACCGGCTTCGCGTGCGATCGAGATCTCCGCGGCGCCCTCCGTCGCCGGCTCCCTGTTTGATGCGCTCGACTACCTGACCGCCTTCCCCTACGGCTGCACCGAACAGACCATGTCGAGTTTTCTTCCCAATGTGATCGTCTCGCAAGCTGTCACCTCACTCGGATTGACAGGGAAGGTGGACGAAACCGCGCTCGCACGCAAGATCCGCGCCGGACTCGACCGCCTCTACGACTTCCAACACCACGACGGCGGCTGGGGCTGGTGGCAGACCGACGACAGCGACGTCTTCATGACCTCATACGTCCTCGCCGGCCTCGCTCAGGCGAAGGCCGCCGGCCAGAGCGTCGACTCCGACCCCGTCGAGCGCGCCGCGGCGTGGCTTCAGGGGCAACGGCTCACCAGCAGCCCGCCGGACCTCCAGGCCTACGCCGCCTGGGCGCTCGCCCTGGCGGGCGCCAAGGATCCCCCTCGCCTCGGTGCGCTGTTTGACCGGCGCGCCGATCTGAGTCCCTACGGGCTTGCCCTCCTCGGCCTCGCCATGGCCCAGTCCGGTGACGCCCGGGGCGAAACCGTGGCCAGGCAGCTCGAAGCCAGGGCCGAAACGTCCGGCACGGAAGCCTGGTGGAAGGTCGACCACGACCGGATGCTGGACATCTTTTCCGACTCCACGCCCGAGGCGACGGCGTTCGCCCTGAAGCTGCTGTCGCGGTACAACCCGAATTCGGCCATTCTGCCCAAGGCCGCGCTGTACCTGATGAATCACCGCTCGGAAGGCTACTACTGGTCCTCCACCAAGCAGACCGCCATGGTGATCCTGGGACTGACCGACTACCTCAAACACAGCGGAGAGTTGAAGCCCGATTCCACCCTTACACTCTTCGTCAATGGCAGGCAGGTGGCGTCCCGCCGTTTCACGCCGAAGGACCCGCTGGCGCCGGTCTCCGTAACCCTTGGCGCCGGCCAGTTGTCGCCCGGCCCCAACCGCGTGCGCATCGTCCGGAGCGGTGAGGGCCGGGTTTACTGGTCCGCCGCGGCGAAGTACTTTTCCACTGCTCCCCGGATTCACAGCGGCAGCCAGGAACTCAAGGTCCAGCGCGAGTACTTCCGGATGACCCCGGACACCACGGGACCCAAGATCGTTTACGATCTCCGGCCCGTGGAAGGCCCCCTCGAGCAGGGAGACCTCATCGCTGTCCGCCTCCGCGTGGAGGGCGGATCCTGGCGGTACCTGATGATCGAGGATCCGATCCCCGCCGGAGCCGAGATCGTCCCCCGCGACGATCTTTACGAATTGCGGTCCCGGCCACCGTGGTGGGGCTACTGGTTCACCCGCCGCGAGTATCGGGATGACCGAGCCGTCTTCTTCCAGCGCTACCTTGACCGCGGATCCGCCGAATACACTTACCTGCTCAGGATCGTCAATCCGGGATCGTTCCGGATCAGCCCCGCCAAAGTCGAGCCCATGTACCAGCCCCGGTTTTTCTCCACCAGCGATCCGGCGCACATCGAAGTCAGGGAACCGGAGGCGCGGCCGTGATCCAGTTGACTGCCGTGTTCGGGAACCCTCGCCTGCTCGTCGAATGGACCCTCGGCGCGGCCGCGCTGGTTCCGCTCACCTATTGGTGGCTGGGCGTCAACGAGACGTCGGCCGCGCGGCTGGCTCTCTCCGCGGCCGGGTTCGTTCTGATCCTGGCGATCTGGCTGGTGCTGCTGTGGCGATCCCGCCGGACGCTGTGCCGGTCGAGAGAGGGGGCGCCCGGTATCGCGGCCCGTCTCGGGGCGGCTCTCCTGTTCGCCGGCTCGTTCGTGGCCGCTTTCAAACTGATCTGGTGGGTTCCCGTGATCCACTCTCTGCCCGGCCAGGCGCTCAGCATGGCGGTCCGCTTCGCGGCGGCGTACGCCGTCGCATTGATCGCGGGCCTCAATCTGATCGCGGCCTGTCGCGGCCTGCTCGCGCCGGCGGGTTCGGCGCCCCGCTCCAGCGCTGCCACTCCAGGTTAGGTCAGGGCCGGACGGCCGTGCGGGCGGTCTGGATTTTCCGGAGGATGTCCTTGGCTTCCATATGGACATTCGGGTTCGCGCCTTTGGAAAGCGCCACCGCCTCCGTCGCCGCCGCCTCGGCCCCGGGCAGGTCCTCGAGCATAAGGAGGGTGAAGGCAAGATTGCTGAGCGCGATGGCGGCTTCCATTGTTTCGTTCCTGCCGATCGCCTTATACGTGGCCAGAGCCTGCTCGAGTGATCTGCGGGCCGCGGCGAGGTCGTCGGTCATCATCTCGAGCGTGCCCACTCCGGCCTGGATGGCGGCCGTCTGCGGGTGGTTCGGCCCGTGCAAGTCGGCGCACAGGCGCAAGGCCTGACGCCAGGCGATCAGCGCTGAGGGTGCATCCTCCTGCGCCAGGTGGATGTCTCCGAGACCGGAATGCGCGTCGATCAACAGAGACCG